>Ga0222708_1000033_pt1 | contig 39468 bp, 30 predicted proteins | sample AntAcemetage1576_FD_179806 | JGI IMG/M metagenome (GOLD analysis project Ga0222708, IMG submission 179806) | Saline water microbial communities from Ace Lake, Antarctica - #1576 | ecosystem: Environmental > Aquatic > Non-marine Saline and Alkaline > Saline | place: Antarctica: Ace Lake... | reverse complement strand
TGAAATCTGATTCGACCTCAGTAGAGTCTTCTAAAATTAGTTTCTTAACATCTCCAGAGTCATCTCTTTCGTAACTTGAGACAATTCCCTCAACTACTTTTATTTTGCGTGATTTTGCAATTGCTAGCAGTTCCTTACTTAGAGCAATAGCATCAAAGTGGAGTGCAAACTGCACCATATGAGTGTAATTGTTGATTGGATCTGCATTTTGTATAACGATACCTTCGTCAATCGCCGCGATTTGATGACCTTCTACCAACATGCTAGTTAAGTCTGCGGCACTTAGAGAATCCCCCGCATCACGAGCTACAAGAAACCCTGGGTGAACTCCATTAATGTGTTCGTATGATTCTAAGCTAGATATTCCAGCACCGAAATCTGCATTAAAGGGATGTAAGTAATTTTCCTCCGGGAGGTCTTTAGACCAGCCCTTGAAGTTAATACCATTTTTTAGAGTAGCGCCAGTTTTTTGGACTAATCGGGATACGGGTATATTAAGAAAATCCAAGAGATCAATAAATATAGGAGTGGTGCCCTCACCAGCACCGATTACTCCTATCTCATCTGATTTTACGATGATCACGTTTTTAGTAGGGAGCACTTGCCTTACGTATAGCGCTGTTAGCAACCCAGCTGTTCCACCACCAAGAATTACGTAGTTCTCAACTGAGCGTTTATTTGCTGTCATAATCTGTTCTGTACTCTTTTCTTGACCAAAGCTTACGCTTGTAGAATCCCGCAACAACAGCGGCAGAGTCCCAAAGTCTTTTCTGAGCCGCCTCCCAGACGGCGTGATTGTCTATAGCCACCCATTTTTCTCTCTTAAATGGAATTATCTGAAAGAAAGGGGTGCCTGCTGGTATTATACCTTCCCAACCTTCTTGCAAATAGAATGGAAAATTACCTTCTGGCATTACGTCATCACAATCCATTATTCCAGTCAACGTAGTGAACGGGAGATCGAACCTATTAAATGGGTGTGTGAAGATTGCACTATACCCCCTAGGGAGCCTTACAGAGAAGGGCTGTATCCATATAAACTGTTCTTCAGAGTGACCGATAGGTACAGGCAAGGTTTCAAAACCCTCTACTGTTCGGCCTTCGATTATCTTTGGATCAACCGACCAGTTAAAGATGGGCCCCTTAGGCCCTTGTTTGACCTGAATATCAGCCCAAAGTTTTGCAGTGTAGCCAGAACTTAGCGCATCTAAGTATGGTACGCAGTACTTTACACCTAAGTTACCAGCGGAGGTGGCAGAACCTACCTTAATTTCGGTATCTCCATTCAAAAATCTAGGTGCCTTTTTGTACCAATCAGGTATTGTACTTCTCGCAGGCACTGGGCTGGGTATAAAGGGACTAGTCTTACCAAACTCAATTAATTTTTCACCCGGACGGGTTTTCTTATTTTTAGAGAATTTAAACATCGTTACTTCCTTCTTCTGCTTTTAAGATCGCTTTTTTAGCTTTATATTCTTCAGCTAAATTACCCACGGTTTGATTCTTGTAATGAATTCTTTGAACCTGCTCTAGTCTAAAGCTTCTCATAGATTCAAACTTCTTTGGACCTCCCCAAACATCAATCCATTCCACTTCTCCATTACGCACAAGCTTTACAAATCTAAACCTGCCTCGATGACCTTTTATTTTTAGCTCAGTCCCAGCAACAACATTCCTACCATTTATTCGCAACTCCGTTACGTATTCCCAGTCTTTATTTGGAGCTGGAGCAGTTTCAATAGGTGCGTTTACTTTTTTCTTTTTAGGCATCTACTCATACTCTTTCTTATCCCAGAAGAAGTCTCTATAACCTCTCCACATCTTTGAGTAAAGAGGTCCATTAGCTACTGTAACGGCATCAGCATCAAACTTTTTATCTAGCTCCATTGCCCATGGTTCTCTCTTAATAGGAATGAGTTGGATCATGGGAGTGCCAGCTGGTATCATTCCCGTAAAGCCTTTTTTGATAAAAAATGGAAAGTTAACTGGAGCGGTGTATTTGTCAGTGTCAACAATACCAGTCAAACTATAGAATGGCAGGTCACCCCTGTTTAGTGGATGAGTAAACAGCAGCGAGTATCCAGGAGGCGTTGATACCATCCATTGATTAGCGAACTTGAAAGCCATTTTGTCATACTCCTCAGGGACCATGTCCTCTGGTATTTGACCAGGATCATGAGTACTAATCATGCCACTATCGCCAGCCACTCTCCAAACAAATTTTGGGGTTCCCGAATAATCTTGCTCAACAAGTAAGTCAATAGGGGTAGGTATAACATATCCTGAAGTTAGGGCATCAAACATGGGGATGCAGGCCTTAAAAGTTCCGTTATTCCCCCTTTCTCCCATCCACTTATAGCCTTCACCGCCAAAATGTAATGGCATCTTTCTATACCAATCTGGGACAGATCTCTTTGCCGGCAAAGGGAATGCTGCACTTTGCTCTGCAAAGCTGTCCGCTGAGGTGAATTTTATTATTGATTTTCTCTTACGCTTCACTAGGTGACATCCCATCTAAAATGTTCTTTACTGTTGTAGCGTACCATATTTTACCATTCTGGGTAGCTATTTTTTCCTGATTTAATCCGTTAGCTATCTCACGATAGGACCGTCCAGCACTTCTTTCCGCAGAAATTCGATCTTTTATGACTTGCGGAGTTTTATTTATTGGGCCCATGTCCTTTCCCCAAACAATGCCACGCTCTCGTCTATCCTTGTGCACATCTTTCTGACGGGAGGCAATGATGCCACGCTCCATCTCGGCGAGGGCACTCATCACGGTTGTTACAAATCTTCCTTGATACGTAGAAGTATCTAGGTTTAGGTCTAGCATTATTAGTCGCCACCCTTGCTTGGCGGCCTTGTCCACTATCTCAAGAAAGTCAGTTGTACTCCTAGCCAGTCTGTCTATTCTTGTAACAATAAGGGCGTCTACTTCTTTGGCCTCAAGGCGTTTCAACGCAGATTGCAGAACGGGGCGTCCTTTTACGCTCTTACCCGACTTGCCTTCTTCGCGAATAACTTCCCACTCTGCAAAGCCGTGAAACTCAGCAGCGTTTATTAGCTGCCTTTCTTGTACATCTAGCGATATACCATCACTAACTTGCATCGCGGTAGAGACTCGCGCATATAGTAGTGCCTTGCCTTCACTCATTTAACATCTTCTTAAGTCTTTTTTTATAGTCTCTTACGTCTGGATCTACTCCTACAGTAGCGGCGTCTATTATTTTTAAAATTCGCACACTTGATTGCTTAATACCAATCGTATAACCTACTGCAAAAGCAGCTGCTACAGAGGGTATAAGTAGAATTGCAAAAACAACGAGTATAGAAGTAGTCATGAGCTAAGCCTATCTAAAATATGCAAACTTTAGTAGAGCTGACTAACTATAATCTAATTTAAGCCCTGAAGCCTGTTTTCAATGAGGCGCTCGCGCTCATCAACTACCTGATAAGCAAACTTCATTAGGCCCTCATATGACTTAGAGTTATTCGAAATCTTATTGTAGTGGTGGGAGCAGAATAGTAGCTCGCCAGCATCCCCAACAGCTCTAACATAGGCTTGGGATGCGCAATCAAAATCACATCTGTCCAGGGCAGTAAGCGTCCACTCCTCGGAGTTTGTTAGTATTTTCAACATTCTTACCGCCTTCAGTTCGGATTATCTCCGCAGTTCAATTATACATCTTAGATTTAGGGGCGTCCAGAAAAACAACTATTAGGAGAGCCAGGGTTCTAGCAGGTCGTCAGGGTAATCTTCTTGATCCACTACATCATAGCTTTGCATTAGAGATGCTAGTAACGGAGACCTAGAGACCGAAGCAGTACTACGCGGGTGCATTCTCGGTAAAAGATCATTGTCCGTGATGTACTTGGCGTTTTTCGGCTTACCTGTCCTAACCAACAGCAGGAATGCGTTAACGCGAGCCATCGCCCAAGAGTTTCTATTCTGACCGGGACGATAGGAACCGGAGAAGGCACCAGCACCGCGTCGATACACAGCTTTTAGTTTAGCCAAAGTCACCTTGCGACCGTTGGCAGCTTTCTCGTTATGCTTTTTTACTTTTGTCTCAAGGGACTTAGTAATGGCTGCGGAAAAGTTTACGCTCTTACCCGAAGAAGCAGACCCCGCCTTGTTCTTGCTAGAGCCTTTTATTTGATCCTTCTTTGGAGCGGGCTTTGACCCAGCTGCCGCAGTCACTACACCGTCTGGAATGATGGCAAGTCGACATAAGCCACCTTCCTCTATTTCAGCTTCTACAATTTGACAGCTGCCTGGCCCCTCGAAGAAGACACAACTTCCACACTTGACGTTTATAACTGCAAGTTCATAGTTTTCTTCGGCGGAAGTGTAGCCAGCCCATATGCCAGTGTCATCCGCATTGAGTTTCCCGTACTTGTTAGCAATCTGGGCTAGCGAATCTGCTAGATCTCGCTCTTCAGGTATTAAGTTAATTTTTTTATTTTCCATATGTTCAGTATAGGGCAGAGTGAAAGTCCCAATTGAGGGGGCCCCCTCTATTTCGTACAAACTTAGGTTTAAGTTTATACAGAGTTTTTGTACACTACTCTTTGTACATTAATGAACAAAACCGGGGGGTACAGTATGCTACATTAAGTACCTTAGAGATCTTGCCAAATCACGCTCTAGCCTTTTGCTGGCTCTATTTTTATCCTGAGACCGCAATCAATACAGTCGGTGTAGGTCCTCATGGTGTACGGACAAGATATATCAGTCGTATCGTAATGCTTACAAAACTTTTGCTTTATAAGCTTCAGGATAAGACCTGTAAAACTCTGCTTCTCATTATTATGCATCGTCAGATACTAACAGATCTACATCGTGACAGCAACACACACAGCTGTGGCCAGGGAAATTTATTATGCAATCCGAGTGCTGTTTAGTGGAGCACCATCCAAAGATACTCTCTTTGTTATCTCCGCTGTAGTCAATAGTGGCGTTTTTAGCTTCGCGTTTGGTCATCTAGTAGTCTAGAAGATCTGTAACCAGAGCAGCTATCTCGCTTCGTTCGGAGCGCATCAAAGTGATGTGGCTAAATATAGACTGGCCCTTCAATCTCTCAACAACTGAGGCAACTCCATCATGACGGCCCACTCGGAGGTTGTCCCTCTGAGCTACGTCGTGTGTCAGAACTACTCTAGACTTTTGTCCAATACGAGATAGAACAGTCAGCAATACATTCTTCTCTAGCGACTGAGCTTCATCTACGATTACAAAAGTGTCGTGGAGCGAGCGTCCACGAATGTGCGTTAGTGGTAGGACTTCAAGAATTCCACGAGCCATTACTTCTTCGATTACTTCTTTCGAGACCAGCGATCCGAGCGTGTCAAAAACCGCCTGAGCCCAAGGATTCATTTTCTCAGCTTCGGTTCCGGGAAGGTATCCAAGTTCTTGACCGCCTACTGCATGCAATGGTCGGAACACCATAATCTTTTTGTGCTCTTTCCTCTCAAGGACCGCTTCGAGCCCAGCGCATAACGCCAACGCGCTCTTTCCAGTTCCGGCTTTGCCGCCGAGTGAGACGATGCCCATACCCGGATCCAACAACGAATCGATAGCAAGTCGCTGCTCAGCAGAGCGTCCATGTAGTCCGAAGATTTCACGATCGCCCTTGACCAGACGAATGGTCCCACTGTCTGTGACTCGACCTAGTGCACCACCAGACTCTGAAGATAGTACTAGTCCAGTATTTATGGGCATACCCTTGATGGATTCATGTGCGAGTTCACCGTTGTCGTAGAGATTAGTTATGTCTGTACCAGAGACAGCAATCTCTGAGATGCCGTGCCACTCTTCGTTGGCAAGTTCATGTAGGTACTGTTCAGCGTTCAGCCCAATTGATGCAGCTTTTACTCGCATAGGAAGATCTTTGGAGACTAGGGTTACGTCATAGCCTGCGCTTTTGAGATTCGCCGCTACCGCCAAGATACGAGAGTCGTTATCTCCCAGCTGAAAACCGGTTGGCAGGATGCCAGGCTCAATGTTTCCAAGCTCGACTCTTAAAGTTCCACCGTCCCCGACTGGAATAGGAAAGTCTAGGCGCTCGTGTTCATCGCGAAGGTCATCTAATAATCGGAGCGCTTTACGTGATAGGTAGCCTATCTCGCCATCGTTTCGCTTTTTCTCAAGCTCATTAATCACAACGATGGGCAGAACAACTTCGTGTTCCGCAAAACGAAAGATTGCCTTTGGATCAGAAAGGAGAACAGATGTATCTAGTACAAAGGTCCTTACTGCTCCTGAAGTGATCTCGTTGTTTGAGTTTTCGGACAAGTTAGCTCCTTCGTTGTTACATCTGTGATAAGTCTACACATATTTAGTTATGAGTGGATCACTCTTGCTATTTATTGCGTGGCGCTCTCCAAACAGAAGGTGGGTGGTTGTCTTCTATCTCTTGTTTTGTCTCAACATCTTCATAAAGCCTAATAATATGGAGGCAAGGGTCTCCACCTTCTTCAAATTCTTGGGACTGACGCTCAGAAATTGGAAGCCCATCGTGCGTATAGCATATGGCTGGACCACACCAATTATTTTTTATTCCAACTTGCAGCCATTTATCAAAATTATCTTTCATGGGAAAATACTAACCCCTCTTGACAAAAATGTCAAAAGGGGTTTCGTAAAGAGAAAAGATTATCTGGTTTATCTTTCTTACTTAATAGTTTTTGCTAACTCTGCATCCTCATCCATAACGACATTGCCACCAAAAGCAGCGTTTATTTCTTCCTCATCAAGATGTCCATCAATCATGTAGGCACGAGATAGATTCTCCGCTACATCCATGAGGCCGATAAATGCCGCCATTGCGGCTGATTGCCAGAGTGAAACTCCAGCAAGAGAGCCTCCAGCAAAGACTCCACTTACACGGAGAATAATTAGAGCTATGGTTCTTCTTAGTACTTCGGGTAGTAATGCCATTTAAACTCCTAGGGTCCATTAATTAATTCGCCTCTTCCCCAGGTGTTTCTATTGTATCAAGTGTTGAAGTCCACTAGTTACGCCTAATCCTTCTGCGAAGGTTTGCCCTTTCAGTCTCAGAAGTTCCACCCCATATACCGTACTCCGAGTTTTCTATAGCATATTTCAAACAGGCCATTTGCAGAGGGCACTGATTACATATTTTCTTAGCAGCTCTTTCGTCTAAGTATTTAGCGGAAACAACAGTACCTCTGGCGCTCAGCCTGCTTTCAACTTCTACAGGATAGAAGAGCTCAGGATCCGCGTCGGCGCAAAGGGGTTTTTGTCTACTACTGAACTCGGGTAGGTTGATGCCAATAATTTCTACGTCTACGTTTTTTTGGGTTTTCATGGGGCTCCTATTACTTTTTTAACCACTTTTAGCATGAAACCCACCACCTTTGAAGGTGATTGGAGGCGCGCTGAATACTCTCTTAAGTGTAGTGCCACAAGGGGTTTCTGCGCAAGTCGTCTTTTGCAAATTCTCAGTCATTGACCGAATTTCTTCGTACTTATGTCCGTTTTCGCAAATATAGGAATATGTAGGCATAGTTATAGTGTACAAAAGAAAAGCCACCCCGTAGGGTGGCCTGTCTTTTTACTTACTTGTACCGCATCCGCAGCCTTCGCAGTCGCAACCCATTTTCGCCTCCTTAGAAGTCCCAGTCGTCGTCGGTTGTCGCCTCGTTCTTAGCAATCACGTATGAAGAGCCCGAGCCAGAGAAGAAGTCGTGGTTTTCGTTAGCGTTTGGGCTAAGAGCTGAGAGGATAGCTGGATTTACATCACAGACTTCCTTAGGAAACAACGCTTCGTAGCCCAAGTTCATAAGGGCCTTGTTTGCGTTGTAGTGCAAGAACTTTTTGACATCCTCAGTCAATCCCTTGGAGTCATAGAGGTCTGCAGTGTACCTAATCTCGTTCTCATATAGTTCCATGAGAAGATCGTAAGTGTAGGCCTTTAGTTCTTCTTGACGCTCGGCAGATTGCTCTGCTAGCCCAAGTTGATACTTGTAGCCAATGTAGTAGCCGTGTACAGCCTCATCACGAATGATTAGACGAATAAGGTCAGCGGTGTTGGTTAGCTTTGCTCTAGAGGACCAGTACATCGGCAAGTAGAAACCAGAGTAGAACAAGAAGCTTTCTAATAGTGTGGATGCAATCTTACGCTTTAGCGGGTCATCGCCGTTGTAGTAACCAAGAATGATGTCTGCCTTCTTCTGAAGATAGGGGTTTTCCTCTGACCAGCGAAAGGCATCGTCAATGTCTGCAGTGGAGCACAGCGTTGAGAATACGCTCGAGTAACTCTTGGCGTGGACTGACTCCATGAAAGCAATGTTGGTGATGACTGCTTCTTCATGCTGAGTCCTGGCGTCCGGCATAATGCTCATCGAGCCGATAGTCCCCTGAATAGTGTCAAGCATGGTTAGACCAGTGAACACTCTCATGGTTAATTGTTTTTCTTCTGGAGTTAGCGTGCCCCATGACTGGATGTCATTTGAGATGGCTATCTTCTCGGGCAACCAGAAGTTCTGGGTAAGCCTATTCCAGACGTCTAGATCAATGACATCTTCAACCTTATTCCAGTTGATTGGCCTCGTAACTAGCTTAGTTTTCATAGTATTTTCTTTCTCTGTTAGAGCATGCAGCTTACACAGCCTTCGACGTCAGTGCCGTCGAGAGCCATTTGGCGGATGCGGATGTAATAAATAGTCTTGATGCCTTTGCGCCAAGCGTAGATCTGGGCTCGGTTTACGTCTCTTGTGGTTGCGGTGTCCTTGAAGAACAGGGTTAGTGATAGGCCTTGATCAACGTGGGCAGTTGCTGCTGCGTAGACATCGATAACCTTTTCAGGACCAATCTCGTATGCATCAGTGAAGTATTCCATGTTGTCGTTAGTAAGGAACGGAGCTGGATAGTAAACACGTCCAAGCTTTCCCTCTTTGCGGATCTCAATCTTCGCTGCAATCGGGTGAATCGAGCTTGTTGAGTTGTTGATGTAGGAAATCGAGCCGGTTGGTGGAACAGCCTGAAGGTTCTGGTTGTAGATACCGTGCTCCATTACCGAAGCGCGTAATTCGACCCACTCAAAGTCTCCTGGAATCTTAATTCCAGCAGTGTCAAAGATGCCTTTAACCTTGTCAGTCTTAGGGCCCCAGTCGCCTCCGATGTACTTGCTGAAGAATTCACCAGAGGCGTACTTTGAGTTCTCAAAGTTGTCGAAAGGGTCCTTGGTCTTTTTAGCCATCTCGTTGGACGCTTTTAGAGCGTTGTACAAGATGGTCATAAAGTAAACGCTAGTAAAGTCGATTGACTCCTCGTCACCGTAGTGCATACTTTCCTTACCAAAGTAACCATGAAGGTTCATCTGGCCAAGTCCAATTGCACGAGATTTTTTGTTACCTTCGGCAATGGACATTACCGAGTCAATGTAGCTCATGTCAGCCACCGCTGTTAGAGCTTTGATGGCGGTTCTAACGGTCTTCTCGAAGTCAGGTGACATCATTGCCTTAGCAATGTTTAGTGATCCCAAGTTGCAAGAGATGTCCTTGCCGATCTGGTCGTATGAAAGATCCGCGTTGTAGGTGGTTGGTGTGTTCACCTGCAGAATCTCAGAGCAAAGGTTTGACATGTTGATGCGACCCTCTACTGGGTTGGCATCATTCACGGTGTCTTCATACATGATGTATGGGTAGCCAGACTCAAATTGAAGCTCCGCAATGCGCTGGAATAGCTCACGTGCTGAGATCTTAGTCTTTTTAATCTCTGGATTGTCAACCATTTCTTGATACTTCTCAGTAACTGAGATATCTCCGAATGGAACTCCGTAGATACGCTCAACGTCATAAGGTGAGAACAAGTACATGTCATCACCACTCTTAGCCAGCTCAAGTGTGATGTCAGGGATGACTACTCCGATTGAAAGGGTCTTGATGCGAGTCTTCTCGTCGGCATTCTCCTTCTTTGTGTCCAAGAACCTCATAATATCTGGGTGGTGAGCGTTTAGGTAAACCGCTCCGGCACCCTGGCGAGCGCCAAGCTGGTTTGCGTACGAGAATGCATCTTCAAGCATCTTCATCACAGGGATAACTCCAGAAGACTGATTTTGAATCTTTTTAATTGGTGCACCCTGCTCTCGAAGGTTGGAGAGGTTTAGAGCAACACCGCCACCACGCTTTGAAAGCTGCAGCGAAGAGTTTACGGCACGAGCAATCGACTCCATGTTGTCTTCGATGCGCAATAGGAAACACGAAACATATTCGCCACGCTGTTTCTTACCTGCGTTTAAGAAGGTGGGAGTTGCTGGCTGAAAGCGTCCAGAGATGATCTCTTCGACCAAATCTTTAGCTAGATCGGCATCGCCTTGCCCCAGCATAAGAGCGTTCATTACAACGCGGTCTTCGAAGCGCTCTAGGTAGCGTTCGCCGTCAAAGGTTTTCAGCGCATACTGAGTGTAGAACTTGTAGGCACCAAGGAACGACTCAAAACGGAACTTGTAGGCGTATGCCTGCTTAAAGAGATCCTTTACCTCTTCCTCAGAGTACTTTCTCAGGAGATCTTGATCATAATAGTCCTGCTCAACGAGATATGTGAGCTTTTCTTCGAGAGTGTGAAAAAATACAGTGTTCTGGTTGATGTTGTCTAGGAAGTAAGCGCGAGCTGCTGCCTTATCTTTGTCAAACTGAATCTCTCCATCAGGGCCATATAAGTTGAGCATTGCATTTAATTCGTGATAGCTGTAGTTGTCCACAGTTGTTTTAACCTCTCGTTTACTTGTTCTACGTCGTATGGTGTACCCATAATTTCTACGCGATACAGCAAAGGTACACCAGTTTTTGCTGAAATCATCTCGGCTGCACCACAGAAGTGGTCACCAAAATTAGTATTGCCGAGTCCGACAACACCGCGAAGCAAGTCTCTATTGGTCTTAATGTTTAAAAAACTTTTGACCTGTTTTGGCACAGTGTGTTCGTCATTTCCTCCACCATAAGTGGGGAGAAACAAAACGTACTCTCCGTAAGCCATGAAAGGCTCTTCACCGTCCCATCGGACTGGTATCCTCTGAGCTGGAAGGCCTAACTTTTCCATGAATCTGTGCGTATTATTAGATACGTTAGAAAAATATACTATGTCGTACATGATTATACAAGTGCAGAAATTTTATCCATCCGGAAACCACTCCAGTGGTCGTCACCTGCAACAACAATAGGTGCAGCAGTATATCCAAGCTCTTTTACAAGTGCCATGGCGGCCTCATCTCGGCTGAGGTCAATTATCTCAAACTTAATTCCATTCCTAGTCAAAAGTCTCTTGGTACTGTCGCACTGAACGCAGGATGGGAGCGTATAGACGGTGACTGTCATGTGTGGTGTACCCTTCGTTGTTTTGAGACGCCAAATCCTGACGTTTGTATCCCAAAATAAGTGATTTCGTCAGGAGTTGAAGCTCTAGTATAGGACAAAATCTGTTGGTCGATTTTTAATCCGAGCTCAATAATAGTGCATTTATAATATCTTTGCAAGTTCTGCATACGGGAAATTTTTCAGGGTCACGAGAAGGAATAAAAATCTCTCCACAGAGAGCTTTAACTGGCGTTCCAAGCACGTAAGCTTCACTGACTGAGGCTGCTTCAGCATAGTGAGCAAGTTTATTCTCGTTTTGCTCTTCTTTTTGTTGTGTTTCTGTGTTTAGCACCAAGCTCATGGATTCTCCTGTGCCTAAGTATATCTCCCTTATGGGCGAACTACAAATGCTGTAGAATGATAGTTGACTGTAACCTCTCGCCGAAAGAGTCAAATGCCTTCTACAAATCTCTACAATGGCGGCCTTGCCAATAATCAAGGCACACATAACATAGTGGCCGATCAGGGTGCAACTTTCTCATACACGGTTGTGTACAAGGATGCTAAGCGCACTCCGCACAATACAACAGGCTACACGGCACGTATGCAGGTTAGGCCAGCTGTCAATTCAGCCGCGGTAGCTCTTGAACTCACTACGGAAAATGGACGGATTATAGTTTTTGGAGTTGAAGGAAGATTTGACCTTTTAGTATCAGCAACAGATATGTCAACAGTAGTAGAAGGTAATTACGTTTACGATTTAGAGATAGAGGCACCAATGACTGGAGTAGTCGAACGACTTCTTTTAGGAAATTTTACCGTACGTGCGGAGGTAACTAGATAATGGCCATGTACAGCAATCGTGTAGAAGTATCCAAGGGAGGGCCTCAAGGAGCACAGGGGCCAACAGGAGCAACAGGACCATCTGGTGGGCCTGTAGGTCCAACTGGTCCTCAGGGTAGCTCTGGTGCCTTTGCAACAGTATTCCCATCAGATCCATACGCTGGACAAGTTTGGGCAGACCTAGAAACCGGTAAAATGTACGTCTACATTCAAGACGTAGATAGTAGCCAGTGGGTTCAGGTTGCCACTGCCCCTCAAGGCCCAACAGGTGCTGCTGGTAGTGCAACTACATACACCCCAGCTACTAGTTCTAACTGGGACGCTGTTGAGCCAACCACTATTGCTGATGCTCTAGATCAAATCGCAGCACGACTAAGGATCATAGAAGGTTAATAATGCCAATTAATTTCCCAAATAGCCCGGAGCTAAACGACGAGTATGTGTATGGACAGACAACTTACGTCTGGGACGGCACTGTATGGAACGTAGAGTACTCTCAAATTGTCGGCGCGACGGGTCCTACTGGATCTACAGGTATTCAGGGTCTTACGGGACTACAAGGCCCCTTTGGTCCGACTGGCCCTATAGGTCTGGGAGAGACTGGCCCGGCGGGTAATGATGGCGCAACAGGTCCAACAGGTGCCCAGGGGGCAATCGGAGCAGTAGGCAGCGTAGGCGCAACAGGTCCGCAGGGGTCAACCGGATCTCAGGGTGATCTTGGACCGACTGGTCCACAAGGCTCTAATGGATCCGCAGGCGTGGATGGCCCAACGGGACCAACAGGTAGCGTAGGCGCAACAGGTCCGCAGGGGGAGCTTGGGCTCGATGGACCAATGGGTTCAACTGGCTCAACCGGACTGCAGGGCGATACTGGTCCACAGGGAATTCAAGGTGTAACTGGGCCGACTGGCTCAGTCGGTAACGAGGGAGCGCAAGGTTCAACTGGGCCACAGGGTGTTCAGGGCGAGTTAGGTCCAACAGGTTCTCAAGGTGCAACTGGTCTTGATGGAATCGAAGGTCTTTCAGGATCAACAGGCCCCCAGGGAGATACTGGCCCCGTAGGACCACTAGGCCCAACAGGTGCTCAGGGTGACCTTGGACCAACAGGTGCTCAGGGTGACCTTGGACCAACAGGTGCTCAGGGGACATCTATAAACCTACTTGGTGCCGTACCAACAGAAGGCGGCCTACCCTCTAGTGGCAACTCTCTAAACGACGCCTACATAGTAGAAGCTAATGGCGATCTTTACGTCTGGGACGGCGAAGTATTTAACAACGTAGGTCAAATTGTTGGACCTCAGGGTGATTTAGGCCCTACTGGTCCTCAGGGGGAGCAAGGGCCTCTAGGTCCAACTGGTTCGACTGGTGCTGAAGGTATTTTAGGACCAACTGGACCAACAGGTGCACAGGGTAATTTAGGTGCAACAGGACCGCAGGGAGTTACTGGCCCAACAGGTGCTGACGGTAATGATGGATCCGTTGGTGCGGTAGGTACTACTGGACCCATAGGCGCTACAGGACCACAAGGATCTCAGGGTGCTGCAGGTATTCAGTGGCAAGGCGAGTGGGACTCGAGTACTACATACGTGTATGCTGACGCTGTTGTTTATGGTGACAGTTCTTACTTCTCTCTTGATACAACTACTGGAGAGGTGCCCCAGGGCAGTGTCCAATGGCAGATTTTGGCCCTTAAGGGGTCTCAGGGTGATACTGGATTAACAGGTGCACAAGGAGTTGGAGGCCCCATAGGTCCAACAGGTACTCAGGGTGACGTAGGAGCGATTGGCTTAACAGGACCTCAGGGTGACGTAGGACCGACTGGTCCTCAGGGGCCAACGGGTAATGATGGAGACATTGGTCTAGCTGGACCAACAGGTGCAACAGGGTCTTCTATAAACATTAGAGGCTCTGTAAATACTGAAGAAGACCTACCCCTGCTCGGCAACAATACTAACGATGCTCTTGCTGTAGCAGCAACAAGTAATTTATATATTTGGGACGGAACCAACTGGGTCTCCGCAGGTCAGTTTATTGGAGACAGGGGCCCAACAGGTGCAACTGGCCTAACCGGTGTTGCTGGACCAATGGGTCCAACTGGCTCAACTGGCGTACAAGGTCCAATTGGTGCTACAGGTCAGACGGGTGCAACGGGTGCCACTGGCTCTATAGGTCTTACTGGTAACGTAGGTGCCACTGGCCCACAGGGTGTTCAGGGTGACCTAGGCCCAACAGGTTCTCGTGGCGTTGACCTGACACTTAAAGGCTCTGTTGCCACATTTGGAGATCTGCCTTCTAGTGGAAACTCCTTAAACGACACAAGAATTGTAGATCAAGACGGTAATTTATATTTCTGGGGCGGCACGTCTTGGACCGATTCAGGTCAAATTGTTGGACCTCAGGGTGATTTAGGCCCTACTGGTCCTCGTGGGTTGCCAGTAAATCTAATCGGGCCTATCTCTACAGTGAGTAACCTCCCACTTACTGGTAATCAGGACAATGACGCGTATGTTGTTCTAGAAGATAGCTTTGTATATATTTGGGACGGCACTGCATGGAATTCCGTTGCTCAATTTACAGGTGATGTTGGTCCTCAGGGTGATTTAGGCCCTACTGGTCCAACTGGTCCTCAGGGTACCGCTATAAGTTTATTGGGATCAGTGCCCTCCTCTAACTTTTTGCCATCATCTACTTCTTCAGTTACATTTGTAGTAACAGTTGAATCTACAGAAGAAGGAAATAAGTTTTATATTGGAGGAGAGCTAACTTCCAACCTGTTTATGCACCGCGGTGGAACTTATGTTTTCTCGCAGTCGGCTGCATCCAATGCGGGAAATAAAATATACCTATCTGAAAGTCAAGACGGCCACCACTCAGCAGTGGGTGGAGTGGTTGACTTCGCGTATACCAGCGGAGTTGTTTATTCTGGAACCGCAGGCACTAATGGCTCGTTAATATTTGTCGTCCCTGAAGATGCTCCTGAAGTTTTATACTATGTTTCGGAATCAACACCAGCTCTTGGCGGGAGTAGTGCAGCTTCGATTATAACTAACGACATAAATGACGCGTATGTTGTTCAAGATATTGGTGACCTCTTTGTGTGGGGTGGGAGTTCTTGGTCAAACGTAGGTCAGATTGTTGGACCTCAGGGTGACGTGGGATCTCAGGGTGATCTTGGACCAACTGGCCCTACAGGCTCTACTGGTGATCAAGGCCCAACGGGTCCTCAGGGGCTAGTAGGTCCTCAAGGGCTTCTTGGACCTCAGGGTGATTTAGGCCCTACTGGTCCGACTGGACCTACTGGTTCTACGGGTCCTTCTGGGCCGCAAGGTGTCTCCCTAAATGTTCTCGGTACAGTTTTAACAACAAATCAATTACCAGGAACCGCAGCACCTAGTGACGCGTATTACGTCCAAGCCGAGGGCTCAATTTATGTGTGGAATGGTGCTACCTGGATATTTACCGGAAACTACTTAGGCCCAATTGGTGCCACAGGGCCAGGAGGGGTGGCTGGTGTGGATGGCCCGACTGGACCAACAGGGCCAGAAGGAAGTGTTGGAAAGTTTCTCACAACTAGTATTCAACCAGATATAAACAGCATAACAGACGGTGTTGCTTGGTTCAATACTCAAGATGCTAAAACTTATGTACTATTTAACGGTGTATTTGTTGAAGTTGCATCAGGTAACATTGGACCAACTGGACCGCAAGGTATTTCGGGACAATACGCTCTGTCTCAAGCTTGGTGGTTCGGTGTATAATTTAATCAGACCTCTCGTAGCAATTGTAGGAAAAGGACGTTTTTAAATGCCTGGATATCTTGGTGGAAGTACTAGCGGCGGCGGCGCTGGCGGGGAAATCAGTTTTCCAAAAGAACTTATTGACCCAGTAACAAAACTACGTGTGTCTCAACCTGAGACAATGATTGACACCGACTTTGAGTACGGACTACAGCCAACCAAGTGGGAGACCGTTGAGCTAATTAACAATACTCCGTCATTCTTCTCTAAGTCTGGCGACACTACCATTGATGGCATCAACTCAATCACTACCAATGCTGGTACTCGAGAGATCACAGTAAAAACAAAGCTTGATCACGGACTTGCCGCAGGTATCCCTATTAACGTTCAGGGAACCAAGTCTATTACTGCTGATGGTGCTTACATCATTAACTCGATACCAGATACCACTACTTTTACTTACCTCTGTAAAGACGACCAGTCAGAGACACTGTCCATCGAGGACCTTTACTCCTCGATAGTTACAGGTGAATTTTTCCAGGGTTCTCAGATTAGAATATCCGATTCCGCTGGTTTAGTTACTGACTTTGAGCCAATTTCTACCCTAACTGTGACAACTGACTCTACGCATGGATTTGGAAGAAAGACACCGTTCTATTTTCTAAACATAAACTCTACAATTAGTCAGCAATTTGATTCGTCTAACACATCCTCTAGATCTTTTGATTCTTCAAACTCTGCCACAGCGCAGACATTTGATGGATCAAACACCCTGTCAACTATTAACATTGACTATAGCAACAGCTCTGTTGTAGGTGGCACAACCAGTACTGTGGTAGAAACATTAACAGACACTAATCAAATCGTAGTGACGCACACTACTGAAAACTTTTCACTCTCTAAAAGAGGCGATCCACTTTATTACAGCATAACTACAGGAAGTGGGTTCTTTTCAACCAGGCCCCGTGGAGTCGTCTTTATATCAGTCATATCGGATGATTCGACAACGAGTTCTAGCACATTTACCGTTAGTGATAAGCCTAACGGGGATATTATTGAGTTACCAGCAACAATTAGTGGTACATTCCAGCTTGCAAATCAAGCTCGTACATTTGCTGGAAATAACATCAACTTGGAAACCGAAACTACTGTATCGATCTTGAAAGACACCCCCAAAGTGTTTGATGGTGCTAACGAAAATGGTTATGTTGGGATCCAGTCTTCATACAGCGGATCGCTCATTACGGTTGACATCGAGGGTGGCGCTCCTATGGATGTCGATAGGCAATGGTATTCGGGCACCATGGTGCTTTATACGGTTGAGGATGAACTTGCGGAGGATGGCACGACTGTTACTCAGGCAGGTGTTGCCGCAAGCGGCTTGACAGCGAACACTACTTACTTTATCGACAGCTTCTTCCAGCAGGGTAGCACCAATCGTTATAGTTTTACTATACGAAGCTTACCAACTTCCGACCCAGTTCCCACGATTAGCGGCGGGAGCGGAATTGAAAAATTCACCGAAGCAGGAATATCGGTAGATAAAAACATTTTCCACATAAAGGATCACGGCTACGAAGAGGGCGATATGATTCGCTACTCTTTTCCAGTCTCCGGTAGGTTTGATGTTGCTGACGCTGCCCTAGATGAAGTTAATTTTTATTTCGTAGATACTAGATACGATCAGCATAACTTTGACGTCCTTTCTAGCATCGGCGAATTAGTGCCGCGCAACATAAACCGCACAGGAACTGATGCTCAGACTAACCCAATTACGCCTACCGAGATGACGGTAATTGGCTTCACCGCACCTTACACTTTCGCGGTTACTTCTGGATCTCTTCCTACTGGCTTAACCCTAAATACTTCAACTGGAGTGGTGTCTGGAACTTCTCAGGAAATTATCCCAGAGCCTGGTAGAGAAGTTGTCATTACTATTACAGACTCACAAGGAAATACTGGATTTCAGACCCACTTGTATCAGTTCAATCAGCCACCATTCCTTTATTCCTTCAACTCTGCAACTTTCAACAACGGCGGCAGCGGTGGTACCAACGGTCCAAGCATCGCCCAAGCTCGCAGCGGTGTAGGAAATCCTTCATGGGCTAATTCGTTCTTGAACATGACTAAAGCTGGATATCAGCGATGGACAGTTCCTCAAAACGCTACATACAGAATAGAGACGTATGGTGCTGTGGGAGGTTATTCAAACGGTTGGGGCTACCAAGGCGGCGGCGGAACTCGGATGCGCGGTGACTTCAATCTAACTCAGGGTGAAGTAATCCAAATTGTCGTGGGCCAAGCTGCGAGTAGCGGATATGCTACGACTCCTGGTGGTGGCGGGACTTACGTTGCAACATCCAACACTAGCCCTCTGATCGTTTCAGGTGGTGGTGGTGGTGGTGGTCCAAACAACCAGAACTCACGACATGCTACTACCGGCACGAGTGGCCAAGGTTATAACTTTGGTGGCGGTAGCAATGGTAATGGTGGCGGTGGCACTTGGGGACGATGCGGTGGCGGCGGATTCTATGGCAATGGTGGCGGTTCTCCTAGTCAAGGTTATGCGTTTGCTAACTCAAATGGTAATGGAGGGAGCAGCGGAGGAGGCTTTGGAGGAGGCGCAGGCTATTACAGCAGCTACAATGGTTCTGGAGGCGGCGGTGGTTACTCCGGTGGTGGTGCATCATACTGGTCTTCCTCAGCAGGCGGCGGCGGTTCATATAATGGCGGTAACAACCAATCTAACTCAAATCAAGCCGCTTATGGCAATGGTCGAGTAAACATCACAAGACTTTAACACAACGCAATTAGAAGGATAAAAAATGGCAGTTGATATCACAACTATTGGTCTTGCAGGCGAACACTCCTTTTCCAAGACTAACATTAACTTTGACGATGACTACATATACTTCAAGAACCAAGACCCAGAGGATCAAATACCCGACACCTTCACGGTGGGTACAACCTTTATATACAACTCTGCTGTTGGTTCGATCTTAGGAGTTGCTGATGGCGATTTGTTCTATGTAACAACTGAACAACCAAAGAAACTTACTTTTAGCACAACTGCTGGAGGGACTCCCATACCAATAACTGACAGCACCCCTGGAGGAGTGACGTTTAACTCCCCAGTTGTTTATGCTAATAAGTTGAACATTGATGGATCTACTCCAGACAATCAAGCAGTAAAGTACATTACAAACGGTGACCCCATAGATGGAATGACTAGTGGGGAAACGTACTTCCTAAGAAACGTATCCATCTCAGAATTTTCTGGGTCTCAATCTTTGTACAGTTTCACAAATCACACTTTTACTAGCTGTGGAGTGACAGGTAGGACTGGGCCGGACCAGCAGCAAATGCGCGCAGCGTACAACACTCCTTGGGATGATGTGTACTTGAGCCAAGGCGCTTTCCAGGGCTACCAGGACTGGACTGTACCGGTATCAGGTAATTATACCTTCAATCTCTCCGGTGCCCCCGGATACAACGGCTCGGGTTCAGGGACAGCCGGTCGAGGAGCAGTTGTTACGGGCAGGGTAGCCCTAACTAAAGGTGAGGTAATAACTATTGCTGTAGGCCAAACAGGTAGCGGTCCTACATCAGCAGATCTATACGGAGGCTCAGGAGGCGGAACCTTTGTGGTCCGTAAAGCTGGTAACGAGCCACTATTCGTCGCAGGCGGCGGTTCGGCTGATTCAAATACGACTAATGGAGCTGATGCTTCGATGGGAAGAATTGGAGGGTCTTCCTCTAGTAATGGTAGTGCTGGAACAAACCCTGGGCAGGGTGGATTGTCCGGTGGTGGCTACTCCGGTGGTGGCGGTGGCTTCTTGACTAATGGAGGAACTGCCTCATTTAATAATGGTCAAGTTATCGCCAACGGTGGAGGCGGCTTCAACAGCGGATTGACCATGGACACAAACGCGCGTAGCGGCGGGTACGGCGGGTTTGGCGGAGGTGCTCAGGCTGATGGTGTTTTCCGTGGGCAATCAGGCGGGGCTGGAGGATACTCCGGTGGAGCTGGTTCAAGGAACACTGCAGCAAACTCTACTGGTGGTGGTGGCGGTATATTCATTACCCCGACTGCAACTCTTGTTGGTACATCTAACGGTACTTATGACACCCAAGACACATTTAACGGTGTGCCAATAACAAATTTGAGTTCGTACAAGTCAACAGCAGATGGGCAGGTTTCAGTAACACTGGAAACTTCATTTACTACCGGTAACACAGTCCACCCTACTGCAACAGACGCTGCAAATAATACTAATATTATTCAAATAACTCCTCAAGGAACCTCATACCACTCAGTTGTACCAATTTCGTTAGATATAGAAGCTGACGTCATACACAGCTCTACACCACACACTTTAAGTGACGGCGAGGCTATTATTTATGGGTTTCAGGGCACATCACCAGAGGGCATTAACGACGATACCATATATTACGTAAAAACAGTTAACGCTTACTCTTTCCAATTGAGTACAACACCTGCACCAAATTATTCATTACTAGATTTTACGATTCCATCTAGTTACACAACTTTAGGTAGTGACACTCTGAGTAGGGTGGTAGTTAACACTATTACCGAAACCCTAACAATTCCTAGCCACGGATTCTTGGTAGATCAGCCTCTTACATATAGCACAAACGGGGGGACTCCTATTGTCCCACTGCAAGAAGCCAGTACGTACTATGTTGCAGAGGTGGTCAGTATTGACCAGATTAAGCTAAAGGCATCCTTAGATGCACCAACCAACATCAATTTTGTTAGCGCAGGAACAGGGACAGGTCACTCATTCATATTCTTGACTGTAAACCTTCCAGAAGATACTTTGTACATTCCTAACCACGGACTTGTGTCTGGACAAAGTGTTGTCTATTCCCCTGGAGCAGATCCAGTGATTGGTGGACTTGTAGATGGCGAAACATACTACATAATAAAGGTAGATTCCAGCTTAATTAAGCTGACACAGAATCAAAATCTTGAAATTAGTACGGTAATAAACTTGACTGCAACATCTACTGGCGTGCACTCGCTAACAATTACCTCTCTTAACTTTGAATTAGACACCATCACGCTACCGGGCCATGGATTCCTTGCCGGAGAGCTAGTGGAGTACGATTCTAAAGGACAGCAAGTAGTAGATGGGCTGACTACAGCTACTCCTTACTACGTGATATTTGTTAATGGTGATAACATCAAGCTTGCTGTAACACCTGCAGATGCAGTCGAAGGAACCGCGGTAGATCTTACAGACACCCCTGCAGCAGTAGGCACCCACTCACTGCGCTCATTGAGCAAGACTCCTGACGGCATTTATGAGATCAAGGACTCTGAGGTAGACGGCAACAAGAAGAAGTTTACTGTACTAGCAAGTGGAACAGTTCCTAGAATTGAGAAAGTATTCAACCCTCGCTCATCACTGGATCTGAATCTAGATGAAATTTTCTTAGAGTCACACGGATTCATTACTGGCACTGAAGTCATATATACCCAGGGAGATTCTGCCACAGACATCGGCGGTATGGTTGATGGCGTAAGTTACTACGTAGTATCTATTAATAAGGATTACATAAAACTCTCAAGTTCGGCAGAAAATGCAGCCGCTGGTATAACTATTCCATTAACTAGTTTTAGCACCGGAATTGCGCACCAGTTAGCCACTACGCAGATTAATGGAAACATAACTGGTGGTGGATCAGCCTCAGTGGGCGCTGGTTCTGTGCTAGTTACTGGAGTTGGTACATCTTTCTCAAAGATCCTTAAAGTGGGAGACCGATTCCGGTTATTCCCTCCGAACATAATTAAGCAGATTGTTTTTAGTAGTGCAGACGTGAGTGAAGTTACGGACATCATTACAAAAGATAACACGTTTACGACTGGCGAGACCGTTAAGTTTGAGGCGGTAGGAGGACAGCCTCCAGCTCCTTTGGTTGATGGATACTACTACTTTGTTCGTGCAATATCTGCCACACAGATAACGCTTCATAACACGAAAAACGATGCAGACAACAACCTGAACACCGTAAATATAAGCTCTGTTGGATCTGGAACAGATTTCCACCTAACCTTTACAACACCAATTGGCGCAATTATCCGAAAGATTACCGCCATTGGCTCTGACACTCAGATTACAGTAGATCGTCCATACGCTAACGAGTTCTCCGAGGCTAGCTATACTTACCCAACATTTCTATATGTACGCCCTCAGGGGTATGCGCTACACCGCCCATTTGATGGTGGTGTTGAGATGTCGGTCGGTGCTGGAACCTCGTTGGGTCAGATTGTCCGTCAGACTCGTAAGTACTTCCGTTATCAGTCAGGTAAGGGAATCCAGACTTCCGCTGGTCTAAACTTTAAGCCTTCTATTGATCTAGAATCAATGAATAGATTCTCTACTACTCAAATTATATGCAAGACTCGCCGCCCTCACGGGTTGATATCAGGTCTTTTTATTGTTGTAGATCAGTCAGAGTCCTCTGATGGCAACCTAAGCGCTCTATATAATGGAGAGTTTCAAGTAACAGTTGATGATCTGACAACTTTCCGTGTTAATGCCGTTGGTGAAGTACCAGCAGGCGTGGAGTCTCGAGCTTACGGATTCCCTCAGTTTAACGTAAGAGAGTGGACTAACGGCGCAATTCGATCAGGGATGTTTGACTTCCAAAACGGAATGTTCTATGAATTTGACGGTCAGCAAATGTATGCTGTACGGAGGTCCTCTACTCAGCAGTTGGCCGGTAGCGTATCTTGCCTACAAGGCTCTGAGCTTGTCTTCGGCACGAATACTGCATTCACTGCACAACTAGTAGTGGGAGATTACATTGTATTGCGTGGCCAAACTTATCGTGTCGCCGACATTGAGAGCGACACACGCTTGACTATTAGGCCCGAATACAAGGGTGCCTCTGGAGTTCAGAAGGAGTTTGACCCAGGTAATGGAACTACAGGAGCAGTAAGATTGGCTTCAGACACGTTCCAACTAGTTGGGCATGGATTCTCTCAAGGCATACCAGTAATCTACGACTCAATTGACGGAGAGCAAATTGGTGGCCTAATCAACGGTAATACTTATTACGTTGACTTAATCGACAACAACTCCTTTAAGCTGAAAGCCGCGCCTGACGCAGAGTCAAACGTAGACCTTTCCTCAGTAGGGACCACAGCTATTCACGCACTAACGCCTGCAAAATCAGGCATTATCGTTACAAAGACTGTGGACGTTAGAGTACCTCAGACAGATTGGTCAATTGACCCCTGTGATGGTACGGGAAAAACTGGATACAACCTAGACGTATCGAGAATTCAGATGGTCTACATAGATTACTCATGGTATGGTGCTGGTAAGATCCGTTTCGGATTCAAAACTACTGGTGGTCAAGTTGAATACATCCATGAGTTTGTTCACAACAACCAACTTTATGAGTCGTACTTCCGTTCTGGAAACATGCCAGCCCGCTATGAGGTAATTACATACAACGATCCAACTTACATTCCATCACTATTCCACTGGGGTACTTCAGTAATCATGGATGGTAAGTTTGATGACGATCGTGCATATCTATTTACCGCATCGAGCCAGTCACTGCCAGTTCTTGGGACTACAGCAAAGTCCTTTAGCTCTCAGGGCATAGACGTAGCTGAAAATACTATCACCATAGCTAACCACGGATTCAGAAATGGTGACCAGCTACAATTTGAGGGTGTTGCAACTGACGGACTCCCTGGATTGAATGTTCAAATGCCAGGAACTACAAATGTGGAGAATGCCAATGAATTTGATAATCTACAGAATTCCAGGGTGTATGATTCTTTGATTATTGACGACAACACAGTCATGCTGGTTCCAGACAGTGTTTTTGGTAACGCTATATCAACAACTCAGCAGGCAGGTGTGACCGTCACTGTTGTCACGTCAGTGGCTCACTTGTTGACTGATCAAATGGCGGTAAAAATTGTAGGGTCTACCCGAGTTCCAAACGGAGTGTATAAAGTGAAAGCATCATCAAATGCTACGACTTTCACATATGATGTACCCGAGACCGAGACTGCTACTGTAGCAGTTGGTGCTGATTCGGCTGCTAAAATTTATCAGGGAGTAGACTTTACTTCCCAAGGTAACTCTCAGTACACTTACTTCTTGTACCCAAATGGTTCGCTAAACAACACTTCTGGTCCAAACTACCAGCCACTTATCTCAATCCGATTGAGCCCATCGGTGTCTGAAGGTTTGACGGGTAAGCTCGGTGACCGAGACATTATCAACCGCATGCAGCTACGTCTACAAGAAGTTGGTATCTCATCGACCAGACTCGTTGACGTGAAGCTTCTATTGAACGGTAGGTTGAACAACTTGAACTTCCAATCAGTAAGTGCTCCGTCTTTGGTTCAAATTGTTGAGCACACTCCTGCAGACACCATTTCTGGTGGAGTTCAGGTCTACAACTTCCGTGCAGCTGGTGGGCAGGGTGGTCAGGAAGAGTCAACAACGGTAGATGTTAATGATCTATTTGAGCTATCAAACTCAATTTTGGGCGGAGACTCCACCTTCCCTGACGGTCCAGATATTTTGACCATTGCAGTTTCTCGTTTGACCGCTGCTGACACTACTACAGGTGCTAAACTGACCTGGACTGAGGCTCAGGCGTAAGGAAGAAGTAAAATGCCAATCATTAGATTAGGTTCAGTAAATGCTAGCGCAGCAGATTCAGCGTACCCGCTAGCTTCGTTTACGGGAGAGCACTTAGTTGCTGTAATCGTATCAAACCTAAACGTGTCTGCAACTAGCTCTGCAAAAGTCGACGTGTACATTAGGCCGGTGAATTACACCACAGAGGCCGATGCTGTGTACATAGCAAAAAATCTTGTGGTATCAGTAGGTCAATCGTTTGAAACTTTTAGGTTTGCCGTAAATCCGGGAGACACGCTATACGTTTCTTCTACTAGTCCTAATATTTCATTTTCCTGTAATGGAATACCACAAAATGATGCAGTTTTACCTCAGAACATACAGCAAACCTTTAAAAATAAAATAATTAGTGGTGATACAAACACTATTTACTTTGCCAGAGGCACCGTCGCTCAACGCCCGACTAACGTAGAGGTTGGATACGTCAGGTTTAATACGGACTATCAAAAACTAGAAATACTAACCGACACCGGGTGGGAGCAGGCAGGATCAGTAGCAGAATTACTCGGACCGCAGGGTGATCAAGGCTTGACTGGTCCGACGGGCCCAGCTGGACCTCAAGGCATAATCGGGTCAACTGGACCAACAGGTGCTCAAGGATTGCCAGTAGATCTGCGAGGCAGCGTAGCAAGCTTTTTAAACTTACCTCCTTCAAGTGCAAATGTTGGCGATGCATACGTTGCATTAGACACTGGGGATATCTTCTTTTGGGATTCTTCTTCATGGGTAAATATTGGACCTATAACGGGACCCCAAGGAACTGTAGGTCCGACAGGGGCACAAGGCCCAGAAGGATCTCCCGCAGTTGTATTTAACATTTTGGGAACAGTCCCAGGGTTCTTATCACTCCCAGCCGCGGGAGTTAACGTACTAGATGCATACATTGGGCCTACTCAGCAGAGTGGTGCAACCATATTTTTCTGGGATGGTACAGAGTGGGTGATAGCTGCTGGAATCTTGGGTGCAACAGGCCCAACAGGTAATGCAGGCCCACAGGGAGCATTTGGGCCAGGGGATTCCGCTCCAGAAAATCCAACCGCCGGCGACGTATGGTACAACACCTTAAGCGGTAAAGCGTACATATATTATGATCTTTTCTGGGTAGAGCTACTACCAAATACTGCTGGACCAACTGGTCCTACTGGACCTACCGGGTTGCTAGGAGCAACAGGGCCTCAGGGCACAAACATCAACGTCAAAGGCAGCCTACAGACTCCAGAGGACTTGCCAACATCTGGGAACGTTCTTCGTGATACCTACTTTATTCAATCTAGCAAAGAATCGTATATCTGGAGTGGCAACAACTGGTTCAATGCCGGGGCAGTGGTTGGTCCAACAGGTGCAATTGGCCTAACCGGTGCAACTGGTGCTGTTGGTGCAACCGGTTCCATAGGGCCTCGAGGACTTACAGGCCCAACTGGCCCACAGGGTGTTCAGGGTGTAACTGGTCCGACTGGTCCGACTGGTCCGACTGGACCTGACGGCACATTCTTAACCTCAGACTCAGCTCCACTAAACCCAAGTGAGGGTGATGTTTGGTTTGACGGGACCAGCGGGCGTTTCTACGTATACTTCGATAATTACTGGGTGGAATCAGCTCAAAACGCAGCAGGAGCACAGGGCCCAACGGGACCAACAGGACCATCTGGTGGACCTGTAGGTCCAACCGGTCCACAGGGCGCGGACTCAACAGTTGAGGGACCAACTGGTCCTACTGGACCCGAAGGACCACAAGGGGTTTTTGGCCCAACAGGTGCAACTGGTGCTCAAAGCGCCACGTTGTTTATTAAAGGTAGTGTAGGTGTCTTAGCTGATCTACCTCTATCTGGTAACGTTGTTAACGATACGTTTAACGTAACTACAGAAAACTCTGCATACTCTTGGGATTCGTTTCAGTGGAATAATGTTGGAAGATTAATTGGTGCAACTGGACCTACAGGCTCCTTGGGGCCAACAGGCCCGACTGGACCAACAGGGCCTCAAGGCACTTCAATAAACTTATTAGGTTCGGTCGCTACAGTAGCAGATCTGCCCGAAGGTGCCACAACCTCAGATGCTTACATCGTAGATGCTGATGATTTCTTGTATGTGTATGACGGCACTCAGTATAGCTCAGTCGGCTCAGTTGTTGGGCCCCAGGGGTTTCAGGGGCCTCTAGGTCCAACTGGTTCGACTGGTGGCGTAGGTGTAGCAGGTCCAACTGGACCAACAGGTGCAACTGGCCTAACCGGACCAACAGGTGCAACTGGAGGGTTTGAGGTCGCAAGAACCGTTAATAGCAAGACTGGTGATTTTTCCGTCATATCTAGTGACTCGGGCAAGCTAATTCTATCTCCTGTAGCAGCGACTGGTACTGTAAATAATGTGCTATCCCCTGGGCAATCCGTTGACTTCATACAGAGCGGTACTGGCGCGCTGACTTTCGCTCCTGGAATTGGTGTCACCCTAAACTCTAAGAATGCTGACCGTCTGACTTCGGGTCAGTGGTCTAAGGTCACACTCATCTGTACAGCATCTGGTTCATACACCCTGTATGGCGATTTAACAGCTTAACAAGTTAGGTATAATTAGATCATGCCCATTAATTTTCCAGACTCCCCCGCAGCAGACGAGATATTCTCAGTAGCAGATCGCTCCTGGAAGTGGAACGGCACTGCCTGGCAGGTTGTGGCAGTTGAGCTCGAGGGTCCGACAGGTCCAGTTGGACCAACTGGCCCTCAAGGGATCGGGTTTATTTTCAAAGGATCCGTACCAACCGAGGCTGACTTGCCTACTGCTGATAATTCAGAAAATGATGCATACGTCTTAGTTGATACTGAGGAGTTATACGTTTGGGACGGCGCTCAGTGGGTCAGTGCGGGAAATATTGAAGGACCTACCGGACCAACAGGAGTCGCTGGACCAACTGGTCCGACTGGTCCTCTTGGAATCAATTGGCTCGGGACGTGGTCCGATCTGACATCATATGTGCTAAATGATGCGGTAGAGCGCAGCAGTAATAGCTATATTGCAGTCTCTCCAAGCCTGAATGAGGACCCATCAGATCTACTAGGTTCATGGGAGCTTTTTGCGGGTGCAGGTGTAGGCGGGGGTGGAGGCGGGTCTGTTGATGTCGCTAACACCACACAAGCTACGACTTTTGTTGGATTGTATGACGATGCCACGGGATCAATTGGTGGAAAAACCAATGAAGGAATCACTTATGACGCGACTTCCGAGACTCTAGCTGTCAGCAATATCGAGACGTCCGCCATCCAACCACCCGATACGTTAGTGGGGACATATTCTATATCATCTCCCACTTCAATAACTTTAAATCCGACTACGGAAACCTTAAATTCTGCACCATTTATCCTATCGAACAACACTCAGACACAGCGTTTGACACTTACTCCTAGTACTGGTGCAATTGTATATGACACTACTAATGCCGCCGTATATGTCTGGAACGGTACTGCTTGGGCTGCAATAGGTAGCGGTTCCGGATCCGGGGCAACAGGTCCAACTGGTCCGACTGGGGCAGCAGGCTCGGCAGGCCCGGCAGGCTCTAGCGGAAGCACTGGCCCAACAGGCGCCACAGGTGACACTGGTCCAGGTGCATCATTTAACACTTTGTCCGAGCCAACTTTAGCTGCAGTTACTATAGACACGGTCGCGTATCCTGCTGCTTCAATTGTGTCTGTAACCAATGCTGGAACTCAATACGTCTTCTCATTTCCATATACCGGATCAAATCCAGCTATATACAGTTATAGAGGACTCACCCTTGCATTTAAGCTTTCTGTTGCTGGTCATCCCTTTAAAATTCAAGCAGATCCCGCAGGAGGTAGCTCGTATTCCGATATTACCGTTGGCTTGACTCACGTAGCAACTAACGGCACCGTGTCGACAGGTTCCGGTGCTCAGGGTAAGACAACAGGAACGCTATATTTCACGCTACCCTACGATATTTCAAATACAGATGCCACTGTATATAGGTATATTTGTTCAATCCACGCCTCTATGGTTAACAGCATCACACCTCTACAGGGATCGTAGGTTAGTTAATGTCTAATAAAAGACGAGAGTATGTTGTATACACTCCAAACACAGGTGAGGCAGAGTCAGTTCTAGAGGATTTAACTAAAGAAAGCCCTAATCAGGCGGGCGCAATACCCAAGAGGTCCGTAGCTGTTGCAGATGCTAGAACTACAAATCCTACAAGCACTCATTATATGCTAACCCCAAAAGAAGCCAACCAGCTGAGGAAAGATCCTCGAGTCGCGGAGGTTTTAGATCCCGAAGAGATAAAGCCAATAAAGAGAGCTTTTCAAGCAGGCAGTTTTCCAAAGACCTCCGCCAGTACCGGTTCTAGGCAAAATTGGGGACTTGTACGTCACATATATAAAACAAACGTCTTTGGTTCATTCTCGGCAGACCCTGGTAGGACGTATGACTACGTATTAGACGGTAGTGGCGTAGATATTGTGGTCTTAGATAGCGGAATCCAAGTAGATCACCCAGAATTTCTAGACGAAGCGGGCAACACTAGGGTTCAACAAATTAATTGGTTCTCCCAGTCTGGTGTGTTCGGAACTCAACCAAACGGATTTTATGCAGATTATGATGGACACGGAACCCACGTCGCAAGCATAGTGGCTGGTAACACTTTCGGGTGGGCAAAAAAGGCTCAAATATTTGCCATAAAGTTGAGCTCACTCAGGGGGCCGTCAGACCCATTTCCAGGACTGTCAGTGACTCAAGCTATGGACGTTTTGGTTGGATGGCATACAAATAAAACCAATGGCAGACCATCAGTAGTTATTAACGCCTGGGGTCTCGGAATTTTCTGGGACACTGTACAGGACGCATTGACTTTCAACCCTACTGGGGACGGAGCGTATTACTCGGTAAATGGCGGTGAGTATCGAGGTACGCCTTGGCCAGGCGCCACAAAAGACCCAACAAAAGGTCACACGGGTCAACAGTATGCGGAGAACGTCTTCCAGTTTCCGTACACCTCGCCATCACTAGACACTGACATCGGGATACTGACTGCCGCAGGGATTCATGTAGTGAACGCCTCTGGCAACGAATCAGTCAAAGCAGACAGCCTAGGAGGGGCTGACTACAATAACTTTATAACCCTAGAAGGTCTACAAAACTACTACTACCACAGAGGTGGCTCCCCAAACGTAAATAATTTGCCTGGATTTCAAGTAGGAGCATTGGGTGATACCACGGTTGGGCCGTCAAACGCTACTGAATTCAAAGCAGCGTACAGTAACGCCGGTCCAGGGGTCAATATATATGCCGCAGGTACTAATATTACTGGCGCAATGAGTGACAACAATGTCTATTCCTCGTCCTCGACATACCCAGGCAATAGTGCTTACTTGCAGGAGACTCTATCAGGCACCTCGTTTTCTGCACCGCAAATAGGTGGAATTATAGCTCTGCTATTGCAGGTGCATCCAAAGTGGTCTCCTGCTCAGGTAGAGAACTGGCTAGTTAGAGAGGCGCAGGCTACTATGTACGATAGTGGTGAAAATAATGACTACACCGTACTAAATAGCCTCTGGGGAGGAACAAATAGTCTTGCATATATACCTTTTGGTGCTAAAAAAACTTTTTCCATCGGTATTGAGTAGTACCCGCACTGGCCAACGCCTCAGGGGTGTATAATTGTTTTGAGTTTATTTTTTGACATCTCACTATGATAAAATCTGGACATAATTAGTCCATAAGGACGAAAGAGAAAAAGGTATGCCTTTAAACTTCCCAGACTCTCCGATAGCGGACCAGGTTTTCACTGCACCCGATAGCAGGCAATGGGTCTGGTCAGGTACCACATGGGACTCATTAGAGACAATCATAGCCGTAGGTCCAACTGGGCCAACAGGCTCTACTGGTATTGATGGTGCACTGGGTGCTACTGGAGCAACAGGGCCTCAAGGTACAAATATAGTACTAAAAGGTTCCGTGGCAGCGGCGGCAAATCTACCTTTAAGTAGTAACACTGTAGCGGATGCATACATAACAACAGACACCGGTGATCTTTACGTCTGGGATGGCGGAACTTGGTCGAACGTAGGTCAAATTGTTGGACCTCAGGGTGACGTGGGATCGACTGGTCTGACTGGCTCAACCGGTGCATTAGGTCCAGTTGGGGCAACTGGTTCGACGGGATTGCAGGGATCGACTGGTCCGACTGGCTCTCAAGGTGTGTCAGTAACCTTAGTGGGTAGTGTTCCTGATATTTCAGACCTAGATAATGTAGTTGGCCCGTCTCAGGGTGACGCAATTATAGTAGTGAATGACGATAACAACTTGTACATAGCCGATGCCGCTGGTGGGTGGTTTAGTGCTGGTAAGATTGCTGGCCCAACGGGACCAACAGGTAGTGTAGGCGCAACAGGACCAACAGGTTCGACCGGATTGCAAGGTAATGTTGGACCAACAGGACCGACAGGTGCAGTTTCCACCACGCCAGGACCAACAGGGCCTCAGGGTGACGTAGGCGTCGATGGCCCGACTGGGCCAGAGGGAGATATCGGGCCTCAGGGTGCTTCGATAGTTCTACTGGGATCCGTAGCGACGTCCGCAGACCTTCCAGCTTCAGGTAACAGTGTAAATGATGCTTATGTAGTTACTGCAGATGGTAACTTGTATGTTTGGGACGGTACTGAGTGGAACTCTGTCGGCCAGATTGTTGGACCAACTGGCCCTCAAGGGATTGTAGGACCGACCGGCGAGATAGGGTCGACTGGACCAACAGGGCCTCAAGGTACTGCCATAAACCTTATTGCATCAGTTAAAAACGAAGCAGCACTTCCGGACTCTGCCGACGACATAACCCGTGTCGTGACAATCGATAGCACGCCAGATGGTGTTAGGTACCTATTTGATGGTGTGGCTGTGCCGACCCTATTTTTACACGAGGGGGGAAAATATGTCTTCAATCAATTCAATGGATCTAATCTAAACAACCAGATGTATTTATCAGCTACGCCTAATGGCCACCACTCTACTGGCGGATTTGTAGTTGATTTTGAGTACTCAAGTGGCGTAACATACACGGGTACTTCTGGAACCAACGGTCTTTTGACCATCGTTGTTCCAGAAGGTGCTCCAACCCTATACTTTGTAAGTGTTAACGGTTCAGCAGCGGGATATGGCTCAGGCGGGTCGTTGGTCATAACATCTAACTCTGTCAATGACGCATATGTCAATCAGGACAATGGCGACCTGTATGTCTGGGGTGGCACAAGCTTTACAAACGTAGGTCAGATTGTTGGACCTGAGGGCTCTATTGGTCAGACCGGTGGATTGGGGCCTCAGGGTAGTACTGGGTTGACAGGCCCAACAGGTTCGAGCGGTGGCATAACTTTCAACGTCTCAGTTAATGCAGCTTTTAATTCTTATACAATAAACGGCTCTGACGACCCTCAACTATCAGTTATCAGAGGCCATCGTTACGTATTCTCACTGGGGGAGTCCGTTGGAGGCTACCCGCTGCGGTTTATGACAATTGCAGGGCCGTACGGTGCAAGCTTTGAGTACAGCACGGGAATTACAAACCCTGGAGCAGACAGCGGAGAGATTATTTGGGAAGTTCCATTTAATGCTCCTGACACTCTTTATTATGTTGCTCAAAATGATGCAACTTTGTCAGGTGCAATTACAGTCTCCGTATTAGGCCCGGCTGGCCCTGCTGGAGTCGCGGGTCCCTCTGGACCAACAGGTGCTCGTGGCCCAACTGGACCTACAGGGTACACAGACATAAGCAGTACTACATATGAAACGCTAGATGAACTTAGGATAGCTGAGCCTACTGGCAGTCCAGGAGATGCCTACTTTGTTCTTGGAGTACTGTATGTGTGGGATCTAGGACTAAGTGACTGGAGATCTACTGGAAATCTACTGGGTCCAACCGGCTCGACAGGCGAAACTCAAGCCATAAATCTTGCAGTAAATGGTGGTTTTGACGTCTGGCAGCGTGGACTCACGGGAAACATGAACTCTAGCCCATATTATGGTCCAGACAGGTTTCAAGTATATAGAACTGGCGGAGCCTCTGGAGGTACGTGGTCTCAGGAGCTAAGCGCTGTACCAGGACTGCAATATGCACTAAGAATGGGAAGAACTCCCTCAAATACTAGTGAGTCAAACTTAAACCTCGCAACTTCGTTAGTTGCAAGTGATGTCTCATCCCTGACCGGAGGTCCAGTAACCTTCTCGTTCTACGCCAGTGCCGGAAATAATTTTTCTTCTGCGAACAGTCAAATATTGGCACAAATAATAACAGGAGATGGTACGGACGGAAATCTCTGGGATGGCTTTCAGACACAGAGCGCAGAAGCACAAAGTACATTTACTCTGACACCAGGAGTTACTCAGAGATACTCAATAACTGTACCAAATCTCAGTATTTTTACAGGTCAACTTGGCATAAGAATCTCTTACACACCAGTAGGAACAGCTGGACCAGCTGACTACATAGAAGTTACTGGCATACAGATCGAGGCGGCAGATGCCGCAGCTCCATTCAGAAGGAGTGGTTACACTAGCTTGGTGGAGTTCCAGAACTGCTATCGATACTACTATGCCAGTAGTGCAGGGGTGTATGGATCAATCTTTAGTGGAAATGTTACTTCTGGAACCGCATATTATGCTAAGTACAGCCTACCGCTCGCAATGAGGACTGTTCCAACAATAGCTTTAACCAGTGTTGCTGCTGTTGGGTTTGTAAATACTTCAGGTAACCCTTCTCAACAGGCTATCGATGGATTTGTAGAGACCAGAAACGCAAATAGCACCACATCAGGGGCTTTCTTTGCCTCTACTTACATTGCTAACGCAGAGTTATAATTACAGGAAAGACAGGATAACAGATGCCAATTAGAAGAGTTGGGTATACAACCCCCGACGCAGAGACAACAACCCTATTGGCGACATCAGATTATTTTGCCGTTGCCGCAGTTGTTGTTACCAACAAAAATGCTCTAGAGGTCACATCAACAATCTACATTGACCCAGCCGAAAGTGGTGGCGCAGAGTCTTCAAGAATATATCTAGCTTCTAATATCTCAGTAGGGGCCGGCCAGAGCTATGAAACTTTTAGATTTGCTGTAAACGTAGGTGACAAAGTTAGAGTTGCTGCCAGTAGGACTGGCGTCAGTTTTTCAATGAACTCAGCCTATGAGACAGATGGCCGCGCCAATGTCACATATGGCCCCCAAGAACCAGATTCTCCGCAGGTTGGAGACATTTGGGTGGATAGCAATAACAACTCTGTATATTTTAGAATTTTAAATCAGTGGAGAGAAATTGTCACAATTGCTGATGCAGGGCCCACTGGGCCAACGGGTGCTGTCGGCAGTCAGGGTGCAACTGGCGAAAAAGGCGACACTGGTGCTGGTGTATTTATTAAGGGTCAATATAACACAGAAGAAGAGTTATTAGAGGATCAGGTTGGTGGCACCACTGGTGATGGGTATATTGTGCAGGGAGATCTGTATATTTGGGACCCCGAGAATGTTACCTGGATAAATTCCGGTCCAATTGTTGGTGCTACTGGACCGGCTGGAGTCAAGGGGGATAATGGTTCTTCGGGTCAGGATGGCCCAACGGGACCAACAGGACCATCTGGTGGGCCGACTGGCCCTATAGGTCCGACTGGGCCAACGGGTGCACAGGGGCTTCGTGGTATCCAGGGAACTCAGGGGGAGTTGGGCCCAACGGGGCCGTCGGGTCCTGTTGGATTTACCTACAGAGGAGCTTGGCTGTCCAGTTCTAACTACGTAGAGAGTAACGTAGTTACCTATCTTGGTACGACCTGGTATACGCCAACTTTTGAAAACGTTAGTGGAGTTGGAAATTTTCCTGGTTCATCTACATCCAATTGGCAGATCCTTGCATTAGCCGGAGTAGTTGGGCCAACTGGACCAACAGGTGCAACTGGCCTAACCGGTGCAACTGGTGCAATAGGTCCAGTTGGATTGACCTGGCGTACTGCTTGGCAAGAACTATCAGCATACGTAAAAGGAGACGCGGTAAGCTTTAATGGAGGAGCATATTACGCAACGAGTTCACTAAACGTTAGTGGTGTTCAATACTTCCCTACCGCAGCTGGCGCAAATTGGTCCTTAATTATTGAAAAAGGCGCAACTGGACCAACAGGGCCTCAAGGTGTTAGAGGTCTTCAGGGAATTGTCGGCCCAACTGGTCCGCAGGGGTTGTCAATAAATTTCCGCGGAACTGTTGCAACTCAGTCAGACTTGCCCTCAAGTGGAAATACGCTAAACGATGCGTACATAACCCTAGACACTAAGAATGCCTTTGTATGGAACGGGTCAATATTCCAAAATATTGGACCTATTGTTGGACCTAAAGGTGATCAGGGTGAGCAGGGTGTTACAGGACCAACAGGTAGCGTAGGCGCAACAGGTCCGCAGGGGCCACAGGGTGTTCAAGGAGAGTTAGGACCAACAGGTGCTCAGGGCGTTCAAGGACCAACTGGATCCACAGGGCCTACTGGAATAGTTTCTACCGCACAGACGCCTTTATCGATTAGTGGTGCTGGAGAGGTGTCTATAACCAGTGGTTATGTATACTACGTAGATGGAGCAGCTTATAGAAAAGTTTACGTTAAATCAGGAACCGTTGGGCCCTCTAGTGCCCAACTGGGGGATGTCTGGATTAGTTACTAATGCCTAGGAAAACATTTCCATTAGGCTCTAACTCTTTTGTTAGAAACAATGGATTTAGCGCTGAGTATTTAACAAGTCCATATACCTTTGGAACCGGTGATACTAATACTAGTGGTGCAATTGGTCAAGAGAGCTCGATGCCAATTAGGGTCACTCAATTTGCCATAAATTTTACAAATTCATCAGCTGGTGGAGTCGTGCGTCTACGCATTGCTAACAGCAGTGGTGGTACAGACGGTTACGCTGATTCAGCTACCACAACTGGTACTGGTCAGCAACGAGACTATCCTAACCTAGCTAAATTTGCAGGCAATACTGTATATTACGGGTTTTCTAAGGGTGATGCTACTACTACCGAATTTTTTGCTGGCTCTGGAGGCATTATTTATGCCCGCCGAGGAGGGGACGCATCTGGTAGAACTCTTAGTGGGGAGTTTGTGGTAGACACTGTACCGAGTGCCCCCCGCAATCTTAGTGCAGGTGTACAAAGTTCCAGTAGTGTTTTCTTGTCCTGGTCAGCACCAAGTGACAATGGAGGAATCCCAATCAGCGGATACCGCGTGCTTTCTCAAGCAAATAACGGAAGCTGGTCTTATGCCACTAATGTAGGTAGTGGCACTACCCAAGCCACCATATCGGGGTTAAGTCCAAACACATCTTACGCGTTTAAAGTTGCTGCGCATAGCAATGTTTCTGCAGCACATGGTGGTGGTGTTACTAGTACCTCATATCACACAGGGACAAACGCAACCAGTAGCACGGTACAGACCCCGAGTGATGCACAGCCGGCAACTGGTCAAATTGGAGCGTCTAGCAACTCCCAGAGTCAAGTAGATATCAGTTGGAGCTCTTCTGAAGGCAACGCCGCACCAACCAGCGTGACTGTTAGGCGATTGGATAATAACTCAGTTATTAGCAACTCCAGCAGTGGATCAACTAGCATTAGCGGATTGTCTGCCAACACCACTTATTCATACTCAATACAAGTATCGAACGCTCAGGGCGGTGAGACAGTAACGACCTCAGCAAAGACTCTTAGTAATACCCCAACATTAAATATTTCCGCAACAGCTATTGACTCAACTAGTGCTCGTGTTGTCTGGAATAGCAGTTTTGCAACATCAGTCTCGGTCTCGGGTACTGGCTTAAATTCATCCAGTCAGAGTGGAAACGAAATAATAACAGGCTTAACCCCCGGAGGGATCTACAGCTGGGCAGGTACTGCAAGCAACGCTGACTTTAGCATCAATACAACCTCTAATCGAATCCAACTTCCAAATATTATTGGAGGGGTTTGGAACGGTGCCGACTGGGCACTACCGGATGTGAATGTCTGGAATGGCTCGACTTGGGCATCTACAGAGACATATGTCTGGACTGGGAGCTCTTGGAAGTTCTGGGCTTAGTCAAAATAAACTTCTAATATACTTCATAAACGCGTCATCTTGTGGTAGGCTTGGCAGCATAACCGACCCAAGGAGAACTTATGGCATTGGCCGAAAGCATAGATAGGGTTTCTAAGCTACATAGGAACAGAACAAAACAATGCGCAGCTATCCGCATAACAACGTCAAGTAGGCTTACTGAGAGTGATGTAACTGCTTACCTAGAGACGCTCCAAAACATAGATACTCTACACCCAGAGTATCTACCAGCCACTCGTCTTGTAGGAGCACTGAAAGCCGAGGGTTTTCAGATGAGCAACTCCAGCATAGAGCGTCATAGACGTCAAGAGTGTGCTTGCTTTAGTAGTGGGGTCTGACCGTGGGATTGTCTAGCAAGTTAGACGAACTGCGTGAGCCAGGGCAAACGGGGTCGGATATTAAGAAGCTAGGCATACCTGAAGATTGGCGTCCTCGAATGGACGTTGACAGCGAAAAAGGTGGCTTCCTTATAGGCAAGCCCAGGCCGGCCGGAAACGAAGCCGATGCTGCCGGGGTCTTAGAAGAATTTGGATTAAACCCGAACAATTGGATAGTCACCTCGTTGCGCCAAGGCAAGTGGCAGAAATTTGATGGAGAGTACCTCGAGTCAATCCGAGTGAACGTGATCCCGACTAACGCGGCTCTCTCCGGGGAATTTGACTCTGAGCAACTCATTAAAGACATAAAAAAGTGGCGACCATCCAAGGGCGTCAAAAAATCTACTGGTGGTGGTGCATTTCTTGTAGTGCCCAGCGACCAGCAACTTGGTAAAAAGGCAAATGGACAAGGAAGTGCTCAATCTGTCGATAGAATTCTACACCTCACTGATAGATCAATCCAAAAATTTAACTCACTAAAAAGAGGCGGTGTAGCTCCCGGTACTATTGTTCTAGCTCTTCCCGGAGATCACGTTGAAGGTAACACCTCCCAAAACGGACGACTTCAAGGTCTTGCTGCTTCAGATCTCGGACTCACAGAGCAAGTTAGAGTTGCCCGTAGATTACTATTAGCTCAAATAAAGGCTCTAGCCCCTTTGGTTGATCGATTAGTGGTGCCTGTAGTTAACGGTAACCACGATGAGGTGACTCGTCAAGTTGCTGCCGATCCAGCTGATGGGTGGAACGTAGAGATTGCGGCTGCAGTGCAGGATATTTGTGCAGAGAATCCAGAACTTTCTCACGTTGAGTTTAGATACCCTAGTTCAGGTCACCAAACTTTAACGGTAGATGTTGATGGTTGCATGTTGGGCATATTTCATGGCCACCAAGCTTCACAGAACAACGTTATGAAGTTTCTATCAGGGCACGCAGCGGGGCAGACGCCTCTAGGTAATGCTGATGTCTGGGTGTCAGGTCACTATCATAATTTTAGGACTATGGACATAGGAAACCGATTGTGGGTACAGGCCCCTACGACAGATCCCGGAAGCGAGTGGTACAGAGACCGTAGCGGCATGGAATCCAATCCAGGAATGCTAACTATGGTCATTGGCGGAAGCTTTGATCCCCGAGAAAATATCAGCGTATTAGGAGTGCAAAAATGAAAGTAGGAGTCTACACAATCTCTTTAAATGAAGAGCAATTCGTAGAACGTTGGTATGAATCAGCAAAAGAAGCTGATTTTATTATGATTGGAGACACTGGGTCTAGCGACCTAACTGTTCAAAAAGCTGGTGAGCTTGGCATACACGTAATTGACGTGTCGGTAAAGCCATGGAGGTTTGACATGGCCAGAAACGCGACCCTAGCAGCAATGCCTCAGGATTTAGACTATTGCATCGCCTTAGATATGGACGAAGTGTTGCTCCCTGGTTGGCGCGAAGAGTTAGAACAAGCCCTCGAAAAGGGCACCACCAGGCCTCGCTATGAGTACACTTGGAGTTGGAAGAACTCAGCTGAGACCTCCCCAGGGCTTGTTTACGGAGGGGATAAGATTCACTCACGTTTTGGCTATCGCTGGAAGCATCCAGTACACGAAGTTTTGACTAGATATGGTGATGAAGCAGAGACACAGAGCTGGACAGGGCTAAAAATACATCACCATCCAGATAATACAAAGCCCAGGTCGCAGTACTTGCCATTGTTGGCGCAAGCTGTGAAGGAAGATTTGTACGATGACAGAAATGCTTTTTATTACGCCAGAGAGCTTTATTTTTACGGCCGATATGAAGAGGCTGCTGTCGAATTCAAGCGACACCTAAATCTACCAACTGCTACATGGGCCCCGGAACGTGCTGCATCTATGCGATATCTATCCAAAGTAGAGCCGGATAACAGAGTTGACTGGCTAATACAGGCTGTCGCTCAGGCCCCTGGTAGACGAGAGCCACTAGTTGAGTTGGCTCAGTACTACTACGAACAAGGTTCTTGGGATAGCTGCAGGACTTACGCAACGAATGCATGCGCTATACCCGAAAGACCATTAGAGTATCTTTGCGAGGATTTTGCATGGGGTGACCTACCCTGGGACTTAGCCGCGGTTTCGAGCTACAACCTTGGGCTGTACTCGGAGGCAGTGAGCTACAATACTACTGCTCTATCTCTAAGTAACGATAGTAGGCTTGCTGTAAATCAGCTTCACTATGATCATGCTTTAGAGCAGCAGAGACTATCCTCGAGTACTGAGTAGTTACTAGATACGTTACTTATACAGTTGGCCCGTGTTTTTCTTGACAAGCTTTTGCCAAGGACGGTACGGGCCAATTTTTTTGACATTTGCTACAGACGTAGTCTTTTTTACTCAATATAGGGTTACC
>Ga0222708_1000032_pt1 | contig 39988 bp, 35 predicted proteins | sample AntAcemetage1576_FD_179806 | JGI IMG/M metagenome (GOLD analysis project Ga0222708, IMG submission 179806) | Saline water microbial communities from Ace Lake, Antarctica - #1576 | ecosystem: Environmental > Aquatic > Non-marine Saline and Alkaline > Saline | place: Antarctica: Ace Lake... | reverse complement strand
TATTGTAGGAAGGAGGGAGTCTACTCTGTATAATGCTGCAGATATTTCATTATTGTTGCCAGAATTTTCTGAGATTTCTGAGAATATAAAATTCCCTACTACTTCAGCAACTCTAATGAGTGTTATAGGTGATGCTATAGCTCTTTGTATTGTAAAAGCTAAAAATATATCATTGGACCAATATAGGATCTTCCATCCTGGTGGAAATATTGGAAATTCTCTGCTAAAAATTTCAGATATTATGAGAAAAGGTGATGAATTGCCAATTGCAAAAATTGGTACAAAAGTTGTGGAAGCTATAATTACTATGAGTGAGAAGTCAATAGGTTGTGTGGTAGTAGAAAATGAAGGAGATGTTGTTGGTATTATTACAGAAGGGGATCTTCGTAGGAATATAAAAAGAAACTTTTCTGAATCTTTAGTTGAGGATATAATGACTAAATATCCAAAAACTATATCTGCGGATTTACTTGCAATGGACGCGCTAAAACTTATGAACGAGAAAGGTATAATGCAGTTGCTAGTTAAAAATGCGGCTGGTAAAGCTATTGGAGTAATCCATATGCACGATTGTTTAAGGATAGGGTTAAAGGCGCAGTGTGATTAAGATTAGTAAGGTTGTTTTTTATTTTGCTTTGTTATCATGGGCGTTTATTTCTGCCATTTCATCTGAAATTTCAGGAGGTGGTTTATATGGCGTTAATACCTCTGAATCAGAGTTTTATGGTTTTGGCACGAAAAATAGTAAATATTTAATAAAAGCGGTTGAGAGCACTCAGTTAAATCCTAATACTCATTCTCTGATAAAAATCGAGGGCATTTACACTGATTTAGATAAAAAAGATGGATTTCGTTTGGTTTCTGATAAAGGAATTTATAACTCTTCTCATAAAACTTTAGATTTATTAGAAGATATTGAAGTGGATTTTGATCTTGGATATAAAATGATTGTAGAAAAAATGACTATAAATTTTGATCAAAAAATCATTTATAGCAAATATAATACTGAAATAACCGGTGCAAATGAAACAACTATTTCTAAATCGGGATTCACGCATAATATGAAGGATCAAATTATATATTTTCCTGGGCCAGTAACTACTATTTTAGTAAGAAAATGAGTTTAAGATATTTGTTAGTGTTTTTATTAGTAGTGAGCCTTTCCTCTTATGCTATTGAAGACAAATCTGTTCCAACTGAAATCTTATCTAAGTCTCTTAAAGTAAATTATGCTGAAAATACAGCTACTTATTTAGGAGATGTTAGTGTAACTCAAAGAGATCTTCTGATAAAATGTGATGCAATGAAAATATATTACCATAATGGTGGTGGTGCAGAGTCAGTTTTAAATTCACATTCTATATATAAAATAGAGTTTGAGAGAAATGTTTCCATTGCAAAAGATGGAAGAATTGCGACTGGAAATGAAGGTGTTTTTGAGCCAGATAAAGATAGAATCTTATTAACTGGCAATGCTTCTATAAAAGATAAAGAAAATCATTTAAAAGGTGATGCAGTAGTTTATGATACTGTAAAGAAGATATTCAGAACTACCAATAGCAAGAATTCTCCCAATAAGAGAGTAAGAGTTTTAATAGCAGAAAATTAGAGAGATGAAAGAAAATAGATGCATTCTAAATGTAAGTCATTTAGGTAAATCCTACGATAATAAAAGAGTTATAAAAGATATTAGCTTCACTGTAGATGAGGGGAGTGTTGTAGGTCTTTTAGGGCCTAATGGGGCTGGTAAGACAACTTGCTTTTATATGATTACCGGCATGATCCCATCTGACTTTGGTAAGGTAGAGTTTGATGGGAAAGATGTCACTGATCTTCCTATGTATAAGCGTGCTAGGCTTGGCATGGGTTATTTGCCACAAGAACCTTCTATATTTCGTGGGTTAAATGTTGAAGATAATATTATGGCAATATTAGAGGTCGTTGAGCCTTCGTACTTCAATAGAGTAAAAAGGCTTAATGATTTGTTAGCAGAATTTTCTATTAGCCATCTAGCTAAAGTAAAATCTATTCACCTGTCTGGTGGTGAGCGAAGAAGACTAGAGATTGCTCGCGCGCTAGCCGCAAACCCCAAGTTTATGTTCTTAGATGAGCCTTTAGCTGGTATTGATCCGATAGCAGTAAGTGATATTAAGGACTTGATTATGCAATTAAAGAAGAAGGGTATAAGTGTATTGATTACGGATCACAATGTTCGTGATACTCTGAATATTGTGGATAAAGCATACATAATAAGTGAGGGGCATATATTAGCTCAAGGAACGCCATCTGAGATCGTTCAAAATAAAAAAGCTCGTAGCATGTATCTAGGGGAGTCTTTCAAGCTAGATTAAATTATATCTATTTTTTTCTAATCAGATCTGCAGTATTGAAGATTTGAAAACAAAGAATTTCGATGGGGTAATAATACTACATCCTAGGCAAAAGTTAACTTGACGCTACGCCTATAATAGAATAGAATAAGCCTCATACAAAAGGGATAGAAATTCTAAAAAAATATCGACATATCATATGGATCAAGAAGACCTCAATATAGAGCCTGTTAACATAGTTGAAGAGATGAAGAATTCTTATCTTGACTATGCTATGAGTGTGATAGTAAGTCGTGCAATACCTGATGTTCGCGATGGTTTAAAACCGGTTCACAGACGTATTTTATATGCGATGAATGAATCTGGCTGTTACTATAACAAGCCTTATAGAAAATCAGCTCGTATTGTTGGTGATGTGATGGGTAAGTATCACCCTCATGGCGATGCTGCGATATACGACTCTTTAGTAAGAATGGCCCAAGATTTTTCATTATTATTACCATTAGTGGATGGCCAAGGTAACTTTGGTTCTGTGGATGGTGATTCAGCTGCAGCGATGCGTTATACAGAATCTAGGCTTGCTAAGGCAGCTCACGTTATTTTAGAAGATATAGATAAGGATACTGTAGCGTTCCAAGATAACTATGATGGTTCTGAAAGAGAGCCTACTGTATTACCATCAAGATTTCCTAATCTGCTTGTGAATGGTGGTGGTGGTATTGCTGTTGGTATGGCTACAAACATACCTCCATTTAACTTAGGTGAAGTAGTTGATGCTTGTTGTGCATATATAAAAGATCAATCTATTTCTATAGAGCAAGTAGCTGAAATAATTAAAGGGCCAGACTTTCCTACTGCCGGTATTATTTTAGGAACAGCTGGTATTAATTCGGCTATAAGAACAGGAAGAGGTTCTGTCCTTATAAGAGGGAAAGCGGCTATAGAAGGAGAATATAGTGATAAGCAGTCTATTATAATTACTGAAATTCCTTATATGGTTAATAAGGCCAAAATGGTTGAAAAAATAGCTGAATTGGTCAGAGATAAAAGAATTGAAGGAGTTAGTGATCTTAGAGATGAATCAGATAAAAGTGGGATAAGAGTAGTTATAGAAGTAAAAAGAGATGGTGTGGCCGAGGTTATACTGAATCAACTTTATAAATATACTCCTTTGCAAACATCTTTTGGAGTCAATATGTTGGCTCTGGATAATGGTCGCCCTAGAGTTATGAATGTTCTAGACGTAATTAAGTCATTCATTGAATTTAGAGAGGAAGTAGTTTCAAAGCGTACTAAGTTTCTTTTAGATAAGGCTCGTAATAAAGCTCATATATTGATTGGTCTATTTATAGCTGTAAACAACATTGATAAGGTGATTGAGCTTATTAAGTCATCTGCCAATGTAAGTGAAGCAAAGACTAGATTATTAGAATGTAAATGGCACGCTAAAGATTTAGAGCGTTATATTGAGCTAGTGCAGGATAAGCATAATAAAGTTGAAGATTCTCAGTGTCACTTTACTGAAGCTCAAGCAAAAGCAATTCTAGAAATGAGATTGCAAAAACTTACTGGTATCGAGCAAGAAAATATTTCAAAAGAGCTTAATGAGCTATCTGTCGAGATAAAAGGCTATGTGAATATATTAAGTTCAAGAGAAAAGCTACTTGCAATATTACTTGAAGAGCTACAAGAAGTGAAAGAAGAATTCGCAAAACCTCGTCAAACTCAAATTGAATTAGGTGAGTTCGAATATGACTTGGAAGATCTAATTAGTAGAGAAGATATGGTTGTCACAGTAACTCATAAGGGGTACGCGAAGAGGGTTCCTTTAGACACATACCGTGCGCAGCGTAGAGGTGGAAAGGGTAGGTCGGCTCTTTCAGTAAACGATGATGACTTTACCACGGAGCTATTTGTTGCAAACACTCATTCCCATATATTATTCTTCTCCAATTTTGGTAAGGTTTATAAAATAAAAGTATATAAGTTGCCTTTAGGGAGCACGCAAGCTAAGGGTAGGGCCTTGGTAAATATTTTACCTTTAACAGAGGGTGAGCATATAACAAGTTTAATGTCATTACCTGAGGATGAGAAGGAGTGGGACGGCATGAATATTATGTTTGCTACTTCTAGAGGTAATGTCAGAAGAAACAGTTTAGAAGATTTCTACAGTATTCAATCTAACGGTAAAATTGCTATTAGATTAGATGAAGGAGATAGGTTGGTCGCAGTGAAGTTATGTAAAGAAGATAATCATATTATGCTTTCTGCAAAAAGTGGTAAATGTCTGAGATTCCCAGTGCCTGCAGTCAGAGTATTCAAAAGTCGTACTTCTGATGGTGTAAGAGGTATTAAGTTAGATTCAGAAGATGAAGTTGTGATTATGTCTGTGCTGAATGCTATAGAAATTGATTTCGAAGATAGAGCAAAATATTTAAAAATTCCTCTAGAAGATAGAATGAAAATTGCAGAGAGCGCAAAAACTGATCAAGAGTCTATAAAAATTGATGAGGCATTATGTGATTTACCAAAAGATAAAGTAATTAAATATGCATCTGCAGAAGAGTTTATAATCACTGTTACAGAAAATGGTTATGGTAAACGTACTTCTGCTTATGAGTATAGGGTAACAAACAGAGGTGGTAAGGGTATAGTCAATATAATAACTTCTGAGCGTAATGGAGTTGTTGTGTCTAGTTTTCCAATTGGTTTTGAAGATCAGATTATGCTTATAACTGACCATGGAACTATTATAAGGTGTCCTATTGCCGATGTAAGAATAGCTGGTAGAAATACTCAAGGTGTTACTATATTCAGAACAGCGAAAAAGGAGAAAATAGTATCGATAGCACTTGTGCCTATATCAGAAGGAGATGATAACAATTCAGAAGATGAGTTAGGCGAAGATATTCCTGAGAATAACGAGGAAAAATAGATGCCTAAAATAGGTATATATCCAGGAACATTTGATCCAATTACAAATGGTCATTTAGATATTATAGAGAGATCACTCAACATTCTTGACGTATTGATAGTCGGTATAGCAAAAGATGTCATGAAAGCTCCTATATTCTCTTTAGAAGAGCGTATGGATATGGTGCAAAACGATATTTCTGAGTTAAGGAAAAGAATTCCTAAAACGAAAAATATAACAGTAGAATCATTTGGAGGTCTTTTGGTTGAGTATGCTAAGAAAAAAGATGCTAAACTGATTGTAAGAGGATTAAGAGCTGTTTCTGATTTTGAGTATGAATTCCAACTTGCTGCTATGAATATGAGTCTTTCTGACGAAATTGATACAATATTACTACCAGCTTCTGAAAGAAGCCATTTCGTTTCTTCTAGTATGGTAAGAGAATTAGGACGACTTGGAGGTAATATTTCAAAATTTGTATCTCCATATGTGGAGTCAAAATTGCAAGACTATTTTAGCAGTAAGAAGAATGAGGGAAATATATAAATATCTAAATTCTTCAACCAAAACTCTTCCGGGTATTGGTGAAAAACTTTATGAGGCTTTGGAAAGGTTAAATTGTTCAACGGCGTTTTCTCTTCTAACTCATTTTCCCACAAGAATTAGTTTCAGATCAATATGTAATGATTTATCAAAATTACCATTGAAGTCTGAGGTAATTTTAGAATTAAAATTTCTTGAGATTTTTGCTCCAAAAAAAAACAAAGTTAAAAAGGTCGTTTGTGATAAAAATGGAGTTCCAGTTGAGCTTCTTTATTTTAATTATTTTCCGTATTATTTATTTAATAACAAGAAGTATGGGGATGATATAGTAGTTCTTGGAAATGTTAGAACTAGTCCAAGTAACGGAATACAAATTGCACATCCAACAGTATATAATTCTTTAGATGATATAGAAAAGAAGGCTTTAATTTATCCTCTTACTTATGCGATAAATTCATCTGTTATACATAAATTTGTGAATATAGTTCTAAAGAATGTTTCTACATTTCTAATTCCTGAATGGTTAGGTGAGGATAAGAGGCATTCATATGGTTTTGGTAGTTTTCTTGAATCTCTTCAATCTATACATAACCCTAAGTCAAATAATGATATTTTGCCTAATTCTATATTTAGAAGAAGGTTGGCATTTGATGAGTTGCTTGCAAGTCAAATTGCTATATCTATAGTACGGAAAAATAGAACTTATAACCAGGGGAACAGCTCTGATTTTTCTGGAAAATTAAAAAAGGAATTATTAAACAAGCTACAATTTACTTTAACTGAAGGGCAGGTTTCATCGCTTGAAGAGATAGAGGCTGATCAGAGATCTTCAAACAGGATGGTTCGGCTTCTACAAGGTGATGTTGGTAGTGGAAAGACTTTGGTAGCTTTGTGTGCGATATTAAATGCGATAGAAGGAATAGGCCAGGCAGCGTTGATGGCTCCAACTGATATATTAGCTAATCAGCATTTTAATTGGATTTCTGAGTCTTTAGAAGGATTTGGTATTAAAGTAGCGTTACTAACTGGAAAGATAGGTGGAAAAAAACGTCAACTGATATTGGGTGATCTAAGAAATGGAGAGATTCAAATATTGATTGGCACGCATGCTATTTTTCAGGATAGTGTTGAATTTCAAAACTTGAGACTTGTTATTATAGATGAGCAGCATAGATTTGGTGTGCAGCAGAGGATGGCTTTAATGAATAAGGGCAAGAATACGGATGTAGTGGTAATGAGTGCCACTCCTATACCTAGAACTCTATCTATGACAATGTATGGAGATATGGATGTATCTATACTTTCTGGAAAACCTAAGGGTAGAATGCCAGTTATTACATATTCATTACAAGAGTCTAAAGTTGATAAAGTGTTGAGCTTTATAAGAAAGAAAATCTCTCTAGGGGAAAAAATATACTGGGTTTGTCCTCTAATCGAAGGAGATATTGAAAATGACAATATAGCCGTAGAAAATCGATTTGTTTTCCTAAAAAAATTCTTTGGTGAAAAGGTGGGTTTGATGCATGGTAAATTACCATCAGATGAAAAAGATAAAACTATGAATGATTTTGCATTTGGTGAAGTCTCTATATTAGTATCGACAACTGTGGTTGAGGTAGGAGTTGATGTGCCTGATGCCACTCTATTAATAATAGAGTCTCCAGATAGGTTTGGTTTAGCGCAATTACACCAACTTCGTGGAAGAGTTGGTAGGAGTATGAAACAATCCGAATGCATTATGCTTTATTCTCCTGATAATTTAACGCATTCATCAGTTTCAAAGATTAAGATCATGAAAGACTCAAATGATGGATTCTACATAGCTGAGCAAGATCTGAAGCTCAGGGGAGGTGGAAGTGTATTAGGTAGTAAACAAAGTGGACTGCCTGGTTTTAAGATTGCAGACTTGGAGTTCCATTCTGATTTACTTTCTGATGCAAATAAATATGCTAATGAAATCCTTATGTCTATTGGAAGTGAAGATACTCAGAATAAGATAGAGCTATTGCTCAACATATTTGGGTACAAAGAGAACTTTAAACTAATTAGCGCTGGGTAAATATGGTGGGCGATGACAGATTCGAACTGCCGACCATCTCGGTGTAAACGAGGTGCTCTACCAACTGAGCTAATCGCCCTTGTGATTAGGACCAGGAATATATTGTAATATAAGGAAATAATCCAGTGTTTTCTGATAAAAAAGCACCAAAAAAATCTATCTAGATCTCCTTGGTGCTTTTTATTAATAATCGTAATTTAGTAGATTAGTTAATCGCGTCGATTAATGGGCTACCTGATTTAAACTTAGGACGCTTGGAAGCAGGGATTTTAATTTTTTCTCCTGTTCTTGGGTTACGTCCTTCCATTGCATCTCTGTGGTGCACTGAGAATGTACCGAAACCAACTAAACGAACATCATCATTTGATTTTAATGATTGTGTTACTGTTTCGATAAAAGAGTCTAAAATTTTATTTACAATGTTTTTAGATACTCCTGTAGATTCACCAATTTTTGAAACTAATTCTTGTCTATTCATGTTAAGTCCTTTTTATTATAAGTTATTAAGAATTAATACTGAAACCCTATACCTAGTAAGCAATTCAGTGAGGTTTCATATATATAAATATTTTTTACTAATTCACTGCTTATGTCAATGAGTTAGTAGGTCATTTGTTGCATTTTCTGGTGTAATGTGTGGATTCTCATCATTTTCTGACCATTCTACTGGTAATAATGTGCTAGTTAAGGCACGTTTCAGCACTTCTTCAGCTGTTTTTACAGGTATTATTTCCAGATTTTTTGTGATATTTTTTGGTATTTCTAATAAATCTTTTTCATTTTCTTGTGGTATTAACACTGTTTTTACACCACCTCTTCCAGCAGCAAGTAACTTTTCCTTCAATCCTCCTATAGGTAAAACTCTTCCTCTTAATGTTATTTCACCTGTCATCGCAATGTTTTTATCAACCGGAATGTTAGTAATAGCAGACACTATAGATGTAAGTATTGCGATACCTGCTGAAGGACCATCTTTTGGTGTGGCACCCTCCGGAACATGTAAATGTATATCTTTCTTAGAATATTTTGGCGGTGTTATTCCATAATTTAAAGAGGTGGCTTTGAAATAACTGAATGCAGCTTGAGCTGACTCTTTCATAACTTCCCCAAGTTTACCGGTAGACTTGATCTCCCCTTTGCCTGGGAGTACAACAGCCTCTATAGATAGTAACTCTCCTCCAAAGTCTGTATAAGCAAGTCCAGTAGTTGTACCAATTATATTTTCTAGCTCTGTTTTCCCGAAGTCAAACTTTTTGACACCCAAAAACTTTTCCAGAGTAGCAGGTGTGATTGAAACAGATTTCTTATCATTTTGTTCAATCTCTTTTACTGCCTTCCTAGCTAAGCACGCAAGTTCTCGGTTTAAATTTCTTACTCCTGCTTCTCGTGTGTAATGTCTTACTATGTCAGTTATAGCTTCCTTAGATACAGAGAATTCTTTGTTAAGCAATTTATGATCTTCTCTCTGTTTTGAAAGTAAGTGGTTGAGTGCTATGCTAGTTTTTTCATCTTCTGTGTATCCAGAAATTCTTATAACCTCCATTCTATCTAGAAGTGCTTGAGGTATTTTTGTAGAATTTGCTGTAGCTACGAATAGTACTTTTGATAAGTCAAACTCTGTTTCTATGTAATGATCTGTGAATTTATCGTTTTGTTCTGGGTCTAGAACTTCTAATAATGCAGAAGAGGGGTCTCCTCTATAATCCGTTCCTATCTTATCTACTTCATCAAGTAGCATTATTGGGTTAGAAGTCTTTGCTTTTTTTAATAAGGATATAATCCTACCAGGCATCGCACCAATATATGTTTTTCTATGACCTCTAATTTCAGCCTCATCCCTTATCCCACCAAGAGCAAATCTAACTAATTCACGACCAGTTGCTTCTGATATAGATTTCGCCAAAGACGTTTTACCAACTCCTGGAGGTCCTACAAAGCATAATATAGGTCCTTTTACAGATTTCGTTCGGTTTTGAACCGCTAAAAACTCTAAAACTCTTTCTTTTACCTTGTCTAATCCATAGTGGTCTCTGTTTAATATTTTTTCAGCCTTACTAATATCATGCTTTAGTTTTGAATATTTTCCCCAAGGCAAATCTAGCAAATATTCTAAGTAATTCCTTATAATAGTTGCTTCTGATGACATGGCATTAGTCATCTTCAGTTTTTTTAGCTCAGTTGTAGCTTTCTCTCTTGCATCTTTAGATAGCTTTGTTTTTTTAATTTTTTCTTCTAGGATAAATGTTTCACTCTCTCCTCCATCATTATCCTTAGCTCCAAGTTCTTTATGGATAGCTTTAAGTTGCTCATTCAAGAAATATTCTCTTTGAGTGGACTCCATTTGTTTTTTGACACCATCCCTAATTCTTTGCTCAGTCTTAATTAAGTTGATCTCATACTCTATACAGAAAGAAAGTTGCTTTAATTTTTCCTTAGTATTAGTTACCTCAAGCAATGTTTGCTTTTTATCTACAGATATATTCAGATTTGAAGCAACAACGTCAGCAAAGTTGTTTGCATCTTTTATATCATTCAGAATTGTCAAAACTTCTTGGTTAATTTTTGCATTATATTCAGAATATTCTTGGAATTGCTTTGTAATAGATTTTACTAAAGCAGTAGTATCTATATCAATTATAGTGACATCCTTTATAAAGTCAGGCGTAGCTTGAAGGTATCCTCCTTTACTAACTACATTTATGATTTCTACTTTATGTAATGCCTCAACTAGCACTTTTAATGTACCATCTGGAAGACTAAGAGTCTGAATAATTTTAGCTATAACACCAATTTTGTATATGTCTTTCTGTTTTGGATCAGTGATAGATGAATCTTTCTGAGAAACCAATATAAGGGTGCTGTTTTTGTTCTTTAGTCCTTTTATAGCTTTTATAGATTTTTCTCTTCCAACAAACAATGGCATAATCATTTTTGGAAAAACAACTACATCTCTTAATGGTACTAGTGGGTATAAAATATCCTTTTTTGCCATAATAATCTCAATTTGTGTTAGCAAAAGTGCTTACACTATCTATATAGTTACTTGGGAGTGATATTACAACCCTAAGTGATTAAGAAGTTTTGGATCGTTTTTTTTCTTCGTAAACTAGCAATGGCTGTTTTTTTGCTAGAACTGTATCCTTATCAATAACAACTTTTCTAATATTGCTGCTAGATGGTAAATCAAACATAGTATTGAGCAAAATCTTTTCTAGTATTGCACGCAATCCCCTTGCTCCAGTCTTTCTTTTTATGGCTTGTTTCACTATTTCAGTTAAAGCTTCATCTAGAAATTCTAACTCTACATTTTCCATTTCAAATAGCTTTTTATATTGTTTTATCAATGCATTCTTTGGGGTGGTAAGTATTTGTTTTAAAGAATCTTCATTCAAGTCATCTAGTGATGTGATCACGGGGAGACGTCCAACAAATTCAGGTATAAGACCAAATTTTACCAAATCATCTGGCTCAACTTTTTTTAGCAACTCATTAACATGTTTAGCCTGCGTACTTTTAAATGATGCGCCGAAACCAATAGAAGAACTCTCGAATCTGTTTTCTATCGCTTTCTCTAGACCGGTGAATGCACCTCCACAGATAAAGAGTATATTTGTTGTGTCAACTTGTATGAAATCTTGCTGAGGGTGCTTTCTTCCTCCTTGTGGAGGAACAGATGCTACAGTTCCTTCCATAAGTTTCAGAAGGGCTTGTTGAACTCCTTCACCTGATACATCTCGTGTGATTGAAGGATTCTCAGATTTTCTGGTAATTTTATCAACTTCATCTATGTAAACTATGCCTCGTTGTGCTTTTTCAACGCTATAGTTTGATGCCTGTAATAACCTTAGAATAATATTTTCTACATCTTCACCAACATACCCAGCTTCAGTTAAGGATGTTGCATCAGCCATGGTGAATGGAACATTTAAGATTGATGCAAGGGTTTGTGCAAGTAATGTTTTTCCACTACCTGTAGGTCCTATAAGCAAAATATTAGATTTAGAGATTTGAACTTCATTGTTTTTAGCAACGTGGTTTAATCTTTTGTAGTGGTTATAAACAGCTACGGACAAAGTTCTTTTAGCGTGATCTTGTCCTATAACATGATCATTCAGGACATTGCAAATTTCTTCTGGTTTTGGTATTGCATCTGTAGTCTTACTATTAGTGTTTCCTTCTTCTTTGACTATATCTTGGCAAAGGTCTACACATTCATTGCATATGTAAACTGATGGTCCGGCAATAAGCTTTTTAGCCTCATGCTGGTTTTTCCCACAGAATGAACAATACAGAGTATTTTTTACACTATCTTTACTATCAGTCATTACGCCTCTTCTTTTGTTTTTACACTAGATATTCTTTTTTCGATAACTTTATCTATCAGTCCAAATTTTTGCGCAACATCAGGATTCATAAAGTTATCTCGTTCCATATTTCTTTCTATAACAGGCAATTTTTGTCCAGTGTGTTTTGCATATATGGAGTTTAACCTATGCCTTGTATCTATTATGTCTCTTGCGTGTATTTCTATATCAGAAGCCTGCCCTCTAAATCCTCCTAAAGGTTGGTGTATCATGATTTTTGAGTTTGGTAAAGCAAATCTCTTTCCCTTTTCTCCAGCCATTAGCAAGAAAGATCCCATTGATGCTGCCATACCAACGCATAAAGTTGTTACATGTGGTTTAATATATTGCATTGTATCGTAAATTCCAAGCCCTGCATGTACAGCTCCTCCTGGGGAGTTGATATACATATATATATCTTTCTCTGTATTTTCAGATTCTAAAAATAACAACTGAGCAATAATTAATGAAGCCATGTGGTCTTCTATTGTTCCTGTAACAAATATTATCCTTTCTTTTAAAAGGCGAGAGAAAATATCGTAAGATCTTTCCCCTCTACTTGTTTGGTCTACGACCATTGGTACTAAATTCATATTAATCTCGTTTTTGCTCATATTCACTCATGTGTATAAATTTTACTTACAAAACGATATTACTATATAAAAAAAGAGCTATGCAACAATTCTTTATTTTATCGCCTGAAATAAATCTGTTAACTCTTTTGGTGTTACTTTTTTTTCTGCTATTGTAGATTCTTCCAAAAGCAAATCTACAGATTTATCCTCTAATATTTTTCCTCTTATGCTTTCTAGTGCCTGTGGATTATTTTTATAATACTCTAAAAGAACCTGTTCTTGCCCCGGCATGGAACGCAATTGCTTCCCAACTTCTGCATTAGTCTCCTCTTTAGATATGGTAATTTTTTTCCTTTTTGCAAAATCAGAAAGAATAAGTCCTATTTTCACTCTTCTTGTAGATAGCTCCATATTTTTTTCTTTTGTTTCTTGAGTGGTATCATGGTTTTTTGTTAAGAATTCCATCTCTTTCTCTACAAGTCCATTGGGAACATTTACTTGAACTTCTTTGTCCAAGTGGTCAAATAGATCTTTTTTAACTAAATTTTGAGACATTTCTTCATGATGTTTGATTATTGACTCCTTAATTTTAGTATTTAAATCTTTTAAATCTTTAAGTTGGAATTTTTTTGCCAACTCATCATTAACAGCTGGAAGGTTTACGTTAGATACATCTTTTACTGTAACATCAAATTTAACTTTCTTTGCAGCAAGTTCTTTTTTCCAATATTCTTTTGGGAAGGTTAGGTTCAAAGTCTTCTCGTCTCCAGATTTGACTCCTATTAATCCATCTTCAAATCCTGGGATAAATTCATTTGCCCCTAATGTGAGTTGCTTATCAGTAACTTTGCCTTCTGGGAATTCCTTTCCATCAATAGATCCAACTGCATCTATTAGTACGGCATCACCTTTTTTCGCTGCAGTTTCTTTTGGTAATGATACAAACTCTTTATAATCCTGTCTTAAATTGTCCAACGCTTCTTTTACTTCTTTTTCTCCAACATCTGTGGTTTTTCTTTCGAGTGTAATCTTTTTAGGATCAAACTCAGGAATTACAGGTAACAATTCAAGCTCTACATCGAATGCTAAGTCTTTATTTTCTTCGAAATCTAAGTTTTCAATCTTTGGAGATGCAGATAATGAAAATTTATTTTTTTCTATAACTTCTTTTGTAGAGGAAGTGATGATTGCATCTAAGACATCTCTGCGTAAAGAATCTTTATGCTTCTGCTTTATTACGGAAGCAGGAACTTTTCCTTCTCTAAACCCAGCTATCTTTGCTGTCTTTGCTATTTCTTTAGCTTTATCATCAATATCAGAGTTAACTTTATCTGAAGGTATGGTGATTTTAAATTTTCTTATTAAATCTTTATTCTCTAATTCTTTTATTTGCATTTTACATCCAATTATTTATTTGGTGCGGGTGAAGGGACTTGAACCCCCACAACTTGCGTTACAAGATCCTAAGTCTTGCGCGTCTACCAGTTCCGCCACACCCGCACATGAAAACTGAGTTCTATAACATAGTTATATATTTAATAAAAAACAAGCTCTCCATTAAGTTTTTATTCAAAATTCAGCATGATTATTTGGTTCTTCTCCTACAAGGCATTGATCTTTGCTAACGTTGAAGATGCTTTGTATTGGTATCATTTGGTTATCTAACATTTTTTCTGCTACAATATTTTGTTTGGTGGCAGTATATTCCATTATATCTAGTGCAGCAAAAACAACTCCTGAATATAGTCCTGCTTTTAGATTTGGAGTATTATCTAATTGATCAGTAATTATTTCTACCGCTATTATTGAAAGAGATAGGAATGGCCTATCTATATAATTATATAACATTGTGTACCCAGTAGACATAAATATAGCAGGTACTAAAGGAAAAGAAGAAGATGCTGTGTAAGCTACGCCGCCAACTGCTCCCACAACAACATCTATTGCAAAATTTGTTTCTTGGCTGTTTTCTTCGCTTTTCAAATAGGCTGTTATTTCCTCTTTAGCAATACAAGATAAAAAATACCCACCAGATACAGTAAGAGTGGTTTGTTGGTTATAGGTAATGATTGCAGCACCAGGGGCTATTATGACAGTCGTTCCATATATACAACGTGATATAATTCCTTTTTGTGTTTCAAAAAATGACATAATTTGCTTCTATTTTTATAATGGGCGTATTATACTGGAAAGTGTTGTACTATACAAGCTGCAATCATTGCTATATAAAGGTTTTATGGTAAAAAATGATAATAATCAGAAAATAAATCAAATGATTAGAATTGATCATGCTGGTGAATATGCTGCAAAACGTATCTACGAAGGGCAGTTAGATTATATAAAAGACAAAAAATCAAAAGTAAAAATTGAAGAAATGGCTAAAGGAGAGGAGAAGCATTTAGCCTATTTTGAGGGTGAGCTTCGTAAGAGAAAGGCTCGTCCTACAGTGCTATTTCCGATTATCGATAAGCTCGCATATGGAGTGGGGGCAGTAACGGCTATGATGGGGAAAGAATCATCTATGGTTTGTACCTCTGCTGTGGAAGAAGTGATTGCAGATCATTACTCTCAGCAGATATCAGAGCTAGGTAGTAAAAACTCTGAGCTAAAAAAGAAAATAACAGAGTTCCGTGAGGAAGAACTAGAGCATAAACATATTGCTGAAGAATATGAGCTGAGTAGGGCTCCAGGTTATAAAATATTAAACGGGTTAATCAAAGGCGGATGCAAGGTTGCTATAAAATTAGTAAAATATTTATAGTTCAAATACTTAGAGAGCTATTGTTTTGATATTGCTAGTCTATCTTCCCCTCTAATAATTCCTGCGCAGCCCCAGTATCCCAAGCAAAGTCATTTATATATATTCGATCTTTCCCTTCCTCTTGCTCAAGTCCATGATCATGTGGAATAATGTGGTGTGAATGATGACTTTTTAAATCCATTTTTTTTAGCAAAGAATAATTATAATTCCCTACCAAACACATCCTATCAACGAATGCATATTTTTTATCATTAAGATCCCAGTTTTTATTTGTATGGTTACATACCGCATCAGATATCTCCTTATATGCTGATATTTGTATTTCAAACTGTTCTTTGCGTTCATGCATTTTGCAAATATTACTTATTTGCTTGTAAATTGGTTCTGAGATTATTAAGTCTCTAGATTTTACATCAGCAAAGTATGTGTCGCATAAAGTGTAAAAATAGAAAGAAAAATTAGATATGCCAAAAATCTTATCATAATCATCATAATTTATTTGTACTAAGTCATAAGTATCTAAAAATTTCTCAATTGAGTTTCTGCATTTTTCTCCATCATAGGTTATTAATGTTTTGTGTTTACTTCTATGGCAGCTTTGGTTGGAGCTCAATTCTCTAAGGGCACGATCTATGCCTAAAGACCATGAGTAAGACTGTGACTTGTCCGCAAATTGCATTGTTTCTCCACCAACGTCGGTAATAGCAAAGGAGCTAATGTTTTTTATTTTATTTACTGTAAGCCAAGCAAATCTTCCTTCCTTAGCCCCTGTAATAGTTTTTATTTTTTTTAAAATAATCTTTTTACAGTTTTGATCGGATAGACACATAGGCTTTTGTTCCTTGAACAACATAGATATTTTATCGTAAAATTTTGTTGAATTATTTTTAGAAACCTTGTTTCTCATGCCTCCTGTAGAGAGCAGTGCCCAATGGAACTTTTGGCAAGATGAGTTTTGTATGTGATCTAATATTGTTTTATTAAACAAGACATCATCAACGTATTGTGCTGCTGTTTTATTATTTAAAGCATTAGCATATTCGTCTGCTCTTGCTCCCAAGACAGTGTAATGTGAGTGATCAGCAATTTTATTTTTTTCCAAGTATAATAAATTATTATTATCTCGTTTCACAGAGAAAGAAAAAAAAGCAGTTTTGCTACTACTGGCTTCAGCAATAAGAATACATGATCCTTCTTCTATAGGATCTTCTGTTAGCCTATTGAAATAATAACTACCAGCAAAGAGCATTGTTATAGATAAGCATGCAATAATCATTAACTTTTTGACAGTCATGGATTTTCCTAATGAACACAATATCTATTATATTGTCATATATATCTTCACGTATAATAACATTATTGTTTTTTATTTAGAATTCTAAATAAAGAAAAAGTATGTGTTTTTTTTATTATGTATATTGGATCTTTGATTAATCAGTAAGTATTGATAATAAATTATAATTCAATTACTTGAAAAATAAAAACTATACATTATTATGCCTATATCAATTTTGTCTTTATAAGTTTTTAGTGAAGATAAATTGCGGGTGTAGCTCAGAGGTAGAGCGTTACCTTGCCAAGGTAAATGTCGTGGGTTCAATTCCCATCACCCGCTCCATTTCTTTTATTTTAAAATATATGAAATTCTCAGAGGAACTTAATATGGTTTCTAAGTTTTAATATACCCATCATATTTAGCAGTACTAATAAACCACCAGATAGACTCATTATCATTATTAAGTTTATTTGATCTGTAAAGTAGGTGGAAATAAACGCTATTAAGGCATATGCGATATATATGTTTTTTCCCCATTTCTTGCTTATAAACCCAGCGCTTTTGATTCCAACTGTGAAGTAAGCTATGATTGTGGTGTACCCTGCTAAGAAAAATATTATGCTCAGTATAGCATCTGTGTATGGGAAGTAGGCAGATATTGCTTTTAAGATTACTTCTGATGGTTCTTTCAGAGATGCATCCGTCCATATTCCGGTTACTAGAACAACTAAAATACTCAGTGTGCATATGAAAGTATCTGTGAGCTGTCCAAATATTGCCAATTTAGCCTGCAGCTCTGGATGTTTTGTTTTTGTCTCACTTTGTATTATAGAATCATATCCTATCGCTATATCTCCAGAATATACTGCTCTTGCTACACCATAGTGAATTGCCATTAGCATCGAGCTCCCTGCAAATCCTGCTACTGGTGCATAGCCTGTAAATGCACCTTTTACTACGTCATATAGAACCCCAGGTATTACTTCATAGTTGTATAGTATAATCCATAAACACATGCATGAGTAAAGGATCATAAATGGTGGCATTAATATGGATGAGTAATTTGCAAGGCGTTTTACACCGCCAAGTGATGTGTAGAATATTAAGACTAATAACGCAGCAAGGACTAAAATAGGATTGAGATCAAATGTAGAAGATACTGTATCGCTAATGATTTTAAATTGTGAGATTTCCACACCATATATGCACATCAATATTGCAGATAATATAGGTATGGTTTTTCCTTTGAATGCTTGTTGCAGATAGAACATAGGGCCACCATCATAACCTCGCTTTCCATTTGGAACTCTGTATTTTACACCAAGATATATTTCTGAGTACTTGATTAGCATTCCAGCTAGAGCTGCTATCCACATCCAGAATAAAGCTCCTGGCCCTCCAAGTGTGACAGCTGTTATAACAATAACTATATTTCCGAGACCTATCATTCCGCCAACTGAGGCAAAATATAGTTTGAATGGGTTTATTCCATGATCTTCCTTGTTTTTTTTAACTCCATGCAAGTCTTTGAAAACAGATTTGAAGTTATATAATACTTTAAACTGAAATCCTTTTGACCTTATTGTTAGATAAATACCTGGTAATATAATTAGGTAAACTCCTAGATAAGACCAAAAAAAGTCATCAACTTTAGTCAGAAAAGAAAGAAATGTTTCTAGCATTTTGAAGTATTTAAAAGAAGCAAATTTATAGTTTATTTATAATTCTGTCAAGCGCCTAGCTTGCTTTTGAGATGCTTTACTGCTAATTCAAAACCTTCTTGCCCTATTGAGTGTGCTAAGTTTGGATAGGCGTGTTCTTCTACTTCTACTCCATTAGTTTTTAGAGTTTTATATGCGTCGTGCATCATTTGTATTGGAAGTATGTCATCTTCTTCTCCATGGATCAACAATACAGGAGGTTTTGATATAATTTCTTTCTCAAGTAATTGTGGTCCAAAAAGAGCACCCGAAAATCCTACTATAAGTGCAACTGGATTTTTTCTTCTAAGAAAAGAGTGTAATGAAACTATGGTTCCTTGAGAAAAACCAATTATAGCTAGATCCGATTCTGTTAATCCAAATCTTTCTAATTGTTGGTCTATAAAATCATTTATTATTTTGTCTACAATGCGCAATTGATCCATTATCTCTGTCTCTGACGCTTCGCGTACGCTTCTAACCCATTGATATCCAGGCATACCAGGATAGTAAGGGTAGGGAGCATTAGGAGCTATAAAATGAGTATCTGGTATAAAGCGATTTAAAACACCAGCAATATCAATCAGATTATTTCCGTCTGCGCCCATTCCATGTAGCAAGATAATCAATCTTTTAGGTTTTGCGCCACTTCTTGGCCTCAGCTCTGGTCCTGTTAGCATAGTAACATAAAATAAATAACCTACGAAATAATATGATAATAATAAAAAATTGCAATCGTATATTCTTTTAGTTATATTGAAACAAGTGAAGATTCATAATAATTAGTACTGAATAATTAGGGATTATATGGTAAATATTCCTACATCAATTATAAAATCCGAGACTCTAACTGAATGTAGAGATTGGGTATTCCGTCGTATAAATGATGATAATGATGTATCATATCAGATTACTAATAATACCAAAAGGCAAACTATAGAGTTTGGTTATGGTTACTTTAGTTTATTTGAAGGAAATCATAGTTTTGCTCCTATTCCTGAGTGTTTTATTGCCCTATGTAAAGAATTTACAGAAGAATTCTCTGAATATAACTTGCCCAAATACACTGAATTTCAGAATGTTATTATTTCGATATACAGAAAAGAGTTTATGTTGGAGCCTCATGTAGATGTTGATGTTCACCAAAATTCCAATGGCGAAAATTTGGGTTTTTATTTTGGTGAACATGTTTTAGGTGTGGTTTTACAACATTATGTTACTGGACAATTTTATATCACTAGATCTCCTTATGCAGAAGAAGAAAAACTCATTGAGTTAAACGAAGAAACTGGAACTGCTTTTTTACTATCAGGAGATATGAGGCATAAACCACATTATCATGGAGTTAGTGAAGTAACCGATCTAAGAATATCGGTTACATATCGTACGGTTGCGTTTTTAGATGAAGAGTGTTTTGTTGGTGAATCCACAGATTACTATCAAGTTAGTTAAAGTAATTAAAGAGGGTTACATCTCGAAATATGATATTGGTATTGGGCGTATATGAGAAATATTCGGTCCTGATTCTGCAGAGTTAATAGAAAATTTTAAGAAATATCGCCAGACTTTGCAAATTATGTTGTAGAGTTTGTCTATGGTGATTTTTACAATAGAAAAAGTATAATCGATAAATCAAGAGAGCTTGCGGCTGTGTCTAATTTGATTGGGCAAATGAATCTAAGCCTGCCTTTAAAATTTCATATCAGAGGGATAATAAATGTTGGGTGGATCAAGTAAGAGATTATTGAGCTGATACTTTTTTTTGTGCAATTACTATGGTTTTCTTGTTCCTGTAGAGGCAATAAGTGCAGCTCTATTGAGTCATACAAAGTTGGTACTGTGCAAAAAGGTAAGTTAATAGAATACTTGGAATTTAATGGTCGGGGCAGAGAGATTTGAACTCCCGACCCTCTGGTCCCAAACCAGATGCGCTACCAGGCTGCGCTATGCCCCGAATTAGAAAGATTTATAAGTTTATTTTCATGCATAATCAAGGTTTATTTAAATATATAATTTTTATTATGTGATTTGTTTTTTAAAACTTCCATTTCTAATCTAAAGAAAACAGTCGATTTTACCCTGTAAATTGTGAAGTTGACATGCTGCTCAACCTGAGGTGTTGCGCTTAATTGTCACGTTATTATCAATAGTGGTTTTTGATATAAAAATGTGGTTGCGTTCAATTTTTTTTTCCATTATATACCATATAATCCCATATTAACCCATCATTAACCAATTGATGTTAAGATAGTTAAATAAAGTTAAGAAAGAAAAAAAATATAGAGGGTAAGATGTTATTTCTTTCAACATTTATAAACAAGATTGATAAGAAAGGCAGGGTTTCTGTTCCTTCTTCCTTCAGGGCTTTGTTGAATCAAGATTTTTCTGGAGTCATAGTTTATGAGTCTATTAGCAATAAATGTATAGAAGCTTGCAGCTTGGAAAGAATTAAGAAATTAAGTGATGGGATTGATGAGCTTGACCCATACTCAGATGAAAGAGATGCATTTTCAAGCATCATTTTGGGTGGGAGTGTTAAGTTGTCATTTGATAGTGAAGGCAGAGTTATGTTGCCTGATAATTTAATAAAATTTGCAAATTTAAGTGTTAAAGCTTGTTTTGTAGGTAAAGGTAAAACTTTTGAAATATGGAATCCTGAAAAATATGAGGAACATTATACTCATGCAAAAGATTTCGCTAGAAAAAACAAATCTTTGTTGAGAATTAGCAAAGGGTAGTAAATTGGTACTAGAGGTTAGGTTATGCATATACCTGTGATGTTAGAGGAAGTTTTAAAATACTTAGCTCCCAAGAGTGGTGAGACCTATGTGGATTGCACTTTTGGTAGAGGAGGGTATACCAAAGCGATTTTGAATTCTGGAGAGACAAAAGTATTTAGTATCGATTGTGATCCTTCTGCCAGAGAGTTTGCTGAAGTTTTCAAGAAAGATTTGCGAGATGCTTCTAGGTTTCAGTTTATTGAGGGGAATTTTGGTGATATTGAAAATCTTTTAAAGAAAAAGAATATTAAGAAGGTGGATGGCATTGTTTTAGACTTGGGTATTTCGTCTGTCCAGGTAGATCAGTCAGAAAGAGGTTTTTCCTTCTCAAAACCTGCTAAGTTGGATATGAGAATGAGCCAGTCGGGTTATAGTGCATATGAGTTTATTAATGAGTCAGATGAGAAAACCATCGCTGATATTATATATAAATATGGAGAAGAAAATAAAGCATATAAGATAGCTAGCAAAATTGTAAAAGCTCGTGAAGAAGGGCCGATAGAAAGTACGGTGCAGCTTGCTGATATTGTCAGATCTGTTTTTTATAAGAAGTACTCTAAGATTGATTATGCTACAAAAACTTTTCAAGCAATTAGAATTTTTATTAATAATGAACTGGATAATCTTGAAAACGTTTTGCATGCTTCAGAAAAATTGCTGAATGAGAATGGTCGATTAATCGTTGTATCATTTCATTCTTTAGAAGATTCAATAGTAAAGCACTTTTTAAAGGTGAGGTGCCAAAAATTAGAATCTGGTTCTAGATACGTGCCGGATACTATGGTTTCTCAGTTTATACCAAAATTTTCATATTTGAGCAAAAAGGCAATAAAACCTTCCAATAAAGAAATTAAAGAAAATATAAGATCAAGGTCTGCAAGAATGAGAGCGGCTATTAGAATTAATAGCGAGGTAGGCGATGCTTAACTTGAAAATTTTGATGTTAACATTGGTGATTTCTTTTAGTTTGCTTGGACTAGTGAAGGTAAAAGTTTATGTGCAAGATTTGCGTGAAGAGATTACTGATATGGAAAAATCAAAATCTAAAGTGGGAGATGAAATACAAGTTTTGAAAGCTGAGTGGTCTAACCTAAACAGGCCTGAAAGAATTAAAATACTGGCAGATAAATATCTTAAATTAAATAATGTGAACACAAAGAATATAAGAAATTTGGATGAAAACTCACAATCCTCTAACCTTAGATTTACGAATGTTAAGAATGAAGGTATTTCTGTCCATGTGAATTGGCGGTACAAGTCGCGTGAAGTAATATTAAAAACTGCCAAAGATAGATAGGTTATGGGTGTTTTTTCTTATTTTAAAAATTTTCTAGATAATATAAAATTTGGATTCCTCGAAAATAAAAAACATGTGAATTTAGGGCGAGTTTATGTTGTTCTAGTATTTTTTATATTCTGTTACTTTATAATTTCTCTTAGACTTTTTGACCTTACTATATTGAAAGCTATTCCAGATGAACAAGAATTTGCTAATAGTTTTGTAGATAAATCCTCAGTGAATTTTGATAGGGGAGATATTTTTGATAGAAATGGTGAGCTTCTTGCTGTGAATTTGATTACTACATCAATATACGCTAATCCCAGAGTAATAGAGAATCCAAAGACTATAGCGAAGAAACTTGCTAAAATATTTCCGAATCTTGAATATAAAAATTTAGCAGAGAAATTGCAATCTGATAAGGCTTTTGTGTGGATTAAACGTAATATATCACCGAAAGAGGAACTTATTGTAAACAATGAGGGTATACCAGGTATTTATTTTAGATTTGGTAAACGCAGAGCATATCCTCAAGGAGCTTTATTCTCGCATATTGTTGGGTACGTTGGATTAGATGGTGATGGTCTGATGGGGGCTGAAAGTTATTTTGATAAATTTTTAAAATCAAGGCATGAAGATAGAAAATTACAAAACTTACATCTTTCTCTAGAAGTTCGGGCGCAAAGTATTGTGAGAGAAGAGTTACAGAAAGCGGTTAAGGAATTTAGAGCAAAGGGAGCTGTGGGAATTCTGCAGGATATCACAAATGGAGAGGTGATTGCTATGGTTAGTCTTCCGGATTATGATCCGAATGATATTTCTTCTGCTACAGAGCATGAACTTTTTAATAAAGCCACATTGGGAAACTACGAAGTGGGATCTGTTTTTAAAGTATTTACTATGGCGGCTGCTTTAGATAGTGGGATAGTAAAGTTACATGATGTTTATGATGTTGATACTCCACTAAAATCTGGAGGATTTTATATAAAAGATTTCTATGGGAAGAAAGGTTGGCTATCAGTGCCACAAATATTGATGTACTCATCTAATATAGGGATAGCTCAGATTGCACTAGAAATAGGCAAAGAGCGGCAATTCCAAGCTATAAAGTCTTTAGGGTTACTTTCAGAAACAGAGATAGAATTGCCGGAAAGAGCTGTTCCAGTATTTAGAGATATCTCTAGATGGAGTGATACAACCTCAATAGCAGCTTCATATGGATATGGCATATCCATCTCTCCTCTACATGTATCAATGGCTACTGGGGCAGTCGCGAATGGAGGAAGGCTCTTTACTCCAACTATACTAAAAGATGCTGATAATGAATATAAACAGGTTATTAAGAAAAGTACCTCAGATAAGATGAGAAAATTATTAAGAACTGTTGTGAGATTTGGGGCAGGTAAAGCAGCTGTAGAAGGGTTATATGTTGGAGGGAAGAGTGGAACAGCTAATAAGCCAGTAAATGGAGTTTATAGTAACCACTTAAGAGTTTCATCTTTTGTATCTATATTCCCATCAAATGATCCTAAATATGTACTATATGTTATGTTAGATGAGCCTAAAAGTACGAAAGAAACTTTTGGGTTTGCTACGGGAGGGTGGGTTGCTGCGCCTACTACAAAGAATATCATTAAGCGTATTGCTACATTATTTGATATAGTTCCGCAAATTAAACAAAAAGAAGCTATAGAAAATAGCTTATTTGTTCAATATAATCCAAAGTCTATATCATCTTAAAATGTTATGAAATTAAACAACTTATCTAATTATAAGAAAATTACAGATAATTCTAAGGAGGTTGAGCCTCATAGTATTTTTGTTGCTATTAAAGGGCATAGTAGAGATGGGCATGATTTTATTGAATCCTCAATAAAGAATGGAGCTACATTAGTAATTGCTGATGCAAGGTATGTAGGAGATAGAAGTGTATCTGATGGTGTTGAATTGGTTGTAGTAGAGGATTCTAAAGTTGCTTTTGGAGAGCTTGCATCTAAAATATATTCTTTGCCGAAGAGAATCGTTGGAGTTACTGGAACTAACGGAAAGACATCGGTGACGTATTTTTATAAACAAATATTAGAAATATTAGGTGAAAGTGTAGCTTCTATTGGTACTTTGGGTGTCATTTCTAGCAATAATCCTGATTACTTTCAGAAGTTTGAAACCCTAACTACACCTGGGATATCACGCATGTACTTTCTACTAGATCAGCTATCTCAGAATAACGTTGATAATGTTATTGTAGAAGTATCAAGTCATGGTTTGCATCAACAAAGAATGAGTGGAATAAAATTCAGCATGGGAGTGTTTACCAGTTTCAGTCAAGATCACCTTGATTACCATAAAACAATGGATGAGTATCTTAAGGCAAAGCTAATATTGTTTTCGGAAGAGCTTCCTTATGGTTCAGTTGCAGTGATTAATTCTGATATGGATGTGTCTTCTGAAGTTATAGATTTGTGCAAAAACAAAGGTCACAAAGTCTTTACCTATGGAGAAAAGGGTGAATATATAAAGATTTTATCGATAGAGTTTTATTCTAATGCCAGTAGAGTGAAATTTGAATTAGAAGGAGAATTAATAGAAATAGACATTCCTGTGATTGGTGCATTTCAAATGCACAATATACTTTGTGCTTTAACTATTGCAATACAATCTGGATATGACAAAGATAAGTGTATAAAAACTCTTGGTAAGCTTCATTCAGTTCCAGGTAGAATGCAGTTGGTAAAAGAAAATATTATAGTAGATTATGCGCATACAGATGACGCTTTATTAAAGGCAATGCTGGCTATTAAAGATATAATGAAGTCTGGCAGGCTGATTGTATTATTTGGATGTGGTGGAGATAGGGATAAGAAAAAGAGAAAGCTTATGGGTGAAGTGGTGAATAAAGTAGCTGATCTAGCAATTGTCACAGATGATAACCCTCGTACAGAAGACCCTTCTGAAATTCGTCAAGAAATCATGCAATATTGTAATAAAGCTGTGGAGGTAGATGGACGCAAGGAGGCTATTAAAAAAGCCTTAGAGTTAAAAAAGAAGGAGGATTTTTTACTTATAGCAGGTAAGGGTCACGAGAATTATCAGATAATAGGCACTAAGAAATTCCCTTTTGATGATACAGAGATTGTTAAAGAATTATTGAAGTAGGTTATTTTTTTCTGAATTTATCAAGAATAACGACATTATCTGCATTTTTATATTGTATGGTCGTTGTCTCGGTTTCAGATTCTTTTTCTTGCGGTTCTTTACTTTGTTTTTTATCTTTAAAGTTTAAGCCAAATTTTACACTAGGGTCTGCAAAAGAAGTTATTGCAGAGTAAGGCGCTTCTAGCTCTTCATCCATTCCATCAAATTGTAACGATACCTTGAATGAGGTGTTTCCTGCTACAAAATTTTTAAATTGGTGTTGTATTACTATTGTAATTTCTGATGGATGTCTCTCTAGTAGGCGGCGAGAAAGTTTTACCTCAGGGTGTGAGGTTAAAAAAGAAATGTAGAAATAGTGATTACCTGGAATTTGGTCTTCTTTTATATGGCGTAAGGTTTTTTTTATAAGATCCCAACGTAATTCATCTATAAGTAAATCGTAATTTATCACTCTGACCATACCTCGTTTTAGAACCTTTTAAATATCAAAGTGGTAGGCTTCTGTTGCCCGGTGCCTACCAAACCGCGTACTAGCCTAGCGGTTAAGCAGCAGCTAATACAGGTTGTCTATTGTCGTTTGCATTTATTGCAATTTGATCCTTCGCTATAAATAGCCAGCGGTGTCATACTGGGCAAAAATTATTTCTTTACTATGCGTGTCGAATCTATGTCGCCCCCATTTTGTTTAATGGTGGAGGCGCCGGGTACTGCCCCCGGGTCCACAACATCTATTCCAAATAACCGTTTATCACCATAGGCTTTACAAGAAAGCCAAGGCTATTATATATAAAAAATATAGAAACTTAAAGTGTTTTGATCTAAAAAGTACTTCACACAAGAAGCATAATGAACTAGAATTCTTCCGTATATTAAATTCCTAAAGAGAGAGTCGATATGTCTAAAGACAATACACTAGAAGATAAAGTTCTAGAAAACACATCAATAACCTCTAGAGATGTCTCGCCAGAACTAGAAGAGATACTTCATAAACCAATCAAAATATTAGATCATGGGTTTATTAGAGTAGTTGATTATATGGGTAACGATTCATCCATAGTGCAAGCTGCAAGAGTATCTTATGGTGCTGGTACTAAGAAATCAAGCCAGGATAAGGGGCTAATCAGCTATTTAATGAGACATTATCATAATACTCCTTTTGAGATGTGTGATATTAAATTTCACATTAAACTTCCTATGTTTATTGCCAGACAATGGATTAGACATAGAACTGCTAGTGTAAATGAATATTCAGCTAGATACTCAATATTAGGTAAAGATTTTTATATGCCCGAAGCAGATCAGATGGCTGTGCAATCTAAAGCTAATATGCAGGGTAGGGGAGACCTTTTGTCTCCTGAAGAAGCAAAAAAAGTTTCTGATCTTTTGAGAGAAGATTCAGAGACATGCTACAAACATTATACAGAAATGTTAAATGAAGATGCAGAAGGTAATACTATCAATGAGGATAATCCAAAATTTGCTAGAGAGCTTGCTAGGATGAACCTAACCATGAATTATTATACTGAATGGTATTGGAAAATTAATCTACATAACTTATTGAACTTTATCAGATTAAGAGCTGATGACCATGCTCAATATGAAATAAGAGTTTACGCTCAAGCCATGCTGGATATAGTAAAAAAGTGGGTGCCATTTACTTACGAAGCATTTGATGAGCATCGTATGAATGGTTCTAATATATCACGCAAAGGAATGGAAGTGGTAAAACAGATGATTGCTGGCCGTAAAGTAACTCAAGAAGAAAGTGGAATGACAAAAAGAGAGTGGGCTGAATTGATGAATCTAATCGGATAGATTTGGTTTCTGAACGTTACTTCTTTTTCTAGATAATAAGTAAATTATTCCTAGTGTTGCTATATAAAAGGATAGTTCTAACCCTGTAGGGTTGTCTATGTAGCCTACAAATGTATTTAAGACCTGACCAAAAAAGCTACCTTGAGAAATAATCCAAGAACTATTCCATAATGGAGTCTGGTAAATATGTAACATTTGACTAGAAACAAGCAAATTAGCTGCTTGTGCTGTCATTCCAGCTGCTATCAGAGACAACATAATAGAAGTTATCTTGAATAAGTGCTTACCTGATATAGTGATGATTCCTTTGTACAGCAATATTCCAATGATGATAGCTGCAATCGATCCAAGTGCGCTGCCAGTAAATAATAAATAAAGGCTTTCATTAGATGTTGTAATGATTCCGTAGCTAAACATTACAATTTCAGAACCTTCTCTTAATATTGCTGTAGCTGTTATTATGCTTATAGAAAGAAGAGAAATATTTTGAGAATCCAAGAGTTTGGATTTTGTTTTACAATGTGCATTTTTCATCCAGACTATAGTCCATATTATCATAGATGCAGATACAAGTAATATTATTGCGTTGGATACTTCTTGGCCATAGCCATCGAAAGATTCAAATATATAGTTTGCGAAAGCTGCAATTAGTACAGATCCAACAATACCAGCCACTATACCTGAGTTGATATATAAAGACCTGTTTTTGATTCCTTGAGTAGCAGCGGCTATAATTCCTAGAAGCAATGACACTTCTAGTATTTCTCTGAAAAAAATAATAAATAATTTTAACATGCTATTTTATTATTAACTTACCCTGTGCTGTTTCTGGGTGTAACTCTCCAAAGAATATATATTCTCCTGGCTTTAATGGGCCAACTGTAATAACTATTTTTCTATTTCCTGCTACTATCTTCTCTCGCTTTAAGTCAAAGCTCTCAAACTCTTCAATTGTTTTATCTTTATTAAAGATTCTAAGTTTTATTACCTTGTCCTTAGTAGTTTCTATGACATTTGGATAAAATTTGTGATCTTTTATTTCTATTTCATGAGTTTCTTTCTCATAAGCAAGAGCAGGGCTTATAAAAGCAAAAACATATAGAAATAAATATAATAACTTCTTCTGCATCTAAATTAAGTCACTTGAAATTCAGAGATACTCTAGAATATTATGTAAAAAAACGAAAGTGTTAGTTTTCTTTTTTTAACTGCTCTTTAAGAAAAGACTTCTAGATGCGCTACATTCCAAGGTTTTATGGTTCCTTCTTCTCCAGATATAGTGATGTTTACATCTATAGTGTTAGGAGCATTTATAAACTCTTCTTCTAGTCTTGCTTCTTCTACTTCATCCTCATCCATTTCTTCTGCAAGTTGTCCTAACTCTTTCAATCTAGTTGAAATAGTTGAAGCTTTATATTCTTCTAGACAATCAGCAAAGAAATATATTTCTAGAACCATTTTAAACATATACATTGAGTCCATGTAGTTAGAATTCATGTTTAAAAATGTTATTCTATCAAGCATAGAAGAATTGGCGTTTTTTAGATCGTGGTATAAGTCAACACAATGGGCTCGACCTATTTTTGCTATTGTTTTTCCAGTGTTTATACTTTCAATAACATCTTTTAAGTTAGTTACTATTTGCTTATCCCTAGCTAAATTTACCGGATTTTCAACTTCTGATATAGATTTCATTTTTCTATACAATATGGATGTATCCTCTTCTTTGCTTAGCTCTTTTAGTTTCGTGCAAAGATTAATACTATCTAGTAATGCTTCTCTTTCTTCAGAATCAAAATAATGTGGATGAAATTTATTCTCTAAGAACATGTGTATGTTTGAGAATAAATAGTAAAAATTGAGATTTTGTAATACATTGCCAGTATGAGACATTGAGAAAAAACTAGATGTCTTCAAGGGATTAATTCCTGAAACATCAAGATTAAGAGTTGTCCATCCGGGTTCAAGTTGCAAAGGTTCAGTTCCCTCTATTAATGAATGCTTCCATATATTCGGATTTAAGGATTTGTATGCATTTTGCTCTGCTAATAACACTAGTGGGTCATAGTGATTATTCTCACAAAAAAGCACTACATCTGGTTTTGTTTTTTGAGTCACAACGATAACCTTTATAAGAATTAACTATTGTGAGAAATTTATATTATAAATGGTGATTTGTCAAATAAAGAGTAGCTTTGTATGGTTATGCAACCCATTTGCCATCCATGTCAAGAGTCCAGAGTTTTGTCTTGTAGCTTTTGGTTGTGTAAGACTGATATAAATTATAAAAACCTATCACATTAAAATCGTCTTTGTTTCCGTATACCATGTAAAGATACTTTTTGAAGTTGGTATTGGATTCTATATTTTGGTTATTAAGAATAACTACTACTTCTGGGTTATTTGAGAGTTCATCTATAGATGTAGATACTAATACTGGTTGAATGGATTTATTTTCTTCCTCTGTACTCCCATGAGGGATAAATTTTTTAGTAGAGAAAGTCCAGAGCACATCGTTAATCTCATTCATTTGTTTTGCATCTTTACAAACAATAAGGCATCGTGCCTTTGCGTTATATATTTTAAACACAAGGTGAGGCAACGCTTTCTCTACGGGAGTAGAGGTTAAATGATAGAATGATACTTCTTTATTCATGATTCATAATTATCTTGAACAAATTGGTTTAGCAGCCTTACACCAAACCCTGTAGCACCTATCTGGCTTATCTCTGTGTGTTTGTCTGTAGTTGTGACTCCCGCTATATCTAAATGAGCCCAAGGCACATCATTTACAAACCTTTGTAAGAATTGTGCTGCTGTAATGCTTCCTGCTCCACCTCTAGCTGATCCTATATTTTGCATATCTGCTATTTTTGAGTCAACCATCTTATCATATTCCTTATCTAGTGGAAATCTCCAAACTTTTTCACCAGTTTTGATTCCTGCTTCGTAAAGTTTGTTTGAGATAGAATCGTTGTTAGAGAATAATCCTGCATATTGATTTGCAAGTGCAACTACTATTGCTCCTGTTAGTGTTGCAAGGTCAATCATTAGTTCTGGTTTATACATAGATTGTGTATACCATAATGCATCTGCAAGAACCAATCTTCCTTCCGCATCTGTGTTTAGTATCTCTATTGTTTGACCAGACATAGATTTTATAACATCTTCAGGTCTTTGTGCATTACCATCAGGCATGTTTTCTACAAGTCCAATTACCCCAACTACATTTACCTTAGCGTTTCTAAGTGCCAGGGTTTTCATCAATCCAGTAACTACAGCAGCCCCACCCATATCATACTTCATTCCAATCATTGCTGCCGCTGGCTTTAAGGATAATCCTCCTGTATCAAAAGTTACTCCTTTACCTACGAAAGCTATTGGTTTAGCTCCTTTCTTACCTCCTTCCCAACGCATTATGGCAAGTTTAGGCTCTGCTCTACTTCCTTGTGCAACCCCTAAGAGGGCATTCATACCTAATGCTTGCATTTCCTCTTTATCAAGGATTTCCACTTTTAAACCAACCTTCTTTAATTCTTTGCATCTACGCGCAAATTCCACAGGGTTTAAAACGTTCGGTGGTTCGCAAACCAAATCTTTTGCAAGTGTCATTCCTTCGTGAACACTGATATATTGCTCGAAGTCTAAATTTGCAACGTTAGGAGAAGAGTGAACAACTTTTATTGTTTCTAGAGTTGTATCATCAGAAGGTTTTGAGCCCTTCTTTTTTGTCATGTACTTATCAAATTTATATCCAGCTATCAAGCTTCCCATCAACATATCCAAAATCATATGAAAGTTTTTTCCAGAAGGAGTTGCAGAGGGTGATAAATATAAAACTGCAGATTCTGTTTTTTTACTTACTGCTACAGAGTATATTTTCTTTCCTATACCCATTGTTGCTGGTATATCAAGCTCATCTATTTTACCTAGGCTTATTATTGTGATATTTTGTATTTTATTGCTTGAAGTGGGTATTGTAATGCTTTCTCCTTTTTCTCCTTCAAATTTTTGATTTTTTAATATCTGTTTTATAGAAATATCTGCTATTTTTTCTATATTTTCTACAGATTTAGGCATATCCAAGGATGATGTTGTGAGTATAACAATATTTGAATGATATGTTGATAGTTCTTTTATAAATTTAATTTCCATAACTTCTCTAAGATAAAGATTTTTTTAAAACAATCAGTAGCATCATTTGTAATATATTTTACATTTAATGAAAAGCTATAACTTGATTCAAGGTGCGACCTGCACTAAAAAAGGTCACATTTATATCTATTTTGCTTCTTTATAAACAGGAAAAACCATCTGTATAATGATAGAAATCAATAAGCTTATAAAAAATGTGAACAATACAATTACATATACTTTCTGTAATTCGCTCATATTAAAATCTGCAGTGTAATTTTTTACTAAAGCTAAAGGTAGAAAATGCACAGCATATATCATAATAGAATGTTTTGAGAAGAAGCTAAGTAGTTTACTTTTTCTGTAAGCAAATTTATCTAATAAGCTAAAAAATGAAGCTGCTGAGATAAAGACCAGTAAAATACTGAGTAAAGCGAATATAGCTGTAGTAGCTAATTCACTCCCAAAGAAAGGAGTTTTTGGTCCTATGAATTTTATAGCTAAGTATAGTATTATGACTTCTAATAGTCTGTGTAACCACTTAGAGGATAGTTCTCCATTGGCAGCAAATATATAATTGATAAATTTTTCAGAACTCCCAAGTAGTGTGCTTAGAAAGTATATCGTAAAATATGTTAATGCTACGTTCTCTTGTAGCCAGAAAGGTCCTATATGAAGCCATTCAGCGTTTGTGATTGAAACTAATGAAAACTGAGCTTTTCCTGAGGTGTTTGAAAAGAAGAATGCTAAGAAGGTTATTATCAAGCAAGACCAAAATAATTTTGATATACTAGATTTTTTAATAACATTTAACATACTTTGTGTAAAGCTTGGGCAATATTTCATTAAGGCTGCAATGATAAAGTCAAACAAAAATACAGTAGAAAATATCCATGCAGGGCCAATAGACCAAGTTTGAAAGTAGGTTTCTATTATGTAGTCCCATAAATTATCTTTTTGTATCATACTGGAATCTAAAAAATAGTAAGAAAGTGGCATTATAATAAATGCAGATATTAGGAAAAGCTTTCCTAAAACTTGAAGTCTATGTTTTAAAAAACCTCCTATTCCTGAACATTTTACATGCGAATGAACTGTTAGTCCGAATAAAAATAATATTAGAGGTACAATAAATAGCCCACCAGTAACGTTAAAGAAATCTAATACGCTAGAGCCTGGGGTATTAAATAGTGTTATAAATGAGGTTAGAGAGCTTGTAGTTGTATCTGTTGAATTTCGTATTAGCGCTAATAATACTGCAAAAAAGTACACATAGTTTATAAAAAGAAAATTTTCTGTACGAGTTTGATTCTTTGAAATATTGATCATAACTAATTTTTTTAGATTTATAGGAATTTAACATTAGTGAACTTATACCGAATGTAAAAAAAAATATCAAAGCAAATAATATTTATCTGAGTAATCCTTGCATACTGTGTCTTGTGGACATTGACAATTCAATGATATATTTATATAAAGAATGTCTGCAATCTTAAGCAAACGCTATGTTATCTAAAATCAAAAGACATAAAACACAACCAGTTCAGGTAGGAAAAGTTTGGATAGGTGGAGATGCTCCAATTTTAGTTCAATCTATGACAAATACCAGCACTTCTGATGTTAATGGCACTATAGATCAGATTTTAGAACTTGAAGAGTCAGGTTCTGAAATTATCAGAATTACTGTAAATGACATGGATGCAGCAAAGGCTGTTCCACAAATTGTTGAAGGTTTGTATAAAAAGGGGTCTAATGTACCTTTGGTGGGGTGTTTTCACTATAATGGACATACTCTATTAACTGAAGTTCCTGAGTGCGCTTCTTCATTATCTAAGTTTCGTATTAACCCTGGTAATGTTGGATTTGGAGAAAAAAGAGACATTCAATTTGAGAAGTTTATAGATATAGCTCTAAGATATGATAAGCCAATTAGAGTAGGGGTGAATTGGGGTAGTTTAGACCAGAATGTTTCGAAGAAACTTATGGACGAAAATGCTAATCTATCTGAGCCAAAAAGTTCTAATGAGATACTAAGAGATGCTCTTGTGATTTCTGCATTATCTAGCGCAGATAAAGCTATGGAACTTGGTCTGCCAAAAAATAAAATAATTATTTCTTGTAAAACGAGTAAGGTGCAAGATTTAGTAGCCGTGTATCGTGATATTGCCTCTAGGTCTGATTATGCGCTTCACCTTGGTCTAACTGAGGCTGGCATGGGAAGGAAAGGTATGATTGCAACGGCATCTGCTTTATCTGTTCTGCTTCAAGAGGGTATAGGTGATACAATCAGGGCTTCTATTACTCCACAGCCAGGTCAGTCTAGGACTGAGGAGGTGTTATTATGCCAGAATGTTCTGCAGGCTTTAGATATCAGGTCTTTTGTTCCTCAAGTTTCTGCGTGTCCTGGGTGTGGTCGCACTACTAGTTCTTATTTTCAGAAACTAGCACAAGATGTTGAAGGGTTTATAAAGTCCGAGATGCTAATATGGAAAGAAAAATATAGTGGTGTTGAGAATATGAACGTTGCTGTGATGGGATGCATAGTAAATGGCCCTGGTGAAAGCAAGCATGCTGATATAGGCATTAGTTTACCAGGAACAGGAGAAAATCCATCTGCTCCTGTTTTTATAGACGGTGAGAAGGCTCACACATTGCGTGGAGATAATATTACTCAAGAGTTTAAAGTAATTTTGAGCCAATATGTTGCTTCCAGGTATCAAATAAGGGAAAAAGTTTAGGTTTGATTTCTGTATATATTAATACAAGTTTCTTGTAGTATTTTCGTTATATATTCTGTTAAACATAGATATAAGATAGAACATGTTAGAAATCAGCTATATTCGTTTATTCAAAGAAAGTTCAGCTTTATTTTTTAAGGTTTTAAAAGAGTATTGTGTACTAATATTAGCGATAGGTGCCGTCCAGTCTGTGTATAAATTGATCCTGCATTATTTTATACAAGGCGCAATGGATAGCCCTATTTACCTAATATTGTATAATATTATTCTTAAACCTTTTTTCTTGGTAATTTTAATTGCTGTAATCGCACAGTTTTTTAGTGGTAAAAAATCGTATGCATTTCAAGAGATTTACTTGGGACTAAAGCGTTGTTACGTAAGGTTTGTATTATTTTACTCTGCTATCAGCATATGCTTATTTTTTATAGGGTATAATTCTAGTATTTTATTATATATGTTGATTTTCTTGAAGTTACCATTTGTAGAAGCAAGTATATATTTTGAAGATACTTCTACATTATCAGCAATCAAGAGTAGTCATGAAAAAACTCAAGGAAAACTATTGAGGTATATGATGATTTTATTATTTACCTTTTTGTCTGTTAGGATTTTAGGAGTTAGATTCTTTGAGAATTTTTGGAATGAAATAGGTGCTAACAGCATTGGTAGTTATATTAATAACTTTTTATTTACTACATTTGTATTATTAGGCCATAGTTACTTTGTTTGTTTGTATTGGGTTATTTCTAAAAACAAATCTTATGAGCACGTTGGTGCCGATGAAGGGATTTGAACCCCCGACCTACTATTTACGAAACAGTTGCTCTACCCCTGAGCTACATCGGCTTCTTATACTATTTTTGTGAACTGGGCAATATTTGATATATTGAGTGATTCTAGTGTTGTTTTAACTATAGAGGTGGAATTTAACTCTGTTTTTTCATACATTTTGTAAGAGGATGATTGTTCTATAAATATATCAGGTAAGAATAAATTTCTTACAGTTTTATTCTTCTGTAGATCATTGGTGAGCATAAAATGGTTAAATTGAGAGGCAAACCCACCTATAGAATTTTCTTCTACTGTTATTATAAGTTTATGTTCTTTCAGAATTCTGCTAAACAACTCTTTGTCTATGGGTTTTACAAACCTTGCGTCTACTACTGTAGGGCTTATGTCGTGATTATCTAATAGTGTTTTTGCTGCTTTTAATACCTCTTGTAGTCTAGTGCCGACAGAAATTATAGCTACATCATTTCCTTCTTGCACTACTCTACCTTTTCCTATCTGGAGAATTTGTGGAGAGTCTATATGTACTCCTGTTCCTTCTCCCCTCGGATATCTAAAGGCAATAGGGCCTAGATCATAATAAGCTGATGTGGTAATCATCTGAGATAGTTCATTCTCGTCGCTTGGTGCCATTATTATAAAATTGGGTAAAGAGCCTAGGAATGATAAATCGAATGAACCAGCGTGGGTAGGGCCATCAGATCCAACTAATCCCGCTCTATCGATTGCAATTCTTACAGGTAAGTTTTGTATAGCTATATCATGAACAACTTGATCATATGCTCTCTGAAGGAAGGTCGAGTATATTGCAACAAAAGGTTTCATGTTTTCACAGGCAAGTCCTGCTGCAAAAGTTAAAGCATGTTGCTCGGCAATTCCTGTATCAAAAAAACGATCTGGAAATAGTTTTTGAAATTCTTCTAATCCAGTTCCAGATGGCATTGCAGCTGTAATCGCAAGTATTCTTGAGTCTCTGCGTGCTTCGTCGATTAGGCGATTTGAGAAGGCTTTAGTATATGTAATATTTGCTACAGTAGATTTTTTTTGAGCTCCAGTTTCTGTGCAAAAACTTGATACCGCATGAAATCGTTCTTTTTCACCAGTTGTTGAATGAAATCCTCGTCCTTTTTCAGTAAGTACATGTAAGAATATTGGTTTTTGAGTATTCCTATCTTTAACTTTTTTTAGTATAGTTATTAGATTAGTGACGTCATGTCCATCTAGAGGCCCTATATAATCAAATCCTAAATTCTCAAATATATTTTCTGATTTGAAGTGGCGTTCGATACTTCTAACTGTGTTGCTTACAATGTCTTTTACCGGCGAATGTTCAAGAGATGCTTTAACTATCTCTCTAAGCTTAGAGTATGGTTCGTGCGATGAGATTTTTGATAAATAATTGGTCATTGCTCCAACACTTGGAGAAATAGACATCTTATTATCGTTCAAAACTACTATTAAATTGTTTTTTAATGCTCCAGCATTATTCAATGCTTCATATGCTATTCCAGCACTTAGCGCTCCATCACCTATTATTGAGACAACATGGTTATTCATAGAATTCAATTTATTTGCTATTTCCATTCCAAGACCAGACGATATAGAAGTAGAGCTGTGCCCGGCACCAAATGCATCATAAATGCTTTCTGATCTTTTTGTGAATCCAGATAGCCCACCTTCTTGTTTTAGTGTTATAATTTTATCACGCCTTCCGGTGAGTATCTTATGAATGTGCGCTTGGTGACTTACGTCCCATATTAGCTTGTCTCTTGGGGTGTCGAAGACATAATGTAATGCTACCGTGAGTTCTATTACGCCAAGGCTCCCTCCTAGGTGTCCTCCGATTTGTGACATGCAGTTTATATAGAAGGATGAGAGCTCTTTACAAAGCTCTAAAAGTTGGTCAGAATTAAACTGTTTTAAGTCTTTTGGTGATTTAATTTTGTCTAAAAGCACTGGTACATGTGTTAAATTTTGTGTGTATAATCTAGGCTAAATTAGTTGATTTGTAAATAAATAAACTAAAGGGTCTTTAGGCTTATATTAAAGAGAAGAATATGTCGAATACAGGAAGCGTGAGTACAGATCCTTTATTTGTTGGTTTAACAAGACCAACAATGATTTTTGGTGTGAATTTTAAATTGTTCTTTATGAATTTTTTTATAGGGTTGTTGTCGTATATTAATGCTCCAGGATTGAAGGTGATATTTGTCGCAGTTAGTTTGCATTTAATTTCTTATATCTTGTGTTTTAAGGAGCCTTTGATTCTAGATTTATATTTAAAGAAAGGTGAGAAGTGCACTAGGTGTAAAAATAAGAGTTATCATGGGGCAAATTCTTACGATCCTTTTTAAATTATAACTTAGAGTTATGTTAAAATTATCTAAAAATAGATCAACTAAAGATCGGTATGCAAAGAAAGAGTACTCCTCTTCAAATTTCATACCTTACCTATGTCATTGGAATAGGAATACTATTATGACAAAGAATGAAGAATTAATTCAAGTTATAAAAGTAGGAGGATATTCTTTTGAAACTGCTGATGATGAAGATTTAGATATTAGAAAAAATCTCAGGAACACACTATTCAAGGGGCTTGGAGCTGGAGGTATATCTTTATATTTTCATGTAGTTCGTAGAAGAGATAGCATATTCAAAGACACTAAAGCATCATCTAATAAAAAGTCAAAATCTTTTAGTAGGCAGGTGAATTCTACATGGCTAGAAAAGCAACAAGGGTGTGATGCTTTTGTAAATGAATTATATATTTCTGTAATAAAAGGACCAGATAAGGCCGGCGCTGCTATCTTTGAGTATCTACTGAAAAAATTTAGCCAGAAAACAAATAAAAACAGCTGGGAGACTCAAATGAAAGACAGCTATGATAGTTTGACAGAGGTAACTGGTCGTGTCATAGCAACTCTTGCCGATTATCAAGCTAGGGTTCTTTCTATAACAGAGGAAGAAGATGGCACTTATTCAGAGGTTTTAGAATTTCTAGGAAAAATAGTGAACTGCAATTCTGAATCTAGATATGTAGCAAACTATTCAGATATAAGTAAAGCCTTACCTACGCGTCGTCTATACTTTGGAGAAAAAACTATTGAAGCTCAAGGAGCTGCAGGCGTGAAATATGCAGGTATTGTCAGTGTTAAAGAATACTCGCCGTCAACTTCTTCTGGTATGTTTGATGGTTTTTTACAGATGCCTATTGAGCTTGTTATTACTCAGTCATTTTCTTTTTCTAATCGTCAGGTTGCTATTAATAAGATGCAGCTACAACAAAATAGAATGATTCAGGCTGAAGATAAAGCCGTTTCACAAATAACAGAAATTTCGGAAGCTTTAGATTTAGCGATGAGTGGGCGTATTGGATTTGGAATGCACCACATGACTGTTTTGTGTATAGAGAAAACTCCAAAGAAACTTGATAATATGGTCAACCAGGTTTTGGTGGAGTTAACGAATTCTGGTCTTCAAGCTATTAGAGAAAAAGTAAATTTAGAACCATGCTTCTGGGGGCAGTTACCTGGAAATATAGATTTTATTGTACGAAGATCAACGGTTAATACATTGAATCTTTCATCTTTCTGTTCTTTGCATAATTATCCTGTAGGGAAAGCAAAGGGAAATCATTGGGGTGATGCTGTAACTGTATTAAATACTACATCTGGTACTCCATACTTTTTTAATTTTCATCTTAGAGATGTTGGTCATACAACTATAATAGGTCCTACAGGGTCTGGTAAAACTGTTCTAATGAATTTTCTGTGCGCACAAGCGCAAAAATTTAATTGCAGGATGTTTTTCTTTGATAAAGATAGAGGGGCAGAAATCTTTATTAGGGCAATTAATGGTGTTTATACCGTAATTGATCCAAGTAAGAAATGTGGATTTAACCCTTTAAGATTGCCTGAGAGTGGAGAGAGTAAAAACTTCTTGTTGGAATGGTTGAAATTATTGGTAACAGTAAATGGTGAAACGCTTACATCTGAAGATATAAAAATTTTAAATACTGCTATTGAAGGAAATTATAGATTAAAACGTGAAGATAGAGTTTTAAGAAATATTGTTCCTTTCCTAGGTATTGAAGTAGAAGGTAGTTTGGCAAGCAGGATATCGCTTTGGCATAGCAGTGGTTCGCATGCAAAAATATTTGATAATAATGAGGATATTTTAGATTTTACAAGGTCTAGTAATTTTGGCTTTGAAATGGCAGAGTTGTTGCAAAATAAAACTGCTTTAGGTCCTGTCCTTCTTTATTTGTTCCACAGGATTAACTCTTCACTAGATGGTACTCCTACTATGATGGTTCTAGATGAAGCATGGGCATTAATTGATAATCCAATTTTTGCTCCTAAGATTAAAGATTGGCTTAAGGTTTTGAGAAAATTAAATGCTATGGTAGTTTTTGCTACACAGAGTGTTGAAGATGCTAGTAAGAGTGCAATTAGTGATACTTTGATTCAGCAGACAGCAACTCAAATATTTCTTCCGAACTTAAAAGCAACAGATGCTTATAGAACTTCTTTTATGTTAAGTGAAAGAGAGTATGCGCTTATAAAAACTACTGATCCTGGTAGTCGGTATTTCTTGATAAAACAAGGCACAGATGCTGTCGTCGCAAAATTAGATTTGAAAGGAATGGATGATATTGTGAACGTATTATCTGGACGGTCGGAGACAGTGCTTTTACTTTATGATATCATGAGAGAACATGGTTACGATGCTGAGGATTGGTTACCAATTTTCTATAAAAAATGTAGGGAACTAAACAGCAAAAAATAAGAATATAT
>Ga0222708_1000031_pt1 | contig 40275 bp, 62 predicted proteins | sample AntAcemetage1576_FD_179806 | JGI IMG/M metagenome (GOLD analysis project Ga0222708, IMG submission 179806) | Saline water microbial communities from Ace Lake, Antarctica - #1576 | ecosystem: Environmental > Aquatic > Non-marine Saline and Alkaline > Saline | place: Antarctica: Ace Lake... | reverse complement strand
TCAGCCTACACCGCTGAAGCTGACCCGTTGTTCTTCAAGTGGCAGGCTGGTGAGGCCACAGAAGTTGAGTGGCTGGCAAAGCGTGAGGAAATCCGCACAAGGTATCCTTACTTAGAACTTTAATAACAAGGTAACTTAATGAAAAAAAGACCTCAATCTCGTTATGCAAAAAAAGTAGAAACTTACGCCCCACCAGAGGCTAAGTTTAATTTGTTACCTAAAAATGAAAAGCAAGAACTACTAATTCAGGCTATTAAACAACACCCCATTACAGTGACTATTGGCTGCGCAGGCACAGGTAAAACTTACTGTAGTGTGGGAACAGCTGTTCAACTGTTTAACTCTGGCAGGTATACTAAGATTGTTCTTGCCAGAGCTAACGTGCCTACAGGAAAGTCTCTTGGGGCTTTTCCTGGGGACATTAAAGACAAGCTAACACCGTGGCTGTTACCTATGCTAGAAGTTTTAAGAAAAGCTTTTGGCAAAGGTAAGTTTGCCTACTTAGTCGAAAAAGAACAAATTGAGTTACAACCTATTGAGACTATTCGGGGTCGCTCTTACGAGAATACAATTGTACTCGTAGATGAGGCACAGAACTTAACCTTTGATGACATTAAAGCTATCACTACAAGGCTTGGTGAAAACTCTAAACTAGTTCTTATGGGCGACCCTGCTCAATCGGACGTTCGTAACGGTAAAGACTTGACTAACTTTTGTAGCTTAGTGAGCAAGTCCTCTATTGAACTTCCTGTAATTTACTTCGGAGTAGACGATATCGTGAGGTCTGATATCGTTGCTGCCTTAGTGCGACTATATATTAAAGAAAATCTGTAATTGAGAAGAAAGCTTCTCTTAATAAAATAAAAGTATTTGCTTCCTTTGATACAGTTTAGCGGCTTTATTTTACTTAATTAAAAGGAAATATGATGTCTACCTATTATTTTGAGGGAAGCCCTATTCTTGCGCCCCTGATGTTTAAGTCTACTGATGTGGTTATTTCTTCGGAAACTGCAAACCTTAAAACCTTAATTCATAAAACCGACGCACAACGTTGGGACTTGTCTTTTGGAATTGTTGCGGATAATAACGAAGCAAATATTCTTACTGCAATGATCGAAAACTCTTACACTGTAAAATCTATGGAAATGCCCCAGCTTAAGTCTGTAGCAGATTTGACGACTCTTACGGGTCAATTAACTACTTCTCAAGCTTATGCTGCAGGCAGTTCTACTATTATTGCGACAAACACGTCTGGAGGGCTTTTACCAAAAGGCTCTTTTATACAATTTGCAAACCATTCTAAAATTTACATTATAAAAGAAGATTGGGCTGCTAATGGAAACCCGATTGTTATTTACCCAAACTTAAGGCTTGCCGTAAATATTGGTACTCAAGTTAATTACTTTGGATTCTTTAATCCTCCAATCTTTAACTACTTGAGAGATGACAATGAAGTATCTGGTATAACTTATCAAGATGGCATCTTAGCATCAATCGGGACAATTACGTTAAAAGAGGCACTGTAATATAATGAATAGTTTTACAGAAGAAGAAAGAATTATTGCGCTAAATAAGGCGATTAAAAAAATCCGAAGGATTAAAAAGACAAGTGTAGGTTATTGCTATGGTATTTCTGATTGTTGGACTCTGTTTTGTGAGTACGATAACTTTTTAAGGAACAATAGCGAAAAGCTAAAAAAGATGTTTATTGGCTACAAAACTCAAGAAGAGTGGTTTGAAACTTTAAAGACTACTCACGGGTTTTCTTCACCAAAGGCGCTTTTAATAGCTCATAGCTGGGAGCCCGTGCCCTTTGAAGAAACTGTATTAGGAGACATGTCTGCCTTTTCTTATGCTCACGATAAAGACATGTGGTCGGCAGCTTTAAAAGTAAATCCTTTACAATGGTACTCTTCGTCTAACTTGCCTGACCTAGATGTTTTAAAAGATCGATTTGTTAGAAAAAATTTAAACTTCACCCTGAGGGCTGTTAAATGAGAAAAGTAAACGCTTTTGTAGAGAGCAAAATCTACGCAGACGTCCTAGAGTACTTTGCTTTAATTGAAGTAGAGCTGCCTAATTTTTCTCTTTATACTACTACTCATACCTCCGACATTACTTTAGGAAGCAAGGTTTTCACTTCTGACACTGGTATTCAAAGTTATAGTGCGCCTTTTCAAAGCTCTGACGTTGATAGAGAGAAGTTTTCCTTTTCTTATGCAGACCCAGTGGGGTTTTTAAAAAAGAAGTTGCAATCCGGTGCTGCTAGTAGTTTTATTCGGGTTAGAAACGGTTTCTATAACGACGACAAAACCCCCAATTTAGACCCTGATAATTTTATAATTGCCTACGAGGGTATGTTGGACGAAAGCTCTTATTCAACAGATTTTGAAGAAGCTACTGTTAACCTTTCGGGGGCTTCTCCTATGGCAGATCTTGGGCTAATCAAAACAATGATTACTTCGGCAGACGGCATGGATCAATACAACACAAGTGACACTTCTTTTGATAATGTCATTGCTAATCAGTCTGAAAAGTTTAAGTGGGGGAAAGTATAATGGTTTTTGTTACTGCGTTTGTTGCGACTGCTGCTTACCTTGGTGTGAGTACATTCAGTCTAGCTATGACCACCCTTTCAGTCGGTTATCAATTACATCAAAACAACAAGATGAAAAAAGCTCAAGAAGCTGCGGCTGCTGAAAGGGCTGCTGCTGCAGAAGCCCGAAAAGGTTTTGAAGCCACCCAAAAAGACACAGTAGTAAACTTACCAGTAGTTTATGGTAAAAACAAACTTGGTGGAGTTATTACGGATTACAAAACAGCTAGTAATTACACCTTTTCCAACCCTAACAATTTTAACCCAGCAGACTATTCTGGTTTCTTATTAGATAATAATAACTTTATTCAAGTTATAGTCGAAGGAGCGGTTTCTCTTCCTTTGACCGAAGAAGGGCAAACGGGAAATGATATTACTAATATTAGTAAAATAACAACATCAGTTGTATTTAACGGCGTTACTGTCGAAAGTATTGTTAAGACAAACGTTGGAACTAACTTTAGAATTGGTGATTATTTGTCTTTAAGCTTCGAAGATTATCGTTCAAAAATTTCTGCCGTAGAAAAAGATAACTTTATTTATTATGCAGGAGAAGAGTTTAGAATTTCAGACTATGTATACCGGTTTAAAGTTCAAAGAGTTGCGCGTAGCAACTTACTTCAAGTTTTCTCTCAAGGTTTAGATGGGAATCAGTCTGGAAGTAAAAATGAGTTTCTTTTTGCTCAAGCTGCTATAAGCTTTAGTGGTATTTCTAGAGTTTTGGATGTTAACATTGATGGGCAAAGTGTTTATTACAAAGACTACGCAACAGGAATTCGCGTAAACTGCTACCCCAATGGCGGGGTTGATAACCTTTCAGTTAGCAACGGGTTTAAGAGTACAAATTTATTTACTAAAGCTGCTTATGTTGCCTGCGCGTTTAAGCTTAACAGAGACGAGCCTCAATACAGCAGCGGTATTCCTCAATTAGAGTTCTTTGTAGAAGGGCAGGAAATCTACGATATTACTCCGAGCTACGGAATAAGTTCTACAAAAAGTTACAGTAACAACCCCGCAAGAGTTTTGTTAGACTATTTAACTAATGCTGATTATGGTCGAGGTTTGTCTTTTGATAAAATTGATTTAGAAAGCTTCTATAACGCCAAGGTAACTTGCGATGAAATTGTTAAGGTTGATGCGACTAAACAAGGTAAAGTAAATCTCGGGGTCGGTGTTCAAAGTGTAAAGCTTTACGAAATTAACTCAATTATTGACACCAGCAACCCAATCCGAACAAACGTTACACAGATCTTAGAATCTATGTCACAAGCTACTTTAATTTGGTCTGGCGGCAAATATAAGTTAAACTTAGCTTATCCAATAGATCAACCTTCAGTTGAAAATGGTTTAATTGACGCTAGACATGTGTTTACAGATGACGACATTATGAAGTCAGAAATTAGTATTGCGTGGCCTTCTGCTGAAAGCAAGTTAAATCAAGCGACTGTTTCCTTTGCAAACTCTTTTGAAGACTTTAAAGATGACTCTGTTTCTTGGCCCACTTTCTCGTTAGACCCTTTGAGCCCTTATCAACAGTATCTTGTAGATGATAACGGGGAGACTTTGAGAACAACAATTCAGCCAATTGGTATTACAAACCCTTACCATGCTTTAGCAAAGGCTGAGGAGGCCGTTAGACTTAGTCGATTCACTCATACAATTAACGTAAACTTGTCTAGAAAAGCTATTTTGCTTGAACCAGGAGATTTCTTTTTACTTTCTTCTGAAGCTGTAGACATTGAAGCTACAGTGTATAGGGCGGAAAGCATAAAAATTAACGCGGACCTCTCCATTACTGTGGAGGCATACTCGTTTGATTATGAGACGCTTTCATGGAACATTGACGATGATGAAGCCTACAGCACCTCTGTAAAGTCAACTGAAGTAGTTAATCCTATAACAAACTTTTTATATAATTTTTCAAACACTGTTGCCTCTGACTTAGGGCGGTTATCTTGGGAATACGAAGACGACCCTGGAAACGGCAACTATACCTACAAAGTATTTTATAAAGAAAGTTCAAATTCTAACTACATCTTACTTGGGTCTACTTTAAATAAAACTATTACCTTTCAAAAATTGTTAGGGATTGATAACAATGATACCTATGATTTTAAGGTTACTGCAATTACACCTTTAGGCGAAACGGTTTCTGAAGTGTTTTTGTTAAATCAATCGATTAGCCAAATTCCAAACGGTATTGTATCTTTCTCAGTTAACGAAGAGCTTTATGTTACAAGCACAGCCGCTGGTGTTAAGTCAAGAGCAATTCTCTCTTGGGTTACTGACAATAGCGGAGTAGCAACAGCTTATGTTTTAGTTGAGTATAAATCGATTAACGATGTTAATTATATAACTTTAGGAACGTTTCCTGAAAACTTTACGACAGTGTTTGATTTAAAACCAAACAGTTACGAATTCAAACTAACCCCCTATGGCTTTTACAAGGTTCCAGGTTCCTCTTTAATTTCTCAAAAGTTAATTGCAGGTTTGTCTCAAGTACCTAACGACCCTGTTAACTTCACGGGTAACGTTAATGAAGGTCAAATTAACTTGTCTTGGACGCTTCCTACTGACTTAGATGTTCTTTACGGCGGACGTGTTGAAATTAGACACCACATCTCTACCGGTGGGGGGGCTTCATGGGACACCGCCTCTGTTATTGTAGACTCTCTTTCTGGTAATACGAATAATAAAACGGTACCTACTATCAAGGGTACGTTTTTTATTAAGTTTATAGACTCTACTGGGAATTATTCTACTAACGCTGATGCTTTTATTAGTACTTTTGAAGATAAAAGTTTTAACCAAGTAGAAACGGTAGATGAAAAAGTCAATGGGTTTTCAGGAGTTAAAACAAATTGTTTTGTTAACGGGGATGGTAACTTAGAGCTTACCGTGGGTCAAACAGAAATGAGTTACGAATTTAGTAATTATGTTGACTTAGGTGAAGTAGTTACTGTTAGAACCACTCCTTCTATTATCGCAACAGTAGTTAATAGAGGTGTACTTGTTAGCTCTTATGTTCTGATTAGTAGTATCGAAAATTTTGCAGGCCCCGTTAAAGATGCTAGTCTTTTGGTTAAGGTCTCTACTACACAAGACGACCCTTCAGGGACTCCTACTTGGTCTCCTTATGAGTTATTAACTGTTAGTAGTTTTACTTGTAGGGCCTTGCGTTTTGAATTTGTAGGTATTCCTAAGGACAATAACACTGACATTATCATAAGTGAGTTGTCTATTTTGCTTGATAAAAAAGACATAATAAAAAGAGGAACTTCAGTTAGCAGCGCAACAGTTGATACAATTGTTACTTTTGATACTCCGTTCTATGGTGGACTTGGAGGAACTAACTCTCCTACTATTGGTCTTTTAGTAATTGGAGGAAGTGTTGGAGATGCAATTGTTATCACAGAAAGAAACAAGACTGGGTATACTTACTCTATTTATGGAGGTTCGCCTTCTGTTCGTCAAGTTAGAACTATTGATTGGCAAGCAATTGGACAATAAGGAAATTTAAATGTCAACTTCATCTCTTAACATCAGTGCATCACAAACAGGCACTGCTTACACTTCAGACTTAAATGCTGCTTTGCTTGCAATTAATAGTTGCCACTCTGGAAACACTGCACCAATAACCGAAATTGTTTCTGGAAAGTTTTGGTTAGACACAAGCGGAACAAACCCTGTTTTAAAAATATACAGAAACGGCTGGAAGTCCTTATTTACTTTAAACGCAACTTCTGTAGATATGTCTATTAACGTTGTTGCGGCTGCTAACGTTACTGCAACTAGCACTGTCTCGGCTGCTAACGTTACTGCAACTAGCACTGTCTCGGCAGCTAATGTTACCGCTAGTAATAATGTTACCGCTAGTAATAATGTTACCGCAACTGGAACCGTAGCTGCAGCTAGTGTTACCGCAACTGGAACCGTATCGGCAGCTAATGTTACTGCTAGTAATAATATTACTGCAACTAACACGGTAACCGCTGCTAATGTAAATACTACTTCTGATATTCGATTAAAAACCAAAGTTAAGACTTTAGAAAACTCTTTAGAAAAAGTTCTTCAACTTCGTGGTGTTTCTTATACAATGAACAATGAAACCAAGATCGGTGTAATTGCTCAAGAAGTTCAAGGAGTAGTTCCAGAAGTGGTTACAGAGGGTTCTGATGGCTATTTGTCAGTTGCTTACGGCAACTTAGTAGGGGAACTTATTGAGGCGATTAAGACTCAACAATCTCAAATTGAAGAGCTAAAAGAAAGGCTAACTCAAAATGATTTATAACCTCGGTAATGCAAGTAAGCAAAAGCTGTCTGAAGTCAATCCTATTCTGCAAAAAGTAGTAGAGCGAGCTATTCAAATTACAGAGCAAGACTTTTCTGTAGGTGAGGGGTTAAGAACCCGTCAGAGACAAGCAAAGCTCTTTAAAGAGGGCCGTTCTAAGACTATGAACTCTCGCCACCTGACTGGCCACGCCGTAGACCTTCACCCTTACCCATACAAGGGTGATCATGACGGTGACGGTATCCCTAACTCTGATGACTGGGACTCCTACAAGCTTATTGTAGACGCTATGCGACAGGCCGGTGAAGAGTTAGGTATTGATATGGTTCACGGGTATGACTGGGGCTGGGATGCTCCCCATCACGAACTTGACAGGAAAGTTTATCCGTGAAACAAAAGACTTTTAAAAGAGAAGTAGCGGTCATAATGTTATTATGGCTGGCTTACATAGTGGAGACAAAAGATGTTGAAGTCATTAACGTGTTGGTTTGGCCAATATTTTCATTCGCTGCTGCTTCTTTTGGTCTTGACGTTTACAGTAAGTTGCACAGGAACACCCCTGAGCCTTCTAACGGGCGGGGGGCCGAACGTAGCAGCCAACGTCCAAGCAGGCCAAACGAACAGTCAGACAATTGGGACGACAAATAACGTTAGACCTACTGTTACTGTTAACCCAAACTCTAAGGTAGAAACTATTGATCAGAGAATTACTGACTCTAAGGTTTCTACCGAAAGAGTAGAAAAAGTAACTGTTAACGAGACTCCACCTTGGCTTATCATTGCTCTTGTAGTCTGGTCAATCTTCTTGTGGCAGTTACCTTCACCTAGTCAAATAGGTGATTGGTTTAACGGTTTATTCCGAAGAAAATGATACCTGACGTTTAAGAATAAAGGGACAGAAAACTCTCAAGTTGTCTGAAAGTCTCTTATCACAGAGGGGGTGTAATGCCCCCTCACTTGATACCTGACGTTTAAGAAGAGGCCCCCCCCCCCTTCTCTCTAATAATATATTTAAAGTATACTTTAAAGTAACCTTTAGTTATGTTATTATTATTTATATATCTATAATATAGGAGTCTCTAATGGCTGTTAAAAAAGATCCTCGACTTAGTCGTATTGGGGTTTCTGGTTATAATCAGCCAAAGAAAACTCCAAGTCACCCTACTAAGTCTCATGTAGTAGTTGCCAAGGTTGGTGATACTGTAAAGACTATTCGTTTTGGTCAACAAGGAACTTCAGGTTCTCCTGCTAGAGAAAATGAGTTTGAAGCAGATAGAAAACGAAGGAAGTCTTTTAAAGCGCGTCATGCAAGCAATATTGCTAAGGGTAAACTCTCTGCAGCGTACTGGTCCGATTTGGTAAAATGGTAAGAAAGATTAAACTATGGCACAACTAACTAAACCAACTAAAAATGTTAAGAAGTCGGTTGCTGATCCTAGTGATAGTTATCAGTCACTAAAGCCTTTATGGAAAAAGTCTAGAGCGGTTCTTCAAGGTCAAGAAAACGTTAAGGCACACGATGAGATCCTTTACAGGGATTACTCGAACCTTCTTTTACCCTTCTCCCCGACAATGACTCAAGAACAGTATGCGTTCTTTCGTTCAGAGGCTGAGCTTCCTGGTCTTACTGCACAATACAGTAAAGTTCTTATTAGCGCACTGCTTAGGAAAGACTCTAAGTTAGTCCTTCCAGAAGATCTCCCAGAAGACGCTACAACTTGGATTAGAACAAACTTCACGATGGATAATCGTTCTTTGTTTAACTTCCTTGATAACGCTCTTTGGGAAGAGCTTCAGACGTCGAGAGCTTGGGTGTTTGTAGACTATCCTGAAATCACTGACAATGACTACGATGCTTTGACTTCTGAAGAAAGAGAGTCAATCAAGCCCTATCCTATGCTAATTGAGGCTGAGAACGTTATTAACGTACAAACAAATAAACACCCTGTTACTCGTCAGAAAGTTCTTACTAGGATTGTTAAGCGTTATTTGACCGAAAAGTACACAGCAAATAACCCTTGGCACCCTGATTATGTTGATACAGTTGCAGACTACTACCTCGACGAAGAAGGCAAGCTGGTTATTGACTACTACGAACAAGTAGACAGCAACAACGAAGTTAAGGTGCTTAACGGGGATACTCGTCAAGAGTACGTAGAGTTTGGACACGCTACGGCCTTTACAAAGTTTAACTCTGTTCAACCAAAGGCTTTTGGCGAAAGACTTGACAGAATTCCCGCTTGGCCACTTAACGGTCAGTTTGAACCCGTAGAGCCAGCTCTTATGCCTCTTGTTGATCGTGAAGTATCTTTGTACAACAAGGTGTCTAGACGTAACCACCTTCTTTACGGAGCTGCTACGTATACACCAATTGTTAAGTCTGACATGACTGACGATGAGTTCGATAACTTGGTTTCAGCGGGCTTAGGCAGCTGGCTAAGAGTTCGCAAGGACGAAGATATTAGTGTTCTAGAAACACCTACCCTGGCACTATCAGACATGGACAGAGCTATTACAGCTACTGTTGATGAGATGGCTAAGATGGGTATTCGGATGCTCTCTCCTGAGCAAGCTTCTTCTGGTGTAGCTCTTGAGATTAGAAACGCTTCCCAAACAGCTCAGCTAGGTACCTTGAACGCTAAAGTTTCTGGTACAATGCGTGATGTTATTGCCTTTATGCTTAACTGGAACTACAACACAGACTATGCTTCTAGCGATATTTCCTTTGAAATGTCTAGCGACTTCTCTCCAATGGTGGGCGGAGAAGGTGCAATGAGGTTAGTCTCAGAATGGTACCAAAGTGGTATTATTAGCAGAAACACTTTCTTGGAAATTGCAAAGTATAATGACTTCCTTCCAGCAGACTATGACGATGAAGCTGCTATTGAAGAAATTCAAACAGATCCGCTTTCTCCACAAAACAGACCTCAGGATGACGGTGTTGTAATCGAGGAGTAATCTGAAGGCTTAGAGAAAGTTGTGCCTTAAACAACTTCCTTAAAAATTTAACTACTCAGGAGAGTACTAAATGAATATTAACGATAAGATTTTTGATAGGATCGTAGACCACATGGCTGACGTAAGGCTGTATGAAGAAGGCGTTCAGATACAGAATCGAAGAATACTACGAAGACATCGTAAAAACTTACAGACCCTGCTACGGGGAAACGTTCGTGCTGACCTTTCTAAAGAGATTGGTCGGTTTGGGACTGAGCTTTTGTCGCACAATGTTAACTCTTTGAAAGAGTTTTCTACGTCTCAGTTAGACTTTCATAGTAACAACCTTTATAAAGAAGTAAAGGACTTTTACCGTGTAAAGCGACCTACTACAAAAGAAATTTTGGCTGAAGTAACTGGACCAAATATTAAAGGCCCTAGTAACATTAGCACAAACGTAAGGAACATGTCTTCCGGAGAACTCGTTAGGATTCAGACTAAGGTCTCTGCTGGACTAGCTCGTGGAGCAAGTCAAAAAGAAATTATTGAAGATGTACTTAAAACTACTAAAATCACAGAGTTTCAAGCTCGTACTTTAACTCGAACAGCGATTACTTCAACTCAAACAGCCGCTATTTCAAAGGTAGCTAATGATAACAAAGACATTCTAAAGGGGTTTATGTTTACAGCCATCTTGGATAGTCGAACTAGCCCTATTTGTTCTCATCATAACGGTAAAATTTACGACATTAATGATAAGAGGTTTCAACCGCCGCTTCATTGGAATTGTCGCTCCTCTATGATACCTGTTTTAAAGTCCAAAGCGGAACTAATTGAGGAAGCGTCTTCCAGAATTAATCAAACTAACCTTGCTAAAAAGCTTCCTGAAAGTTTGACTGGACGGGCTCCTGCTGTTAAATCTTTTGGTGATTGGCTGAGAACGCAAGGTATGGAAGTTCAAACAAAGATGTTGGGCTCAGAAGCTGCTGCTAACTTGTTTAGAGAAGGTAAGCTTAAAGCTGAACAGTTTGTTACGCAAGCTGGTAAAGCTATTTCTATTCAAGCTTTGCGAAACAAAGCCACTCGGTCTACTACCGTGTTTAACCCAAGGCAGGTCGTTAGAGATACAAATGTAAAGCTTGAAGCAACTCGCCCAAGTAGCTTAGTAAACAACCCTAAAAACAAAGAAGATTTGGTTAGGCTGTTACTGCTAGACTCAAGTGACTTTAATAAGACCTTCTCTTTGACTGACTATAAAGGAACCTCCTTAGTAGGTAAGCAAGAGTCTCGTCGTAGGGCGGGGAACGAGTTTGATGAGCGTAACTTTTCAGCAGATCCTTTGACTGGTGAAATTAAAAACAACAATCTTTACGACCCAGATTTTAACTTGTATCAAGAACGTATTGACTTTATGCGTAAGTCTCAGTTATTAAAGCCTGATGAAAAAGACTTTATTGAATCTGTAGCAGCAAGCTTAGATGATAAGGTTTCTCTGAACCAACAAACGGTTATTCTTGAAAACTTAAGAGTAGTGTTTGAGCGTTATGCAAAAGACAAGTCACCTTGGCTAGACTTTGCGGCAGTACTTCGGGCTGAAAATCGGTTTGCCGTTCAAAACGTGTCAAGACTACTAGACACACGCTCTAGGCAGCGTTCTGAGATGTTTGTTAGGTACCTGTCAGGAGACACACCTCAAGTTCAAATTATGGGTAAGTACTATACGTTTGATGATCTTCAGACCAATCAGCTAAAAGATCAAAGGTTTATTGATGCTTGGCGAAGAACTGAAGGTAAAAAGCTAGCTACTAAGTTGTTCCTATCAGGTCGCGCCCCTCTTAGACTTTACTTTAGGAAGTTTACAGACAAGTATCCTACTAAAGAAAAGCTTGTTAAAAACTTTTTAAAAAACAACCCTAGAATAAAAAAGACTTACGACTTATATAAGTTGTTAAACAAAGAAAAAGAACCTTCTGATTCCTGGTGGGTTCAAGCTGTTTCTAGAAAAAACGAAACTATTCGCCGAATTTTAGACTTAGAGTTTTTGATAATCAAAAAGAAACCCACTTCTAAGATTTTTGATGAGAAGGCCTTAGATAGCCTTTCCAAAATTGCGAAGTTAATAACTTCAGGGCAGTCTACTGACTACGATGGTTTAGCTATTAATATCGGTAAGCAATTTGCTAAGGACTTTGAAAACATTATTCCGTTTTCGTCTCACACCTTGAAAGACTATCACAAAGAGGGCTCTTTGATTTTAGACCTTTTTAAACAACAAGGTCTAATTAAAGTACAGTTTAGAGGTAAAACTCGAAGAGGCATTTTAGACTTAGATACTAACAGAGTATCTGGTGGTTATAAGGAAACAATCTCTCGTGAAGTTACAGTTGTAGACAAGGGGTTGCTAAAGCTTCAAGAAGCTGAGCGTAGAGTATTGATTTCTAGAAGGCTTGGGGTTACTAGCGACAGAGATCGATTGTTTGTTAAAGCAGGTAAGAAAACTTTTTTCGATGCAAGAGGAAACGACACAGGTATTCCTATTATTTCTAGAGACAAGTTTGCTGATTATGATGCTAAACAAATTGATCGAGACATTGCGTTAATGATGAATCACGTTTCTAACGTACAATATGGTGTAGACTTAGAGTTTGTTTCTTTTATGGACGACCTCGTAAGGTTCAGAGACCCTCGTGGCAACTCTAAGTTTTATGATTCTATTAACGAGTTTCGCCACGAAATCTTAAACCGTGGTGAGCAAGGTTATGGACTGATGTCTACTGCAAAGTATCATGCTCAACGTAACAAGAACTTTAGAACGCAAGTGTTTATTGACTCTCGTGGCCGTGTTTATCATAGAGGCTACTTAACTCCTACTGGTGGTGAGCTTGTACGCCCGTTCTTAAACTCTGGCACACCTAAGACCATGACACCTGGAGCCATGCGGGAGCTAAGAATTCAGCTTGGTGCTATGCTAGGCACTGGCACAGAAGCTCTCACACAAGCAGGCAGACTAGAGGTGTTTAGGCGTAATGAGTCTAAGCTTAAGGAGATTGGCGAGTTATTACTTGCTAAAACCCAAAGAGACAGGCGACTTCGTGAGTTCCTAGAACATCCTCTTGTAAGAGGTATGGAAGGTGCAGAGGTGCCTAAGCTTGCTAGAATGGCCTTAGAGTATACTCGCGTCTATAATCACGTAGACGGTGACTTTTCTAATTTGAATAAATTGGCAACTTACAAAACTAAACTAATGATTGAAAACGACGCTAGTTCTTCTGGTGCTCAAATCATCGGGCTTTCTACGGGAGATCGCGCCGTTTCTCTAGCAAGTAATGTTTTGCCTACAACGCAGAAAAACCGCTTGTATGACTTGGTTGCAATGGATACAGTAAACGATCCTGAGTTTCTAAAGATACCTGCGTTAAGAGACGCTGCCCTTACTTGGGAAGATCTTGCAAAAGCTGCAAAAGCACAAAACATGGTATCGTTTTACGGCGCCGGTGTTGCAACTAAAACTGCTAACGTAGCTGGTAAACTTTCTAAAGTCCTCGATGACAAGGGTTTTGTAACTGTAACCAAAGATAACTTAAACGCACAGTTGAGAGTTATTGATGGTAAAATAAAAATAGCCAACCGACAAGGTGCCGTTGGTGTTGAAGCAGAACTTACTTCTTTTAGAAAAGAGCTAATTGAGCTTATTAATAGCAATGAGCCCGTTGGTAGAACACTCTTAAAACAAGCCTTAGATATCCACCCTGATACCGCCGACTTTGTTAACAAACTAACTAACGCACGGCGTGGTATCATTGGTCCAAAAGAATTTGCTGAAGTTTCTAGAATTATGTCTAGGAACTTGTCTGAACGCGCTCCGGTTACTGATAAGTTTATCAACTACTGGAAGCAAGTCGCAAAAGTTTTCGTTGAAGAAACCCAAAAGGTAGACATCCCTTGGGTAACTTTTGACGGTAAAATAATGACGCAAAGGTATCGTTCTAAAATACAAGAGCGCATAGAGTTTACAGACCCCGTTTCGGGTCGTAAAATTGCTAACATCTACGAGGCTAGTGCAGAAGACGGAAAGCTTTTAGGGAAAGGCTCTCTTAATGATGCACGAATTGGTCTGGGGGTTAATGGCAATCACAGTAACGACGCAGTTATTGTAAGACAATTTCACCTGTGGGGACGTAGAAATAACGTCGAAACAGGGACGATCCACGATAAAAACTTGTCGTGGTTAAACTTCGTGAATTGCTGGGAACTCTCTCTGAGACAATCAGCAGCCAAGCTTAAGCTGGGAAGCTTTTGAAGGTTCAACGACTAGGATATACGCTCTAGAACAGAGTATGAAATCCGTAGAGATTAAGTGATCTCGAAGCGCGGAGCAATCTTTTTTAGATTGATGATATAGTCTGATCTGTATGGCGACATACAGCAATGGAGGTTTTATGGACTACAAGAAACACTATCAGAGTCTTATCAAGAAACATGGTAATAAAGAAAAACCAGAGTTCTATGTTGAAAGACACCACATTATACCGAAATGCATAGGCGGCTCTGATAAAGAAAACAATCTTGTTTACTTAACACCTAAAGCTTACTTTACTGCACATTTCCTACTTTAGAAACTTTATAGAACCAAAAGCCTTGCTCATGCCTTCAATATGATGTGTAACAACACAAGCAAGGGTAAAAAACGAGGTTCAAGAAACTATGATATTGCAAGAAAAGCTCATTCAGAAGCTATGAAGTTATCAAACCCAATGTTTGATCCTAACATGGCAAAAAAAAAAAAAAAAAAAGCAGCGATAAACATTATATGAAGAAAAAAGAATGGAAAGAGTACTTTTCTAAACAAAGAACTGGAGAGCAAAACCCTATGTTTAATCGTAAAAACCCCTCTAGATACAGAGGCGTTACGACACTCATAGGCAGTTTTAATTCTTTAGTTGATGCTTGTTTAGCAAATAAAATAAGTAAAACAACATTACTAAGGTATTTGAAAAATGCAGAAAAAACAGAGTGGAAATACATTGATTAAACCTAACGAGTTTGATTAACAAAATTGGCGTTTTTTACAAACATCGCGGAAGCAGATAATGCAAAAGCAGCTTTGAGAACCATCTATGCAGATGCTCTTGAAGGTGACACTATTAGAAAAACCCTCCAGGAAATGCGGAGACAAGGTCTTTCTAACAAGTCCTATCAGACTTTACTCGATAAAGCTAAGCAAGACGGTCTTATTGACCCTGAAAATAAGATCACAAGAAAAGAAATCCTAGAAGCTATTCCAGAAGGAAAAGACTGGTATGGGATTGGTCCATAGTTATTTGTAATAGCCTATGACTAACTAAGAATAAAAGATTTGTAATCTCAATCAAAATAAACAAGTCAAGCTGTGCTTGAAAGGAAAATAAATGAATAATGAAGAAAACGTAATCGACGACAATGAAGTTGTAGATCAAAACCAAGCCGCTGAAGTGGAAGCCGAAGTTAAGTCCGAGGTAGATCCAATTGAACAAGAAGTCCAAGGCCGACTTTCTAAAATGAAGTCGAACATGGACCGTATGGCTAGGGAGCGTGATGAAGCTCTTAAAAAGGCCGCTGAAATTGAACAGAAACAAAAACAAGATCAAATGAAGCGACTAGAAGAAGAAGGAAAACTGCAAGAAGTTCTAGAAATGAAACTTGCAGAATCCGAAGCTAAGCTTAAGGTACTTGAACAAGAGAATACGCGGTTGAACCGTGATAACGTTGTTAATGGTACTTTGTCTGCTTTGGAATTCCGAAATGATCGTTCGCGACAACTGGCGTACCGTGATATTGTTGAGCAACTCGTGCAAAACGAAACCGGTAACTGGGTCCATAAGTCTGGAATTTCAATTCAAGATTTCGTAGGTTCTTATTCTAAAGACGAAGACAACTCTTTTTTGTTCCGAGTTAAAACAAACTCAGGAACAGGTGCAGACAATCCTTCGGGTACTCCTAATATGACTGCAAAGCGTAGTCTGAGTCAAATGAGTCAAAGTGAAGTTCTAGCTCTTGCTGCTTCGGGCAAGCTAGGCACTCAAAGCTTTTAATTATAAAATAGTTCTATAAGGAATTTAAAAATGGCTATTACAAACACCGACTTTCAAAACGTCGCACTTGCTATCTCTGCTTATGCAGACGAAGCTTACACTACTGAAAAGAAGCTGAACTCGTCCGGCATCGTTGGCCAGCGTGATGACATCACTGCTGACGGCGAGTCGTTCATTGGTCAGTTCCGTTGGAGAAAGCCTCTGCAGGCTAACATCAACATCCCATCGCTGTCGAACTCTTCGGACGGTACTTACACCGATATCACAACCGATATCGCTAACTACATCAAGACCATGCGTACCTTTGGTGCACAACAGGTCAACCTGCAGGAAGTGATTTCTAAGCAAGATGGTCTGGCTAAGATTGCTCGTGATTTTGCACAAGTACGTGGCGATGACGAGGGTATTGCTCTGATGAACATCCTGAAGGGCGTTGCTTCTTATGAAGTCGCACTGGGCGATGCTGGTGGTACTGGTAACGGTGGTCTGGTTGACTTCGATACCGATGCTGACGTTGCTGCTACTGGTATGTTCGTTGACATTAACGCCGCTGGTGCCTTTGGTTCCGCTGCAACAGGTTCTTCGGACGCACGTCGTCTGTTCGACTCGACTGCCATTGGTGCAGCTCGTGGTGAGCGCCTGTTCCGTGCCCTCGGTATGGGCTTCAAAGACTATGAGCCTGACTTTATGTACCTCGTTACTTCTCCTGAAGTAATGGCCGAAATGCGTGCAGCCAACTTGGTTGATCAAACTCGCGTTCAAGATGGTAACATGGAATTCGACAGCATTTTCGGCGGTAAGTTCCGCTTGGTTATGACCCGTGCAAACCAGCGTATTGCTGGCGATGCAACTGGTGATCTGAACGCTGTCTCCACAAAGGCATCTTTCATTGTTAAGCCTGCCTCGATTGCTTTCGCACCTGTTGTTGCTCCAACTCCTGTTGAAGTAGACCGCGATGCGGCCTCTTACACTGGTGGTGGCTCGACCAACATCTGGTACCGTTATGGCTTCATCATGCACCCAATGGGTTATGACTGGGCCGGTAGCACAACTGCTTTCGCAACTAACGCTGCCTACGCGACCCCAGCCTCTTGGGACCGTAACATGGGCGCACTGAATCTGGGCATCCTCCCTATTTTCCACAGCTAATAACAGGAGGGACTGATGGCTTTAGTTCTTAACACAAACAGCTATGTCACAATTGCAGACGCTGATGATTACTTTGAAACTAGAATCGATAGCGCTGCTTGGACTGCTCTTGATGACGATATCAAAGAACAGGCTCTTGTCACAGCAACTCAACTTGTTGATGACAGTGCTTGGATTGGTTCTGCCGTTAGTCCTTCTCAAGCTTTGGCTTGGCCCCGTAAAGCTGCAACCTATGCTGATGATCGTTTAGGTTATCAGATAACCATTCCTGAGGATGAAATCCCAGCAAGAGTTAAGGTTGCAGTTTTCGAACAAGCTTTACATCTCGTAAACAATGAAGATCTCTTGACAGGTACAACTCAAACTTTTGAAAGTATCTCGATCGGCTCAGTTAGTCTTTCAGACTCTAATGGTGACGTCACAAGGACTTCAGTCAGACCATCTGTAGTTATGAAGCCTATTCGCCCGCTTATTAGGCGTGGCATGGGCGGTTTGGGTTCTTCTTGGTGGAGGAGCAACTAATGTCACTTCGCTCTAAGATTAACTCTGCCGTAGATAAGGCTTTTTTAGCCGCAGGGGATCTTGTTTATGAAGGTGTTTTATCTGTAAAAAACGTTAGTAGTTATGATTTTTCTTCTAGAGAGACTGTATCTACTAACAATACTCTTGCCGTAAAGGTTATTTTACAATCATCAAAGAAACCAGTTGATACTGGCTTTACTGTTTCTGCTATTTTAAAGTCAGGAATTCCTTTTGGAACTTACGACACCTTAGTTGTAAACAACTTAACTTACAACATTGTAGATTATGATGATGATGGTTTTGTAATCACTGCAATTCTGACAAGGGAGAAAACTTAATGTTTGATACCGTTTTAGAAGATGTAGAAGCTGTCTTTGCAAGTAACACTTGGAAAGCAAATAATATCTTAACTGTTCCCGATAATTATACTGGAGCTAAAGCCGAAGAATACTTAATTGTTAAAGTTCTTCCGTCAAGCTCGTTTAATAATGCTCATGGCGGCGTTAAAGAGCTATCAGGGTTAGTTGCAATAAAATTGTTTGTAAAGGCAGGAGAAGGTCAAGGCAGGGTAATGGCAATTGCTGACTATTTAGATATTCTTTTACAAAATAAAACACTAATTAACAAAACAAAGCTTGAAACCTCTTACTTAAGCGTGGAGGGTTTAGACTCTTCGAATAAGGCGTTTTATACTGCGTCTTATTTCATACCATTTAAACTTTATGGAGAATAACAAATGGCTCATATTTCATCGTTAGGTGCGGGTATCTTCTCGTATCTTGACATCTACACAGGTACAGCTGTGCCAGCTGGCGCTACTGCCGCTGCCTACGCTGCACTCTTTACTTCAACGAACGCCGCAGATATCATTCGTATGCCTTCTGTACGTGAGTTTCCATCGGTAGGTACTCCTGCTAACATCGTTAACGTCCCTGTTTATGGTCAGAAGACTACTTCGCAAATTCAAGGTCAAGCAGACTCTCCTTCGCTGGAAATTACTGTTAACTACGTTCCTTCGGACATGGTTGCAATCCACGATTTGATTGGTGAAGCTGGCGTATTCCGCTTTATGATGTGCGACGACGCCTTAACAGAAGCAGAAGGCCTTGCGGCTACGATCGCTTCTAACAACACTGAATTTTATTTCAGTGGCAAGGTTGAAGCAATTTTGATTAACCCACAGTTAACTGATGCAAACACTGCAACGGTTACTTTGTCGGCTCAGTCTGATTTCTTTGGTCCAGCAACTGTTGCAGTTTAATTAAACTATTAAAGAGGGGGCTAATAACCCCCTTTTTTTCATTTTAGAAAAGTTTTGACAATGGAAAAACCATTTAGTAAATCTTTCGTTATGAGAACTACTTTCCGCCACATGCGGCGAAGCGTAGATATCAGTATTCGAAAGACTTTTGAAAGATTTAAAGATTTTGAAGAAGGCTCTCCAGAAGGAAAAGCTTGCTTTGAAACACTATCAGTATTGCACACAGTTAGGAAGTTGCTTGATGATTTTCAAGCTAACAACCCTCAGATTTTTACAGAGAAAGATCAATAATAATGAAACATCTAGTTAACAAGACTATGACTGAAAAAGTTCCCTTTATGGGAGAAGAAGTCGAAGTAAAGAAAATGTCGATAAATGAAGTTTTTCAAATGCAAAAGCTCATTCAAAAATCGGCTAAATTGAAAACTGAAACTGCTCAAGTTGATCTTTTAATCGAAGTCATTAAAATTGCAGTCATTGAAGCAGATCAGCTTTCCGACGAAGAATTCAAGACTTTCCCTATTGCAGAGCTAAGCTCGCTGTCAAATCATATTTTGCGGCTTGCAGGCATTGGTAATGAAAATTTGGGAAACTAACAAGCGAAGACGAAACCCTTTATGAAGTTGCTTTTCAGTTAAGCCTTCCTGTTTACAAGTTAAAAGAGGAAATGCCTTACGAAGAGTTGCTTAAATGGGTTGAATTTTTCAACAGACGACCTGTTGGTTGGAGAGAAGACTATAGAACTTATCTATTTCTCAGAACCCAAGGGGTAAAAGAGTCTCCAGAAAACATCTTTCCTTCGCTTAAACAGTTACAAAAACACGAGTCAAAACGCTCTGAACCAGACAGAGCGGTCCCTAAGGGCAAGTTCCTAGACATGCTACTAAAAGCTAAAGGTGGCGATGGATCGAAGTTAAAGTAAAGGAAGAGCTATGACCAACAAAGTTTCTTTTGAAGTAGTTAACTTCCGTCAAGAAATGAAAAGAGTCGAAGACGAAGTAAGTGCTTTAGCCTTTGAAGATATTGAAGACAGAGTTAACTATGCCGTAGAAACACTAAAGGTAGTTACTCCTGTAGACACTGGAGAAGCAAGACTTGGTTGGGACTCCGAGATTATACGTGGTAATAATCGAGAAGTCGTAGATGGTTCTATTTTTAATGATGTCGAACACATTAGCTTTCTTAACGACGGTTCAAGTAGGCAAGCGCCTAAATACTTTATTGAGCAAGTCTTAACTACAATTGGAATCCTGACCCCTAACTAAAAGATAACTAGCCCCTGATGGTGACTCAAATAGAGTATCTATTAGGGGCTAATTTATTAAACGGAGGCACTATGAGCGGTGTAAAAATTAGAGTCAGCGCAGACACTTCTCAAGCGCGGAATGACTTAGGAAAGTTAGAGAAGTCACTAGGCCGGTTGGGATCTGTTACTCGTAGTGTCGGACGTTCTATTCAGGCGGCTGCTGGTGCATACAGTGCATTTTTTACTACAAAAGCTTTTGTTAACGTTTCAGACGATTTTCAGAGCCTTAACAACCAACTTAAAATTGTTCAAAAGTCTGGTGAAAACCTTACAGGTACTCTTGCTAAGCTTAACCAGTTAAGCATTCAATCTAGGACCACTTTGACAACTACTGTTACTAACTATAGCAGATTGTCAAGAGCCTTAGACACAGCTAACTTATCTCAACAAGACTTCTTAGACGTTACAGAAGCGATTAACAAGGCAGCTAAGTTAGGTGGACAACCTCTTGCTACTCAAGAAGCTGCACTCTTTCAGTTAAGCCAAGCCTTTTCTTCAGGGGTTTTAAGAGGCGAAGAGTTTAACTCAGTTTCCGAAGGTGCGCCTGAAATCTTAAGAGCTTTAACTAAAAGCTTAGGAGTAACGCGCGGCGAACTTAGAGAAATGGCTTTTGACGGCCAAATCACTTCAGAGGTTTTAACAGACTCTCTTTTAAAGGCGTTGCCAGACTTACGAAGAGAATTTAACACGCTAACTCCGTTGGTTAGCGAACTTTCAATAATTATGGGACAAGAGTTTAGAAGAGCTTTAAACGAGTTAGACCGCATCGGCGGGATTTCAGCTTCTGTAGCTAATAAAGTTCAGCTTCTTACTACGGCTTTTTCTTTTGTTGCCGACGAAGCTTCTTATTATTTTACTTTAGCAAGATCTTCAATTACTAGTTTTCAACTTGATGTCTTTGATGTAGTAAATAGTGTAAAAGACTTATTTACCTCGTTTTTCTCAGACGGGTTTTCTGCCGAAACTTTTCTTAGCAATTTAGATGCAACAAGAACCGCTGTTTCGGATTTTTTCAACGATCAAAGCTTAAAAGTTCCTGAAGACTCCTTTTTAGGTAAGCTTATGGCAGGGATGCCATTGTTTAGCGTAGCTGGAATTATTGGAGGGACTGGAGAAGCACTTTCTCAAATAAGTAATTTTGCTAAGTCTATTATTGATAAGTTTTTTGAAATTTATAATGAAGTAATTCTTAACTCAAGCTGGTCGGGTTTGTTTTGGAAAGGCGTTGATCGGATTGGCGGGCCAAAGCTAACCGCTGGTTTACAAGAAGCTTTTGGAAAGATTTCAAACTGGGCTGAAACTGTAAAAGATATATTTAGTGGTATCTTCGAATCTATTACAGGGTTCGGACAAAATATTTCTTCTAGTGTTGAAGATTTGTTTTTAGGTGTAAAACAACCCCAACCAGACGCAAGAGGGCCAAACAACACACCAAGAGTAGGTGGACTTCTACAAGACCCTAGCAGCACTGCAGAGGCTTTTGTTTCAACTGTAAGTGAGTTTTTATCTAGTAATAAATTTACTTTAGCAGGTGTTGCTATCGGTGTCGGTATTCTAACTTATATGGACAGTGAGCTAAGAAGCAGCCTATTCCAAGGTCTGTTTTTAGGTTTAGGTTACGCAATTGGAATAGGATTTTTAGCGTTTGTAAAGTCTCCCATCGGTATTTTTATTGGTGCAATTACCTTTGGGCCTAAAGTACTCAACACCTTAAACGAAACAGGACTTACTAAAGAGATTGGTAAAAGGCTCGCGGAAGGTATTGTCAGCTTTTTTAAAAGCGGCGAAGGAACAAGCACTTTCCAAAGGATAATTGACGCTATTTTAGCTACTGCTGAACAGTTTGGTGAAGGTTTACTAGAGGGGTTTAACTTACAAGACAGTTTTGTGTCTGCTCTTATTGGAGATGATTTAACAGAAAAACTAGTAGGCGGGTTAGCATTAGCCTTTGCAGCTGTAACTATTACAGGAATCCTTAAAAACGGTATTCTTGGGGTTGCTGGAAAGATTTTTGGTTTCTTGTTCAAGTTTGTTACAGGTGCTGCCGTAATAAGTGCGTTAGGAAAAGCCTTTGGAAACGCAGAAGGCGATCTTCCTAATAGTAGAATTTTATCATTGGCTACTGCCGTTGGTAAAATATTTAGAGGTGGTTTTAGAGCTGCTGTAGCAGAAGCTATTGTTGGTGGTCTTACTGATGCTATTCTTAGTGCGGATGGTGAGTTAACCAAAGTTGAAGAACAAGCAAGTGATGCTATAAGTTTTGCTGCAGGCGGAGCTACACTAGGGGCCACAGTTGGCTCTGTAGTTCCTTTTGTTGGAACCGCCCTTGGCGCTGCAATTGGTGGTGCAGGGGGGCTTCTTGTCGGTATATTCAAAAGCCCAGAGCTTCAAGCTGCCATTAATGACTGGAGTGATGATCTTGACAGAAAAGTTAAAAATGCTTTTGTAAGTGTTTTTGAGTCAGGTGGAGAGCTAATTCAGGCCTTAGGCGGCTGGTATATGGACGTTCAAAACGGTATTGAAGACGCCTTTGTAACTGCAATGACAACTGCTTTTGATAAGTTTAAAGCTTTCTTTAAAGGGTTTAATCCTTTTGCAAGTGAAGATACGCCCTCAGACGCTTCATCAGGTGACAAAAGGCCTATTGACTTTACGAGAGCTGAGAGTTTTCGAAACTCTGTTAATCCAGAAGATTATGTTAGCCCTATGGCTACAGGGGGTAAAGTAACAGGTTCTGGCGGGCCAACCTCAGACTCTATTCCTGCTATGCTTTCTAATGGCGAGTATGTTATAAAAGCTTCCTCTGTGAGTAAGTTTGGTCCGGAGTTTATGAACGCTATTAACAGCGGAATCTTGCCTCGCGGACTAAACGAGGGCGGCGCTGCAAACCCTGCTTTGGAAAGGCTTTACGGGAAAGAAGCAACCCTTTCAGACATGATTGCAAATAGAAGATCTGAAGCTGTTAGGTTTGAAAGAGCAGACCAACCTGATCAGAAAGCGCGAGTAGACGCCGACATCGCTCGATTGTCGGCAGAACTCTTAAGAGTAAGAGGTGCTATTTCTGGATTAAGCGGAGGGGCCGCAGGGGCTGGTACCGGTGCTCCCCTAGGTACTGGTGCTCCCCTAGGTACTGGTGCTCCCCTAGGTACTGGTAAAGGAGACAAAGATAAAGACAAAGTCTCATTGGGTTTCCAGTACGCAGAAAGATTCAAAAGTGACTTTGCTTCAGGCTTTTCAGAAGCCTTGAAAACAGGAGACTTTAAAAGCTTTGGGAACATGCTCCTGGATAGTTTTACTAGCAATGTTATTGATAGTTTTGCCCAAGGATTTACAGACCAGTTGTTTAGTGGCTTGCTTGGGAAAAAGGGGGCAGAGGGTCCACTGGCTGGGTTCTTTAACAAGAACATTGGTCTTGGAGACACAGCCGCTTCTGTTGTTAAATCACCAACAGGTGAAGAGGCAAAGGGCATCGCTAACTCTATTAAGGGTGCTTTTTCGGAAGAAGGCGGAGTTTTGTCTTCATTAAAGACTACCTTTGGCGGGTTATTTAGCTCCTTAGGTTCTAGCCTTTCTGGCTTGTTTAGTGGTCTGTCTGGAGGTTTCGGCAGTGTTATTGGCGGTATTGGCAAGTTCTTTGGTTTTTCCGAAGGTGGTTTAGTCCCAAGACTAGCAGGCGCATCTTCTAGTAGAGATAGTATCCCTGCTATGTTAACTCCTGGAGAGTTGGTCGTGCCTAAAAACAACATTGATGACTTTATGAAGAATTCCGGTAACAAGACTTCAACAGTTCAAAGCTTTAACATTAACGTTACCGGAGATGTTACCCGTCAAACTAGACAAGAGATCATTAAAATGATTCCTCAAATTACTTCTGGCGTTAATAGCACTAACAAAGAAACTGGGTTTAGGGGCAGGTAATGAAAAAGTGGAAAGACTTGTTTAGCTTGAAGAACGGTCAACTTATTTGGAAGGAATCCCGTGGTCGAAAGGCTGCTGGGTTTCCTGCTGGGACAGACCACGGTGATGGCTACAAAACTGTTCGTATTGACGGTAAGGCACACTACGTTCACCGGATTATTAAGGAAATGACTACTGGAAAAAAGATCTCTAGTGGCGATGTTGACCACAAGGACCGCAATCGCGCTAACAACGCACCTAGTAATCTGAAAAAGGTTACTCGTTCAGAAAATAACAAAAACAGAAAATCTTGGTCTAAGACTAAAAAGAAATAACTACTGGTCACCCTTCGGGGTGGCCTTTTTTATCAAAAACGTCAGCAAAGCCCGTAAAAAAAAAAGTGAGAAAAACAACGCATCTATAATGATACAATCCTGTATCAAACCGACCAGTGTCAGCGGTTATACTGACCATTCCCAAAAAGGGTCTCTATATGTTTACTTTGGTAAAAAGAACTTTCAGCAAGTTCAATCCTTTTGCTCAGGCAGAAGCAGCGGCATACTTTGAAAAAGCTATGCTGAAGGTAGAGGTTGACGCAGCTTTTCAAAAAGCGCGTTTAGCAGATTCCGTTTGGAATCACGCTATCAAGGCGGATGTCTTATCGCAAGTTGCTAGCTGTGTCCCTCTTGAATTAGCAGAGTCCTCTGCTATCTGGCACTTTGCAGGTTCTTCTTTTGAAAAAGATTCAGAGGGGGCTTATGTGCTGTACTACACTCTTCAAGAGGAGTATGAGTACCGTTACTGTTAAAAGTCCCACACCTGAACAAGTGTTAAAACTGTTCAATTCTACGGGCTTTCTATTCTCAAAAAACTGAGAAAAACAACGCATCTATAATGATACAATCCTGTGTCAATAAAACCAAGTGGAAAAACCAAATGAAAACCATTATCTCAACTATTGCCCTAGTCGTTGGTCTGTCAACTACTGGACATGCAAACGAAGTACAATACACCTTTATTCCTGCACATAAAATGGAACCAGAGGTGCAATGCTCTGATACTGACGTTGCGATTGGCATCGGTGCAACAGCTGTCGCCTCTATCGTCGTCGGAATAGTTGCAGTAGCTACTGCTCCACTAATTACAGGGGGTGTTGTAGGTTACGCTGCCGCTACCTCTGGTGTAATATTAACCGGCTCTACTCTTCCAGTGATTGCTTTCTCGCCGGTTGTACTTGCTCCGACTGTAGGCATTGGTAGCTATTGGGCCTCTTGCGTATATAACGCGGTAGCTAAATAATACTGGCAGGGCTGCTTCGGCAGCCCTACTACACAATTGTACGGGCTTTGTATAGGATACAAAAATGGAAAATGAAGCAACACAGTCAATTATCGCCATGGGCATAGCATATGTGATAGTCGGTATTTTGCTAAGAGTGATTATTATACTGACTATGGTAATGATAGTACGATCTCTTGTCACTGACAAGAAGAAAAAGAAAAAAGTAACTCTTTCTATTAAAGATGAGCCTTCAAAACTATTTATTGGATACGTAGCAATGATAGCATTGTTTTATTATATTTGGGTAGATTTTACTTACGGCTTTAACGAGAACTTTAACTCACTAATATGGTTTGGCTTGTTTATAGTAGAGTTTGTATTAGTAATCCCCCATATAATGGATAAAATAATTCAAGCTATCAAGCCGAAAGAAAACAAAACAAAAGGAGCTTAAATTGGTCGAAGTTATTGGAGTTTTCCTGTTGTACGTTTTAATTAAAACTTATAATGGCAAAGACGATCAATAACTATAATGTTCTTAATAAGTAGAGTGGAAACACAATGTCTACAAGAAAGAAATAGTTAGGAAACAGAATGATGGCATCGGCAACGCTGTGCTTAGCACTTAATATGTTCTTTGAGGCCCGTAATGAACCCCTAGAAGGACAACTTATGGTTGCAGAAGTAACTTTAAACAGGGTTGCTAGTGACCGTTATCCAGATACTATCTGTGAAGTTGTTTGGCAACCTAAACAGTTTAGTTGGACACACAAAGTAAAGCAGTACGACCCAACTCAAATGAGTTATCTTGATCGAGTTGCTTGGAGAGAAATTAAAGACATAGCAGGGTTTATTCTGCAAGACCCTAGCCAAGCCCTTCCTGGGATTGAAGCTACTCACTATCACGCAGACTACACAGAACCGTTCTGGGCAGCTGAGTTAGAGTACCTCGGTCAAGTTGGCACTCATGTCTTTTATGTAGAGTAGGAGTTAGTATGGAGACCTGTTGCGAAGAATTACTAAACGAGTATGAAGTTTTTGAGATTTTTCTCAATGACAAGTATCATGTAAAGACTTATCCTAACTGCGCAAGTAGTTTCGAGATTATTGACACAAAGGAGCCGACGATGAGCTATAAGAACCTCTACTCTGTATATGAAACAGACTGGCTTGAAATTACCTTTTCTGCTACTGCGGAACAGTGTGATTATGGAGTCGCACGGTCGCCCATCTGGTGGGAAATTGACGAGTCTTCCATTAACATGGAAGAGATTCGTATCTTTGATGAGGTCTTTTCAGAGCGTTCTTTTAAGGAACGGTTTGGAAAAGAATTTGCTTTGTTCTTGTACAACAAAACAAGCGAACACTTGCCTTCAGACATTGACGAGTGGACTGAGTAACTGAGAAACTTTACGCATCTATAATAGAAACCTTAAAGGAGACTCTCATGGGAGCTTTGACTTTGTTCGCTGCGTTTGTAGTAATTGCACCACTTCTGGCCATGCTAGCAGAAGTTTATGTTGTTTATAAAACTGAAACCAAATAAGCTAGGAGCTTGCAAAATGAAGACCATTTACAAACTGACTTGGAAGAACGAAGCTGGACAACCTTGTGGTAGCCGTAGCTTCCGTAATGAGAAAGACGCAGTTCAAACTGCAAATAAAATTCGCGGAATTGAAATTTTTCACGAAGTTAAAGTAACAGAGGAAGCTTGCTAGTGTCAAAGAATAAAATGGAAGACAACTCTTTCTCTGCTCTTGTTAAAGAGATTGACAAACTTTGGGGCCATACTTACGAAGACCTACCAGAAGAGTCTGAAGACGAAATTGAAAACACAACCGAAGAAAAGGAATAATCGTGCGTAACTTTAAGTCAATCCAAGAGTTGTTTCACGGTGCAAATTATGTTATCCAAGAAGGTCAACCGTATCGGTTTAAAATTAAAGTTGCAGGTTGGAACAATGCCGATCGTATTATTGCTGCAAGCCGTGTAATTAATGGTGAAGACATTAAACGAGTAGCTCGTGAGATTAATTGTTGCACACGGTCTATCCGCAATTGGATTAAAACTTTATACACTAACAACCCGCGACTAGACGGTTAAATTTAATTCCTTACTCTCACCCCTTCGGGGGTGGGGGTTGTTTGTTCTTTCTTTTTTTTTTTTCTAATAACAGGGTGCACTGCACAATACCTGTAAAGGAATAGTATGAAAACAGTACTAGAGAAACTAACAGAAGATCTAGAGTATCGACAGGCTCAACTTACAAATAGACAATCAGCGAGTTTCTTGATAGAACTACCTGCAAAAGAAATTATTGAATTTTCTTATTCTCACATTTTGAAAGGACTAGAGAGAGGCAGTACACTAGTAGACGTTGCTAGCAGTATTGGCAGGAGACTTCGACAAAAACTTCGACAAAAACCTAATAGCGTTTTAGACGTCCAAGGTGGTTGGTTTGTAATCATTAGCTACATCGAGCTAGGGATTATAAGCTACCGTAAAAAACACACTTACAGGAACGGTAGGAAAGACAAACACAGGTCTTACTTCCTTCATGCAAAAGACTGGCCTGCAATCAAGGAGTTGATGGACTTAATCGACACTGAAAAGTGTGACATGTTTCCTGTAAAAACCCCTGCTAAACCTTGGACTCAAGACGCTTACCACTCTGAAACAGGAATTAGTATAATCAAGAAAGGACATCAAACCGCTCTGAAACAGTTTGAAAATTCTGACATGTCCTATATGTTAGAAACGCTAAACAAGCTAAACAATACAGGTTGGCGGATTAACAAACCAGTATTTCAAGTCTATCAAGACTGTATGCACAGTGCAGAGAACCCTTTTAAATTTACAAAGGAAATCGACCCGATTAAAAAAGCTTCTCTGATCATTGAGGCAGAAGCCATCCAGAGGCTTGCAGAGCGACACTTAGACGGGCCTTTCTACCACTTGTATAACCTGGACTTCCGAGGCCGCATTTACCCTAACACTGCCTTCCTACACGAGCAGTCTAGTGACAACGCCAAGGGCATCTTAATGCTAGACGAACCAGTCCCGTTGGGAGAAGAAGGTCTTTTCTGGCTATGCGTACATACGGCTAACGCTTGGGGTAATGACAAGGTTAGTCTTGACGAACGTGTTGCTTGGGTTCAAGAGAACATGGACGATATCCTCTACTATGCTAATCACCCAATGACCTATACTAATTGGATGAAAGCAGACAAGCCGTTTTCTTTCTTGGCAGCTTGTATGGAGTTTGATCTTCTTTCTGATTGGCACGGCAATAGCTATGCTACAGAGGACTTCCCAAGTTGTTTGCCTGTCTACATTGATGGTTCTAACAACGGGGTCCAACACCTTGTTGCTATGTCTAAAGACGATGAGGTTGCACCGCTTGTAAACCTTGTTCCTCAAGACCTTCCTGGCGATGTTTACATGTTTATTGCAGATAAGGTTTGGCAAAACTTAGAAAAAATGCAAGACAAGCTTAGTCAAGAAACAATCGACAAGTTTGATGATGTCTTTACTACTGCAGTTGAACTTCAGAAAGAGTACTCTGAAGCGCCACCTAAGTCAGAGAGGAAGTCTGTAGCTTTTCAAAAAGCTCAGGCTTGGCGTAACCAAAACCGTGAACTTCGGGTAAAGCTTTTCCCTGTCTACTGGATGAGAATTCAAGATAAGAAAATCCAGCGAAAAACAGTAAAAAGAAATGTAATGACACTGGGTTAAAACTAGCCCAGTATAAACTGCTCTAATTCAGGGAAACTCTGGTCTCAGCTAGACAATCCTGAGCGAAGCTTAGATCTTTAGATCTTTGAACGTGCAACGACTATTATGTAGGACCAAGCGGTTCGAAACGGGCAGCTAAGCGTAAAGCTTAGAAGATATAGTCTGGTCTATATGGCGACATATAGCAGTAAAGCCTTACCAAGAAATACAGGAAAATTAACATGGAGTATATTTACTTCACAATAAACTTAATCAATTTTAAGTTTTATATAGGATTACATAAAAGCAAATTCTAAATAAGAAGCATACAGAGAATGCTAAATTGAAAATGTCAAAAAATCACTGGGATTGTTCTGGGAAAACCAACCCTGCTTCTGTTTCTATTTTCTATGATAATAAAACGTTTGATACTATCAACGATTTTGCCAAGTACTTAAGCGTTCATAGAAGGACAGCGAGTAAGATGATTAAAGATGGTAAGGCGATACGGCTAGAGAAATAGCGAACTCTAGTGAACACTACGTACGGCGGAACCTCCTACGGTATGGGCCAGCAGGTCATAGAGGACACAAGGGATATCTCCCCCTATCTAAGGGACAAAGAGCATCTCTGGGGTGCGCTCCTTGGCTCTCTTGTATATAACACCTGCTACGAGGAGCTAAAAGGCCCTGCTAGCCTGCTCAGAATGTTTCAAGAGCTTGCTGAGAGGGCTAACGAAAAGAAAGTCTACTTGTCGTGGAACTCTCCTGTAACTAACTTTCCTGTTGTCCAAGCTTATCGAAAACCAATCAACAAACGTACAGAGTTGAAGTACGGCGACGAGTTGTTAAAGGTTCAGATTCAAGTTTGGGAAGAAACAACAATTAACGAGAGTAAGCAGAAGACAGGTGCAGCCCCAAACATTGTTCATAGTCTTGATGCTGTTCACTTGGCAATGATTGTCCATGACGCTCCTTACATTGCGTCTGTTGTTCACGACTCTTTTGGCTGTCATGCTGGTAACATGGAACACATGTTCTATCATGTTCGTGAAAAGTTTGTAGAACTATATGAGAAAGAGCCTCTAGAAGACATTCTAGCGCAGCTCAACTCTCTTGACTTAACCCCTAAGAAAGGAAAACTAGATGTTTCAGACGTCATTCGATCCGACTTTGCCTTCGCCTAAAGAAGGTGATACTTTGTTTATTAAATCTATGAATGACTACGGCCAGTCTACTATGGTCATTACCTACGTGTTTGACGGGGGTTACGGTGGTACCGTTCGCTTCCCTAAACTTGGCGAAGGGGTTGAAGACGGGGAGTACGGTGAACTGTACGAAACTGACTTCCAACTGATTTATGCCGTTGAAACTGCTTAAAAAACGATACCTGACGTTAAAGAACAATACTGTTCCTAACATAACTTTACACATACCCAAAGGGGAAAATTATTATGGCTATTCTTAAGAACGTTGAACTGTGGTGGGCAAAATTAGATCCAAAAGCTCCTGTGAAAAATCAAGACGCTGATAAACCAGATTACTGGGATGTACAAGTCCGAACTACTGACAAAGCCTATGCTACTGCAATGATCAAAGAAAATATCAAGTTTAAGCCACTAAAGAGAATTGTTAAAGATGACAATGGCAATGCAATGGAAAACGAGCTTGGTGAAAAAGTTCGTGAAGTTGTAAAAGATGAAAATGGAAAGCCTTACTTCTTCGTTAACCTGCGTAAGAAAGTAACTAAGGTAGATGGTTCTGCACAACAACCTGTACAACTGGTTGCGGGAGATCTTTCAGCTATTAACCCTAAAGAAATGGGTAACGCTACTATTGGTAATGTTCGGGTGTTTCAATACGAATATACGTACCAAGGTAAGAAAGGGATTGCCAATATGCTTATGGCAATTCAAGTAACAAAGCTCATTAAGTATGAGCCAAAATCACAAGAAGATGCTTTTGAGATTACTGAAATGGAAGTTGTTAAGATTGGTGACAACCAAACAATTGACAACAGTGATCTTGACGACGACATCGACTTTTAATTAAAAATTAAGGGGGGCTATAACAGCCTCCCTTTTTTAACAATTACGTCAACTATGGAGTAAGCTATGATTGTTACAAGAACAAGTCCTGTTACTGGAAAAGTAAACGAGAAAGATCTCCCTGTAACCTACTATCAGTTTATAGACTGGGAAAGTGGTGCTTTGGTTCAAGATGTTTTTCACAACTTGTCAGAAGACGATCGTGAATTCATCCTTACAGGTATGACACCTGAAGACTGGGACTATTTGTTTGGGGAAGAAGAAGGTGTATAATACAGATGTTAAGTCTATTACTAAGTACGTCGAAAAAACAGGACCAGAGGGTCTGGCTCATGTCGCTTACTGTGTAATTGGTACTATCCGAACACGATTTATTCATGTTGAAGAGATTACTCACAGTATTAAAAAGCAAGGTGAAGCTTCCAAGCATGTCTGGGGCCACAAGATCGATGCGTACCGAACTATCAATGATAACAAGGAAAAGTGGTTTGAGTTGCTATTTAAAAACCGCCTTGATGAAGTTAACTCAATCAATCTAGTAGCTGAAACAAAAGGCATTGGGATTGCAAAGGCGGGGTTTCTCCTACAAATGCTTGGCTACAATACTGCTTGTCTTGATGTTCATAATCTTAACAAGCTAGGGATTTCTGATACCTACTTCAGAAACAATAAAAGAACTCAAGAGTACGTAACACTTGTGCAAAAACAAGGTGCAGAGTATTGGTGGAATACTTGGTGTAACTTCATTGCAGAGAAAGACGGCAAGAAGTGGTTTGGCTCTTCGGAAGAAGTTTCTAAAAGCCACGTAACAGCAATCAAAGGGTAAATAGTATGAAAATAGAAATCGTAAATTTCTTTCACACACCGGCTGACTGGAACGAACTACAAAACTGGCTTGACGGTTTGTACGGGTCTGAAAAAGCCGCAGCAACCACTGCTGCTTTAATGGCTTGGAACTTAGCGGCCAGTCTAACTAACAAAGAGGAAGTTTAAAGTATGCTTACGATTTATACAGCAGGTGCTATGGAACACATTTCAAAGGACGCCATGACAGGTTGGCGGCATAAAGTAGAAATAGATTTTCCTGATGCAAAGTTCCTTCATCCTACTCGCCGCGCACCTCTGCATGAACAAATGGAAAACCCTACTTTAGAAACTTTCAGCAAACTAAAGCGCATTGTTGCACAAGACTTGAAAGACATTCGTGAAGCAGACCTTATCCTTGCTAACTTAAGAGACAGCGAACCAGGAAAAAAGTGGGGGTCTGTTATGGAAGTCGCGCTTGCTTGGGAGTGGAATAAACCTATTATTGCTATAGTTGATAAAGACCAGTTTAAACATCCGTTTATTTATACAATGTGTACTGAAGTTCATTATACAGTAGAAGATGCAATCGAAGCTATAAAGGAGTACTTTTAATGGATCATCGTGAGACCTACTATGAGCTTTACTATGACAACTTTGTTTCTCTTACTTCAGGCTCTCTTGACAGTTTGTTAGAAGATGCAAACAACTTGAACTGGTATCCAGATCCAAGGCTTGTAACTATTTTCGAAGTGCAAGTTAAAGAAAAGCAGATAGACACTTTTAAAAGCAAAAGGGTAGAAATTTATGTTTGATCATCAACAAATCATAATTCCAATCAACGATGAAGAAGACCTTTCAATAGTCTCTATGCAAGGCGTAGTAGAAATAGCCGTCAGAGGCCCCGAGGGTGTTTATCATAATACTGTAATTCGCATTTCTAAAGAGAAAGATCTGCGAGACTTTATGAAAAAATGGTTTGGAGAATAAAATGGCTAGGTGGGTTTCAGAAGAAATGAGATTGTTTCACACAATCGAGAAAATGAGTACTTATAATGTCTATCATTGGTACTACAAAGGTATCTGTCAAGATTGGAACCCTAAGGATCTTAAGTGGGGCTATGTTGGTATTGCGCCTTACGAAGTTATACCTGAGCGTTATCGAATTGAGATTAAAGAGTGTGATCTGGGCCTTCGTTCTCGCGAACGAAAAGTTATTCAAATGCTCAAGGAGTTTCAACCTAAAAGCCTTATTGGGTTTCGTATTATAGGTGTCAATCTAAGTCGAAACGAGGCTCTTCAAATTGAAAAAGCTTTGCGACCAGAAGGTCATACTTGTCATCAAGATCAACGTATTTGGAATGAAGTCGCAGGGGGATAAAATGAAAGTTGCTGTTTACTGGAACTTACACAAAAAGCTTTTTTCAATACAGTCTCGTGAAAAAGAAAACTACGGTAAAGTAATCAACTACGTCAACTCCGTAGTAATTAACTCCCTTAACTTTGTCGTCAGACAATCAGGTAGAGAGAAAGTTTTGAAAGAAAACTCTAAAAACGTTCACGCCTTTGTTATTGGGACTTTAGAGTGGTTTTCAGAAAACAAGTTTAGGTTGAAAGGCGATCAGAAACTTGTGTATGATCCTTATAAGTATGAAGGATTTGTCATAGCTGACACTAAAGAACAAATCAGCAAAGCTTGGCGTGTCACCATGTCAATTTACAACAAACACCCTGTAATGGAGGTATTTCAATGAACACTGCCGTAAAACTTATGGACTGGAAACTACTAGATGATTTATTTGAAGAACGAGCAGCTATTATAGAGTATGACGCAGGTTACTCACGCTGGCAAGCTGAACAAGCTGCAGCACAAGGTTTTGGGTTTGCAAATAAAGCAGAACTAAAGTTTCATATTCAGAGTTTAAAAGCTAAGAGGTTTTCATGAGCTACTATATTTACACTGTGTTTACACCGTCTTTCCGAGAAGTAGCTTTAACAACTGATGATTTTCAAAAAGCCATAGACTGCTGGTCAGAAGGCGTGCTTGGAGAAAAAGAGTTTTCCACTTGGACCATTGTTGTAAAAGGAGAGTATGGTTTTAAACCAAAGTATCTTTATAGCAAAGCCCTGATTATGGATTGGGCAAATCAATTGTTTGTTAAGTTAGATTACAACCGTGTAGAAAGGCGAATTATGCTAGAAACTTTAGAACCTAAACTAGACAACAAAGAAGAAAAAGCTATCGACTTTCATGGCGACTTTAAGTCTATGACAGAAGAAGAACAAGACGCTATTATCAATCCAAAGCACTACAAGCTAATCCCGCCAGAGGCTTACGAAAAGTATCCAGACGGTATGGAGTACATGCACTTGATGGAGTATCTCTTGGCTCACCTTACCGGCCATCAGGCTCACACTATGGGCCACGTCTTTAAGTATTCTTGCCGAGTCGGTAAGAAAGATGACAGGCTACAAGATGCTACTAAGATTGCGTGGTATGCAAACCACATGGTTGATATTCTTAAGGCTAAACAAGAGTAAAGGGTCAAAGTAATGATAACTGAAGATACAATGTCGAACGTTATGCAAAAACTGATGTTTACAAACTCCGAAAAAGATCTCAATCTGTGTTTAGACTCTTTGCTAGCTGCAGCGCACTACTTGGAAGAAACTTACAGGTTTGAGTCTAATGAGTTAGATGAAGTTGCAAGTAGTATACAGGACTGCATCGATCTTGTTGAAAGTGTTTTAAAGTTAGAAGGAAACTAATAGTATGCTTAAAAGCTTTGAACAGAAGTACGTAAGAAAAATGGCTAGGTTTTATCGAAAAACTTGGCCTGAACCTACCATTCATAAGGCTGTTTCACAAGCTATTATGGCTTACGAGATTTATCGTGAAGCTGAAGTTGAAATGATGTATGAAGAACAAATGAAAGGTTCTGATAATGGCATATGAGTATGAGTTTAACATGGAGGGGAGAAGCTTCAAGGAACTTTCAAACGCCTTAGATCATTAGGCGAAAATGTTTAATGAAGATTGTTTTCACGACGAGTACTCAGAGCAAATAGGCTATTTGCTGAATGAACTGTCAAAAACAATTAAGGAGACTAACAATGCCTAACTGGTGTATGAACCGCGTACAAGTTTTCGGAACACAAGAACAACTTAATGCTATTGAAAAGGCCTCTAACAAAAGCCGACTTCTAGAATACTTTGCTCCAATTGGTGAATGGGAATACGATAAAGCTTGTGATGCTTGGGGAACTAAGTGGGACGTTAGCAATGTTTCTTCGTATCTTGATGATGGCTACCTAGAGATCAATTTTGATACAGCTTGGGGGCCACCGTTAGAGGCTTACAAAACTGCTGAAGATAGGCTTGGTGTTATTATTGAAGCAGACTACTACGAGCCAGGAATGATGTTCATAGGTGATCGTGACGGAAGTTATGAATTAAACTTTGAAGAAGAAAACTGGGCTGACAACATCCCTGTAGAACTTGTTTCTGCTTGGGGTCTAGAAGACGAGTACGAAAACTACAAAGAAATGGAGTAACATGAAACTTGTTTTTGACATTGAAGCTGACAACTTGTTGCCGAACTTGACTAAGTTTCACTGTTTTGGTGCTATAGACGTTGATACAGGGGCGGAGTATTGGTTCCGCTCTAATCAACTTCAAGAGTTTCTTGACCTGTTAGACAGCGCAGAGATTATCATTGCCCATAATGCTTTTGGCTATGACGTTCCTGCTTTGACAAAACTAACAGGTTGGAAACCCAAAGCAACCGTGCAGTGTACTAAGGTGATGTCTCAGGTTCTAAAGTATAATCGTTTTGGTTTTGGTCACTCTTTGAAAAAGTGGGGTGAGTTCTTTAGAGACGAAAAAGGAGACTATACACGAGGGTTTGAAACCTTCAACGAAGACATGTTTAATTACATGAAGCAAGACGTTCGTTTGCTTAGGAAAGTTTATAACTATTTAGTAAATGAACTTAAGCACTACATCAAACTTTCCGGTTCTAAAAACATCCTCAAAGCCTTGCGCTTGGAAATGGAGCTAGACGCTATTATGGTTGAACAATGCCAAAATGGTTGGAAGTTTGACAAAGAAGGTGCTATTGCTCTTACTAAGACAATCGACGTAAAAATGAAAGAAATTGAAAACTTTGTAAATCCTTTGTTGCCAGGAAAAGCTAGCGTTGTTGATCCTAATACTATAGGGGCTTACAAAAGTTCTATTAATAAAGAAGACCTTCATCACATACCTCTGCTAATTGAAGAAATAACAAGGTTATCGAAAGAAGATATTCAAGAGAAAGAACCTACTACAAATAAAAGGTACGCTGTTGAGAAGAAACCGACTTACACAAAAACAGGAAAGCTTGTTAGCCACGTTCAGCGTTGGTTTGGGCTTTCTGACGGCATCACTATCGATACTTCTCCCGTTTGGGGTGCTTACTGCCGCGTGGAGTTTAGCGTTGGTGATATTGGTAACACTGATACGGTTAAGCGTTATCTTGAGTCTATCGGGTGGGAACCGGACGAGTGGAACTGGAAAAGAAGTAAAGAAGGTGAACTCAAAAAGGTCTCGGCGAAACTCTCAGACAGTTCGTTAGAACCTCTTGGAGAAGTCGGCCAAGCTCTTATGGAGTACTACACGCTTCGTTCTAGAAAGTCAATCTTAGAAGGTTGGTTCCCTTACATAGACGAAAACTCACGGCTTCACGGTGATGTGTTTAACATTGGTACCCCTACTTTTAGACAAACCCATAAAATTATCGCTAACTTGCCAGGAGCTTATGCTACTTTAGGTCACGAGTTTAGAAGCCTCTTTATAGCAGAAGAAGGCTATACCTTGGTTTCTGCTGACTCTGCTGCCTGTCAGTTAAGGCTTCTTGCTTACTACATGAACGACCCTAAGTTTACTGACACTGTTCTTAACGGGGATGTTCATCAAATGAATGCAGACATTTTAGACTGCACCCGACCACAAGCAAAAAGATTCATCTTTGCTTATCTTTACGGTGCGGGTGCCCAAAAGCTTAGCGGCTATATCGACAAAACTGTACCGCAAGCTAAAACTGCTATGAACCGATACAAGAAATCTTTACCAGCTCTTACCGCACTAACTGACAAAGTAAACTCTATGATCGAAACCCAAGGGTTTATTCCTGGGCTTGATGATCGTAAAATTATGCTTGATCCAAAAGAACGCCATAAAGCTTTGAACTATCTTATTCAAGGCGCAGAGGCAGTTGTTATGAAAGCCACCGTAGCAATGATTGATAAAGAGCTTAAGGCAGCTAATATTGACTTTAAGCACGTACTATTTTATCACGACGAGCATACAGTCGAGGTTCGTAAAGACCAAGCAGAGCAAGCAAAGGAAATTATTATGCGTTGTTTTGAAGAAGCACCTAAAAGGTTTGGCGTAGATATTATGACCTGTGGCGATTGTAACATCGGGGACGATTACTATCAAGTTCACTAATTTAATCTTATATCTTAAGGAGAAACGACATGACCAAATTCAAAGTGGGCCAGAAGTGGCGGACACGGGGCGGGGATATTAGAACGATTGACCCGAAGTATCATCCAGATGAAACAGGACTTTATGTAGACGATGGGACTTACCGCTACTCTGATGGTTCTTTTTACGATGGTGAGACTAATAAAGAAGACCTCGTAATCCTGATCGAAGACGCCCTCGAAGATGGCCTGCACCCGTGCCTAGAGCGTCAGGTAAAGCTGGTGGTCAAGGAAGGCGTGTATGGGCCGTTTGTTGTCGGCAAGAAGTTGAACGGTTGTGTGTATGTTTATCTAAGCAAAAAAAACATCACACCAAACGATTTTGCCCAAGCTGCTGCCCTGTTCAAGGCGCTGGCAATGGCTACTGAGGGGGGGTTGGAATGATGGAATGGCAACCGATTGAGACAGCGCCGAGAGACATTGACATTCTCGTATGGTTCGACCACGAAGCAGACCCCTACCAAGACCCAAGCGACCAGAACAATCTGACAGACTACGCTGCTTTGGCGGAAGTCTTGGCCTTCCTCGACGGTTCGGGTGTGACCGTTGCAAAGTGGTATCCCCAGCAATGGGAAGCCCAAGACGAAGATGGTGACGGCTTTTGGTTGCCCTCTGGGTGGTTTTCTCGCGGTGATTTCCCGCACTACGAAACTGTATGCAACCCAACCCACTGGATGCTTTTACCTGAGCCGCCGGAAGCACAGGCCACTGAGGGGGGTGGAGTGATGGCTGACGCACCAGAACGGATATGGGCTTGGGTTTGGGATTTACCTTATCCATCAGGGCTCAATATGCGGCCAGAATGGAATAGTGATATGTATCCGGAAGATCAAAACGTGAAAGAATACATCCGCGCCGATCTTGCTGACGCCTCTGCGGTGCTGGGTCGCGACGAAATGATGCCACCACCTAAACCTAAAAAGGTAAACTAAAATGATTGAATATACAGTTAAAGTATCCCCTAATGGTGATAAGTCTTGGTATCTCAACGATAAGCGACACCGAGAAGATGGCCCTGCTATTGAGTGGGCCAATGGTTATAAGTATTGGTATCTCAACGATAAGCGACACCGTGAGGATGGACCTGCTATTGAGTATAGCAATGGTGATAAGTCTTGGTACTTGAATGGCAGCCTTCACCGAGAAGATGGTCCTGCTATTGAGTGGACCTCTGGTTATAAGTCTTGGTACCTCAACGGTAAGCAACTAACAGAAGCAGAGCATAAAGCTGCTACTTCACCTAAGGTTACTTGTAATGGTAAAGAAGTGGTAATTGATGGTGTTACTTATGTACTAAGGGAGAGTAAATAAGATGATTGAATATACAGTTAAGGTATACCCTGAGGGGTATAAAGCTTGGTACTTGAATGGCAAGATTCACCGTGAGGATGGACCTGCTATCGAGTGGGCCAATGGTGATAAGTCTTGGTACTTGAATGGCAGCCTTCACCGAGAAGATGGACCTGCTATTGAGTGTAGCAATGGTGAGAAGTGTTGGTGGATTAACGGTAAGCAACTAACAGAAGCAGATCATAAAGCTGCTACTTCACCTAAGAAGAATCCCAGTTGTAATGGTAAAGAAGTAGTAATTGATGGTGTGACTTATGTACTAAAGGAGAGTAAAAGTGATGACTGACGCACCGGAACGGATATGGATGGATCCAGACATACGGTTCCCTGAATGTGAAAAGCAATACGGTTGCGGCATCGAATACATCCGCGCCGATCTTGCTGACGCCTCTGCGGTGCTGGGTCGCGACGAAATGATGCCACCACCTAAACCTAAAAAGGTAAACTAAAATGATTGAATATACAGTTAAAGTATACACTAATGGTGATAAGTACTGGTTCCTTAACGGTAAGCGACACCGAGAAGATGGTCCTGCTATTGAGTATAGCAATGGTGATAAGTTTTGGTATCTTAACGGTAAGCAACACCGAGAAGATGGACCAGCTACTGAGTGGACCAATGGTGATAAGTCCTGGTTCCTTAACAGTAAGCGACACCGAGAAGATGGTCCTGCTATTGAGTGGACCTCTGGTTATAAGTCTTGGTACCTCAACGGTAAGCAACTAACAGAAGCAGAGCATAAAGCTGCTACTTCACCTAAGAAGAATCCCAGTTGTAATGGTAAAGAAGTAGTAATTGATGGTGTGACTTATGTACTAAAGGAGAGTAAAAGTGATGACTGACGCACCGGAACGGATACAAACGCTTGACGACTACGGGCAGTGGGCAACCGACTACGATGGCGGCGTTGAATACATTCGCGCCGATCTTGTTGACGCCATCATTTTTGCGGCGCAGGCCGTCATTGACAGATGGGACAGCCCAGGTTGGAAATCCGAAAAGCACACGGCAGATTATATCAATGTATTGCGTCGCGCCCTGAACACCCCCGAAACCCGCGCCGAGATACTGGCGGACGCTATGAAAGGACAGACTGATGGTTGATAATCTGGTAAAGCGGCTGCGCGACCCCGCATTCGGCACTGAAACAACTGAACGCAATCTAATGAGCGCAGCAGCCGACCGCATCGAACAGCTTGCTGCGATTAACGAGGAACTGGAGGCCAAGCTGGCGAAGGCTGTGTGGGCTATAGAGATAATGCAAGACGCATCGGACGCAATGATGCTCTACATCGCCCGCACCACCCTTGCAGAACTGAAAGGACAGACCGATGACACCTAATCAGATTAAAGAAGCCCTTAAAAAACATGCCGATTGGCTGCATGGTAAGGAAGGTGGAGGGAGAGCCAACTTTGAGGGAGCCAACCTTGAGGAAGCCAACCTTGAGGGAGCCAACCTTCGGGGAGCCAACCTTGGGGGAGCCAACCTTCGGGGAGCCAACCTTGGGGGAGCCAACCT
>Ga0222708_1000030_pt1 | contig 40368 bp, 58 predicted proteins | sample AntAcemetage1576_FD_179806 | JGI IMG/M metagenome (GOLD analysis project Ga0222708, IMG submission 179806) | Saline water microbial communities from Ace Lake, Antarctica - #1576 | ecosystem: Environmental > Aquatic > Non-marine Saline and Alkaline > Saline | place: Antarctica: Ace Lake... | reverse complement strand
TCATAACGCGCAAGAACCTTTCCTGCACAGACAATTCCGCGACAACGCCCCGATCCTCTTCGATCTCCGACAAAATTTTGTCGATGTTGCGTGCAGCGTCCTTGTGGGTGAACAGGCTTCCGTCACTGCGCGTCGTGTAGCCCGTAAGCTGGCGGTAGCCGTCCAGCCAGAACACACGATCATGGCCCTTGCGGCGGCCTTGGCTCAGCGTGATGCGCACGCCCAGCGCCTCGGCACGCTCGACGAACTCGGGGAAGTCCTGCCGGAAACTGCGGCAGATCGGATTGTTTTTCTTGGTCATGAGTTCTCTCCCTTTTTGATGTAAACGGTTTCGGCGCCCAGCGTGTCAATCCAGATCGGCCCGTCGTGGCTGAACCATTGCCCACGGCCAACACGCTCTTGCGGGTCATTCATTGCGGCTCTCCCATAGTTTCGACACCCGCGCTTTTAGTTGTTCTTTCGCTGGGTGCCCGTTGATGTAGTCCCTGCGTGCTTGCAGGGTGTTTAGGTTTATTGCGTGTCGCGCGGCGCTGTCGATGATTGCTGCGCGGATGGCTTGGCCATATGCGGCCCGTGTCTTGGCGTCCGGCAGGTAAACCGCGCCAGATCCGATTGCGTCACCCGTAGCCCAAGGCTTCATGGTTGGGTCTTGCGGGCGATGTAGGCAAAACGGCTTTCACCAAGGCGGCGCTGATAAAGCAGACATTCCCCGCGCTGGTGTGCAACGAAGGCGTCATACTTATGCGCCCCCGCTGCGTGTTTGCCGACGTGATACAGGATTTCGTCGCCAGCTTCGGCATTGGCAAGAACCACCTGGAACGTGCCTTTGCCTTCTGCTGTGATGTCAATCTGTGCCATCCTAAAATGGAATTTCGTCGTCAGGCACATTGGATTGCGGTGGCTGGTCATAGCCGCCTTGCTCGGACCGTTCTCCGCCGCCACCCATGAACGTCAATTCATTGACCAGCAGTTGCAGCGAACCTTTGCCCTCGTAGACGTTGACGCTGGGCTTGCCAGACAACGCCAGCTTGGAACCTTTGGTAATGTAGCTTTGCAGGCTGTCGGCCCGCTGACCAAAGATCGAACAGCTGACCCAAACGCTGTCGCGCTTGTTGCCGCCCTTGTCCTTGCCCTGATCTACGGCAATCGAAAAGCCGAGAACCGAGTCGCCGTTTTGTGTTTTGCGCAGAACCGCGTCTTTTCCGACGTTGCCTGCAATGGTCATGTTTAGCATATCATATCTCCTTTATGCCTTCCTAAAGTTGCATGTATCATAAACTGCGTCAAGCGGTTTATGCGTTCTCAAGCGTTGCGGCCGAATTATGCTTTTCCTTCAATGCATCCTCTATGCGCTGGGCATACTCTTGCCCCCCGACTTCTTTGGCTGCGAAGTATAGCGCAGAACGATACTTGCGAATCTGGTCAGTCGTCACCAATCCTTCGCGCAAAAGCTGGACCGCACCTCGGCCATAAAGCCAGCCGTCGCCAACAGAGTCACCGGCAGCAATGCGGCGGGCAACAATCTGGATCGCGTCTTCGCTGGCAAAGGGCTTGCCTGTGATTTCAACCGCTTCGCGTTTAGCGGTTGCGTCAAGCGCCTTAATAAAATGTGCTGGCATCGGCCATGCGCGCTGCGTGTAAGTTTTGCGAATGTGCCGGAAAGCCGTTTCGATCCGGTCACGGAAATTTTCGGGGCTTGATGATGCTGAGATGAGACCGTTCACCTCCTCTGCTATCGCCGCTATTTCCCTCATGCATCCCTCGTCGTCCAGATGTGTCGGGCGCTGATACTGGCGCAGAAAGTCGGTGATAAGCATTGTGGCCGATGCTAGGCGTGTCTGGTAACTCATTCATTTTCTCCGATAGGTGTTTCTGGATGTTGTCGTAAAAGTCCGTTGGGGAAGCTGCGGCCTCATCTAGCCATCGCTCGCCGTTAAGCCATGAGGCAGGGTGCGCCGTGTATTGCTGATCTTGGCCCTGTCGCTGTCTGGCATATGCGCCCATTGCGTCTATAATGGTTTGCGGGGTGACCTTTTTGGTTGCGGCTTTCCATGCCTTGACGGCCTGCCCCTTGCCAGCCTTTCGTGGAACAACTGACCAAAAGGCTTCAAACTCGTCATCTGCAATGATGGTTCTTTTATGGTTCTTTATGGTTAATGATGGTTCGGGTGCATCTCCTGCGGGGTTTATGACATCCATATGCGGGGTTTGCGTATCCATATGCGGGGTTTCTGCATCCATCTGCGGGGGTGCATCTCCTGCGGGGTGCATATCCTGCGGGGTTTTTACGGTGTAGAGGTTGCAATTCCTGCGCCCATTTCCGGTCTCTATGTGAAGCCAGCCTTGGTCCTCGAGGCGCCTAATAATGGTCTGAACGCCACGCTCCGACATGCACGTCTTGCGGCAAATCCCAGCGATGCTGGGCCAGCATTCACCTTCGTTATTGGCGTAGTCTGCAATAGCCAGAAGCACAAACCTTTCGGCCTGCTTTTCAGGTCCGGCCTCCCAGACCTTTGACATTATTTTAATGCTCAAGGGGTTCCCCTTATGTTGGGGCAGGTATTGCGCAAGGGGGCCAGCCCGTGCTATCAATAACCTGCGTTTGTTGCTACTCGCACTGTAGGCCCGCCAGCCTCAAAGATCAAGCCTCGGCCATAGATTGGTCGGGGTTTTTCCTTTCCCCAGCACCTGCTATGATCCCCGTGCGCTGGTCATGGGCGCAGCCGTGGTGTCCTCCTGCACCTCCCACGCGGCTTACTGGCGGGTTGAGGCATTGCTGTCTCCCCGCCGTTTTTTTGCCGCTTGGCTCAATCTATACCACCCACCACGCATCAGCACATCGCCAGCGTCGTCCATCTCGATCAGGGTTCGTTGTACAATATCCTGTGCAACTGGCGCACCGCCCAGGGCAGATAGATCGTCTGCAATGGTTTCAGCACTGCCACCCGGCACGATCGACAGCAGGGCTATGATCTGGTCACGCATCCCACTCTCCCAGCTTCTCTTTGACATCATCAATGGATCGCACCACGGCCCAATAGCCACCCGCGGCGATTATAGCCGCACCCACGGCCCGCTGGGCAGGGCTGGCATATCCGCCCTCGGCTTTGATCTCGAAGCCGTAGAAGTGGCCCTGATTCAGCATCATCAGATCGGGAAAGCCGACGACCATGCCCATGAATTTCTGCTTAGCAATGGCGCGGGCGATGGCCTGCCCCCTGACGTCCGTCTGGTTGGCAGAGTGATGCACCACGGCTTTTGGATATTGCAGGCGTAGGTAGGCAAGGATGGCTTGGTGGATCGGCCCTTCGAGATTGCGCCTCACTGCGGAACCCCGCGATGCTTGCCTTCAAATATGCGGCGACAAGTTGCCTCGCGCACTGACGGCCTGTCGGTCACCAGATCGTCAACCGTGATGCCCAGCCCCTCGGCCAGCCGCACAGCCGTCCAAATGCTTGGTGCCTGCACATTACCAGATCGCAGCTGCGAATAAGCAGGCTTGCCCATGTTGCACCTAGCAGCCTGCTGGCCCAGGCTAACGCCTTTGGTTTTCCATGCATCTGAATATGCCCGCAGGTTAGCGGTGAAGATCGGTGTCGGTTCCATGTCGTTCTCCTGTGTTATGTTTGGTCAGCATAAAATTATTTCAGGCAATGCGCAATATGTGCTTGCAAGAACGCCGCAAGAAAGTTAGACAGTTGTTAGACGGAACGCAAACAGGAGACAAGCACATGACAATGAACCTTGACGCAATGATTCAACATGCGCGGGCCAACGTAGGAAGCACAGAATACGTTGTTAAAAATGGCAACCTAATGGTTAAGGCGGAGCGGGTTTGGCGCGGCCCCAAGATTCACACTCGCGTCAAGTGCTACATTGACGGCGCGGTCGTTAGCCGGGATGAAGCCGCCAAATTGCAGCGCACAGCATAACCAAGGGGGGCTTCGGCCCCCACCACCACGGGAGAAAAACATGACAATTCAATGGGCAACGCCAAAGCGCAAAGGTGGCGCATCAGCTAGCAATAAATCTGGCGTATATCTTGCATCATCAAGAGCGGGCGAAGGTCGGCCAGCACAACTTTCGATTGGCATACAGGCAGACGCAATGAAAGCAATGCGCTGGGTTGTTGGTGATCGGGTTATTCTGGGCCGTGACAGTGAAACAGGCATTTTTGTTTTGTGCCGTCACCCAGACGGTTTCAAGCTGACATCGCGCAGCACGCGCAAGCGCCAAGATTCGGCAGGTCTTTGTATCGCTGCTAGCGTCAAAATGGGAACGCCATCTTTTATTGATGAAGATAAAATTCCAGCATCGGTCGCGCTTGCTGATTGCGAACTGGACGGCGCACAGTTGCGCTTTGTCCTTTATTGATCGGAGCAAAACATGACAGTCACATCAACATACAACGGCGAAGAGATCCAAGTAGACTTCCACGCTGAAACAGAACGCAGCGACTACGGCGTGCCGGGTTCGCCTGTCTGGGATGAAGTCGATCCCGCCAGCATTGAGGTCGCGGCGCTGACTATATTGGGCATTGACGTCCAGCTGACCGATTTGCCCGCACACTTGCAGCAGGCCATCATCGACTTGGCCGACGAAACAGAATTTGCATAGGAGCAACGACAATGAAAATGAAAGACCTTCTTACTGATCTGATTGGTGCCATCGCAATCTTCGGGGGCGGCTACGCTTTCCTGATCTTCGGGCATGGGATGGGCTGGTAACATGACTGAGCATAAAAACATTTACATGGCTCTCTGTGCCGCACAGGCAAACATGGGCAAAGTCACCAAGGGATCGGTAAACCCTGCCTTCAAAAGCAAATATGCCGATCTGGCCGATGTCGTCTCGGTCGCTGTTCCCGCGCTCACAGAGCAAGGCATTGCGATGTATCACAGTGTGATACGCGACGAACACGGAACAGCGATGCGCACCACGCTTTCACACGGGGCGACAGACACGCACATTCATTGCGACGTTCCAATGATTGTGGACAAGCAAAATATGCAGGGCATGAAGTCTGCCACGACCTATGCCAAGCGCATTGGGCTTGAGAGCGTCACAGGCATAGCTGCGGAAGATGATGATGGAAATGCCGCATCCAAGGCCCCACCTAAAGCGGAACCAAAGCCCGCACCCATCGACACAGAGGCCTCACAGAAGGCTCGAGAGTATCTGGCCGAGGCAGACAGCCTTGACGACCTCAAGGAACGCTGGTCGCGCATCCCAAAGCCTGTAGCAGCCTTGCTAGTCGTTAGCGCAGCCAAGGATGCTGCCAAGCTGAGGCTGACACACGCAGCCAATGCCGATCTGTGCGGCGACGAATTACCGTATTGAGAAAAGAAGGGACAAAAACATGACAAACGATCCACGTCTTTCCGTTGGCGGTAATAACCCGCCAGACCCCATCGACGAGGCACTGGCCCCATACGGCGAAGCCATTGACGAGGCGCAAAACTGGCTGGACGGACAGCCAATCGAAAATGCCGACCAACTCAAGGCAACCGACGCCTTGCTTAAAACCATCAAGAGCGCGCTCAAGGATTTAAACGCTGCCCGCGATGAAAGCACCAAGCCGTTGCACGAGGCTTGGAAAACAGAAATTGCGCGATGGAAACCGACGCAGGATGATCTGGATCGAATCGTCAAAGGCCTGATCGCCTGCCAAGACCCATACAAGCGCAAGCTGGCCGCTGAGAAGGAGGCAGAGAAGCGGGCAGCATGGGATGCCGCCAACAAGGCCCGCCAAGAGGCCGAGGACGCCGCCAAGGCTGCATCAGCGTCAGATATAGACGCACAGCGCGATGCCGCCCAGAAGGCCGCACAGGCGCAGCAGGCGCTTGCAGATGCCAGTGCCAAGCAGAAAGACAGGGTATTGGGGATGCGCACTGTCCACCGATACGATATTGAAGACCACCGCGCCGCCCTGCATTGGATCGCAGGCAATGACCGCGATGCAATCACTGCATTCATCGAGGCATATGTTGCGAAGAACCACAAAGACACTGACATCGCAGGCGTAAAACGTTGGCAGGAAAAGGAGGCGTATTGATGCACCGCAATGACATCATCGACACCTTTGAGCGCATCGAACAAGCCGCAGGTGGCATTGATAAAACAGACACATGGGAAACTCTGAACCAAACCGTCAAAGCGTTGAATATGGATCGCAAAGATGTGATCCGGGTCATGCTGGACCATTGGACATCGCAGGGGGCTGGGTGATGCCCTACAAGGTCCGACTGACTGGTCCACGGCAGCGCATGTATGCCCACCAGCTTATTGACGCTGCGCCCGATTACTCGACGGTCAGCATCGTTGGCGGGGATAGAACGCCAGACCAAAACGCAAAGATGTGGGCGATGCTGACAGACATTGCTTTGGCAAAGCCCGAAAGCCGCAAATGGACGCCAGAAACTTGGAAATGCGCATTCATGCATAGCCTTGGTCATCAGGTCCAATTCGCAGAAGGCCTTGACGGCAGCGGACCATTTCCACTGGGCTTTCGGACATCAAAGCTAAACAAAAAACAAATGAGCGACCTGATTGAAGTCATTTACGAATACGGATCAAGGCATGACGTCGAATGGTCGGAAAGGGAAAACGCATGAAACCGACACTTACACATTCTCGCTGGTATGCATTGCTTGCCATGCACACCATCGATGGCCCGTTTCAAGCCAAAGACATTCGCGCCCAAAGCAGAACCATGTCTGGTTGCGCGCGTGCTGGCTGGATTGAACGTGTTGCAGTTGAAAATAACACGCCTTTTGCTTTACCAAAAACAGCGCCTTACTACCGCGTCACCGCAGCAGGCCGCGAAGCCATTGCTGCGCTTCCAAAGACACCACCGAAGAAAACCTACAAATGAAACTTAACCAAAGAGAGCATGACATGACAAACACCATACAGAACGTTACCGCCGATGAATTGCGCGCAATCGTTGAACGCATCGAACACCTGAACGCGCGGATTTCTGACGAAACCGAAGCCCGCGCGGACATTTACGTCGAAGCCAAGGGCAGCGGATACTGCGTCAAAACCATCCGCAAAATCGTGGCTCTGCGCAAAAAGCGTGCCGATGTTTTGGCCGAAGAAGATGCAATCGAAGAATTGTATCGCCAAGCGCTTGGAATGCTGTGATGCGCTGGATATTGAAACCCATCATGGCCCCGATTGCCCGCAACAAGCTGTCTGCGCTATACGAGGAAAAGGATCGCATCGCAGCCGCCATCTACCGCGCCAAAAAGAGCAAGGCGCGGGTAACGGATCTATACGATCTGGCAAAGCAGGTGAACACGGCCTGCCATAAATGGGAAAGGTGGTTGCTTTGAACCTCACCGGTCGCGGTCCTCTTGGCTTAAAGCAACCAAAGCCGGAACGCGGCACAGCAAAGGCGCGGGCGCACATGGCCCGCGTCAAGCAGCTTCCATGCGTTATATGTGGCAAGCCCGGCCCGTCAGATGTCCATCATGTGATCTGCGACCGATACGGCACCAGCAGGGCCAGCGACTTTGATACCATTCCACTATGCAAAGCGCATCACCAAGACGGCCCCGAAGCGATCCACAATGGCAAGGCGTCATGGGTTGCCAAGCACGGCCCCGATCACGGGTTCCTGCCCTTAGTCGCTGAGATGCTCAGATAGGTTGTCAGACGACAACTAAGCCGTCATTCCCACTCACCAAGCTGCGCAAAAACAGAAATCATGTATCCGCGTAATTCAGCGGCAGAACCGTCGTTTCGATAGATCATGTCTGCCGTGACGCCCGCTTCTGACTTGTGGTCAATGGCCAGCACGTTGTCGCGCTCTAAGCCCAACACAACGCCGCCCAGACGCCTGATCAGATCGGCCTCATTGTCAAAGCGCACATCATCAACAACCACGTTTATTCCAGCGGCCATCGCGGTTGCAATTCTGTTGGCGGCAATATTCATCCAGAAATTGCCACCAATCATTTCGCGGCCCCACTCGGTCCCCAGCGTAATCATCGCGTGACGCGGGGTTTGCCCGCATAGAAGATCGCATGGCACTTCCTTGAGATCGCCTTCAATGTGCTGATCGGTCAGCCCAATGGCGCGCAGCATGTCCTTCAACGGCGATGCAAACTTCATGCGCACCCAGCCAGCCTCAACCAGCGCATCAGATGCAGCAGATTTGCCAGACCCGGCGCGGCCCGTGATGCCGACAAGGTGCGGCCCAGACATGGCGTCAATGTCGTGCTGTGAAATGACCATCTTAAAACCAGTGCGTAAATCGGGCGTTTTGCCCTTCATGTGGATCGTGGATAAAGCATTCAACGGCCTGTCTGTTAACATAGCCATTGCGGTCATGCCAAGAGTCAGGCGGTGACGGGCTGCGGATATATTCAATCTGCACGTTGTCACCCATTTGCGCCGCAACGCCAGACTTAATGACGGTCAGGCCGATGTGATCCTTTTCGCGGTCATGCGGCCTAACGCCTTGGGCTTTCCGGATCTTGTGATGGAAATGGTGCAAATACCAATAACGGTGTTGCGCGTCCGATACATGACTACGCGCTTCGGTCATCATCAGCGGATACAAGTCAGCTTCTTTTGCGCCGTCGCCGTGGGTCAGGCCAATCAAATTGTTCTCATATCGGTAATACTTGCGATGCATTTCAGACAGGCTGTATTCATTGCTCTGGACGTTTGGATGGTTGCGGAACCATGTGCCAATGCTGTTTGCCAGCGCCCAGCCCATCAACCAATCGTGATTAGACGGGCAATAAATCAAATCCACAACGTATTCAGCCGCGCAGGTTTCAATGGCTGCGATGTAAGCCGCTTGCGCATCCCTATACATTTCATGGATGCTGCCGTGGGTGTCTTGTGGGGTGCCACTTGTTGTTTGGCGCTTTGTGTTGTCAACGTGCAGGATATCATTGCCAAGAACAAACAAAACCCGCGCGACACCATGCCCGCGTGCTTTGTTCAAAAGCGCCTGCGTGCCACGCAACATGCGGTCAACGGCAGCTTGCCTGCTGTATTCATACCCCGTCTCTGATTGCACCGTCAGCTTGCCAATGTGAACGTCAGCCAGATCCAGCACCAGCAGCCCACCAGAGGCCGCATGAAGCGGGTCAGCGCAATTTGCATACTGTCCCGGCTCAAGATCGGCCAAGCCGTCCCGTAGCGCGTCTATAAGGCTCTCAGTGTCCTGCTCTGGTTTCAGCAGCGTTGAATAACTTGTGCCGTCTTCTGATTTTGTTTTCGCCCAGATTAACGCAGGAACCATTCCCGTGTTGACCGCGCTCATGCTGTCACGAACCGCTGGGTCCAGATGCATCCCCAGCTTTTTTGCTTTTTCCAGCCGCGATGCGTAGGTGTAATAATTCAGCCCAGAAGCGTCAGCGGCCTTGCGAACGGATTTACCATGCTCACGCCAAAGGTCAATCGCCTCCTGCAACAGAGTTGGGTCAATAGGTGGTGTTGGCATTTCTAGCCCCTTTCGGTGCAGGCCGCGTCCAGCATGGCCAACAGGCGCGCACCAGTCACCACCGATAAATCCCCACCATCAGCGATAAGCGCCGTTGTGTGGGCGTCTCTGGCGGCAGACGATCCGTCACAGATCGCGTTGCTTTGCACGGTCGCGCAGCCAGTCACGAACAGCGTCAGGGCTGTCAGGCACATCGGCTTTGTCCATGCGTTCACGGGTTCCAACATAGCTTTCTAGTTCCCTACGTTTTGCGGCTGCGGCCACGCTGGACCTTCCGCGCCAGTATGTTGCGGCGAAAGCGATCAAAAGCGCACCAGCCGCGGCAAGCCAAAGTTTTATGCGCAGAAACATTCAACGCGTCCGACGCCAAAGCATGTAGCCAATGAACGCAGCGGCCACGACAACGGCTACAAGCTGCGCCGTGGGGGCCAACTGACCCAAGACAGGCAGATAGTCAGCGGCAACGGCCACAGCGCCCGCTACACCGGCACCAGCGGCTGCTTGGGCGTCCTTGTCCTCTGATAGCTTCTCAGGCTGTCGGGGCGGCTCTGTGGGCCACGATGTAGGCGATAGCGGCCAAGGCGTCCCCCACGAGCGTGGCTCTGCCGTGTCGATGTGCATAAAGCCCGACTTGGGATAATATCCGAAACCTGTAAAGCCCAGCGCGCGGGCAGCGGCTTCGAACGTGTGCGGATCGTGGTTGTCCATGCGGACATCAAACGCGATGCCTTCCATGTGCTTAGATGCCTTGGCCCCACCGACCTTGCGGTTATGCTCTGGCGACCGATATGCAGATGTCAGGATCAACGGCTTGCCAAGGTTGCTGCGAAGGCGTTGCAGCATATCCATTGCCTCGGTGTCTATTGTCAGCTTGCCGGTGCCTTTGCAAGCGATCTCGCGCGGGCTGAAATGATGCCAGGGCCATTCTGCAGGCGGCACCTTGCTATAGTGTGCGAATGTGCGCCTCATTTGCTGTTTCCCGACATCATTGTGTCAATGCGCCCGTTGAGCGTCTGTAACATGCCTATGATCTGTTCAAGCTGGGCGGCAGTCGCCTCGCGTTCTTCGCGCCGGGCTTGGTCGCGTGCGTTAGCCTCTGCGCGCAAAACCGCAATATCCGTTGAATGGATGCCTTGTTGCTTGTGCAGAATCCAAACCCAAATAACCGCTGGGACAATTAGATACTTCATTGCTGCGTCAATGAATGGCAGTGCTTCGTTCATGACGTCCCCCAAGGCTGCAATGCAATCCACGCATCAATCTTTTGAATGCCGCTGTCAAAGATTACATCGCGGCTGAAATCTTCTTTCGGCAGTGAAATGTTATTGCGGCGCTCATACCAGCGATGGTCTGGCGTGTTTGGTTCATCAGCCATGTCAGAACCCCTTGACCCGGAACGCTGCGAAATCGCCATCCATCATTTTCTTTTTGCAATAAAGGGCAAACTCTTTTGTCCCAATACCCGCACCGCACTCGGCAGACCACTGCTCGGCAATGACGAACGGGATGCGACCAGCAAGGCGAAACTTGGCGTCACCGTGCATAGACGGCGCAATGTCGGCCAGCGCCTTGTTCTCGTCGATTAGATATTTGACATCCTGCGAACGGGTGATGTGCAGCTTGCCGTCTTCTTCGATCATCTTTTCGCGGACATCATACATCGGCGTTGCCCTTGCCCTTGCGTGCAACCTTGATTTCCTCAGCAAAGCCAAGATCAATCAGCGTGCGCGCATCTGCATCGGTTGCATCAACTTCGGTGCCGACTTCAAGCGGGCTACCGTTTAGCCACGGCTTGCGATCTGTTGTAATACGGATTTTCATTTAGGCTCCTTTCCGCTGCAATGTGATGGGGGGCTAGTTGCCCAGCCCCCTCACAGATTACAGCGTGCCGTTACAGCGCGCCATTAATGTCACTAATTATACCATGTGCCTTCTGGGAATCAACCTGAAGCCCATACTCGGTCGAGATCAAACGACGCTCGGCGTGGCCTGTGCGGGCCAGTGGCTTCTGCGTGACGGTCTGCAAGTATGCAACCCGTGCGTAGTTTGGATCAAGAACGAACACATCGCGGCCAGCAACGGTGCGTGTTTCCAAGAAACGTGTTGGAACGATCTGCAATTCGCCGAAGTCGGAAACGTAAAGGTCAACAGCGGCGACGATTTTCATGTCATCGACGTTCTTAAACTTGGTTGCCGAACCGGTGAAAGTTGCAGAAATCTTCTGCTTCACAGCCGAACCACACAGAACGATGGAAGGCTCTGCGCCGTTGTCCCAGCACTGGGCGATGACCGACTTCAGCATGGCTTCGGTCAGGGCGCGGGGTGTGCCGTCAGTTGCAGCCGCGTTGGGATAGCCAGCGGTGGTGCCGGACAGCGTTGGGTTCGCACCGCTAGTGCCGCGATCCACGTTGGTGCGCAGGAACGCAGGCAGACCAGCAGTCTGCCGGGCTGTCGTCGCATCGCCAGGAACGGCGGCTACGTTGGACAGCAGCATGACTTCCATATCGCGCTTCAGCTCTTTCAGCTTGTAGGCGATTTGTTTTGCAACAGTCTGGGCATCAGCCACGCCGTTGACTTTCTGGTTGGTGTCGGAAACTTCGACAACCTTGTCAGAAATCTGCGTGTAGTTTGCCAGACGGACAGCGTTGGTCGGCGCATCGTTGCCGGGTGCTGCTTCACCTTCCAGCACGCGGTTTGCGGCTGGTGCTGCCAGATCGACTTCCGACCACTCAAAGTAAGTGTTCGTTGCAGTCTTGCGGCCAATGGCGCTCTGGAACGGGGTTTCGGTTGGCGAGATCGAGATCATCGCATCTTGCAAGTCCTCACGGATGGTTTTGACATCGTAGGTCTTGTTGGTGTTTGCATTCACAGCCATTTCGAGGCTCCTATATTAAGACAAGAGAAACTTAGCAACGTCATCGACGCTACCCGTGGATCGCATTCGGCCTTCAGCGACCTTGCGTTGCTTCACCTTGCCCGAACTGGTTGGCTGCTTAACGCCCGGTTTTACCATAGGGCGCGCGCGGTCAACCTTCTGTTTGATGCCATCCTTTGCCGCCATCATCTGACGGTATTTCATGGCGTCGTGCAGAACCCGAACCTGCCGACTGTCAACTACCTGCGCAATCTCATCCGGCGCGAAGCCGTATTCGACACCAACGTCAATCATCGCCTTGCGAACCTGCGGACCCTTTTCGGGATCGGCAATCTCCGGCAATACCTGCGTCAGCTTGGCCATCTCCTGCTGGAGTGTATAGGCCTGCGCTTGCTCTTGCATTTGTCGTTGGCGATTACTTACCGCCTCAAACTCCCCGACTTGACCCTGCCATGCTGCGACATCGTCGTCGTATTTCAGCTTGGCTTCCATGTATCCAATCGGATCTCTCTCAAAAAGATCGCGTCCGGGTGGCTTGGGCTGGGCGGGAATGCCGTCAGTTTCCAGTCGTTGGCGAAGCGTAGCAACTTGCTGTGCTTCCTGCTGCAACTGATTGTAAATTGCTTCGACCTGCTTACGGCCTTCGGCAACTTGACGCATCTGTTGCTGGATGTATTCCTGACCCGAATAGCCTCGGCGTAACTCGTCTAGGGTCACCTGCTTTTCTTCGCCATTTACCTTTACGGCATAGAGCGATTGCGCTGGCTCCTCGTCGGTCTCCTCGGCGTCCTCTGCGTCGTCATCCTCGTCGGTGTCATCGGCTTCGTCTGCCTCGTCCACCGTTTCGTCTGCTTCCTCGGCTTCCGCAACTTCCGCCTGATCGTCTTGATCGTCGGCTTCCATCACTTCGTCCTGCTCGGCAGGTTCCTGATCAAAGATCAGATTGTCCGCAACATCTTCGATGCTGCCCGTTGCAGTCGTGTTATCCACGGTGCTGCTCCCTATTCCGATGCTCCGAGATCTTGCCGTCCACTACGAACGATACAAGCTGCGTCTCCAAAGCATCTAACGCCCGGACCATCCGGTGCGCTTCCATAATCTCGTCTTGCGACGACATGGGGTGTTTGAATACCCCAATTGCTTTCCCTCTTACCATATCCAGCGCCTCGCGCAAAGTAGGATCGGCCAAAAGGCGCTCCGCGTGCTGTTTCTTCTGTTCAGCACTCATCGTGGGACACCCATTGGGTCACGCGGGGCGTTTTGTTCAGCTTTGATGGCCATTTCGTTTGCCTTCAATCCGTATTTCGCCAGCAACTCGGCATTATCCAAAGCCAACTGCTGCGCCATTTTATCGCGCTCCAGATCCATGTTGGCCGACATCTCCATCATCTTGCGCTCATGGTCGGCAACCGCCTTCTGTGCGTCAAGTTGGGCGCGCTGGGCGTCTGTCTGCATACGTGCCTGCGCCTTGGCTTGTTCAACCATCATGTAGGCTTGATTGGGATCAGTCATTTGCTGCTGCTGTTGCTGCGCCTGTTGCGCCTGCATCATCATCTGCTGTTCAATCTCTGGCGACATCGGGTTGAAGTAGCGCTCTGCATTGCGGATGCCAGACGATGCCAGCATATCGGCCAGCGTGTTGCGGATGCCTGTCAGCGAAACAACACCGTTGCCCGGCCCGTACTGCTGGAATATCTGCATCTGCATCCCAAGGATTTCGCGGTATGCGGCAGACTTTTCTTCTTCGCGCCCAGTGCCAAGACCCACGTTCACAGACACATCCATCGACGTATCCCAGACGCGGGGATCAACTGGTGCAAACTGGCTGTTAAGACGCATCAGCGTTTCGCCGTCAGCGTGCTTGACCGTCAGTCGCAGTATCAGGCCGAACAGGCGGCGCATACCGCCCTCGGCAAGGTTGCGCGCCATTGTCTCGATCTGGCCCGCAGCTGCTTGTATAGTGGCGCTGACAGCCACCTTGGACGTTGACTGCATGGAGTCTGGGTCAAGCCCCATGCTGGCCCGTGTGACGCCTGTCTTTTGCTCTACCAGCCCGTCCATGTATTGCAGCGCACTTAGGGTCTGGCCTGCGGTAAACGGCACGGCATAAACTTCCATCATGCCCGGCGCGTCTTGGCGGATCACGGCCCCGATCTCATTGTTCAGCACGTCATCAACATCGACCTTGCCCTTGACGATACCGATGCGGGGATTGTTGACCATTGCCACGTTGTCCAGAACGCCGCGAAGAATTGACGTTGCCGTGTCTTGGTCGTCCATTGTCAGATCGGGAATAGACCGGCCCAGCATCGTGTGCGGTTCTGGGTCAATCTCAAAGATGGCATACGGGATTTCATCGCACGGCTCAACGGACAGCACCTTGTAGGCATTGCCGCCCAGAATAGCGCGGTGCAGCGTTGGGATACCCGTGCCGTCCACGTCGATGCGCATATACGCCTCAGTCACCATCACCTTCTTCATGGATGGATCAATGGCGTTTTCGTCTTCGTTGCCGTTCAGGCTGTAGCCGCGCCGGGCTTCTTCTTCGCTCTCTACGATCGTGTCATTGTCGGTGCTGCTATTGAGATTGAACACGTCGTCAAACTCAAAGCCCATCGCCACCAGATCACCGACGCGCATATCTGTCCGCTGGCCGCAGACATAGCAATCGTCAATCGTGCGGGCATTCCGGTCAAAGAAAAACTCCTCCGGCGGGATGCTGTCTATCACAATGTCGCCAGCGTATGTCGTGCGCGAAATCTTTAGATCATGCGACGTGACAGGCGGTGCGCCAAACGCCATCTCTGGCGCAACCATCGCTTCGGCTTCTGTGGTTTCCGTATGTTCAATGACCTCGACATCAGGATCAGACATCAACGCCTGAAACTGCATGTCGTTCAGGCCGCTGTAGGTGTAGATTTTAGTCTTGGTCTTTTCCTCATAATAGGCTTTGGCGATGCCCATCTTTTTGATCAGCGCATCGTGGAACACATCGGACAGGATGCGGAACCCGCCAACTTCGTTAAACTTCCAGTGAATGTAGGTCGTGGCCTGATCGGCAAACTGCACATCCTCTTGCCCGCGCGGGATAAACTCCACAAACTTGCTGGATGACAGAAAGATCCGCATTAGGCTTGGCTTGATTGACCGCACGATGTCGCGCACCTTGGTCGCTACAACCTTGCTGCGCCCGTCCTCATAGCCGATGTCTGTCTCACCGTCGAAATATCGCTGGGCCTTGATACGGCCCTCGCTGACATCGCTTTCGATGAAATCAATCGCATCCTCAACGGCGGTAGAGAACACCGCTTGGATGTCGCTCTCGTCAAGCGGCTGTGGGCCTGTGGTCGTATCTTCTTCGTCCTCAATCACGCCAGCGTCATCAAGGATGTCCAACACTTCTTCGGGGATCATATCTTCGGGGTCCATGTCGTGTCCTTTATTGAGGCGAGTATTCGGACTCAAGCGCGCGTGTCGTGGCTGGTGTGGCCGTTGTGAATAGCGTTGCAGCCAGCAATCGGGAAAGCTGCTCTGTTTGCGAGTCGGTCAACTGCTGGCCCTGCATTGCGGCATCAAGCGCACGCAAAGCAATGACAGCATCGTCGCCCTGCTTTTGCGTCAGCGCTCGTGCAATGTCCTGATAGATGCGCTGGCGCTGTGCTACAGTATATTCGTTTGTCATGCCAGTGACAGCCTGCACCACCGCTTTTGCCGTGTTGATCGGCTCGCCCTGCGCAAGCTGGCCGACAATGCCAGGCGTGGTCATGTCGCGCACCTGCTCGTCAGTAGCTTGCCGAATTGCCGTGCGCGAATTGACTGAAGTGGCGGCACGGGTTTCAGCCGCAACCATTGCCTGATCCAGCATTCGCAGCATTTCATCTGCATCATCGCCAAGAACGCGCCGAATCTTCTCGCGCGCGTTGTCGCTGCCAGCTTCACGCAAAACAGCCAGAGCCTGACGTGCGTCAATGTTTGGATCGCTTGGGATGCGTTTCACGTCACCGACGATCTGGTCAATGCGGGTGCGAAGGCCAGACTTTGCGGCTTCAATCTGCGCTTGCGACGGGTTTGGACCAAGTTCCAGCCGCACGTTTTCAACGCGGGTGCGGGGGCTTAGAAGTGCCTCACCCAATTCAAATGCATTGCGCTCTTGGATCGTGTCGCCGCCGACCCTGACGGCCTGCGCATAAGTGCCGCTTGGGCCGCCCGTGGCTTCAATGATGGCGTCGCGCAGGTCATTAGCCTGACGCTGGTAGCGAAGGCTTTGCGGCGTATCTACGGCGACAAGCCCTTCAGTGTTCTTTGCGCCCCGCGCCAGAGCGTTTAGCTGCCTTTTCAATTCGTCAAGCTGCCGCACGTTTGGCATCTCAACAAACTGCATTGATCCGTCGGGTCCAATTTGGGCCATGATCTGCTGATTGGTCATACCGCGATCCCGCATTTCTGCGTTAGCTTGCTGGATGGCTTGGTTCAAAATGTCAGGCTCAATCCGCTGGGTCACGATTGCTTCAATCTGGCGACCAGTTGGACCGGCATAATCAATTGGCGTTGAATATGCAGCATCATACCGCGCAGTGCGCTCCGGTCCTGACCGGCGCATGATTTCGTTCACCGCTGAGACTGGCCCCTCTGCTGGCTGCCCAAGCAAACCTGTCATGCCAGTGTCCAGTTGCTCATTGACGCGCACCATACGCTCATCAAGCGGCCCCCTGACGGCCTGTGCGCCTGCGGGGCTGGATGCACCAGTCGCATCAAGCAACGCCTGCGCAGCGACGCCAGCATCGCCCACCATGCCCTCTTGGCCTGCCATCTCAACCCGTGAAATGGCGTCGTTGATGTCGCCACCCATTTGGAATGTGTTTTTGATTACGCGCGCAGCGTTTGGAGATATTCCAAAGATTGACGCGATCTGCGCAACATCGCTGCGGCGCACCATGTCCATGACATTAGACGCGCCCTGCGCAACGTAAGGTCCAGCAGCGCCCATGAGACCGCCAGCAACTGCGCCGAAGCCTGCGCCTGACTGCGCCTCGGCAAGCCGATCTGGCATCGTCTGGCCTTCGCCTGCTCCATACACAGCACCCTCTACACCGCCAGCGGTCGCGCCAGCCAGAAGTCCGCGCAACGCTTGCGCACCGCGCGTGCCAGCGCCAAGAACAGCCCCGACACCAGCGGGGATCGCGGTTGGTGCGGCAGCGGTCAGCGCAGCCAAAGCAGCCGCAGGGACGGCAACACCGCCAGCCAAATTCAGCGCGGCAGTTTCGCCAGGCCGCTCACGCTCCATTGCGCCCGCCAATACCCGCGTTCCAGTCGCAGCATTTGGCCCCCGCAAAGCGCCTACAGCCTCATCAACCATTGACCCCACAAAAGGCGTGCCGCGCGCAAACTGTGTTGCCCGTGCTGCGCCCAAGTTTTCCTCAATCAGCGACCGATCAATAGAACTGCGCGAAATATCGCCCGCGCTGGTTCCGGCCATTGCCTTTTCAACAGCGGCAGGGTCCATTGAACTGAAGCCGGGCGAGACAACGTAACGCTGGCCATTTGGCCGTTCAAAGACGCGCGTTGACCCGTTCCGCGAAATGATGCGCGGCGTTGTGGAAAGGTCAGCTTCTGCCGCCATGCGGGCCGCGTCCTCTGGGCTTTGCGCCCTTACCTCAAAATTAACGCCGTCACGAGATACGGGATAAATGCGTTCAACCATCAGTAAGGCTCCCCGACGGTCACGCCGTTAATTGTGTTTCCGGTAGTTGTGGGTGCAGCCGATCCGCCGTTACTGACCCGATCAACAGCGCGCTGATAAATCTCTTGCAGATCGCGCAGACTTTCTCTGAATGCCTCTGCGCTTTGCGCACGATTAAGCCTTGCGATGGCGTTTGTTGCAGCCTGCCCTTCTATTTCCGTAATAGAGCCGCCACCCTTGAGGCTTTCAAACGCCTGCAAGAACGCCTGCCCTTGCAGCTGCTCAATTCGGGTCACAAGGTCAGTCCCTGATTGCGACATTGCAGGCAAGCGGCCTTGGATCATGCCCGTAACGCTTTCAAGGCTGGGACTGTTCAAAACGCTGTTAATCAATTCCAAGCTGTCTTGCGCTGTTGCCGCTTGGGCTTGCTTGTCAACCTGCGCAGCTTGCGTTTCCTGGGCAGCAGGGCTGCCTGGCGCGGTCACAAAGCGGACGCCACCTTCAACGCTAGGATCAGCAACGGCAATTCGGCCATCAGTCATTATCTTCATTTGCTCGCCGGGCATGTTCACAGTGGTCCCGCCACCACCGACCTTGTTCGCCGTGCCGTCAGCCTTAAGGTTGTAAAGACCGTCCTCAATCTGTGTGCCGGGGAACATTTCACGCATCTGCACGGCGCTCAGGATCTGGCCACGGTCAGGCGCAGGTTCCTGCGAGTCTTGATAGGCCTTCAATGCGGCCACGGCTCCGATTGCGTCAACAAGCTGCACAAAGCGTTCTCCGCCCGGCTGCGCGCGCAGAAACTCAATGGTCTTGTTCTTGGATTGCGTATCCTGCCGCGTTTGCGCACGCCCTGCGATTCGATCCGCAGACATCTGCATCAAGGCTTGGTTGGGGTTCTGCGTCAGCCCGCCAAAGCCGATGGCCAAGCTGTCAAGAAAGTCTGGGTTGGAAAGCAGGCCGCGAATGCCACCGGGCTGTTGTTCCTGCGTCGGTTGCGACGGCATCATCGTTGGCTGTCTCATGGCTGTTGCCCTCGTGTTCTGTGTTGTGCCGCGATCCGCATCCGCTCTGCCAAAGACGTGGTCGCCAATGCGTGTGAAATCTTTCCCCTCGGCCCATGATGGGTTTGAGATGTCGGGGTTGTAAAAGTGCGTTGCGCCGCCTGTAATGTCACCAGCCGTGCCAGACAACAGGCTGTCCGCAACCATGTAAGCGGTTTCGTCTGGGCGGATTGCGTCAATGTTTTGACCCTGTTCGCCGCGCGCATAACCAGTGACGCTGTTCATTGGCGAGAATTGACCGGGCTTCATAATGACGCCACGAACGCCGTTGCCATAGCCGGGTTGACTGGCGCGGTTCATAACGACATTGCCAGCAGCCAACATGCCAACCGGCCCTTGATTGCCAGCCTCGGCAGTCAGTATGCGTGCAAACAATTCCCGATCATCTGTGCGCCAATCAACCATCAGATATTCAGCCCGCCATAGTTGACGCGCAGATAACCGTCAGACGCGCGGTGAACAAGGTGCGGGTGCGTCTCCATCAATTCATCGGCCATGACGCCGACTGTGGGCTGGTCTGGGCTGGCGATCCGCTTGCCTTCGTCTGTCCAGTCCCAAGAGTAAAGCTTGACGCCGCTGCGCTCACCAATCGGTGTGACGTTTGTCTTCAAGCGGCGATCAGACGCCATGTAAGTTGCGCCAGCATTGGCCCCAGCTTGCAAGTAATCAAACCAACCCGGATTGCGTGTCTCCGTTGTTGATCCCTGATTAAAGTTGCCCGCGCTTGTTGCCCCCATGCGCGTGTTTAAAGCTGTCTGCGGTGCGTTAGCAAAGCCGCCGTATTGCGCACGGGCAGCGTCAATCAATCGCTGGTTATTCTGCTGCTGCAACAAACCCTGCTGCTGCTGCATCCCAATGATGCCCTGACCCATACCGAAGCCAGTCTGACCCAAGCCTCCAAGCTGACCAGATGCCTGCAAGCGAAGGTTTGCGGCCTGCTGTGCGGCTTGCTGGTTGGCTTGCTGTGCGTCCAGCGTCATGCCCTGACCAAACTCTTGCGCCCGACCAAATGCCCCTTGGTTTGCCAACGCAGCTTGCATCTGATTGGCAACGTCCTGCTGAGATGCGCCAAGCGCAGTCTGGAAGCCCTGCTGACGAAGGCCCGCTGCAAGTTCACCGCCCTGCCGTGCGAACGCTTCGTTGGTCAGGCTTTCGGCCACGCCCTGACGCGATCCGCCAAATGCACCAGCCGCAGACGCCTGCGCACCCAGTTGGTTCATCTGCATCTGACGTTGACGCTCAAGGTCGTTCATTGACGTATCAATGACCTGTTGCGTGTAGGGGTTCATATAGGTGCCGATGCCGCCCACGGCTTGCTGCGCCGCAACTTGCTGCGGGTCATAACCAAACTGCGTGCCGACCTGCTGGCCTTGGAAGCCCATGATGTTGCGCGCGCCGCCCATTGCGTCAGTCAACGCACCAGACGCTTGCCCAAACACGTTGTTTGCCGCTGCGGAGTTGACCGCAGATGGCATTGGTGTTGGTGCAGATTGCATTACTTGCGCCGGCCTTGGAGCCATTGGCGCAGGCATCGGTGTCGGCGCTGCTGCTGCTGCTGGATTAGAACCACGGCCCATGAGTTACCCCCGTCAATTTCTGTTTGGACGCGCCACTGGGCGCATAGGTGTTGTGCTACGGCTTGGCAGCGCATTGGTTATGCGGGCAATCGCCTGATTGGCTGGCCGCTCAAGAAATGGATCATATACACCGCCCGGCAGAACCGATCGCAAGCGACTGGACGCAAACGAGCTTGGACCGCTGCGTTCACGCGCTTGCTGAATACGCTCACGACCATCTCGATCACTGCCGCCATCTGATGGCTGGGAAACTGCTGCACCGCCACCCTTGTTGCCCAGACCGCCATCGCGCGGCCCCGTAACCGGATCAATGAACATTGCTGTAAGTGCATCAAATTGCGCAGGTGCGCGCTGCTGCAATTCGGCAAGGGCTTGGTCATAAAGCCCGCCAGAAGAATATGCGCCCATTCCGCCGTAATCCATCGCAGTCGGCATACCAGCGTTCGCAGATGTTGGCATACCCAAACCAAATGCATCAGCCGCCGCATTGATGTTACCACCAGCAGCCATCTGCATTGGCGTCATCGCGGCAACGTCTGGCCCGTAATAGGGAACATAGCCAATTTGCGCGATCTGGTCTGCGCGGGCAATATTGCCCTTGGCCGCATTCTCAAGATACTCTGGTATTTTGGTTTCGGTTGTGGTGCTGCCGCGACCCATTATTCAAACTCCTTTTCCAAGACCGTCATCACCGGCTTGTATCCGTATTTCTCAAGAACCCGCTTCCAACCATGTCGCCCCGCGATTGTCATGCTGGTGCAGCCCTGTGTCTTACTCCAAGCTACGGCGCTGTCGATCATATCAATGATTTGATCCATCTCGCCGCCAGCCAAAAAAACGTGCAGGACTTTCTTCTTTGGATATATCACAATCTCTGTGACAGCGCACCCCCTTTCGGCAGGCCACAATTGCAGCTTGCCGTCAAGTATCCGCTCAGAAACGTCATCAAACGTGTGCGTCCCGCCGCTGTATTCCAGCGCGTCATCAATCCACGGGCGGCAATGGTCAATGATATTCAAGACCTGATCCTTGTGACTGACAGCGACACAGACGGCGTGGCGGGCGCAAATGCAGTGGCAGCAAATGCTTCAAGCGTCCCGCGCGTGTGATCGTCCGTTGCCCAATAAGCCTCAAGGTAATCACCGGCGCTTACGCTAAAGATAGCGCCCTTGGTGACAGGCTTTGTTGATGTGCTGTCATGCAGGCTTGCGCGCGTTGCACCGGTCGGCACGTCAACGCCGTTGATCCTTGGCCAAAACCAAAAATCAACTTTCGATCCACTTGTGCTGTAAACCTGCGCAGTGAAGGTCAGGTAATAAACGCCGCCCTCCTCAAAGATAATCCGGCTTTGATTGGGCGATGCCCCAAGGCTAATCCCATCCGAAAACCCAGCCATCGGCGCATCAAAGACAATCGGATAAGCAGTGTTATCCGCCGCCGCAGTGATGTCATTGTCCTGCGTCAGAAACCCAAAGCCATTGGCAATGACAAGCTGACGCCATTCCCCATCAAGCGACACCACTGGATACTTGTTGTCCCGATCCCACAGCAGCACGCCGTTCTCTGCCGCCGTAGCCCTTGCATCAAGCGCACCCAATTGGTCCAGCGCGCGTGCCAAATACCGGCGGATGTTTTCAGCCCATGCTTTCGCATCTGTGGTAAATGGCGGGATCACACGGCTCATCTACGGCCACCTGGGACAGCATCAAGCCGCATCACGCCCACGCGCCAGTCAGCCGCAGAGTTGCCATCAACGCGCATCCGCACCTGACGCCCGGTGAACCTCATGCTGGTCGGGTTTGCCATGCTGAATGGCCCGTAACTACGTTCAGTTGCAGTTGGATAAAACCGCGTCTTAAACGTAGCCGTGACATCGCCCAGCGTTCGTTCGTCTGGGATAAACTGCTGCACGCTCATTACCTGATCGCCAGTCCCAAGCGTGATTGGCCCGCTTTCGCAGAATGGCGTAGCGCCGCTGTAGGAATAGCCCGCCTCATGCTCATATAGAACACCGTCGGCAGCGATCCACATAGGCTGACGAAACACGCCGCTGTCCACGCCTGCGGTCCGGTCAATGTCGCCAGTGGACCAGACGTTCTGCGCGTAGTCGTAGACGACATAGCGGTTGCACTCAACGCTGGCACCGCTTGGATAGAACCACCATATCTCGTTCCAGCGGCTGTTGACTAAGGCGTGAACCTTTGACCGCTGATCGGTGTTGAAGTCGCTGAAAACGTAATCGCTGACTTCGCTGGGCAATTCCTGCACGGCACCGCCGCTGTATGTGAAAAAACTGCGCGCGCCCATCCAGACAACGCCCATGTCAATCGCAACCGCCGCATTGGCCGCAATCAGGCCGCAGGACGTGCCGACACGTTCAAAGCCATAGACGAACGGCGGTCCTTGGTAAGTCGCTGTGTGGGCGTCCTGATCGGTCAGGATCAACGCCTGCCCACGGGTCCGCAGGCCGCGCAGGATTGTGCCGTTGGTCTGGATTTCGATGTCGCCCGCTTCGTTAGTTGCAAGCGGCGTCCAGACTGTGTTGTCCTCTCGATCAGAGAACGCAATCTTGCGCGGGTTTCCACCAGCACCGAAGGCAAACAGGGATCGTTCTTCTGTCACCATCAGCGCAGAACAATTCTCTGGGCTGTTGGCGATCTGCGCGGCATCTTCAGCAGAGTCTAGCTGCCACTCATACAGATTGCCGTCATCAGCCGTGCAGCCGACAAGGTATTCGCCCCAGTTATCCAGCGACCATGTGGTAGCGGGCAACAGCGTTGACGTGTCCTGACGGGGCGTGCCGTAGGTCTGGTTGCCGTAGGTGCTGGCACCGAAGCCCACAGACAACGTGGCATCCACCCGACCGGCTGTGAAGCCGACAGGCGTGATGTCAGTCACTGCATTGCCAGCGGTCATGGCAAACAGCTTGTCGTGCGTGCCAAGGGCCAACCGGCGGCTGTTGCTGTTGTCCTCCCACGCAAGCATTGAACGGACAACGCCCGCAATGTCTACGCTGCCCCGCTGACGCCAACCGCCAACAGGACGCAGGGAACCCTCATGGAACCGGATCAGGTTGCCATCGCGCCACCGGCCAAGCGATTGGTATTCAGTGCCGTTGCGATACTGCCCTGCTGGGATATTGAGCGGGATAAGCGCCATTTGTGTTTCCCTTATGCGGGTTCAACGGGCCAATCGTCATCACCCAGATACGGGAAGTTAGCATGATCCGTGATGTCGCGCAAAGCCTGACGATAGGTAGCCCATGCTGTAGCGTTAACAGGAGCATCAGCAATCTGGGTCCAGTCACTGTCCGACAGCAGTTGGTTGCGTTTGGCTCTAACTCTTGCAGAGGATGCATTGTAATAATTTTGTTTTTCCTCTGGTGTCTTTTCGACAACCGACCACTCAAGATGCCACTTGTCACCTGCATAGGTGGGCGTGTCTGCTCGAACGGCTCTGTAGGTCGTTTCGTCGATGGATGGGGCGGCACCAACGACCACCTCAAATACCTCATAAGAGGCAAGCATTTCATCAGGTATGCGGCGAGGGAAAGATGTCTGCGGATTGTCTTTGTGCAAGTCTCCAATAGTATAAGGAAACTTTGTGACTTGTCCGTCTTGTGTTTTTGTGTAGGTCATAGTTGTATCTCCTTATAACGTGATATCTATAAGTTCTTCCGTGAGGACGGCAGGTGCGTCTGTCAGTACGGCAACAACGTCTGTTAAAACGGCGGGCGCATCGGTGAGTACGGCCAGTGCGTCTGTTAAAACGGCGGGTGCATCAGTAAGTACGGCAGCTTCATAAGTAAAAGAGCCGTATGTCCCTGTCCTAGAACCATTGGGCGGCAGTTTAGCGATGAGGAGGTCATTGATGCCAGCGCCGTCTGAGGTGGTATAACCCACCACAATGATGTTGTTAGCCGAGTCTATGGCTACGGCAGCGCCGATGTCACTTCCTGTTCCGCCTAGAGTCCGGTCCCATTGCAGAGCTCCTGCAGAGTTGTACTTAGCGATGAGGAAGTCATAGCCGCCAGCGCCGTCTGAGTTGGTATAACCCACCACAATAATGTTGTCAGCCGAGTCTATGGCTACGGCATTGCCGAAGTCAGTTCCTGTTCCGCCTAGAGTCCGGTCCCATTGCAGAGCTCCTGCAGAGTTGTACTTAGCGATGAGAACGTCATTGCCGCCAGCGCCGTCTGAGTTGGTATAACCCACCACAATGATGTTGTCATCCGAGTCTATGGCTACGGCAGTGCCGATGTCAGTTCCTGCTCCGCCTAGCCTCCGGTCCCATTGCAGAGATCCTGCAGAGTTGTACTTAGCGATGAGGAAGTCAATGCCGCTCAAGGGGCCGGATGAGGCGGTATAACCCACCACAATGATGTTGTCAGCCGAGTCTATGGCTACGGCATTGCCGACGTCACCTCCTGTTCCGCCTAGAGTCCGGTCCCATTGCAGAGCTCCTGCAGAGTTGTACTTAGCGATGAGGAGGTCAATGCCGCCAGCGCCGTCTGAGTTGGTATAACCCACCACAATGATGTTGTCATCCGAGTCTATGGCTACGGCAGCGCCGAAGTCAGTTCCTGTTCCGCCTAGAGTCCGGTCCCATTGCAGAGCTCCTGCAGAGTTGTACTTAGCGATGAGAACGTCATAGCCGCCAGCGCCGTCTGAGTTGGTCCGGCCCGTCACAATGATGTTGTCAGCCGAGTCTATGGCTACGGCATTGCCGTCGTCACTTCCTGTTCCGCCTAGAGTCCGGTCCCATTGCAGAGCTCCTGCAGAGTTGTGCTTAGCGATGAGGAAGTCAGTGCCGCCAGCGCCGTCTGAGGTGGTCCGGCCCGTCACAATGATGTTGTCAGCCGAGTCTATGGCTACGGCATTGCCGAAGTCATTTTCTGTTCCGCCTAGAAGTGCGATCCAACTAACAACAACCCCGCCGCCAGCAGCAGCCTGTAACAGCTTTGTGCTAATACCGCTCATGCCAGCGCCGCCCCAGCCGTGAAGCCATACCAAGTCGTGCCGCCATCATGGGTGTAGAACACGAACACATCCACTTCTCCCGAACCAGCAGAGATCGTAGGGGCCTCACCACCAGCCCAGTCAACAGATGCAGGCCATGTGATCGTGCGGGCTGTGCTGTCTTGGACAACCTTGAGCGTGAAGCCAAAGGCGCGCCCAGAGGCAGGCGGGTTGCTGAATGTGTAGGTCACGTTCTCAGTCAGCACATGCGTGAACACGTTGCCATCGCGGCAGTTGATCGTCGCTGCGTTGCTGGTTGAGGTGATTGCAGTTTCGTCTTCGACCACACCGGCGTCGAAGATCACGACGCCGTTTGCATCAGCCGTGACAACCTTGCTGGCCTCGGACGTGCCAAGCGTTGTGATGTCGAGGTAGTTGAATTCCGCAGTTGTCGCAGTGACGCCGTCAAGGATGTTTAGCTCGGCGGTTGTTGCAGTAAGCCCATCAAGGATGTTTAACTCAGCCGTTGTGATCGTCGCCCCGTCAAGGATGGCAAACTCTACGTTAGTCACACCGCCGAGAAGCGTATCGATCGCATCCCAGTTTGCGTTCAGCTTTGTTCCCCAAGTGTCTTCGGAAGCGCCGACCTCTGGCTTTACGAACGTGTAATTGGTTGTGGTTCCGTCAGCCATTATGCGGCCCTTTCCAAATAATCTGCATCAGTCCAGCTTGTGACCGGGTCGGACGCGTTGATCCACTTATACCGCGCAGATACTGGCGCGGCTATGCCTATGTCATCTGAGGCCGACATCAACCTAACCCGGTTATACGATATTTGCGGCGAAATTGAAACTGCATCAACGACAGCGCCCACGATTGACATAAAGCCCTGCGATGTTGACGCAAAGACCACGCTCGCAGCAACTTCACTTTGGCGAACAGCAACCGCAGAGCAAGACGCCCCGACGCCAATGCTGGCAGACGCGCTCGCATCTTCTGTGCTGTAGTTTTCGCCATAGACAAACGTGCCGTATGTTGAAAGGCCGTATCCGGGACGGAAACCCACATCCACGTCGTACTTGACGGCAGAGACAGACATGATGCCGCCAAGGCTGGCAACCGCCGATCCCTGCACCACGCGAACGGGCGTTGGATTGGATGCCACAAGCCCCACAGACGCCGCACAGGACGCCTCAACGATAGTTACTGCACTCGCAGACACGGAAAATGAAACACCGACCGCAGCAACAGCCTGTGTCGTCTCTGGCACGCCATAAGCACCAGACCCGTGAACACCCGTGTCATATGTTGAGCGCAGCGCCATCAGCTTGCCGTGATGTCAAGGTCGCCGGTTGGGATGCGAAAAACGTCGCCGTCATTGATGGCTTTCGCAACGGACAGCGCCGAATGCACGATCATGTTGCCGCTGGTTGACGCATCCATGATGCCAATGTGGCTGACTGTACCCCAATTGCCGCCGTTTGCAGCGGGAAACTCAACAGCGGCAGAGTTTGACGCCGTGTCGCCGGTGACGGTGAATGTCACTGCCGTGCGGGCGTAATCAAAGCCAGACACCTCAGTGCCAGCCGTGCCGGTGTCGGTAGGGTCAGACGTGAACAAACCGATATACCAAACTGTCGGGCGCGTTACGCTCCCAGTCGTCAGCAGGTATTGCAGCGTGCTTGTCTCAAATGCGTTTGTCAAAGACATGGTTGTCTCTCCATCAGATATATCTGGCGCAATTATACACCATGCTGGGTTTAATAGCTAGTGACGCGCATCCTAAGGCCAGAGCCTGCAAACCGCGTGTTGTCAGAAGCAAGCTGCAATGAATTAAGCCCTTGAGAATACAACGCAGCCCACGTCTGCAAGCGGGCATCGTCGATGAGATACGGGGCCGATTGCATCAGCGATCCGTATAGATAAACGTCAGGCGCGGTTCGCAACAGCCAGTTGGCTGCGTTCGTGCCGCTCAGAGCAGGCGTCCGCTTGTAGTATGTCAACTGCATTGGATATTCTGCGTCCGGCGTTGGGAACACCTCAATGCTGTCACCGATGTTTGAATAGAACCGAGGCTTGCCCGGCGTGTCCATTGTGTTTTGGCGATACTCAAGCATGTCGTCGCGGGACACCAGTTCCAGCCGCACAGCGTCGTTTGACGTGATGGCGAACCGAATTGTCTCCATCCAGTCTGGCGGCATCTGAACATACCGGCTGTCAAGCGTGGCATCGGATCGTTCAACCATGTTGTAATGGCGAAGATCCCGATCAATGCCAGCTTCGGCCAGCGCAATGAAATCAGGGATTACAGCTGCAAGGTCGTCGCGGTTAAGCCAGTTTCCGATTGATGTCTGCAATTCTGAATATGTGCTGATCGCCATTACTTAGGCTTCTTTGCTGTCTTAGCAGATGCCTTGAACGCAGCCGCCGTTGGTGCGCCCTTGGTGCCAACCTTGCGCATCTTCTCGCCAGATCCAGCCTTGATGCGGGCTTTCTTGGCGGCAATGTTTGCATAAAGACCCTTGGCCATCACTTCTTTCCTTTTGCGAGACAACGGCCAGCGGCCTTGCATTTGCCGGGTGTCGGACAACCCTTGCAGGTTTTGAACATAGGCGCTTTGGTAGGTTTCCGCATGTCAGGCTCCATGACGCGATTGCTTTATGCCCGCTGGCATACCATATCCCAGCCCGTCACGCTAGACCGCGCAGGTTCCGTCTGATCGGTTCGTTCTTGGTCGCGCTCTCACCACGGGCTGTCGGGGCGAAGACAGCCACAAGGCCAGCAGCATCGCTGTTGCTAACCAGAACCCCGTTGGCGAAATAACAGTGGTGATGGTTAACAGTCAGATCGTAAACTGGCTTCTCGCTGCCATTCCGACTTATAGCGACAACTCTTGCCGCAGAACCTACGATTGAGCGCGATGGTCTCAAATTCCGCATTACAGACCTCACAGCAGCCAACGCGCATTTTGCGCCCGCCACGGGCCAGCTTGCCAGCGGCGCGAAGTTGCCGCTTGTTTTCGTCGCTTCCGACCCACGGGTTTGTTTCAGCGTGCAACATGGAATGATCCGATGCCGACATGCATTGAAGGTTTGCCGGCCTGTTGTCGGACTTGTCGTGGTTTTTGTGGTGTATGTGATAGCCGTCAGGTATTTCACCATGCGCATCAATCCATACTGCTCGGTGCATAAATTCTGACCTAGGGTAACGTCTAGAGTAGTATCCAGTTTCTGGGCTGACGTAATACTTAACGCCGTTGAGCGTTTGGAACGGATGCTTTGATGCAACATTCCTGCCGACGTTCCTGCCTCGCACATTCCAGTTGTCACGGTCGAAGTTGTCCCAATTGCCATCAATGGGAACAGCTTCATCTGATTTTGAAGCGCCCAACCAGACACGGTGCAGCATAACTTGCTTGCCGCCCCGCTGAGAAACGTAAAAGCCGCGCTTAGGCCAGAACCAAAACTTGGTGCCGCCATACTCTCTGAAAAAGCGGTCCGATACCCCGCAGCGTTTGCGTTCTCCAACTTCAGACATGACACATCCTCATTTGTGATTATCATGTCACCATACCCGATTGCATCTGCAACAACAACGCCTTCAATCGTGAATACTTTATGCTCTGGCGTCATTTCTAATTTGCGCCCGTCATCAAGCGTTATCTGCACTGTTTCGCAAGCTGTCTTTACCATGCCAGACCATTCAACCAATGCATATCCGGCAGGCGTTAGAACGAAGTCACCAGCCATCACATCCTTGATCTGCACCGCCCCACGGCTGGTAGAAACAATGGCGTCACCGGTTAAACACGCGTGACTAGCCCAGTCGTGATCTGGCCCCAAGCCAATCTCGCGCTTGTCGTCCCATTTCTCGTGATACCATGACAGCGCCTCACGCCCGGCAACCGTTGCGTCCTCATTGAACCGACACTGCGGGAACATGGACCGCAATGCATAGATCCGCTGGACAGCAGCGCCCTTGCCTTGGTTTGGCACCACATACGTTGCGAAGCCAGCCTCTCGCAGAAACTTCTCCGGCGTCACGCTGTAGACGTTGTCGTGTTTGACCCCATCGTGCGGCAGAACGCATGTCGCATCAGCATAGTTGTTCTCACGCAGCCAATTGACGTGCGCCTCGAATGGCTGGCCGACAGCCTCGTAGTAATCCAGCCAGCGGATCTCCTCACCGACATACTGCACGATCCACATTGCCGTGGCATCCGCTGACGATGATGTTGAGCCAATGTCCCAGACCGCATAGACCTTGTTCATGCCGTGCTTGTTGTAGAACCCGATCCGGTTTTCCTTGCGCGCCACATCCAGCAGATCGGCATAATACGCCCCCTTCAACGCCCGCAGATATGCGCCTTCCCAGACGTGATCGTAGACCGCCTTGTCGAGCGTCTTTTCCTGCTGTTCACGCAGCGCCTTTAGGCCATCGGGGAAGTAAGGATTGTCGCGCCAGTTGATCTCCGCTGAGAACAGGCCCGGCGGATTGTCTTGGCGGAAACGCCTGTCAACCGGGCTGCGTTCCGTCTTTGGATTCCACAGCGCCCAGATCTCGGACTTAGGCTGGCGAAACACCGTTGCCTCAAGAGCGAGCCATGACCCTTCTGGAATGTCCTCAGCTTCCTCAACGATGGTCAGATCAATCTTGGCCAGCGACTTGATGGATTGTTCGTTGCGGCGCAGACCCCGAAAGATAAACTCCGTCCCATTCGCGCCTCGGATGTAATCCACGCCGACATCGTAGTGTGCTTCCAGCCACGGGTGCGCCTCGATCGCCGCCTTGATCTCGGCGTGCATGGATTGCTTGATGCTTGCTTGAAACTCTCGGACGCACAAGATCCGCAATGGCTCTGCGTAGCCCCACACAGCGGCCATGAGAGACGCACTGAACGACTTGCCAGACCCTCGGCCACCGTAGATCGCCCGATACCGTGCAGCGCCCCTGTTTGGCGACAGGACAGGCACCAGCTTCGGCGGAAGTTTAATCGTCGCGTTTGTCATCAGCCGATGCGGCCTCGATGATTATGCGCGTCGGCGCAAGTGATCCGTCGCTGGATGTGACGTCCTGCTCTACCTTGTCAGAGTAGCCGTGCTTGGTCATCATCATCTTTGTGATAGGTGCGTTGAAAACCCCACCAAGACCGCCGCGCAGCAATTGACGCTCTTGCGTTTCGGCTATTTTGCCAAGGATGTTAGAAAACTCTTTTGTTTTGTCATTTGCCCAGACGTGGCAAGTCTCGCGGCGAACGCCAATCTCACATGCCAAACCTGCTACACTTGGCACAGGGTCGCCAACATTTTCCCATCCGCCATTGGCGTATTCCCAAGCCTTCTCGACAAGTTTTGGCGTGTAATCTGTTGGACGTCCTGCTGGCACTTTGTTCTCCATTGTTGGCGCACACGATAGCACGCTTGTTTTGCTTGGTCTATCTTTCAGCAAGCAAACCAAGCAAAGGCATCAGGCGTTCCATCTCGGCTTGTCCTGCACCAGTAGCAAGTAAGCCTGCTAGTGGGGATACGTTGGCTGCGTTGAGGTTGGATAGATTAGATAGTCGGGAATCAAAGCGGGCGAAGCGGGAACGGACGTTTGCTGGGTTTGAAACCATCATAACATCAGACGGCATTGAACTTTCTGGTCCATAATACTTTGCGGACCCTCCCCGATCCACCAAGTCGTTAAACCTGACCCTATCTGCGCCATAGCCTTGAAACATCCTAGATAAATCGTTCGTGTCAAGAAAATCCGTTCCAGACATGACATCATATGGCTCAAAGTAACTGTCTGGAATGTAATCACGCAGCAATGAATCATCACCCTGAAAACCGACGCGCGCGTTGCGGTCTATCACATTCCAATTTCGGCCCTGAGCATCAATGATTGCATCACTTTGGCCGCGTGAAAAAATCGGGTAAATGCCGCCATCACCACGAGCCGGAATGTAAGACGCCGCGACATCTGGGCTGGACGACATTGTTACGCCGATTTGGTCTCGCTGGCCTTGGCCTGTTTGAAACGCCAAGCGCGGCGCATCGCCACGATACATTTCATCGTTTACGTCAAATCCCTGTTGGATGGCTCGGCGCATCCTACTGGCTTCATCCATCGGCAGGTCCATGCCTGTCTCGCCCCGCTGGTAAAGCGCAAACATCTCCTGCGGGTCCACCCGTGCCATCATTTCGTCGGTGACATCGGCAGCACGTCCAGAGCGTAGAAGGGCGGCAACCTCTTGGGCTGGTGATACGGGACGCGGTTGCGCAGCGGGTGTTATTAAATTTACAGAACTGTCTTCGTCTATTGCTCGAAACACATCTTCGATTGTTGCGTCCGGCCTGCCATAAGGTCTGCGCCCCAATCTGTAAGCGGTTGTCGCTGCGGCTCTAGAAGAAACCTGCCCGCCCATTACTGGGAAATCTTGCATGACACGCGATTGAAGTGCTTGCCCAATGCCCTGACCGCGAAACCCTTCTGGCACCTCAAGTTCTAATACGGATGCGCTACCATCAGGACGGACCACAACTTCCATTGTTCCGCCGCTGTTTGGATCAGTATATCTAACTCTTTCAGTGCCAGCCCCAAATATGCTTGAGGCATCTTTTCTGGCAACGTTAAGATCAGGCGCAGCCACACGCCCGCCCATGCCGATAGAGCCAGCAGGACGCGACAGCAGGCCACCCCCGCCCATAGCAAGCCCAGCGCCCGTCAGGGCGGCTGCATCCACATCAGCGGCAGGCACACGGCCCACAGTGGCGTTCAGCGTCTGGTCAAGAGCGCCAAACCCGCCGCCTAGAAGCCCAGTCAGTGCAGCCATCGGCTCTGGGCGCAGGCTAAGGTCGCCCTCAACGTTCCGAGACAGCAAGCCCATTGTGCCAGCGACAGGGCGTCGGCCAGCTTTTGTCATCTCTTGGCTGGATCTGTCTGCCGCATCCATGATCGGGGCGAAGATAGAGTTGCGCCGATTATACTCACGCAGCATCATGTCAACGTCGCCGCCGCTCTGCTGGATCTCTGGCAGCATGGCCATGAATTCAGACCGAGGCAGATCAAGGATGTTCACGGGCCGGTTGTCGTCGAAAGGCAACGGCAGCATGTTTGCCGCTGCATAGGCGTTACGCCGCTCTTGGTCTGGTGTCAGTGTCGATCTGGCCATCTGGCGCTCCTTGCCCGTTGCCCAGAAAATACACGACAGCGCCTAGAAAGTCCACAAACTAGACGCAAGGCTTTTGCCCCATGCTACATTCCGTCCATGCAGTTAATGGTCAGCAACAAAGCGTCTTCCTCGTCAAAGCCTGCGTCCAGATGCGCCTTGAAAAACTTAAACCGCAGTTCAGCGATGATGCGGAACGCCTCTCCGGTTTGATCTAGCATGTGCTGTGCCTGCTGGATTTCAGCCCCGAAGATTGCGCTTTCGATTATTTTCTTCGCGTCCATTTGGTTCCCCTTTGCTTGCCTGACTTGATTATGCCCGCTTATGGATTGTAAATCTATTGTTCAAACCACTGCACAAGACGGTCGGATATGTTCAGCGTATCAGCCATCTGGCCTAGATCCGATAGAGATGTGACCCATTGGGCTAGCCCCATCATGTCCGGTCTAGTCAATGCGACGTAGGTGTAAGCCTCCAGCTTGTCAGCGAAGGTCAGGCGCGGGTCGTGGTGGTCGATCACGTCAATGCCCATTTCCTGCCGTGCGATTGCTTCCCGTAGGTGCAAGAAGTGTGCCAACTGCTCGTCTTGCTTGGCCGGGCTTGGAACGTCACCGACCATCAGTTCCCCGCAATCGTGATGCAAGGCCGCGTAGAGAAGCGATGCAGATGCCGATGGAAAAAAGTAGCACACAATCTGTGCCACCCTGCAGTGGTGATCTGCAAGCGTCTGGGCTGGCACATCTGGGTTTGCGTGCCAGCGGGTGACGGACCCTGATTTGTAGATTGGGTTGATCCCCACGACAGGTTGGTAGGTCATTTGGTCATTGTGCTTTCTGCATGTGCGTCACGGACAAGTTCGGTGATGTATTCAGCGACGTCAGCATATTCGTTCTTGCCGACTTCGTTGATGATCCAGTCCTGTTGGTCCTTGCTTAGAACCTGCAATATGTCCCCGATGTTTCCAAATTTAATCATGTGATTTTGAAAGCGGTCTTTGACCTGCTGCCGAGGCGATGCCTTGATCTTGCGCGGTGGGACTATGCCTGCCTTGCGTGCTATGACAACAGCCCGGACAACCTTGGTGTAACCAAATCCTGTGGCCTTTTGTATCTCGGCATGGCTGCGACCCGCCCTGTGCATTTCCGCGACGATGTTGATTTCTTGCTCTGTCATGGCCGTGCCACATCACATGCCAGACCCACGCAGTATGCGTCCACTAGCTTGCCCCAAAGCGCCTCCAATGTTTCGACCATCGAGCCTATTGCGAATATGATTATGTATAGTGATGTCATGTTGTCTGTTCCTTCTTTTTGCGCATATACGCGTCGAACTCTCTGAGAAGTTTCCGGTTTTGCAGGTCGGCCCGCAGTCTTTTCGTCGACTTCACGGTCATGTCGTAAGTCAGGAAAACCGCAATGACGGGCAGAGGCATCGGCCAGAACAGCGCGTATCCAATGACGCGCCAATGCATCGTGCCCTCATGTGATGCCGCGATTGCAAGCGCACTAACGGCGAACGTCCACCACAGGATCGCAAGAACAATTATCGACATGTCACTCATCAGTCTTTCCTTTCATAGCGTCCGCCATTGCCAGCGCCGTGAACAACGCAGCCGCATTATTGTGATAAGGTCCATTATTCACGCCCCCTAATGTAAAACCAGACCGGCTCTCTCCGCTCGGCGGAATAATGGAGAATGGTACCTGCTGACAACACAAGCCCGCCAAAGGCGCCAATCGCAAGCAACGCCTCTCGCATATCGGAGAGAGGATACCCTATCATCAGCCCAAGGCTGGCGAACATGAGCGTCGGCACATAAAACGCGATGACTGGCAAAGCATATCGCAGGTCAATTCTAATCATTGGTATGTCCTTTCATAGCGTCCGCCAGTATCGCGGCGCGGGTTTCGGGGGTGTTCAGGGCGCGGCGCGCTGCATTGATATAATCTGCCGTGTGCTTTTCGTCTTTCCAATCTGGGCTGTCCCATCTGTCAATGACGGCCTGCGCCGCAAAAATGATGGCGTCAACAAAATCGGCGCGAATGTATTTTTCGTGCGGCCAGTCCTGCGAGCAATTTGGTTTTTCTGAATTATCCCACGTTCCATCTTCAATCGAATATCCGGTTCGACCATAGGCCCAAATCCGTTCTGGTGCGTCCCCCATCACTCCACCCCCCTTAGTAGCCATGTCCAGCGCGTCAGGGGATGGCCGAGCAAGCAACGCATCCGCGATGTCTTCGGCCACATGAAAATCGACCATACCAACCTTGTCCCCGCCACCGATGGCCTTGCAGATCAGCTCAATAAGTTCGTCGCGATCCAGCACCGCAGAGGCGTCGTTACGCATCCGCCACTTCTGGCCTACTTTGAATTTAGTCATCCCTCTAATCTCCATTCCATGTTTCTGTTTCGGATTTCTTCAAGCAATTCGTCAGCCTTCGGGTTGTCGTGGCGCACGCAGGTCTTGTAGCAGTTAAGCAGGTATTCATCGCCCAGCGTGTCAATCCAGATCGGCCCGTCGTGGCTGAACCATTGCCCTCGGCCAACGCGCTCTTGCGGGTCATTCATTGCGGCTCTCCCATAGTTCCGACACCCGCGCTTTTAGTTGTTCTTTCGCTGGGTGGCCGTTGATGTAGTCCCTGCGTGCTTGCAGGGTGGTTAGGTTTATTGCGTGTCGCGCGGCGCTGTTGATGATTGCTGCGCGGCAGGCTTGGCCATATGCGGCCTTTGTCTTGGTGTCCGGCAAGTAAACGTCGCCAGATCCGATTGCGTCACCCGTAGCCCAAGGCTTCATGGTTGGGTCTTGCGGGCGATGTAGGCAAAACGGCTTTCACCAAGGCGGCGCTGATAAAGCAAACATTCCCCGCGCTGGTGTGCAACGAAGGCTTCATACTTATGCGCCCCCGCTGCGTGTTTGCCGACGTGATACAAGATTTCGTCGCCAGCTTCGGCATTGGCAAGAACCATCTGGAACGTGCCTTTGCCTTCTGCTGTGATGTCAATCTGTGCCATCCTAAAATGGAATTTCGTCGTCAGGCACATTGGATTGCGGTGGCTGGTCATAGCCGCCCTGCTCGGACCGTTCGCCGCCGCCACCCATGAACGTCAATTCATTGACCAGCAGTTGCAGCGAACCTTTGCCCTCGTAGACGTTGACGCTGGGCTTGCCAGACAACGCCAGCTTGGAACCTTTGGTAATGTAGCTTTGCAGGCTGTCGGCCCGCTGACCAAAGATCGAACAGCTGACCCAAACGCTGTCGCGCTTGTTGCCGCCCTTGTCCTTGCCCTGATCTACGGCAATCGAAAAGCCGAGAACCGAGTCGCCGTTTTGTGTTTTGCGCAGAACCGCGTCTTTTCCGACGTTGCCTGCAATGGTCATGTTTAGCATATCATATCTCCTTTATGCCTTCCTAAAGTTGCATGTATCATAAACTGCGTCAAGCGGTTTATGCGTTCTCAAGCGTTGCGGCCGAATTATGCTTTTCCTTCAATGCATCCTCTATGCGCTGGGCATACTCTTGCCCCCCGACTTCTTTGGCTGCGAAGTATAGCGCAGAACGATACTTGCGAATCTGGTCAGTCGTCACCAATCCTTCGCGCAAAAGCTGGACCGCACCTCGGCCATAAAGCCAGCCGTCGCCAACAGAGTCACCGGCAGCAATGCGGCGGGCAACAATCTGGATCGCGTCTTCGCTGGCAAAGGGCTTGCCTGTGATTTCAACCGCTTCGCGTTTAGCGGTTGCGTCAAGCGCCTTAATAAAATGTGCTGGCATCGGCCATGCGCGCTGCGTGTAAGTTTTGCGAATGTGCCGGAAAGCCGTTTCGATCCGGTCACGGAAATTTTCGGGGCTTGATGATGCTGAGATGAGACCGTTCACCTCCTCTGCTATCGCCGCTATTTCCCTCATGCATCCCTCGTCGTCCAGATGTGTCGGGCGCTGATACTGGCGCAGAAAGTCGGTGATAAGCATTGTGGCCGATGCTAGGCGTGTCTGGTAACTCATTCATTTTCTCCGATAGGTGTTTCTGGATGTTGTCGTAAAAGTCCGTTGGGGAAGCTGCGGCCTCATCTAGCCATCGCTCGCCGTTAAGCCATGAGGCAGGGTGCGCCGTGTATTGCTGATCTTGGCCCTGTCGCTGTCTGGCATATGCGCCCATTGCGTCTATAATGGTTTGCGGGGTGACCTTTTTGGTTGCGGCTTTCCATGCCTTGACGGCCTGCCCCTTGCCAGCCTTTCGTGGAACAACTGACCAAAAGGCTTCAAACTCGTCATCTGCAATGATGGTTCTTTTATGGTTCTTTATGGTTAATGATGGTTCGGGTGCATCTCCTGCGGGGTTTATGACATCCATATGCGGGGTTTGCGTATCCATATGCGGGGTTTCTGCATCCATCTGCGGGGGTGCATCTCCTGCGGGGTGCATATCCTGCGGGGTTTTTACGGTGTAGAGGTTGCAATTCCTGCGCCCATTTCCGGTCTCTATGTGAAGCCAGCCTTGGTCCTCGAGGCGCCTAATAATGGTCTGAACGCCACGCTCCGACATGCACGTCTTGCGGCAAATCCCAGCGATGCTGGGCCAGCATTCACCTTCGTTATTGGCGTAGTCTGCAATAGCCAGAAGCACAAACCTTTCGGCCTGCTTTTCAGGTCCGGCCTCCCAGACCTTTGACATTATTTTAATGCTCAAGGGGTTCCCCTTATGTTGGGGCAGGTATTGCGCAAGGGGGCCAGCCCGTGCTATCAATAACCTGCGTTTGTTGCTACTCGCACTGTAGGCCCGCCAGCCTCAAAGATCAAGCCTCGGCCATAGATTGGTCGGGGTTTTTCCTTTCCCCAGCACCTGCTATGATCCCCGTGCGCTGGTCATGGGCGCAGCCGTGGTGTCCTCCTGCACCTCCCACGCGGCTTACTGGCGGGTTGAGGCATTGCTGTCTCCCCGCCGTTTTTTTGCCGCTTGGCTCAATCTATACCACCCACCACGCATCAGCACATCGCCAGCGTCGTCCATCTCGATCAGGGTTCGTTGTACAATATCCTGTGCAACTGGCGCACCGCCCAGGGCAGATAGATCGTCTGCAATGGTTTCAGCACTGCCACCCGGCACGATCGACAGCAGGGCTATGATCTGGTCACGCATCCCACTCTCCCAGCTTCTCTTTGACATCATCAATGGATCGCACCACGGCCCAATAGCCACCCGCGGCGATTATAGCCGCACCCACGGCCCGCTGGGCAGGGCTGGCATATCCGCCCTCGGCTTTGATCTCGAAGCCGTAGAAGTGGCCCTGATTCAGCATCATCAGATCGGGAAAGCCGACGACCATGCCCATGAATTTCTGCTTAGCAATGGCGCGGGCGATGGCCTGCCCCCTGACGTCCGTCTGGTTGGCAGAGTGATGCACCACGGCTTTTGGATATTGCAGGCGTAGGTAGGCAAGGATGGCTTGGTGGATCGGCCCTTCGAGATTGCGCCTCACTGCGGAACCCCGCGATGCTTGCCTTCAAATATGCGGCGACAAGTTGCCTCGCGCACTGACGGCCTGTCGGTCACCAGATCGTCAACCGTGATGCCCAGCCCCTCGGCCAGCCGCACAGCCGTCCAAATGCTTGGTGCCTGCACATTACCAGATCGCAGCTGCGAATAAGCAGGCTTGCCCATGTTGCACCTAGCAGCCTGCTGGCCCAGGCTAACGCCTTTGGTTTTCCATGCATCTGAATATGCCCGCAGGTTAGCGGTGAAGATCGGTGTCGGTTCCATGTCGTTCTCCTGTGTTATGTTTGGTCAGCATAAAATTATTTCAGGCAATGCGCAATATGTGCTTGCAAGAACGCCGCAAGAAAGTTAGACAGTTGTTAGACGGAACGCAAACAGGAGACAAGCACATGACAATGAACCTTGACGCAATGATTCAACATGCGCGGGCCAACGTAGGAAGCACAGAATACGTTGTTAAAAATGGCAACCTAATGGTTAAGGCGGAGCGGGTTTGGCGCGGCCCCAAGATTCACACTCGCGTCAAGTGCTACATTGACGGCGCGGTCGTTAGCCGGGATGAAGCCGCCAAATTGCAGCGCACAGCATAACCAAGGGGGGCTTCGGCCCCCACCACCACGGGAGAAAAACATGACAATTCAATGGGCAACGCCAAAGCGCAAAGGTGGCGCATCAGCTAGCAATAAATCTGGCGTATATCTTGCATCATCAAGAGCGGGCGAAGGTCGGCCAGCACAACTTTCGATTGGCATACAGGCAGACGCAATGAAAGCAATGCGCTGGGTTGTTGGTGATCGGGTTATTCTGGGCCGTGACAGTGAAACAGGCATTTTTGTTTTGTGCCGTCACCCAGACGGTTTCAAGCTGACATCGCGCAGCACGCGCAAGCGCCAAGATTCGGCAGGTCTTTGTATCGCTGCTAGCGTCAAAATGGGAACGCCATCTTTTATTGATGAAGATAAAATTCCAGCATCGGTCGCGCTTGCTGATTGCGAACTGGACGGCGCACAGTTGCGCTTTGTCCTTTATTGATCGGAGCAAAACATGACAGTCACATCAACATACAACGGCGAAGAGATCCAAGTAGACTTCCACGCTGAAACAGAACGCAGCGACTACGGCGTGCCGGGTTCGCCTGTCTGGGATGAAGTCGATCCCGCCAGCATTGAGGTCGCGGCGCTGACTATATTGGGCATTGACGTCCAGCTGACCGATTTGCCCGCACACTTGCAGCAGGCCATCATCGACTTGGCCGACGAAACAGAATTTGCATAGGAGCAACGACAATGAAAATGAAAGACCTTCTTACTGATCTGATTGGTGCCATCGCAATCTTCGGGGGCGGCTACGCTTTCCTGATCTTCGGGCATGGGATGGGCTGGTAACATGACTGAGCATAAAAACATTTACATGGCTCTCTGTGCCGCACAGGCAAACATGGGCAAAGTCACCAAGGGATCGGTAAACCCTGCCTTCAAAAGCAAATATGCCGATCTGGCCGATGTCGTCTCGGTCGCTGTTCCCGCGCTCACAGAGCAAGGCATTGCGATGTATCACAGTGTGATACGCGACGAACACGGAACAGCGATGCGCACCACGCTTTCACACGGGGCGACAGACACGCACATTCATTGCGACGTTCCAATGATTGTGGACAAGCAAAATATGCAGGGCATGAAGTCTGCCACGACCTATGCCAAGCGCATTGGGCTTGAGAGCGTCACAGGCATAGCTGCGGAAGATGATGATGGAAATGCCGCATCCAAGGCCCCACCTAAAGCGGAACCAAAGCCCGCACCCATCGACACAGAGGCCTCACAGAAGGCTCGAGAGTATCTGGCCGAGGCAGACAGCCTTGACGACCTCAAGGAACGCTGGTCGCGCATCCCAAAGCCTGTAGCAGCCTTGCTAGTCGTTAGCGCAGCCAAGGATGCTGCCAAGCTGAGGCTGACACACGCAGCCAATGCCGATCTGTGCGGCGACGAATTACCGTATTGAGAAAAGAAGGGACAAAAACATGACAAACGATCCACGTCTTTCCGTTGGCGGTAATAACCCGCCAGACCCCATCGACGAGGCACTGGCCCCATACGGCGAAGCCA
>Ga0222708_1000029_pt1 | contig 41705 bp, 46 predicted proteins | sample AntAcemetage1576_FD_179806 | JGI IMG/M metagenome (GOLD analysis project Ga0222708, IMG submission 179806) | Saline water microbial communities from Ace Lake, Antarctica - #1576 | ecosystem: Environmental > Aquatic > Non-marine Saline and Alkaline > Saline | place: Antarctica: Ace Lake... | reverse complement strand
CTAGACTTTGAGGGTAAAAAGATGATCACCCCCAAAAAGAAAACAAAAGCCATTTAAAACCTAACTTTTACCTTTAATGTTATCCGTGTTAATCTTTGAAATACAAAGTCTACCGTTGCCGTCACGGGCAAAAGAGCCAGGTAAACGTGAACTAACCTGGTAGTGTTATGCTGTAGGGCAAAATGGAGCAGGGTGTTTTGGGAACCTGCCGGTAGACTTTAAGTTTTTAAAAAAGGACGCAAGCCAATCCATGCTGACAACTTCAGAACTTATGCAAAAGTTAGACTCTTGGGGAAATGATAATCAATCGTATAGAAATACTTACGTTTCGTTTGAGCCTGAGATGTTGGGTATTATCAAATGTTTTTTTATAGAAGAAGCCACTCACAAGCCGGGCACTTGGGACATATGGTGGACTAAAAACCATATGCGTTTCAAAGGTCACACAACCAACCTGGAAATGCGAAAATGTCACGAGGTGATGTACAACTTTTTGACATCACTGGCACGAAAGTCTCTAAACGTGACAACGATGATTGATGAAGAAAAACCAGTCAAGGTGCGGTTGCGGCAAAAAAAGGCTTAACATTATAAAATAGTTGACAGTTATTTTTTTTTTGGTTAATTTCCTTGGTTACCAGATCACCTCGGTGATTAGTTTTATTAGACTCTGAGTGGCGACTCAACAGTGTGGTACCTAATAAAAGCTGTGAGAAGGTAGCGAAAACCCTCTCTGATCGAACCTGCAATCGTAAGACTGCGGGTTTTTTTCATTTCAGGTTTTTAGAATTTCTGTATAATTTTAAAAACCTGAACTGGAGAGCATCGCCATGCCCACTGTTAGTCTATGTGTCGTAAGTTTAATGGCTATATTTGGCTGTTGTACCAATCATTCAACCAAAAATATAAACCCATGGCCGAAAGAACAGTCTACGATAACTTTTAAAACCCCGCAGACAAACCGTACCGATCCTAATGAAAACTTTAGACTATTACATCAATCGACAATTATTTTGGATGAAGATGGTTTTGCTTACGAAACCGATGACTTAAATGTAATCAGTTCAGAAAAAAAAAGAATAGCGCTAGACTTTTACGGAAACTTAGTCAATCTGAACTAAATGCTAAAAGCTACACGTCCAAAACCAGTGTGACAGTGTTTTTAGAACCCATCAAAAAAACTCAAAAGATAAAAATTCAGATAGAGGTCAAAACCTCCATATAAACAAATTTTCAAGATTTAAAAGATTCTGCTTACAAAAATTGTAAAAAGGTTAGATATGCTAAGGTCTTTGCTCTGTAAGTTTGAAACCTGTGAAAACACGTTCACGACGAAGTACGTAAAACAAATGTATTGCAACTCTGACCTTTGTAAACAAACAAGAGAAAGAGAACGGTTTAGAATTAGAAGAGAAAAAGAAAAATTACAAACCGCAGAAAGAAGACAACGAAAAGCGCAAAGATTAGCACAAGAAAATCTTAGAACCCAACCGCACACTTAATATTACCTACGAAAAATTGTGTTATAATCTTAATATCAAAATATCTAAATATCTAAAATTTGTGGTAATTTTAAGGAGTTGGAATGAAAATTCTTGACTTGCTCGCAGGCACATTCTTTGCGTGTTGGCCTCTATTTACTATGGGCGCTCCTAGGTTTGAGCCTAGAGTCATCCAGGCCTACACGGCAAACCCGTCAGATTATCCGGAGGTCATAGCGTTTCGCTACAGTGTTAAAGAAGAGTTTACGGCATGCAGTGGAACAGTTGTGGGTCCTCGAGCGGTACTGACAGCGGCTAGCTGTGTGGATCACCGTAAACGTATTTATTTTAAGATCAAGAATGTAAATTACTCGGCTGTGTGTACTGAGCATCCTTTAAATGAACCGCCATCCAACATGAGATTTGACATGGCGTTATGTCTGACAGACAAAGTTATGGATGTACGGCCGGCTTTTTTAAATGCTGATCCTGTTGTTATCGGGGAAACGCTTCTCATTGTCGGTTGTGATTCTATTCTTGAACAACAAGATACCTGTGAAAAAGGATTATACCGCTACGGTAGAACAAAGGTTATCAGGCTACCAGAACCTAATGTTAGAAATAACCTGCACGCAGAAGGATATACGGCTGTTCACTTTGGAGATTGTGGAGCACCAGCATACAAAGATATGATTCATCCAGGTGGGCAACCGCACATTATAAAAGCCGTTAACGTGAGCGGAAACAGAAGACGTGGATCGATCTTTGCTCCGGTATACTCGAAAGAAGCGGTAGAATTTATAATCCAATGGGGTGAATTTAATAATAGCGTGGTGTGCGGTATCTCTGATGACTGTAATTTTAGAGATGTACAGATCGACATTCCCCAAATCACACGAGAAGACGAAAACCAACTGATCACGGGAACTGAGCCTGATTACTCAGGCCGCTACCACAGCTTTAAAGAAAAGTTTAAACGCTACCGGACTAAGTTCAACCAGTGCATTTCATGTATAACCTGTCTTGCAGCATTAGGAGCAGAGATCTACGCAATTAAAACCCTTGATAGGCCTTAAAGATTTTCTTTGTCTATTTTTTTAAGTAGGCTCTCCAGCAATACTTGGTTGTTAGCCGCGATCTGCAACGATTTCTTGGCGTAAGCCTCTGCGCGAGTATAGCTTTTAGATATTTTATAACCTTGCTCATACAACTCTTCCAATTCCTCTTCCCAATCACTATACTTTTTTAAGGATAGTTCTTGATTTAAATTTTTATCAAAAGATTTCAAATGATTACCTTTATCCAAGTCCTTTTGTTGATTGACATTTTTCTGATCATCATGCTTAAATGTACCGAATGAACAATTAGTTTTAGACATACTAGAAAGCTCATGAACCAGTCTAGGGCCTAATAGTTTTAAATCATTTAAATCGAGCGTCAAAAAATTAGAAGATCTCAGTCTTTTGTCTTTGATATAGCAACAGGCCTCACATCAGTTAACACAAGCTTTCTCCCTTAATTTAGCCAAGCATTCTTTTTTACTTCCCCTAGTTAAAACATTCCGGTTATCTTTTATTAAGATAATGCAATATTTTTGTCGTTGTAAAAACCAACTCTTACGATCGTAGAATTTGACTTTGTTATCGTTTCCACTAGCAAAACCTCGCTACTCACAAAAAAAAAAGGACGTGTTATAATATTTTTATACATAAAACTTAAGAAAATAAAACTTTAAATTAATAGATGGATTTGCATCTACAATTATTTATAATAAAATAAAATAAAAACAAGATATTAACTTTCTTACATAAGAAAAAATTTAAGGTATCAAAAACCAATGGGCGAGTTATTACCAGTAAAAGTTCGGCGTGCACGGTTCATTCAAAAAAACATTGACTGGGGGACGTTAGAAAAAATGTGGATGGCACAAACCCGCTACACCACCGTACAGTCTTACCTGATAAGTTTTGGGCTAGATCCTACAAAGAGACGCTTTAAAGAGATCACGAAGTATTGGGAAGGAAAAGAATTTGCGTCCGCTGAAGCAAAAAAGCTTTTAGACCGCACGTTAAAAAACAAAGCGATCCCTGAAGATTATGAGGAAAAGGTTTCACAGGTCATGAGTATGATCCGTACGTGGAGAGCCTTACAAGCAGAAAAAGATTATGAGCTAGGAAACGAGCTAAGAGATCTTGTCATGTATCAAATCTCTAAACTCAAGGAAAAGTGTGCAGAAGGTAAAGAGATCAGAACCTTTGATATTTTAAATCTCACAAAGATTTTAGAGACTGTGCAAAGAGTGCAACGTTTATCTCTGGGGATGAGTACCGATAACGTAGGCATTGAAGACGCAAGAGATCTCGCCGAACAACAAACGGGAGTAGACCCTAAAGATACGACGCCAATCTTTGAAGTGGAAGTTAACAATCACGGTAAGTTTACCCGGATGAGGCCTAGAAGGGTCAACTAATTTAGGAATTTGAAAAAAACCTGCTATAACTAATAGACCGCAGCTATAATCTATTGATGACTAAAAGGGCTGCAAACAGTGACCATGCAGGCTGAAGATATACAAAGACTCTATCAAGAGTTAGAGCAAGACATCCATTCTTACAATCATGCTACCCCTACCTTTAACCATCAAAGTTACCCTACCTCTATTGTTTTAAAGACCCTGTGCGGTTTTACAAAACTGATTACTTTGTCTTCTCATAAAGACGTGATCAACTACAGACAACCAAACAGCAAATACCGAAAAATATTTATGTATCAAAATAAAAAAGATCAACTAGGTAGAAGGATATTCGAGGAACAAAACACGTGAAAAAGACCTACGCATTGTTGATGGTCATTTATTTTACGTTCTGTGTCTTTGTCATTTCACCTTTTGGAATTATTAACTTTTACCAACTTGTGATTTATCTATTCGAACTGTTTAAATAAAAAAAGGATTACACCTTTGGATGACAACCTAGGCGTATTTTACATTAAAAGCAGTAGAACCCTGTTAGTTGGTCTGCCAGCCTATCACATTATGACTGTGGTTAACGAGTTTACAACGTGCAGTATACCCTTTGAGGACATTTTGGAAGCGTGTGAGTTTGAAATTTTTGATATAAAAGATATCTCCTTTACGACAATCGAAAACTATAAAAAAATAACAGAAGAATTCGAAAGCTCTGAACAACTACTGGAAGAATTTAGAGAGTTCAAAAAAAATAGAAACAAAACAAAATTAGCTGTTGTTTTACCCATTGAAAAAAAGGGAACTAATCATGCCGATTAGATGGAACAAAAACGGTGAACGCTATACCAACGGCAACCTTAGAATTCAACGATCCACAAGATCATACTCTGTAGAAATAGTAGCCGGAAAAACCTTTAGACCGTACAACCCTAGTGCTAAAGATATCTTTCATCTGTATGACGATGGACAGTATATCGGTCAAACCAGAACTCTCGGGTTAGCAAAAGAAAAACTGGGTGACCTGCAAAGTCAAAAAGAACAATAACTGAGGTCTACACATGCCTCACGCTACTATTCGTCTACCAGCTCCATGGAAAGGCGGACAAGATAAGTTTTTCTATTGGAGTGACGAAAACCCCGAAGCTCAAGTCCTCGTTGGACCCTGTGGAACTAAAGTAGGTAAAGCAATAGACATAAAAGAAGTCTTACCAACACCAGAAGGCTTTAAAACAGTAGAAAAAATAGCAGTTGGTGACCTTGTGTTTAGTGAACACGGACAGCCTATCAAAGTCACACACATGACCCCCGTGATGCATGATCATGACTGTTTTGAAGTTGTATTTAGTGACGGCAACAAAATCACCTGTGACGCAGGGCATCTTTGGACAACCTATACGTGCCAACATGAAACCCCAAAGGTTTTTACAACCCGTGAAATCAAAAACTCGTTAACCACTACTAAAAACAATGAAACGAAATACAACCACAAAGTAGCGTGCGTCAGCAGAGCGGTAGAGTTCACCAAAAAACTTCTACCTTTGGATCCCTACAGTTTTGGAACAGGGTTAGACGAACGTAAAAACAAAACCCGAATTCCTGATCTGTACCTGACGTCGTCCCCTTTGCAGCGTCTTAGTTTACTGCAAGGGATTATGGACACCAAAGGATCAGTGATGGGTGATTTCTACGTGTTTGAGAGCGTGAGTTTACCTTTGATGCTTGATGTAGCCGGTTTATGTCACGGCTTTGGTATGCTGCTACACCGCACAACAAAGAAAGACATTCACCGCCTGAGCTTTCAAACCGACCTTTTAATGTTCACTAAAAAAGAAAACCTAAAACCTAAAACACCAAAAGGCTTGCAGTTTAGAAAGATTGTAGCCGTAATCCCGGTAGATTCTGTTCCCGTCAAATGCATAACGGTAGACAACCCAACCTCTCTTTTTTTGGTAGGGAAAGGCTTTGTTCCTACGCACAACTCGTTTGGATCGGCTCTGTGGCTTACAAAAGAAGCTCTCGTAAATCCTGGTATGTATTGTGTGTGGGTTGCCCCGACGTATCTTAAATGTAAAATCGGTTACCGGTACATGAAAGCCATGATGAACGTGGAAAGTATCGCTAAGTGTGTCGATGGACTGTTAGAGATTAGAATCAGTAACGGTTCTTTTATTAAGTTTTTGCACGGTAGTGACGCTGAAGTCACCATTGAAGGGGAAGCTGTTGACCGGTTTATTATCGATGAAGCAGGAAAGATTAATAAGCAAGTGTGGCATTCACTCCTAACCACCATTACGCAAACCGGCGGCATTGGTATTATTACGGGAACACCTAGAGGTTTTAATTGGTACTACGATGTATACCGTCAAGCTAAATCAGGTAATCCATTTTTTTGTCACGTGACTTTAAAAACAGAAGACAGTCCGTTTGTAAAAAAAGAAGCCATTGCTCGAAACAAAGCCCTTATCCCGAAAGCTTTGTACGATCAATACTACAACGCCATGTTTGTGAGCAGTGGATCGGTGTTTGGAGATCTTACAGGTCTTTGGGATGAATCATACGAACTGTCTGATCTATCCAAAAGGTTTTGGGTTCATCCCGATGCCAGTAAACGTACGGGTGAAATTATTCACGGGATGGATATCGCTAAAAAAAGAGACTTCACTGTGATCTTTAGCGTGAACACGAGAGGAGAAACCGTAGGTTTTGTTCGGTTTAGAAATTTACCGTATCCTCAGCAGGCTAAACGTCTCGAGCTGTATCTTAAAAAGTATTTTAATGAAGCTGAAGACAACTTTGTTAGATTTGACGAAACGGGAGTTGGTACCGCTTTGGGTGACATGTTTGCAGAACTAGATCTAGACTGTAGTTTTAGTCCCGTCATCTTTAGCAACCGTTCTAAAAGTGAAATGGTCACACGTTTAATTTTAGCAATTGAACAAAGTTGGCTTAAAGTTCCTCGGATAGAACTTATAGAACACGAACTGGCTAGTTATGAAATGGCCGTCACAAAATCTGGTCTTTACAGTTATAACGCGCCTGATGGTGAACATGACGATATAGTCTCTGCTATGCTTCTTGCAGTCTCACAAGCTTATCAAAATGATATGGCAGAAGGAGCCGAAAAACTTATGGATAAGTTGTTGTCTGGAGAACCTTTAGGATACGATGATGCTATAATGGAGTTTGCAAGCTCCATGAGACAAGATGCTGAAGATTTCTTTGATGATGAAATTGATGACGAACGGGACGAAGATTTTGACTTTGAACGAAAGTAGTTTTGATGTGGCCTTTTAATAAAAACCAATCACCTGTTCCTGCAAGATTACTAGAAGACGCCATGGACGAACTCGGTCTTGTGCGGTTAAACGATATGAACGGTGCCATTGAAGCAGCAATTCAAAAGCATCTCGATCCCAGTTCCTTAGACGGTCTCGAAGACGATCAAAGCGGTCACTTTAACACCGAGTTCAATCTTGTAGCTACGGCTGCCAGGATGAAAGGGCTCTACCGCAGAGAACCGTGGGTGTACACCTGTTCCAGTATCATTGCTAGAACCATGTCTACCATTCCCTATGAAGTTGTGAACTGTCAAACGGGAGAGATCGACAAAGATCACCCGTTAAATAAATTTCTTAATGCAGGCAATGATCTTCAAGACAACACGCAGCTCAACTGGGCTGGAAGTTTAGATCTTATCCTGGGGGGAAATGAATTTCTCGTTATTGACGGCGAAAAAATTATTCACGTACCCATTGAATTCGTAGAAATTAAATACGCCGACAAAACTGACACTGAAAAATACCCCATTGAAGGTATCTACATTCGATCGACAAACTATCCCGCAAACACGAAATCAGCCGTGTCGTTTGTACCGTGGGAAAATGTGATTCACTTCAAAATGCCTAACCCCTTTAGTCCCTACGTTGGACTGTCCATGGTTGCAGCGGCGTCTCGTCCGATTCTGTTAGACAGACATAAAAATGAATTTGAACTGGCTTTTTATCTTAGAGGTGCGACTAACGCTGGGGTGATTGAGACCACAGAAGACATCACGAAAAACCGCATGGAACGACTCATGCGTACCTTTGAATCTGCGTTTACGGGAAGGAGAAATTGGTTTCGCCAACTTTTTCTACCGAAAGGTGCCAAATGGGTCAGTTCAGGTCTCACCATGGCAGAAATGGAACATCTAGAAGGGTTAAGAGAAAACAGAATTACCCTACTAGCCGTTCTAGGCGTGCCGCCGATGAAAGTCGGTATCGTCCAAGACGTGAACCGCTCCACAGCAGAAATTCAAAACGAGACGTTCTACGAGAACACGATTATACCGATGTCCAGAATGACGGCAGCAGGTTGGAACAATTCTTGGCTCGTCAAACACATCTATAAAGCCGAAGTCATGGTACGGCCAAACTTCGACGGGATAGACGCCATCGGCGGCGGAATACTGATCAGAAGTCAGCAGGCTAAAAGTTTAGACAACATCGCAACCATTAACGAGCAACGTCACATCGCAAAACTCCCCCCACTAAAACCCACTGATCCACGCGGTACGATGTTTGCCATTGAACTGACAAAGTTAACTCTCGATCCGTTTGGAGCGTTAATCCAACCTGATCTCGAAACGCTAGGTCCAGAAGGTGAAACGTCAGGTGCTTTGCAAACGGTAGAAATCCCTTACCCTGATATCGGCAACCCGCACACCCATTTCGCTGAAGTTGACGAGCAGTTGTCGGGTAAGACGACAACCACAGAAGGTGACGTAGAAGGTCACGTTCACGAGATCATTATGGGAGAAGTACAACCGAGCGGTATGGATAACCACGTTCATCCAAACCTTGACCTTGAAGAAACCGAACGAGAAGAAAAAACCTTTCAACGGGTCAAACAGATTACGATTGGTGTCCAAGAGGGTATTGAAAAAGGTCAGGGTCGAAGGTTTTTGACGGCATACGAACGCAATCTCACGATTAAAATGGAGCAGGTCAAAGATTCTCTTCGTCAAGGTATAACGGATGTGCGGTCTGTCTTACAAACAAACGTTAATTTGAGAGTGTTGCAGTACCAAAAAGACGCTGAGAAAGTGCTGCAAGAGACCATGTCTCGAGGCTTTGTTTTTGCTCAAACCCAAACCAGAAACATGTCAGGCTTTTCAAAAAAGGCGTTTAACTATTCAGCTCAAGATGAACTAGCGATTGAAATCATCAAAGAAAGAACAGCGAGCGAACAAAGAAGAACGTTAGCGATTAGAAACATTAATAACTACTTTGGATTCGACAGAACTTCCACAGAACAGATCCAAACTCTTATAGAGCGTGGTTTAGAAGAAGGGCTTACCCTTGAGGCCATTGCTAGAAATATCTCCAGAGATTTTGGGGAGAATTACGGTGACCAGGCTTTTACGATTGCCAGAACAGAAACCTTAACCGCTATCTCTCAAGGGATTATGTGGCAAAACCAGGTCTTGCAAGAGGTTTTTAGTGAAGTCAATAAGCAGTGGTTTCACGTCGGAGATGTGAGTTCTAACCCCGATGCTAGAAAGGGACATGCAACCTTTGAACGTGAAGGCCGACGAGGTATAGTTCCTAGTAATTACGTCTACGTTAATCCAGACACAGGAGCTAGTTTAGGGTACCCAAGAGATCCTCGTGCCATTGCTTCCGAAGTTATAAACTGCAGATGCGCACTTTCGTCAGTTATCCCTAATACCGCACAGTCAAACGCTGAACAAATCATTAACAGGGGTTAGATCATGGCCGTTGAAATTATTGGCAACAGTGAAAATGTTAGAAAGTATCGTGAGTATTTACACCGTCAAGGCGTGTTAACCAAACGCTTCATTGATTCTGCACAAAGACGTGGTCAACCGATTATTGAAAAACCAGAAGGGTACCGCATCATAAACGGTGGTATAAAAAACGTGTATAACGTTAAAACTGTTAAGGGTATACCACGTGAAGTTAAATCTTTAGATCCCATGCAAAAGCTCTACATCAAAGGTATTGCAAACGCCAACATGGTCGACCGTATGGACGAACGGTTAGAACCTGCAGGGATTGACATCAATAACTTTATGAAAAACCAAGTCCTGCTTTTAGATCACCTTTATATTGCAAGCGCTACCATTGGTCGGGTCGTGAATTTAGATGCTCAAGACAGTGGGATTCACTTTGAGGCCTACATTGGAGATCCGGCCAAAGCAGAACTGACTGGGCAGCAAAAAGATGCTCGGTCACTGATTGCTCAAAAACTTTTACAGACTGTCTCAGTTGGATTTATACCGCACAAGGTTAAAGCTCCCGAGTTTGATGAGCAAGGCCGTCTTATGGAGCCTGCAGTTATTTTACAATGGGAACTTTTAGAGTTATCTGTTGTTGCGGTACCTGCTAATGCGGGTTCAGTGTTTACGGTGAGTAACTTGTCCCTGGAAGAGCCTGTTGGGCGATCCGCTTTGTTTACCTCTATACCTAAAGAAGCTACCATAGAAAAATCTGAGCAAACTGATGATGATGATACAACCCAAGATAATGAAACTTCTTACAATGCGACGACACTTGCAAAGGATGAAAAACTGATGGAAGAAAAACTAGTAGAGATGATTGAGCAGATGAAGCGCATTGGCTCCATGCTAGGCTCCATGAATGACATGATGATGGAAATGAAAAATCAAAATGACATGATGATGGAGATGATGGCTAAAAAGATGAGTGAAGGTGAACAGCAGATTGAAGATGCTGAACCGGGAAAAGAAGAAGAATTAAAGTACGACAAAGAAAAAGAAAAAGAAAAAGAAGAGATGAAAGCTTTAAAGACGCTAATTACGTGCCAGAACGAGAAGATTGAGCAAATCAGCGCTATAATGTTAAATATTATCAGTAACAATGATCATTCAAACAGGTAGTACCTGTGCGGTTTTCATACGGTAACTAAAACTATTAAGGGGTTTTGAATGTCAAACGAGTTTCCACACACAAGCAAATTGTACGAGGCCCTAGCTTCTCAAAAGGCTCCAGGTAACCACACTTTAAAACCAGTTTACGAGAACGATCTTCGTCAAGCTGCGGCTTTGCTACAAACCAAAGCGGGTGAATCTAACTTTGGTCTGCTTTTTGGTCACAAGTTAAGAGATGACGATGACAGAGCAACCAGTGTTCCTTTGAACTTTGGTTCAAAATCAAGCATGTCTTACAATGCATCTGAAATGCTAGACAACGAGGCTAGAAAGCGTTTATTTCTTTTAAAGAAGGCGTATTCTAACTGTGAAATCCAGGCCATGTACAAAGGGTCAACTCGTCATCCTTCAAAAGCGTTGATCAAGTCTGTACCCTTGTGGACAACTTTTGAAAGATACGCCAAATCTTTCAACATAACTGATTTTGATACTTTTATTGACCAGGTTCAGGCTCGCTTTTACTTTGAAGAGTATGAGATTCCAAGAGTATTAGCTGATCAGTTTGACGGCATGCCGATGTCTAGTCCAATCGTTAGAGTTCCAGGAGCTTTGGGACTTTTAGAAGGTGAACTAGAGCCTGATGACGGAACATTCTCTGAGCAGTCTAATACTCAAGCAAGCTACCTTGTAGAATCTAAGAACAACGTCGTGCACGTCAAGATTACTCAAGATTTGTTAGACGATTCTTCTCCTGCCATTATCGACAAGTTAAGAAAAGGTGTCGTAGAAGGCATCAATCGTTCTTACGAGCGATGCATGCTTGATGGTGATGACACAGTTCCCCACATGGACGCCGACACTGCAGCCGGTAGTGCAAAGTTGTACTCCAAAGCATGGAAGGGTCTACGTAAGCGTGCCTTTGATAACGAAGTTGTCGTGGGTGGAGAAGAGATTGTGTTTGATCATAACGACACACCTTCTAAAGACATGTTCTCAGGTCTTTTAAAGCGTCTTAAATGCCAAGGTGCAGACAAGACAGATCTAGTTTACATCCTAGGTTGCTCATCGACTCATGACCTTGTCAGCGGAGCTATACCAGAACTCTTCACAGCGTTTGCGTTTGGATCTATTGCGTCTAACCGTTCAGGGATTGCGCCACCGGTATTTGGTATCCAAGTCGTAGAGTCTCAGTATGTACGAGAAGATTTGTTAGCGACTGGTAAAGCAGCGGCTGTTCCTGCAACAACTTTGACTTATGCTCTACTTGTTCAAAAGTCACGGTTTATGAACTGGACTAGACAAGCAACCAGGGTATTTGCGTCTCCGTCTCTACCAAGTAGTGATCAGATGCTCATGAGTGGTAAGGCTCGTCACGTGTTTGACGGAACTCCGCAAAGTGTCATTGAGCGCTCTGTAGTCATGGCTAGAAATGTCAGAACTGTATAGTATATGTGGTGTGGGTAGTCCATTTAGTTTATGCCTTTTTCTAAATGGACTACCTTATTTTTAAGGATTATTCATGTCACTCGTTTGCTACCTGTTAAGAGCCCAAGTTAAAGGGCATTCTTCCATGCCGATTTTAGAATGTGGGGGAACTCAGGTGACAACGGGTGATTTTATTTTAACGGATAAAAAAACCGCAGATAAGATCTACAAAATCTACAAAAAAAACTTATCTGTTCCCATTGAAGTGACCTTAGAGGGTCAAACGAAACTCAAACACGGTTTTTACGAGCATAAAAGATTGCCCGAAAACCATGGATTGAATCACACAGTTTTGACACCGCACGTGAAACCATCTATGAGTGACAAGTTAGCAGTTGAAATCTTAACAAGGCAAACGTTTGAAGATCTAAAAATTGAAGACTGTGAAGACAACCTGGACAAAAAAATGAAAACCTCCAGTAAAATAAATAAAAAACATAAACGTAAAGAGGCCAAACGTGCCTAGACCCTACGTCACTATAGATGAAATAAAAGACTGGATTGGTATAGAACTCGCTAACACCAGTCATGACACCACAATCGAAATCATGCGTGATTCGGTGGAACAAGCGGTCATTAATTACGTGGAAAATGACTTTGATGTTCACGTGGTCGTTAATGAAATTCTAGACTCCAACGGTAGTGACACGATCATCCCCAGAAATGAACCCTTAATCAGTGTGCAAGCTGTGCGCATTGGCGTAAAAACCGACGGTAGTGGCGGTGATGACTTAAATACGGACAGTTATTTTGTTGTCACGGAACGAGGTGGGAGTGCGGTGGTGCTTCAAGGGTTTTTACAACCAAGAGGAAGAGCGGTGACAAGGTTGGACTACACCTACGGGTATGAAGAGCTACCGCCTGATGTCAAAGAAGCGATCTTACTGTCTGTAGAAGCTAAGTTTAGGCGTAAAGGCAGAAAGTCCATTGGCCTTAACAGCCGAAGTAAAAAAGATGAAAGTGAAAGTTATAGTGGTACCGGTTCTTGGGATACCAAAGTAGGTCTACCGGTGGATGTCGTATCTATGCTGAACACGTATCGTAAGTTTGAGTTTCCTACCCAGCCTATGGCAACCCGTAATCCTTAAACGAGGTTTACTATGGCTAGAGTCAAAGACATTAAAGATTTATCTCGTTATATCCAAACGACGAAAAATTCCGTCAAACGTTCTTACTCTGAAACTTTGTTACGGGTTACACAACAAGCAGAAGCGTTTGCTAAACAAAATTCGACCAAACAATTTGTCGGACGAAACGGGAGAAGGCTGTCAGGTCGTCTTTTAAATTCTATTTTTAGCGGTGTGAACCCTTTCACGACTGGAACTGGGATGCCTACAGGGTTTGTTGGTACCAGAGGAATTCCTTACGGTAGAATTCACGAAGTTGGGGGGGTCATTGTCCCCGTGAAACGCACTTGGCTTTGGATTAAGCAGTGGGGTGGAGCCGCAGACCGGTTTAGAAGGATGACTCCAAGAGATTTTGTAACAAAACTTAAACAAAAAGACCGTGACTTTAAAATCTTGGGAAAGAAAAACTCTAAAGGTAAGATTGCGGTATACCAACCCAGCAGTGATACAAGATCCATGGTCAAACTGTTTGCTTTAGCTAAACGAGTGAACATGCCAGCCCGCCCATACCTGACTCCCGCGGCGGATAAAGCTGTGAAGATGTTTGGAACGATTGCACGAAAAATTCTAAATAGAACGCTTAGAAAAGGTAGATAGATGGCTGATGCTAGAGAAGCGTTAATTATGCAGTCTCTTGTGACAAGACTGAGAACCATCACAACAGCTAATGGTTATAATACCAACGTGCAAAAGGTGTTCGGTGATGAGATTCCTATGGGTATTTCTTTAGAAGAATATGAACTACCTGCTATATTTGTTATCAACATGAAAAGTAATTATCAGTACCAACAAAGTTGTGTGATCGTCAAAACCATGTACGAACTGCAACTCATCCATAATGCCACGGTCGGTGATTCTATTATGAGTAATTTTAAAAGGGATATTGCAAGGGCTATCCACGCGGATTCCCCTATTGTCAAAAGAACGGATGCCTTTAGAGAATTTGAGGGTAAGCCGACTAGTGCTAGGATGGTAGATAACGAGCCTGATTTGTATATGATCGATGCAAACAGAATTTATTGTTTTCAGTGGGAGTTTGAATACCACGCTCATGCGACAGATTTATGATCTATCATAAAGGCATTGGTAGCAGTATTATTTTGACTTATGGGGAGTAAGAGATGGCGATTAAGTACAGATCACTGATTGACTTTGCAGCGATCCAAGCTGGAAACCGCGAAGGCATCAATCTAGGCCTTGATGGATCTATTTTCATTAGAAGAGAATCTACCACGAGAACCTTTGAGCGCCCAAGAATTGGAACTCAAGGGGTGTCTGAAGGAGCATTAGGTGCCAGCACCGATCTAAGCTCTGGAACCAATGCCAGTTTAGATGTCGCTGTAGACGGTGGGATGGTTGTGACAGCTACTCTTGCAGGTCTTGCCGGTTTGACGACAGGTGTTTTGATTGAACAAGCTTTAGAAACTGCGATTAACACCGCTCTTATTGCCAGCGGGCAAGACGGACGAGTTTGGGTCCAGTTTGACGCTACCTTTGAACTCTATAACGTCTACAGTCAAAAGACGGGTACAACATCAAGTGTTGTCATTACTGACGCCGCTGTGAATAACGTGGCGGTTGATTTAAACCTTGGTATCTTGAACGCTGGAACAGAAAGCATAGGCCTCAACGATCAAGATTTTTTTCTGTACACAACAGGTGGTATTACTTTCAACCAACCCGTGGAATCTAACCCACACCGAACTGGACGCTTTCATTCAGGAATTATTCGTCAAAAGAAAGTTGTCGAATTCGACATGGATGCCATGCTCAACATGGAAGGTGCAGCCGGCAACTCGCTCGATAACGCTATTCGTTTACTGTACGAATCCATGACCGGTACTGAAAATGTGGTCGTTAATGATTCCATCAACTACGTGCAAGGTCTACCGAACTTTACTTTCTCAGTTGTGAAAGCCTCTACTATTTTTGCCGAGTATTTTACCGGTTGTTATGTCAAAGACTACACCTTGACAGCCCCAGGTGATTCACCTGTCACTCAAAAGTTCACGGGAATGGGCAGTGACGGAGCTATTGCCGGTATTGGGGTCGTTGATGGTTTAGTTAATGCTAGTGCAGTTGTGACTTTGCAGTCCACGCCTTTTAAGCATTCTGAAAGATTTTCTGCGGGATCACGAGTTATGCTTGTCGGAAGTGACGGCAGAACGATTACCACAGGAGTAGATGGCACGCTACTGGTAGTGTCTACCAACGACAGTTTGAACCAGATTACTTTGTCAGAGCCAGTTTCAGCAGCAGACGCCAGCTATATAGTGTTCTGGCATCCAGGAGCTATTCAGCAAACCGGACGGGATAACATTTATACCGACCTGGAAGGTAGTTTCAAGTTTACAAGTTCTGGCAACACTGTTTGCGCCTCAAACATTACCTTAACGTTAACCAACGACCACATTGATCTGAATAACTGTTTTGGCGTGGACGTTAACGAAGGGTTTGCAGCAGGTAACCGTGCCACTTGGGTTCTAGAAGTGACTTTGGATCTGTCTGGTGAAAACCTAGGTGATCTTGTGCGGTCTCGAAACTTTGGCGGTCTTGACGGGGATCTTATTATTGGTAACGTGTCTGGACGATATCTTCTTGTAGACTTTAAAAAATGGATTGTCAGTGTACCATCTATTGATTTACCAGAAAATGGTACGACTCCAGTTTCTTTTACAGGAACCTTGTATCAATCTTCTCCTGGCAGTCGCGATCCAATTACTTTAAGCTTTAAGTAGGAATTTGAAGCGGCCTTAACGTCTTCACGGTGATCACATCTTTATCCATACGAGCGACTTAGCCTGCCCGTTTAAAACCATTTTTCAAAAGATGGCTTAAACGGGTTTTTTTTTAACATAAAGGGTTTAACTGTTATGGCGTTAAAGGAACGAATCAGAAAATTAAATGCAATCCGTTATGTTTGTCGTCAAGACAGTGCGGTCGATGAAGAAAAATCAGATAGGGAAACGTATCAAAAAGATCCAGTGACAAACGCTGATTGTTTGCTGTTCAAAGAAGGAGAAGAGCCTACAGTTTTTATTTTGAACTTTGAACCCAACGCCAAAGAGACGGCTATGATCAATGACCTCAGAGTGGATACGATGAGAGACTCTAGGGGTGCTACCATGACTCTAGGTTCGTGGGCTTTAGCGGTGTGTCGGTATTGTATTAAAGGTATTGAAAACCCGCCTAACATTAAGCCGTTTGTTGAATTTAAAAAAGATGGAAGAGGCTATATTGCAGACTCTGTTTTAGACAAATTGTCTCAAGTGGGGGTGGTAGACGAGGTTTGGGCTTTATACATTTCTATGCGTGAAAGTTTAGAGGTTGAAAAAGCTGAATTAAAAAACTCATAAGCGCTTTAGTAGATCTACACTTTGCCAGTCCAAAGGATAAAAAGCTGTATGACTGTTCAGTGTGTCCTGCATCTGTAAAAGCGCAAAGAAAGTGTGAAAGTCCAGGTTTTGTACATTCAAAAACCGCACGGTTTAAAGTGGATGATCACTCAAAAAAGTACATGTTTTGCCCTGGTAAGGCTACCTGGTATGAAAGGACAGTTTTAACGTATCAGCAATGCGTCTTTGCTCTTGAAACTGGTATACTACCAAAAGATGGTCATTTTGAAGTTCAAGAAGAATTTTTTAATGATGCATATCCTGCATTTGTTCATCATTATAACGAAAGAAAATACGGAAGAGTTTGGCAAGACGTTAACGAATTTACAACACATGTCTTTAAAGCAATCTCCGGGATGCTTGGCGGTAAGAAAGGCTAGACTGTGGCTTTAGTAGAAGGCGATGAATTTCGCATCCCGATTTCTCTAAGTGATAAAACCAGTCCGGCGTTTATGTCTATTAGCCGTGGTGTGGATCTCATGACCGGTAAATTCGGTCAAGCGCAAGTCATCATCAACCAAAGTTTAGAACTCATCGGTAAAGCCTCACGCGCTTTAGGTTCTACGTTTGATGTGACTGTAGGCCGAGCCATCAACCTGGAAAAAAACATTGCAGAAGTAGCAACCCTTATATCAGGTGATGCCTCTCAAGCTACCGCTCTGATCACAAGAGAAATTTTAAATCTACAAAGTCAGTTTGGAAGTAGTCAGCAAGATTTAGCCCGAGCTTACTACCAAGCGATCTCTTCAGGAGCAGTGGGCGCAACTAATGCTCAAGGTTTGTTAACCGCGGCCCAAAAGTTAGCAGTAGGGGGTGTCACTACCCTTGCTGTTGCAACCGATGGTTTGACTAACATCATGAACGCTTACGGCTTAGACGCTGATCAAGCGGCTAGTGTCAGTGACGCTTTGTTTATCGGTATGAGGGCTGGTAAGACCACGGTGGAAGAACTCTCCACGTCACTAGGTCGAGCAGCCTCACTGGCAGCAACAACTGGGGTGTCGTTTGAAGAACTGATCGGTTCTGTGTCTGCCATTACAACGGGTGGTGTGAAAACAGCAGAAGCTATCACTCAGGTTCGAGCTGCGGTTGTTGAACTGTCCAAACAAACCCCGCCTCTACAAAAGATTTTAAGTCGCTTAAACATTACGAGTATTCAAAACCAAATCAGTCAAAATGGTTTGGTAAACACTCTAAAACTGATTGTAAACGAAACAGACGGTTCCACTGAAGCGTTAACAAAACTCTTTGGTAGCATTGAATCTGTGAATGCTATTTTAGCGTTAACGGGAGATTCGATTGGCCCTAAGTTTCAAGCCATTATGGCTGACATGGGACGAGCCGCTGCAAATGCAGGTGCAACCACCGAGGAAGCGTTTGCAAAGATTGCTCAAACGACTGACTTTCAGCTCAACCTTGCACAGGCCAGGCTTGTGTCCCAGCTAACTCGTCTCGGTCAACTTTTAAAACCCATCTTTCTAACGATTGTAAACGTCTTTAATTCTTTTGTAGCAGGCTTAACGAGAGGCCTTGATATTCTTGGCCGTGCGCAAACTCTAAATTTAGATCCGTTGATAAGAGCGTTGAAGGTATTAGCCGCCACTATTACCACAGCCCTTGTGGCTATGAACATTTCAGCTATTTTAACGTTTGCTAATGCACTGTCTAAAACCTTACTCAAAGCGGTTTTGGGAGTTATCCCAGCGATTGCGTCTTTTACGGTAGGCATGACCCTGGCAACAGCGTCACTCGTGGCGGCGAATGCACCGTTTTTGTTAATCGGTGGAGCTATAACTGGACTTACAGCAACCGTTGGCTTTTTGATTGAAAGGTTTTTAGGATTACAAAACCTTTTAAACTCTATAGCTGAGGTGGCAAACACCGCGTTTACTAAAATCACTAGTTTTGCTACACCACTGCTTTCTGTGTTGACTCAAATTTCTACGTTAGCAGGTTCAGTACTAGGCCCAGCCTTTGAAGGTGTGGGGGAAGTAGGTAGTCAAGCCTTGGGGCTTATAACAGCAGAAGGCACGTTAGTCGGGGATGCTTTAGGTGTATTGGTTGAACTGTTTGATACCTCGGCTTCATCTGCTGTCAATTTAGGAGACCAGGTTGCCACAAGTTTTGGGTTAGCAGAAAAATCAGGTGTCAAACTTTCCAGTGTCATTAAAGCGGTGTCCGAAGAATCTTTAGAACTGGTCCAAACGTTAACAGAAGAAAATAGAAATCTAGAAATTGCCATAGGTAGTATTGGATCTGGTAGACGTGCTCAAATTCAAACCCAGCTAGACTCTGAACTAAGGCTTATAGATCTCCAGCAGCAAAAGCTTGAAGAAGAAGGCAAACTTACAGATGAAATTAGAACGCAACTAGGTCTTCGGCGTGGGCTACTAGAAGAACAAGCTTCAGCAACCGAAAGCCAAGTAGGACAGGTTCAAGTCTTTGGTCCCGATCAGAAAGAATTTATTTTATCGGTGTTTGGGGAAGGAGCGAGTGTTTTTGCTAGTGGGTTCAGTGACTCGTTGGCTGGATCTTTGTCAAAGTTAGAAGTCTTCACTGGAGTCGTCGATAGCGTCCAAGGGCTAATCAATATTGTCCCAGCAACATTGAGTAAGATTGCCGGTATTTTTACCAGTCTTACCGCTCTGCCACAGATGATTTTAGATGGTCTTTTAAATGTTATCAGTTCCATTGGTACTTTTATAACTGATTTTATACCTAACTTATTAGCGGCAATACCTAGAATTGCGACAGCGTTATTTATTACTCTTCCTAAAGTTTTAAGTGACGCCATATTTAACTTAATTAACTCTTTCCCGGAGATTATCGATGCTTTTATCGATAGCTTACCTCAGTTTATATCTGGTCTTGTTAATGCTATCCCGCAAATTGCAATCGCGTTAGCTGAGTTTTTAATCAAAGACGCTCCTAGAATTGCAGTCGCTTTGGCTAGAGCGTTAGCCATTGACCTACCGATTGCTCTTGTCCAAGGCATAATTTCTGCGTTCAATTTAGCCGGTAGAAATTTAAGTAATTTATTTAGCGGAATTTTTCCTGTCGATCAGATTGAAAAAGGTGTCAAAAGTATCAGTGACACGATTGCAAGGTCTACCGATCAGCTTTTTAGTGTCGCAGATTTAGAGGCTAGCCAGCGTGGTCTAGATGTTGCCGATAGAATTAGAAATGCCATCCTATCAAGTACCAGTACCGGCGCTAATATTTTCAGTAAAGCGTGGGAGAGACTAAAAGATTGGTTTACGAATAAATTTGGACCGCTGGTGGCTGGAGCTTGGCAAGAGGTTTTACGGGTAGCTAATGACTTTGGTTTGCAGATCTCAAGAGCGTGGCAAGATTTTTCTGCTGGAGTTTTATTTGCAGCAGGTGAGTTTGGCGGTTTTGTTTCCAGAGCTTGGGAAGGATTTTCCCAGGCCGTGACTCAGGCCGCAACTTCTTTTGGCAGTTTTATATCACTTGCTTGGCAGGCTTTTTTAGCCGGTGTCAATTCTGCCGCTAATATTTTTTCTAATGCCATAAATTCTTTGATCACAGTAATCACGAGAGCATTTGGTAATTTGTTTGATTTTGCAGACATTGGAAGACAGTTCCAAGAGATGTTTAATAGGCTAAACCCTTTAAGTGGCATTACAGGTGGCGGTGGTGGTGGCAGTGACATCGGGACTCAGATCGGGAGAGTGTTTGGGTTTAGCGAAGGTGGAAGGATTCCAGGTTTTGCTACTGGGGGATATGTAGATGTTCCTACCGGTACTGTCAGAAACGGAGTTTTAAATGCTGAAACGGGGGCTTTTTCAGGAGGCCAGGGAACAGATACGATAAGAGCTAACCTTACACCTGGTGAATTTGTGGTTAACCGTGAAGCAACAAGAAATAACTTAGGTTTGTTGTCTTTTATCAATGAAGCGAAACGTCCAGTCACGAGTAGTAATGAAAGTGTGACCAATATGACGGTGATCATTAACGCGAAAACTGATCTGAGTGCTGATCAAATTCGAAGAGAAGTCATCCCTACTTTAGAAAAAGAATTACGTAAAAAATCTCAGCAAGGACGCTACATCCTGGATTCAGCGGGGATTAGAACGTGAGTACACTGACAGAACGCGGCTATTTAAATCAAGGCTACCTGGAAACCTACGGGTATTTGTCCGGTCAAATTGAACAGTCAGCATTTTGTGAAGTTGAGATGGTTCTTTTAGATAACGAAGCAACTGTTTTGACACAAACGTCAATGAGTATCAAAGATCAACGGAATTTATGCACCCAAACTGCTCTTAGGATTGTCAGGTCCACCGAAAATGTCTTAAGTCAGGTTGATTTAAAGATTGCAGATCCGGCTGATGATCCCATTGTTTTTTTACAAACCAATATGATTTTAGGCGTAGCTCCAACCGTTAAAACTGAAACCTTAATGGTCTTAGAAGACCGTGATTTAGTTTTAACTCAAACGGAAATGAAAACAAAAGGCTTTGAGAACTTAAACACTGAAGTTCAAATGCGTTTATCGCTTCAAACACCGCTGCTCATGGAAGTTAAAATTGGTCCTTTAGCTCACTACTTGTGCGGTGGGTATTTAAATCAGCCTTATCTAGCAAAGAATTATTTAGCTGCCACGTTCTGTGCGCATCAAACGTCACAGGTAGAACTGTTAAACGACTCTACTGTTAGTCTTTTAACTGAAACTGAAATGACCATTCAAGATCAAGATAATCTTTTAATACAAACTGAAATGCGCATTGAAGACCGCACAGATCCAATTTTGATGCAAACCAGAATGCTTTTAAGGGAGATGGTGAGCCTTTTCACCGAGGTTGATCAAAGAATTGTTGATCAAGATGATGACTTCTTTTTAAAAAGCCAGGTTGATTTAAAAATTACCGGCAATTTAGAAAAGTTGTTGAGTCAGGTAAACCAGTTAAAATCAGAAGACCTAAACACGTCAGTCACTATGGTCATCTATAACAACACGCAAATGAGGTTGTTATGTGAATTTCCAAGCCGTGGAACTCCGGCTTTAAATGGGATGAACTGGATCAGTGTGCAACCTTTATCTCTTGGAGATTTTTTAGCGTCTAATCTAAACACCGATATCGTCGAACAACGAACCCAAACGGCAAGTGTCGCCTTATGGCAGCTCAGGTGTAATACCGGTAACCCGAACACGTTTGTAGATACCATTGCTATTTTAAACCACAACTTGTCACGTGGTGCGGTGGTGGAAGTCTCTGCTTCTGATGATGCTAACTTCAGTAACATTAAGTTCAACTTCCCCATGACGGTCGAAACTGGAAACATGTACTACATCGCTCCAACTTTACCGAACATCCCTGCGCAGTATTGGCAATTCACCATACAAGATAACGGAAACCCTGAAGGGCTGTTAAAGATTGGAACGATTATCTTTGGTAGCAGTATTATTTTGACCCTGAAAGAGCAGTTTTTAAACCCTGTCACTTTTGGCTTTAGACACTTCAAAGACACATTGGAAACAGAAGGGTTTACGTCTGTCAGTAACGATCGTGCTTTAAGACGTTATCTTAACTTAACGTTTGCGCAACTGATCCGTGACGGGGGTAATTTTAGATCTCTAAGGGCTTATATTTTAGACGCGAAAACCGATCTGAAATGTTTAGTAATTCCCCGTCCTACTATTCCGAGTGCTCTCGCGGTGTTTTCAAAACTAAGCCAATTACCTGAAGAGCAGCACAATGCCATTGATGACAACAATTGGCGCGTTGATATGACCTTTGACTGGGATGAGAGTTTGTAGTGGGTACAATAATCAGAAGACCATGGGAAACGGCGACGGTTTTAGACCAAAACCTTTTGAATAACTCCCAAGACAGTCTGTCACAACGACTAGAGATGATTGCAGACATTGAAACCTCTACCGGTATCATACATTTAAGCGACCGGGCCAAGTATGTGGGCGGCGTCTTTTATGAAAACCGGGTGGAGTTTCCAGCTATTGAACGAACTGTTGGAGATTTTCTTTCAGGTGTTTTGGAGTTTTCAGGTCTTGAAATTGTAATCAATAACACCGACCAAAAGTTTTCAGACCGGCTGCAAGGCGGCGCTAACTATGAAGGTTGGATTAACAAACGAGTAGAAGTCAAAATTGGTCTATCAGAAGTAGACTCGAGCTATATTACGGTGTTTGAAGGTTTTGTAACAGATATCGGTGGGTATTCACGTTCCACATCAACCTTTACTTTAAGTTGTCGAAATAGGTTTGACAGTGTTAACGCTCAAATCCCTACTCAGGTGTTAAACTCTGGTGATTTTCCTTTGATAGAAGACGAATTTATAGGCCTAGCCGCTCCTATTATCTACGGTGACTTTACTGTCGATCTTCGTCCTGAAGGTTCTGAGGTTCCTGTCTTTCCTGTAAACGGCAAAGATCCTTTGGTCAATGGTTCTCTAGATCCAGTCGATCCACTGGCAGGTGACAACCCACTTAGACTGGTGGTGAGTTCTACGCCTTTAAAGTTTTTAGACACCGCTACCGTGACCTTAAGACGTGGAAACGGCTTTTATGTTTTCAGCGCGGCAGACATCGAGGTTGTGCCTTTTACTAACAACCAGATTTTTGATATCACGCAAAAAAACCTGATTATTGAGGGATCGCCTTGGGTTTACAACACGGGAGATGAATTTTTTGTACGTTGCGGGGGCCCAGATCTGGGTAGTGGGGGGATCTATGACGATAACATTGTAGAGATTGCTAAAAACATTTTGATAGAATTCGGTGGACTGACCGCTGCAGATTTTACCTCAGCCTGGGACACGTTTAGGAATAAGAACGCACCGCCTCAAAGCGCTATTTTTTCTATTCCAACTAGATTGTGGCTACAAGATGCTGCAAAAGCCGTCGAAGTGACCGCAACGCTATTAGAACAGGTCAGACTTGAGCCTTTTATTAATAGAGAAAATAAATGGGATCTTGCCAGCCTTCATTTTGAAGACTTTGTTGCTAGTCCTAACTTTACCGTAAGAAACTGGGACGTGGCACGAGGAACTTTTCAACCACAAATTGATGAACGTAATAACTTTAACAGAGCGCAGGCTGATTTTAACTTTAACCCCGCCACAGGACAAAACCGCTTGTCGACTGCGATTTTTAAAAATGATCTAGCTATTACGCAAGCGGGCAAGGCGATTAGTAAACTGATCACTTTCCCTAGTCTTTACAAAATTACAGACGTGGAAAATCAACTCATAGAAATTATAAGGTTGGTTTCGGCGTACTCAGAATTTATAGAAGTCACCCTGACAAGCCGTGCGTTTCTAAAAGATATCTGCGACTTTGTACGGTTGTCTGTCGATATTGGATCGATTCAGTTTAGTAGTAGTGGGCAACCCATTGTCGGTTTGATTAGAGATCTACGCTACAACCCCAAAACTATGGGGATTGGCTGTAGGATCTGGTGTTTTCAAATGCTTAATTTTCCTGGGTACACGGGACCTGCCGGTACAGTGAGCGGATATGATGCTATTATTACGGTTGATACTTAAATGTTTTTAAAAGTAAGTGTAATCTTTTTATAGATCCATTTTTTAAGGAACAAAACCATGGCCGTTACTTTGACCATCTCTAAAACTTTAAACGGAGCTGGGATTGCAGATGCTTTGGCTGGTGGTTCCACTGGGCTTGATTTAGGTCAGGTTATTAACGGGCAATATGTGCCTATCATTTTACAATCTGCAAACACGGGCTACCAAGATATTTATGTAAAACATGACGCTGTCATTGATCCGATTGATGATTACTCGACCTACATTGCAGAGTTCACTGGAACCTACGGGGGAGCAGACAGTGCGGCTAATGACATTGCAACCTTAATCGCTAAAGGTCAGTTGGATGATGAATCTACAGCCAACAATAGTAATGGTCTTAGCGCTGGTTTTAGAGTGGAGCATGCCGGTTTTTCTATTGGCTCTTTGGGAGCATCTGCATTTTTACCTTCAAGGGCGCAAGTAGACATCTACGGTAATAACGGAACGGACGGTATCGATTTAGCGTCGGCCTATCCTTTGCATGTGGATGCTTTGGTATTTGATGATGGTGGAACTGAAGTGGATGCCACCACTCCTGAAACTGGAAAAATTGGAATCAGTGGTGACAGTGTTTTAGGAGATAATGCTCACATCGGTGTGCGGTTCTACTTAGAAGATTCGGCTCCAAACGGCGGTATCTTGCAGTGGGATTACGTTCATAGTTTTTCTTTTACTGCATAGGTTAAACTTTGAGTTCACTTCGCCAAGATAAAATCAATTCCATGCCTGCCAAAAAGGGTAACGTTAAACCGATTTACCGTTTGAGGTGGTCGTTTCATTTCCTAGACGGCAAAATTAAATACGGTGGTTGGAACGCAGCAACTAATGTTTTTAAAGACAGTGCTTCAAGTTTAAATAAAACCAATTTGCTGTTTGCTGTGATTGAAGGTGAATGTTTTGATGGCTATGGGATTACTAAATTTTTTGTCTGTGATGGGCATGATTATATCAGTGCCAAATGGGTCGGCACGTGTAGTTCTGGTAGTATGGTAGGAAAGTGGAAACAAGACACAATTACACTACGACCTGACATTGTCGGTCTTTGTTTTTTAACGCGCAAAATAAGAGTTACGGTCCTCATTAACGGTATGGTGATTTCAAAACCGCACAAACAGTCAGAAAAGATTGAAAACTTACGAGAACACAACTTGGTTTAAAGGATAAAGGCTATGCCAACGACCTCCACAGTAGTCAGTAGATTAGAGTTAGTTCATCCCGATCTCAACTACGATGGGGGTTCAGGCCTACACTCTCTGATTAGAAACGGTTGGACTAAAATCGGTGACAACATGAACAGCCGTTTTTTTACGGCAGATGCCGTCGCTGATTTAGACACCGTAGATTTTGATCACAACTTTAAAACCAGTTTTGATGAACTCAGAATTAACCTTTATCTAAGAGACACAGGTACGGGAGAACTGACCCGGATAAAGATTGGATCTACCCCTGACATTGAAGATTTTTTAATTGAAGAAACCGTAGGCCTTGAGACAACTTCTGTCACCATTACCAATAACTCTGGGGCTACTCGTGATTTAGCGGTCGTTATTGTGCATGGAAAAGGGGCTGAAGTTTTAAATGATCTCGATGATGTCGATACAAAGACTGTTCCCCCTGAAGACGGTCAAAGTTTAGTCTGGGACGGTGTGAACTTTGTTCCGGGAGCGTCTGGAGATGCGAGCTTTAAGATTCAGTCAGTGGACACCGCGGGATTTTGTCTCATCAAGGGCGGGTATCTGATTGATAACCAAGGAAGAGAGTTTGCCACTTACGATGGTGTAGGAACAGCCTCTACAGATTTTGCGGTTGATATAACGGTAGATCTTGATAACCTTGAAATCTCACCTACTGTCGATCAGACATATTACCTCTACATTTCTTTAACAGCGCTACAAAGTCAGATCACGCAAAGTGATACTGAGCGTTTGGTCTACGGTATTACTGAAAGTCAGCTTGTTTTATTATCAACTGCTCCTGATGCAACAAACACGGCTTTGTACATCCCTTTAGGTTTTGTCAGATACGACACCACTACGTGGTCTGATACTGTTTTTGGAACGACCGCTTTTAGGCGGCACAGCGAACCATCTGTAGCGGTCTCTCCAGTTGTTTACACTGTGTCTTTGCAAACGATTGGCGAAGTTGGGGCTAAAAATAATGCTTATGGCCCATTAGAAATTGCAGACTTTCCTAATAACACGACCCTAGATTTTTGGCATATGGATGAAGATGGTAATAGTTCTAATGGGGGAGTAAACTTAACACCTGTAAACTCACCACAATTTGTAGAGTTAGGTTTTTTTGGCCGCAAAGATCTTCCGAATCTGTCTAAAGTTTCCGACTCATATTTTTCATCCACTGACGCTTTTTTTAATGCTACGGCAGAACTGTCTGTTGGTTTATGGGTTCGTTTAGAAAACTGGGCTAGCAATATAGAAGAAAACTTTATTACAGACTGGGGTAGTGGCAATTTAAAATTTGGAGTTCAAAAAACCCCTGCCAATTTAATCAGCTTCTTTTTTAGAGATTCTGTTTTAGAGGTTTCACCTAGCGTTGTTGCATGTAGTGCCAGTGATTTTACGGGTTGGCATCATTTTGCTTTTGTTTACAATTTAACAACAATTACAGTCTATGTTGATGGGAATCCTGCAGGTCAACTGAGTATAACTTTAAAAAACTCTGCGGTGATTAACTTTTTCGTCGGTAATATTTTTGGATCCAACGTCATGAACGGTCAAGTTCAAGATGTTTTCTTCCACAAGGGAACAGCGTTAACTTCATCTGAAATTTGTGCGGTGTATTCAAAAAGATTCACGCCTGCAAATCAACTTAGAGCGGGTCACGTTTATACCTTAGATACTTTTTCTACAATTAACCCGTTGAAATTAAGTTATTGGAACCTAAATCAAAACATAAACGACGGATCAGGCAACGGTAGAAACCTAACAGCTATCGGCTCCACATTTGCTGGCACAGATATTTTTGGAGTTTTAAATAATGCTGCATTATCACTTGCTGCGTCTCAAGGTTTTACTGTCACCGGTAGTTTTTGCAATGACGGAACGTCTTTTGCTTTTGGCGGTTGGTACAATTTAGCGCGCGGCGGCTGGGATCAACAAGAGACGCAATTTGTAGGAGATCCTTTTTTTGGATCTTTAGGAGACCGCAACGGAGGTAGCTTTGAGCAAACCATTAGTTGGGAAGCAAAAGTAATTAGGGCTGCTCCTGCAAGAATTGAGTTTAATGTCAACAGTGTGGCAAATGTGACATCAACTAGTACTTACAATCTACCTACCGGGGTCATTGGGTGGCATCATCTTGTATTTGTCTTCAATGATTCCAAAAAAACATTAGAGATTTATTTTGATGGGTTGCTAAAAAATAGCGCTGTCTTTACTGGAACAGCTAGACTGATTGCTCCTGTCAGTATTTTGGCCATTGGCGGTAGAATAAACACGTCAGTTTTAGAAGCACCTTGCATCATAGGAAACATAGAACAGGCCTTTTATGTCTGTGATCCGATGAACGCTTTGCAAATCAATAAAACTTATAGTTCCAAAATTAATCATCTACAAAATATTGTGTCTGAAAAACAAACCTGGAATTTTAATGCTGTTGGCTTAGATGGAAACGGCGCGTTTACGCCTTTTAACAACACCGTCATTGTCGATAAAGCTACGAGCAACCTCTATCTTAATCTCTCAACCCGGGGTGAAGCTGATTTCGTCCAGGCCACTTTAGCTAATGAGTCTTTGTCACCTTCTCTTGTGTCCGTACAAACTTTTGACCGAACATTCACGAGTGATCCTGATTTAGACGCCAACCCTATTTCTACAAATTTAGCCAGTGATCCAACGTCTATCGAAGTGTTAAAGCTCATATCTGGTGCCTGGAGTGTGGTCGCAGACGGCAACAGTTTAGTAGAAGTGGCAAATACCGGGTCTCGGCTTTTGACTGGGGATATTTCCAGCACGACACCGACTAGTGTATCTCCTGTCAGAATTGTGATTTCGTCGACTCCAAGTGCGTTATCAGTCAGTGAAGCAACTAGCGTGCAAAAGGGAATCGTCGCTTTAGAAAACACAGGTTTTACGAAGTTTGTAGGCGGTACCCATCCAGAACGCTACGAGAGTTTAACAGCAGCGTTTGTAGACACGGTTCCAGGAGATTCCATTCTATTAGTCGATGGCTACACGGCGTCTGCTGCTGAAACCTTAAGTGTCAGTGACGTAACCATTACCTTTATGCCGTCTCAAAGGGTCGAGCATCAAACCGGACGGGCTACGGGTTGCTTGGTGTTAGATGCTGACCGCATTCGGGTCAAAAATTTGAACTTAGCCGTGACTGGTAGTGCTACGATTGTGGTGAATGCCTTCATTCAAGTTACAGCTAATGCGCAAGATTGTGCAGTAGAGGTTGCGTATTTAGAAGCTAACAACGCTACGGTGACAGTGACTCAAGGGGTAGAACTCATAGCTAGCTCTGCTCGAAACTATATCAATGCTAGTATTAATACGATTGCAGGAACGGTTACTGCTCCACTTTCCGATGCTGGAACAAACAATACCGTAGAAGTAAGGGGATAACCGTGTCAAACAAACTTGTAAAAGAATTAACGGCTAGTGAATGGGTGTTTTTGACCTTAGGCGCAGGGTTATCTCTGCAACCTAATGACAAAGTTATTTTTAAAAGTGATCTTGCAGACCGTACTTTGGTTGAACTAGCTGGAAAAGTCACTGTCAGTGACGAGTTTAAATTTGAATTTGAAGATGCTGATGTGGCCATAGATCCAGGCAACATTATTACCTCTGTAGCTCATGGGATGGTTGATTCTGATCCTGTGCGGTTGACCACCACTGGTGAACTACCAGAAGGATTAATGCTAGGCATTGATTACTACGTGGTAGGGTCTACTCTTGATACGTTTCAGCTAGCTTTGACAGTTGGCGGTGATGCAGTAGAAATTGTAGCAGCTATTGGCGGCGGAGTTCACAGTGTCCACAAGATGCGAGCCAAACTGGAGTATTCAAACTTTGAGATTATTGTATCTTAATAACAACGGTTTTTAGGATATGATAATGCATGATATTATACCGACTCGTCATAACAGGTTGAAGACTATAGTTCGTGATCAGTCTGTGGCTGGACAAAAAAAACCAACACCAGGCACTATTTATAGGGGTGATAACCTTCATATAATGAGAACAATGGCTTCTGAATCTTTTGATTTGGTCTACATTGACCCCCCTTTCTTTACTAAGCGTAATTATAAGAATATCTTCGGGGATAAGGAATCTGTCCTAGGCCATGAAAACATTATAGTCGATGGTTTTCGAGACACAAAAGACTTCTTTGAAGCTCAAGTCTCAGGCGGGTCCAAGGGGATAATGGCTTATCTAACCTGGATGAGGGCTCGCCTTGAGGAAGTTCACCGCTTGCTAAAGCCAGAAGCTTCGCTCTTCTTACACCTAGACTATCACGCCGTTCATTACATGAAAGTCATCCTTGATGACATATTCGGTTACACGAACCTTCGAAGCGAAGTGATTTGGAAGAGAACAGTCGGGGGTTCAAATGCCAGCAAGAAACAGTTTGGAGTTACAACAGACACGATCCTGTTCTATTCCAAATCCAAGAAAAACTGGACCTTCAACATGCAATATGTACCCTACAAGGAAAGCTATATTAAATCTCATTATACAAAAAAGACAGAAGATGGAAGAAGATATAGACTTGATAATTTAACGTCACCTGAACCCAATCCTAATACGATGTACAAATATAAAGGCTTTGAACCTCCAAAAAGCGGGTGGAGGTGGACATTAGAAAAAATGAAAGAAATGGATAAAAAAGGCTATGTGCATTTTCCCGATTCAAACAAAAAGAGATTGCGCCAAATACGCTATCTAGATGAGCAGCGTGGTAATCCTATTTCAAATCTTTGGGATGATATTCCACCCGTCAATTCCCAAGCGAAGGAGGATACTGGTTGGCCAACTCAAAAGCCACTAGCCCTTTTGGAAAGAATTATTAAAGCCGGAACAAATGAAGGAGATACGGTATTTGATTGTTTTGCTGGATGTGGCACGGCTATGCATGCTTCTTACAATTTAAACAGGAAATGGGTTGGGATAGACATTTCTCCCACGGCTATGAAAGTTAACAAAAAGAGGCTTGAGGAATTAGGGGATAAAGTCAATATCGTCGATGAAGATGATATGGACTTACAAGACCGGGTACTGGCAGGGTAACCATGTCCTGAATAAGAAAAGTGGCAGGTTTAGCCATATACAGATCTTAGATGCCACTAAGGAGTTTCTTCAACTATGTCTAGGATATAATAATGCATGATATTATACCGACTCGTAATAATACGTTAAGGACTGTGGTTCGTGATCAGTCTTTGGCTGTGGATTTTACGACCCCGGTTTTAGATTTTAACGAGATGAACGTGGCGTTTGTTCAGGCGGTGGTTGGAGTTCAGCCTGTAGAACTGACGGGTCGGTTTATCACCCAAGTGAGTCTTTTGTGTGACGATGAGACCTTTGTGTTGTATCCCGATTCTGAAAAAGTTTTAAATAATATTTGTAATAATTTTGGTTGGATTTTTGCGTCTGTTCCCTTTCGTTATCTACGCTTGAAGTATTTTGCAAACGGGGTGACCTCAGGGGATGTGACGATATATGCTAGAGGCAAGAGAACTTGACGTGTTTAATTAAACTTCCAAGAGATAACGACACGGGTGTTGTTTTGAGAATTTATAACGAACGGCCGGGTGGTTTGTATAATTGTGTCAATACGGTTTTTACCACGGCCTCTGAGTTTTTTCCTACGACTTTAGTCGTACGCTTAGATGGTGTAAACTTAGATCCAAGTCAATATGTCATCTCTCAGGATAATCAGGGCTTCACTTTGATAGTGGACGCCGAAAATTCTAAGGCTTTGAATGCAGCTCCTGAAAATCAGGAATCTTTAAAAGTAGATTATGACGTTGTGGGTACTGCTGGTCCTAACAACTGTATACTCTTTATGTAAAGATAAATTCTACCTTTGGGGAGTATTGTAATGGGTCAACCGAATGCTAAAAGGCTACAGTTCAGTCCAATTCAAACTTTAACGTCGGCTTTAAACGATGACCGACAAACGCTGAACCAAACTTACTTTGTTAAAGTTGGCGATACTTTAGAGTTTTGGGATCAAAACTCAGCGGGTTGCCTGGAAACTTTAGTCGGTTCCAGGATTGTGACAGGTGTCGATCCTGATGTGGCGATCACTTTAGACAGTGCTATAGATTTGACTGGTGTTGTCGGTCAAGCTGTGATTAGAAATCGTTCCATTGATGACGTGCAAGTTGCGATTGAACGCCTTTACGCTCACGGCTTTGAAGCTGAAGATTATTTGATTCAGTGGTCAGAGCCGATTACGGCTTCTTTGGTTGACTTTCCCATTGTAGGTCAGTCTGCTCATACGGTAGCCGATGCGACCTGCTGGGCGACAGGTGATGCGTATGCTGTCATGTCTGATGCTGGTTTAGCATTAACGGGTACTGTTATTGGCATTTTGCCAGCTACTAATCAGGTGATTATCGATCAATCTGCTGACGCAACTCTTTTGACTAACCCAAAACTTTTAAACACGTCAGTTGATTTAAAGGAAACTTTAAGACGGTTAAAAAGTCTAATCGATCAAATTGGTACTCCTGTATGTGAAGCTTTGCTTGACGGTAATTGTTCAGACAGTGTTTTTTACGCGTCTCAAACCTTTGTTCAAAACTCCAGTCAGTTTTACTTGGACGGTGTCAGAAAAAGAAAAGGACTTACTGGCACACGGGCGAGTTTAGTAAACGGCGCAGGAGATGGAGAGTTAACGTTTACGAGTCTAGTTTTAGGTTTAGACGGGAACGACATTGACGTAGAGATGCTAGATCCAGGAGCTGCCAGTCAGGCTTTAAGTGTAACGGTCACTGGAACTTATGAGGGACAAGATCGCAAGGTTAGTATTTCTTTAGCAACGGATGCTGGGTCGGCGTTAATTTCTACGGCATTGGATATCGCAGTGGCAGTCAATGCGAGTGGTTCAGCTAGAAGGTTAGTATCGGTGATCTACGGCGGAACCGGCTTAGATGTACAGGCATCTCTTGTGGCAACGTCATTGTCTGGTGGTTTAAATAACGGAACTGGTGATTACGTGGAACTGCAAGTTGTGCAGGCCAATACCTTAGGTGGATACGGGATTTTAAGTTTCCACATTAGACCGGAAGAAGCTAACCGGATGAGTTCTCCTCCCCAGGAATCTGAAGAACTAGATCTTTGTTATGCGTTAGCCGTTTAAATTAGGGGTCAGTTATGGGGGCACCCAATGCTAGCCGGATAGAAATTTTAGAAGGTGGTTTTACCTTTACCCACAACCGGCTGTCAGGAGTGCTTTCTGAACTGGACATGAGAGTCAGTGGTTCCAATTGCTGGACGACCTTTACCCGCACAGGTGGTCTGATTTCTAAGATCGAGTATTTTACCAACTCAGCTCGCACGATAAAAGTCTGTGAGCAAAATATTTCACGTGTCACGGGTGTGGGCAACGTGAGCCTTGTTAGCGAGATCCAAACTTTATTTTTTAACCAAAACACCACTGAAGACTCAAGGGTTGTATCTACGTTAGGGCGTCCTAATTTAGGTACGGATGATGTGATTGTGACCTGCAATGGTCCATTTTCGACCACAGAGCCGGTGGGGTGTTAATTGTCTCTTATCGATTGTGTGACTCTCGCCTTTATTGAAGAGATTACAAATCAAGTCAGTGCGGTGTCTGCTTCTCCAGGTTTTTCTTGGGGAGATACCGGTAGTTTAAATTCCGGTACTTTTCTTTTAAACGATAACGTTGCCAGTAACCGCACAGGAAGAATTGTCCCGTTACAGTTTGGAGAAATCACTCAAGTGTTTGTCGCTAACGAAAACGCTAACACCTTTACCATAGAAATTCTTCGGCGCACGGGACCAAACACCTTTGTCCCTTTGACCAGTGTGTCTTTAACCGCCCAACGCTCTAAAACCGAATCTAAAGCTGGAATTAACGTCGGGCTAGGAGACGAGTTAGCGTGCCGGGTCAGTGCTGGTAACTGTAAAAACCCGGTCGTCGGGGTGATCATTAGAGGAACAAACGTTTGAGACAGTTAAACAACACGACAGGTCTGGCAATTTTGATCGAAGACATTGGGGTCTCCGTCCCTGCTGGTTTGTATACCATTCCACCTGAACGGTATTTGTATTTTGCAGCAAGTGTCAATATCGACACGCCTATCAACTCTGGTCAATTTGTCGTGGTTTATAAAGGGGTCAACCTAAACTCTTTTGACGGTAGGGCGTTGATTCATGAACTGACGGATTATGTCGATGTTAAACTGAACGGTACGGTGGTTAAACGCCATGTGAGTTCCATAGATTTGACTGGTGGTTTTTTAACGACTGATGTTGGCAGTGGAGAGTTGCAAGTCAGTAGTGGCGGCATAGGCGGGTTGTATTCTATCCAGTTTGGGTTAGACAAAAAAGTCAAAGACGATTGGCTGTTCACGGTGTTACAAACGGAAGAGTCTGATAAAACTCCTGCCATTGTGCCTTTTGCTTCACAGATTCGAGCCATTTCTTTTTCTAATAGTAGAAATAATAGTGATTTTGATCTTCAGATTTTTAGATCCAGCATGGGGACTAATAACTCAAGCAGCACTTTAATTTCAACGACTGCCGTACGAAACGCTCGTCACGGTATTGTGTATGTAAACATCTCTGTAGCTGCAGGCAATAAACTAGCTATTTTTTGCGCTGATGCTGGGGATGATCCGGAAGATTTAATTGTGATTTTGTATCTACAAACGACAAGCCTAGTAGCAAGCAACCAACAGGATAATGATTCTACTAATTTTTAGGGCTTTGTTTGTCGTGGTTGTTTTTTGGGTAAACCTTTTTTTTGGAGATTTTACAATGAACGTAGCTTTGCAATTACAGAATGAAATCAAAGGTGGGGTGGTCTCTTTCACTCAAATGTTTAACCAGGCGGTGGATCTAGAAAACCTTTATTGGAAAGGCGGTGTATCGGCTGATTTAGGCGCGTTTACCGGCACAGATCCCGTGACGCAAACGACCTTGCTCACGAAAGATCAGCTCATCGCTATTTTAACTCTGGCAGAGAACGTGAGAAAGTTTTTTGACAACGTGGCTCCTAGCCAGGCTGACTATTTGACTACGATTGAAGATGTGCGGTTTGGAACAGCGGTGCCTACTTTTGTAAACAATACGCTTGAGGCCTATGGCAATTTAGGCGTGCAGTTTGCTCGGGATTGTTTGACGATGTATTTTACGACGAGAAATCTTCAAAATGTGTATTTTTCTACGGAATTAGCGTCAGCGGCGGGTGCTATCAGTGATTCCGTTGAGGTGTTTGGGTCTACTATGACTAAAAAACAACTGGTCGATGCGATAACTTTGTTTGCCAATTGGGAGAGTTTGATGTCTAACGGTGCAGTAGGAGCGGCAGACCGTAAGGTGACCTTAGGTTTATGGTACGGATTGTAATGAGACGAAAAGAATTTAGATGGAATGAAAAAAGTATGCTTCCTTTAATAGAGCTTGCGACACGGTTATCGGTACCGCTTGGAATTGCTGGCAGTGTTGCCGCCGGGTCGGCGTGGTTGGCTAAAAGTCGCCACCAGATTGAGCAAAACAAATCTGAGATTAGCCAGGTCAGAAATGAAATGGAAAAAATTGAGAGAGACCAGGAAGAGCTTGCCTCTAAGCTTGGAAGAATAGAAGGCAAGATGGAACTGGTAGAAAAACTGATTGCTGGACAGGACTAACTTTCTTGTTGTTACTAAACATCCCCCCAAACAAATCAATCCTTGGTATACTAGAACTGAATCAAAGTTAACTAAATCTCACAGGTCTTGGTCAGGATTTGTATGCCGCCTAGAATCTCTAGTTTGAATCTTTTATATCCGCCTTTTTTGTATCGGTTGATTAAAGGGGTCAAAGCTTGCCGCTTGGCCGGTATTGATCTTCATGTTTTTGAGAGCTACCGAACCTTAGAGCGTCAGGCGTACTTGTATGAGCAAGGCCGGTCTCGTCTCGGAAGGATTGTGACACGTGCAAGAGCTGGTCGCTCGTGGCATAATTATGGAATAGCCGCTGATTTGGTTTTGAAAGTTAATGGCAACTGGACCTGGGAGCCTGAGGAACTCTACGTCAAAGCCGCGCCGTTTTTAGAAAGTTGTGGGTTGCAATGGCAGGGAAGGTCCAAAAAGTTTGTGGAACTTGTTCACTATCAGTTGCCGTTTGAGTTGTCTATTTATGAGGCTGAAGAGATCTACAAGGACAAGGGTTTGATTGGGGTTTGGGAAAAGTATAACACCAGGTATGGAGATCAAGACTTATGGAAAAACTAAGGAAACTGTCTTTTAAAGGGTTGTGCTTGATTGGTTTTGTCGCCGTTACAGCGGTTGCAGTTTGTAATTTACCAGATCCACCGGTTTCTCAGCCATGGTGGGTCATGACTGTAAGCTTACTTTTAGATCGGTTTCCATCTGTTGACGCTTGGTTTATTGCTTTGTACTTGTTTTTTAGCGGTATGTTGAGAGCAATCAGTGAATTGATTATTTTTATAGCATCTAAAACTGAGACTACAAAAGACGATGAAGCAGCGGCATCTCTTGTCCAAGTTTTAAAGTGGATTGGGGCTATTACCGGTTGGTTTGGACTAGGTAATCAAAAGTAATTGTTAGATTTTTAAATAATCTTCTCTTTACCTTCAATTTTTTCGTGAAAAACCCCGATAAATAAGTATAGGTGAAATCATTCACCCACTGTTTACTCGGGGGTAACTTTATCAAGGTAGACGACAACCAAAACTAAATTTAGCCAAAGTCATCGTGGCGGTTGATTCAAGCTTTTATGTAAGTCCTAGATTGTTTGGTGGATCGATCTTTTTAAGTGTAAAAGATAAACGCGTGATGAATTTTTAAAAAGTTTTGTGACAAAGAACGTGAATGAAGAAAAAAAAAGAATCCAAACCAAAGCTAGAGTTAGATACTGAAGATCGGCTTGTCGTTAAGTCTGATGCCATTAGGGTTAATAAAAAAAAGAGTACTCAAAAACCACTTTCATCGACATGTCTTTTAAAAACGTTACAAAGACTAGAAGCCAATTCACAAAAACAGGTGTGGGAAGATTTAGATTTAAGTCCGCAGGACATGCGGGGTAAAACCAGGGGTATTAATAAATGTGACGATACTTTTCATAGTATTGAAGACGATCCCGAAAAAAAGCCTAAAAAAAAAATAAAGCAAGTTATTCGTCTCGCAATCAAAACAAAGATAACGACTATTTAGGTTTTTTAGGTTTAATGCGTTCGATGCGCGTGTCTTGAATAAACATGGATTTATACAGGTTGCCTTCCAGGTCTAGCACCTCAGGATTAAAGCTTACTTTTTTTTTAGGTTTCTTTTTTGGGATTTCTAGACAAAAAGAAAACCCGCAAGTCAAAATCATAATTGCGCACAAAATACTCATACCTATTCCTTTCCAATCTTATTAAATTGCCAAGCGGGCAAAGCTTCGTTGTTTTCTATTAGAACGTGGCTTGCTATCATCAAAGCATCTACCAGGCCGTCATGATAGTTTACTCTATTTTTGTCTGGTTCTATTTTGATCTGCAATGGGTTGTGGGGAAAGTAATCAAAGTAGGCTCGTAGGGTTTTTGCTTTTGCAGAGTTATCTCCGGTGATCTTTTCTACGTTGCGGTGGATGATTCCAGTCCAGACTTCAGGTAACACGGATTCTATTTTGTCAGACAGTGGCATGAGATGATGCATAACTTGCCCGTAGTAAAACCCCATTTTGAACACGGCATTTGCGTGCCAGCCACCTCGGCCTTTGATTTTTTCTATAATAATTTGGTCACAATTTTTTAGCAGATCTAATAGATCAATTTCGAGTAGTCCTTCTGCGTTGTATTTGAGTAGGTATTTTGTAGCCTTTGTCGAGTTGGTGTTTACAATGACAACTGCTCCTCTTTTTCCCGGATCAATGGCTGCAAGTCTCACAGATTAAACCTTTTTTTTACTTAAACCTAAAAAAGATCGACAGTAAAACTTAGCTAATTATTTTTAAAATTGATACTTTTTTTGTTCAAAAAGTGTATGTTTTTTTGTAAAAAAAGCACTGTTTTTTGTTGAAAAAGTGTATGTTTTTTTGTAAAAAAGTGATAAAAAAAACAAGAATTTCGTTATGTTTTTGTTAAAATTTGAAAGAAAAAAAGTGAGGTTTTAAGTTTGGGAATTATACCAGAAAGGAGACAGGAGATTATTGCGCCGCCGTTTGAAGAGCTGACCATGCTTATTTACGGTATGCAAGGTTGCGGTAAGACCACATTTTGCAATGGTGATCAAAACAGCATTACGATTGCGGCGGAACCTGGATCGGAATTTGTCGAAACGAGAGCGGTTCCCACGGCCAACTGGGATACTTTTTTAGATGTGGTGACGGAGGCTAAAAAGGGTTTAGAAACTGACCCCAACTTTTGTACGGGTGTCGTGGTAGACATTGTCGATAACCTGTTTGAGATGTGTAGAGATTACATTTGTAAGCAGTTAGGCATTAGTTTTCCTGGGGAGAAAAAAGACTTTGGTAAGAGTTGGAGTGAGATTTCCAAAGAATGGAAATCTTGGCTTTCGTATGTGATGCGTTTTTCTAACGTGCGGTTTATTTCTCACATGACGGAAAGAACGATTGAAAGAACGAATGAGCACGGACTGATGGAAGAGATTACTCAGCTTTTACCTCGGTTTCACAGTGGTCAGGGAGCTAAGTTTTTAGACGGTGTGTGCCGGATGGTGGGCTACATGTATGTGAACAAGTCTGGAAGACATTGCATAACCTTTAGGCCTAATGCTTATAACGGTGCCAAAGACCGCACAGGAATTTTAAAAGATCTGAGTGAGATTGTGCTTCCGGAAGATCCCAAAGCCGGATTTCGCTATGTCAGTGACCTGTACACGAAACGTGCAAAAGAGCAGGGTATAACTATAAAGTCACGAAGGGATAGGTGAAGTTATGGGAGATCCGGTCGAGGTTAGCCGTGCTAGGTCTAAGTATTTTGTAATCTCTAAAGAAAAAAAAGAAATAACAATTTTAGAGTTTACAACAAAACCTAACTTAAAAAGGTATTTAAGCGCACAATTGCCCGGATCTGTCCTAGAGATTTTAAAGGGTAAAAGAATCGAAGTAGCCGTCAAACAAACATTTAAATTTTAACCAATACTACTACTGGAGACTAAAACCAATGAACGATCTAGAGTTTTTAAATACGTTAACGAGTCAAGCACCGGCCGCTGAGTCTACCGAGGTAGGTTATCAAAATCATCCGTGCGGTAGTTTTAATGGAACAATTGTAGACGTTAAACAAAAGAACGTGAACGAGCGTCCTGTTTGGGAGTTTTCTGTGAAAACCGCACACGGTCAGGTGGTTCATAACCGTTGGGGTTTTTCTCCTGATGATTTGAACGTGGCCAAGGTGAACCCAACCGAACGGGAAAAAATGTTAGCTAGTATCAAACGACATAAACGTTTGTTTGTGGATTTAAAGGTATGGTCTAATTTTGAGGCAACCGATAAAACTTGGGTCGATATTTTATCGTCATGGATTTTACTCAAAGATCAAAGCTGTCGTGTCGTGGTCAAACCTAACTTTAAGCGCCCTGGTTATACCTTAAGCTTTATCAACGCACCAATGCCTTCTCAACCTGACATGATGGATCAAAACCAAGATGTCGGTACCCCAGAACGTATGGCTCCAGCAAGTCCGTTCCCTTCAAACCCATCAAGCCCAGGTACCCCTACTAACCGCCGTGTACCAAGCGATGATTTCGATAACATCCCCTTTTAAGACCAACACTTACCTGTAAACTTTTTAGCCTTTAAAATCCTTGTAAACGGGTTTTAAAGGCTGTTTTGTTTTTGTATGTTTTACTGCGTGTGCGGTTGGATTGTTCAACCGCTGACATTTTGTACTGCTAACGTTGTTTTTTTCTGTTAAGTGTTTTGGAGTCTGATTGCGGTAATGAAAATCAAATGTGATCGTTAGCGTCAAAAGGAAAAAAAAGAAGCCACGGATTTCTCGAAAAATTTTACCGTGGCCTCTTATATGCAACTGGAAACAACCTAAAAAAAGAGAAAAAACAAAAGAGAAAAGGAGCTAAATATGATCAAGGAGCTAAATATGATCTAAAAATAAATTCCCGTTCTAATAACCAACAGCCTTAACTTTCGCTAAGGTTGCGTGCCATTCTTTTGCCTGTTCCGCCTTATGCGTTTCCAGAACATTTTTTTTGTACGCTACCCTGTGAGTTTTGGCAAGAAAAAAGGCATATCACAGTGTTTCGTAGCAGTTTTTATAGTTTACAGTCTTCAATTAAACCCAATTACGTTATCTTTTTGTCGGTTAATTACCCCTTTGACTGTTCTACATCCTATAACGTGAAACCTATGATGTGTAAGTCTTTGACTTGTGCGGTGTATGGAGTTGACTGTTTACGTTTAGAGTTAATGGATACGATATTACGTAGAAAGGAAAAGTTATTTTTGTCAAGTTTTGAAAGTTTCATAAAGTTTTTAGGGGTCAAAATAGGTTTGAAAAAGGTTTCAGACCTATACCCACGTGGGTATAGCAAATCAGACCTTCACCCACGTCGGTCAAGCAAAATAGCTAATTCTTTGACCCACGAGGGTGAACAAAATGATGTTTTACCTTCACCCACGTCGGTGAGTAGTTCTTCGTTTCACTCAGAACATACTATTCACTTCGTTCATAGTTATAAGAATATTATACTTGTGAACTTTTTTTTGAACCTTCCAAGTTTAAAAACGTCCAAACATAACAATTTTAAATTGAGCGCAAATGATAAACGTAAACGAGTTTCGTTATGCGAGGTAGCCCAACATATTGTTTTGCTATTTGAAGAGACTCTCGTTTCGTTTAGAGGCCTTCTAAGGGGGTATAAATTTGATTTGAAAGATCCAAGATCAGCTCAGACCTCAATAGCTCATAATTCTATGAATGGGCTGGTAGCACGGTCGTCAGATTGGAATCTCAGGATAGCACACAACGCGGTCAAAAAATATCTTCTACTAAAGGTGGGAATTTTTAAGAGCATGCATCTTCTAAGAAAAAACAAGTTTTCAATACTGACAAGGGTTTCAAGGAATATCACTTTGCTAGATACCCCTACCGGGGGTTACCCTCCGCCAAGCAAACTTGGCTTCGTGTCTACTTTGATTTTTTATTCACATTTTGTTTCTAGGGGAGGAAGATTTTAGGTCCTTGGATCTTTTTTTAAGGCTCATGAGGAAAACATCATGACAAACACACGGCGCGAATTATCGATAAAAATTGAAGACAGAAAGAACAGAAATAACTATGAAAAATCAAATTATATTAAATAAAATTAAAATAAATACTGAACTTTTATACGGTGATGATTTTTACTCAGCAATCTGTGAAGCAGTAAACAAACCAATTTTTATAAATTATGAAAAGAGTCTTACCTACATAAATAACGATCCAAATTCTAGGTTAACTTCCTATAATGAAAAAAAAATAGATTCTTTAAGAAATTTACTGGGTCGAGAGTTTTTTGAGCAAAGTTGCATTGATTCTACAGTAGTAGATACAACCTTTGGACAGTCATCTTCTGCTTCATTCAAAAAAATAATCTCACAATCACTATATAACTTCAAAAACGGTAATGGTTTTGGCTGTCAGATTTCTCTAAGTTGTTTAGCTGCGTGTTTAGAAAAACCGTTGACAAAAAATGCCACGCGAACAGGTTTCAGCTCTAACAAAATGAGCGGTCTTTTGAAGAAGTACGCTATGGCCGGATTAATTGAATTGGTAACTGAAGGTTACAAACCGGAAATTAAACGCAAAGACACACAATACATTCAAGTGAACCCAAGCCTTTTGTTATATATGTTAAGAAAAAATAAAAAACTAATCGTAAGACTTGCTGATCATTTAATTGAAATTTTTATTTATAGATTCGATAAGAAGAAAAGGGAAGAAGGCTCGAAAGATGCCGCTTTGCAGGGTTTTAATTTTTCAGTCAAGATAGGTAGTCGAGCGATTCTTGCAAACAAAATTGAAGATCTTCAGTCGACTAACGTTGAATCAAAAACTATCAAAAATCAAATTAAATAAAATTAAATTAAATAAATAACACCTAAAAAAGGCTTAGATTTCAATGCAAGA
>Ga0222708_1000027_pt1 | contig 42781 bp, 61 predicted proteins | sample AntAcemetage1576_FD_179806 | JGI IMG/M metagenome (GOLD analysis project Ga0222708, IMG submission 179806) | Saline water microbial communities from Ace Lake, Antarctica - #1576 | ecosystem: Environmental > Aquatic > Non-marine Saline and Alkaline > Saline | place: Antarctica: Ace Lake... | reverse complement strand
AGGCTTATATGGCTTATAGTCTTATATGTCTCATAGTTTTCTTTTGATAACTATGTTCTTTAGCCTTATAGTCTTTCTTAGGATCATTTGTTTGTTCTTATAGGGTTATTGTTTATACTAGGGAGAGTGCTTTCTCTTGATACCCCAAAATTATTTGGTGCGATCGTCTATCCAAGCTAGAAAGGCCACAGCTACAAACAATGCTATAAATATTGCTATTCCAGCTATGTCAGGAGTAGCTGCTTCTACTATGTGTGAAGTGTTATTATACAAAGGATTCCTGTCCAATATAGACATACCTGGCTACATCAGATACCCCACTCATATTTATTTCAGCACCCAGTCTTAGTTCATAGGTGGCTATTAAATGATTAATTTCAATGTTGTCGTCATATGGATTATCAAAGGGACTTATGTCTCCTTGTACAATAAACTCAAAAGTTGGTTTCAGAGTTGGTACGCTATAGGTAGTTCCATCTGCTGGTCCTCCAACAAATTCTACTGTTATCGCCATGGTGTGTCTTTCTATTGGGTGTGGGGTGTTAGTTGTGTTAGATGTTTTAGATATTTTATATACCCTCGGAATATGTGAGAATGTTGCTACGTTAGTAGCCTAGTGTGCTCATACCGCCGAACTTAACTCTTTCGCGACGAGCTCTAATTCTTCGATCTCTGTCTTATTCACCTTGGGCCTTGTCTCTAAAATGTTCTGGGGGATGGGTCTCTACGAAGTCTATTTCTATGTCTTCCAAGTTAGCTATTATCCTTATCTTATTATTGTTTGTCAATACCAGCGATAATGATCTACAGCTACAGGTGCTTGGAGCTACCAGCGGTAGCCTGTCGTTGCACCATTTGCATATTACCATATGTATATTATATCAGGGATGTTGGAGGATATCAAGTCGGAGACTTGTGGGTATCTCCTATTTTCCGCCGAACATTAATCCCTATTTTTTCTGCGAACGCCGGCTCCGATGACAAAGGCTGAACCAATAATTACCAAGTTTTTCACAATGTACTGTCCCTCGAGAGTTAGGCCAAAAGGAATAACCGTGAAGCAGATCTCAGGTAAGAGGATTAGTGGTAGGAAGGTTCCTGGCATCTGGAACGCTAGGAGAATAAGTCCTATCCTGTTTAAAGATGGTATTAAGAAGGCAATGCCAATAGCCACTTCCCATAGACCCAAGAGGGGAACAATGATCTCTGGTGTTAGCCAATAGATTGTTGCTGCTACAAGATCGTATGCAGGGGATAGTTCTCCTATAGTCTTTAGTGCTCCAAACCAGATGAAGATAATGCCAATAGAGAATCTTAGAAAGGGAACTCCATACTTACCCGAAAAGTTAATCATTACCCGATCAAACATGTCCGTGTATCTGGAGATACTATCTATAATTGCTAACTTATTCATTGTGTCTTCTTACCTCTCTATTGTTATTCTTTTACTTGGAGTGACAAGTGCATGAGTATGTTACTCCATTAGATATCTCTTGTTGACATAGGCTGTGCTGATTAGTCATACACCAACCAAACCTGCTTTCGGTCCTACGCCCCATTACGAAGCATCTTCATTATTAGGATAGCATCTAGGCAAATTGCGTGTTGACACTTATGTATGCAGATTCTTTCTTGAATTAGGCCAATTATTTTTTTGCGCTCTGCCTGGCTACCGTCTCGAAATCCCAACTTATAAGTATTACCACCCATTAGATCGAGCCTGAGTCACTGTCTTCCACTATAATGGACGATTGTGCACTTTTGTGGACTGTCAAGACACTACCGTTTTCGGTATAGTTGTGAAATTGTTTAGTCATCTTGTGCCTCTCTGATTGTGTCCTCTAGCTCTTGAGCTGTGTACGGGTACTCAAGCGCTTCGATTATGGTTCGTCTAGCCTCTTTAGCCTGAAACACTTTGATGATCCGCTCACGCTCTAGCTCAACCCCAGCCTCGTAGCCAAGTGTCCAATAAAGCTTGTTGCTTATTTCATCATCCATTTTGTTCCTCCTCTATTGAAACTATCTTAGTCGAAATTATCCAACCGTCCTTACCGCTTATGTACATGCGCTTCCCAACTTGAAGTGGAAGCATCCTGCCAGAATCCTGGTCCTTGTACGGCTGTGGAATCTCAGAGGTAGGGCTGCCCTCCTCATAATCAAAACAATACTTGTACCAATACTTAAATTCGAACTGGCCATTGCGTATGCAATAACCGCTAGTTAGGTCATAGACAGTCCCAGACTCAGTTGTAATTATCATTTGGTATTCCTATCACAGAAGAACACGAACACCCACTTGCCAATAATAATGTCCAGTGTTGGCTGAGTCTTCATATCGTAAAGGTCTATACCAAACACATACTTCGTCCCTAATGAGTCAGAGTCTTTGTATCTTCTAAACTTAATCATCTTGTGCCCCTCATGTTTTTACGGATGTTAGCTTTTATGTTTTTATAGATGGTTCAAGTGCCTCGATTGCTTTCCTAACGCAAACTTCTGCACCATCACCATAGCGATGTTTGTAGTATACTCCTTCTTGCTCATAAATGTCAAGATAAGTAGGATCTTCACCAATAGTAGCAATGTAAGTATTCACATCGTCGGGGTCGGTGCCGCCTTCCGCCCTAGTGATATGTATCTCACTGAGGAGAGTCCGATTTACTCTAATCTGAACGTGTAGTGGCACCGATTACTCCCTTCAGGTATTCAAAGCAATAAATGTGCATCAAGCTATCCCAACCTGCGTCGTGCTGATTTTCTGTACCAATCTTTTCAATGGCATAAGCCTTGGCTTTTTTCTTCCAAGTTGCTGCTTTTACGGGCATCCCGTTCTCCTCTTTATAGTCCAGAGCGAAGCAGAGTGCGTTCAGGTCAACAGTTCTTCTTGAGAAGAGCGAGTAGCTTTTAGGTAGAGAGTCCTTCACAAAGGGCATGTCAAATGCGCCAACGTTAAACCCGACAGGGATAGTTTTACCCCTGCTGTTCGTATCGACTCCTACTGCAATCAACCAATCGTAAACTTGACTGTCAACCTCATCTGGCAAAGGCGCACTTTGTAGAGACTCTAGTGTGATGCCGTGAACCTCAAAAGCACGTTCTGACCACTGGCACTCACCTGGATTCATATTCATGGAGATTTGATACCCGTCCTCGGTGGATAGGCCAATCTGAATGAGCTTACCACCTTCGGCAAGCTCGCTAGAAGACATCTCTCCGTCTAGCCCTACATACATGTAGCTCATGTCTCTCCTTTAACCGCCCATAAGAAATACAAAGCCGATCAATAGTGGTAGCCAGAAGATGCATACAATAAGAAGACATCCAATCCCCAGGTTGACAATATTTTGTGTGCTGTAAAACTTATCTCTATTATTCATAACTAAAGTATAGCAATTAATGTATAATATGTCAATGGAGAATAAATTTAAATACCTGCTGTCCCCTGAGAATATCTACAAACTCGCGTTCGAAGATTACGATGGAAAACCCTTTATCGTAGAAGTGACTGGGGAGGATATCCTGACCAAACTAAGAAGGGGCTATGCTCTAGAAAAAGCATTAGAGGACCACGGCCTAGACAAAAAAGATATTGACATTTTAGATTTAGAATGGTAGGGTTACAGCTATGACTAAACAATATGATGAGGAAACACAAAAGGCAGCTGCATTTGCCATCGAAGACCTTCAATCTTTTATGGCATCAGCTGGTAGAGATGCGACAGAGGCTTCTCTTTTGTCTTGGCAAAAGGGCTACATCGCAGGAGTAAACAGGGCTATGGGGATCCGTAATGGATAGGGCAAGCAGGAGGCAAGACTCTAAAGAAATAAAGTCAATAGTCAAGAAAGCTAAAGTCTTAATGTCTGGCTGGCTTAGTAATCTTGACCATACCCCCACCAAGGAAGAGCTGGGTGCTTGGCAGGCTGGCTATGTTGCTGGATTAAATCAGAACGAAGATATTTAAACTTCTATTACGGGGTAAGTCTCTTGGCATGAGTAGCAGAAATGGGTATACTCTTTTTCTGTTGGCCCCCCGAGAATCATTTTATCATCACGAGCAAGCATGATCTCGTCAATTCCTGGCTTACCGTACCAAATCGGTAGCATTGTTTCTTCGTTGCATAGTGGACATATCATTAGTATATTCTATCACAAGATCTTGGCATTAGGGAGATCTTTGTTATATAATCGTTATGTTTCTATTGACTTTACCCATAATACGACTGTATACTTGATACCTAACGTAAAAGAAAAGAGAGCTTTATGCCAACGGTCTACACCCTTCCATCCTGTGTCCAGTGTGACGCAACAAAAAGATTTTTAGCAAAGATTGGGGTAGCCTATAACACTGTAGACCTTAGTTCCGATACTGAAGCCTACGAGTACATTAGGGGCCTTGGGTTTAGCTCAGCCCCAGTTGTGGTCTTTGGAGATGAGTCTTGGTCTGGGTTCCAGCCAGATAAACTCTCTGCCTTGGCCGCTTGACTTCACCTTAGATTTTAGCTATAATTGTTCTATGATAAAGTATGAGCACAAGATGCTAGTCCTAGACAGCAGCCATTCCGATAAAGACCAGGCAGCGGTAGATTTATTTATAACGCAAGCCATCGATGCCGAAAGGGATCGAATCTATAATGACTTAAGCAATTACACTAACGGATACGATAGTTTGTCTATTGCCAAGTTTAGACTACGACAGATCATTAACCAAACAGACGAACTTATATACTAAACAATAACAAGAAGGGTATCAATGTTAAGACCGATTGAAGACAAGGTTCTAATAGAGCCAATAAAAGAAGCAGAGACAAAATCTACATCTGGATTCATATTAACTAAGTTAGATAAAGAATCTCCAACAGAAGGTATTGTAGTTGCAGTGGGGCCAGGGATTGTATTCCCTAATGGAACCACTCTTCAGATAGACCTAGAAGTTGGAGACAAGGTTTCTTACTCTAGGTTTGCTGGCACCGAGGTGTCTCATGAGGGTAAAGAATATGTAATCTTGCCTTACCGTGAAATCTATGCAGTGTTGGGATAATCTATGACTACTTTTATTAGATCAATGCCGGAAGAGCCAACAAAAGTTCTAGACGAAGGATATGTTAGATTAGTAGACGCATTAGGAGACGATCTCTCTGTTGTCAACGCAGCTAGAGTGTCCTATGACAAAGAAGTTACAGAGTTTGCTCCAAGAGATGCTAAGCTCCTAAAATTTCTATTAAGAGAAGGGCATACAAGCCCCTTCCGTCATGCAGCGATGACCTTTGAAGTGTACGCTCCACTGTTTGTTGCTAGACAGTGGTGGAAGCATGCTGTGGCCTCTAGTCACGTTGATGACCAGAATGGTTGGAATGAATCATCTAGGCGTTATATTACCGAAGATGAAAAGTTCTACATCCCGCTGCCAGAAGATTGGCGTAGTAAGCCAGAGAACAGCAAGCAGGGCTCTGGAGACCCCGTTGACATCGAATTAGGTCAAAAGCACTTTGACAGGCTCTGTGAGACAGTTGTGAGCGGTACAGAGGCATATCACGACGCTCTTAACGATGGAGTTGCTCCAGAGATCGCAAGGCTGTTTCTTCCAGCTTATGGCATGTATGTACGTTGGAGGTGGACCGCGTCTCTGCAGGGAGTCTTGGCATTCCTAGACCAGAGGATGCCACACGATGCCCAGTTCGAGATCCAGGAATATGCAAAGGCAGTACTTGCTTTAGTTAAAGAAGCATTTCCTGAAACCATTTCTACTCTTTACGAAGAGTAGTCTTGCAGGGGAGTTAGCTCAGTGGATAGAGCAGGAGCTTTCTAAGCTCTTAGTCGCAGGTTCGACTCCTGCACCCCCCACTTTATGCTATAATTATATAGATAACTATGAGTATTTATGATAACGGTCGGACAGGAATCAGTCCGCAAAGACAAGCAAGAATGGATGCTATGAAGTCCAAGGATAAAACCAACCCTGAAGAATCAACTAAACTTAAAATTGAGGATCAAAAGCGTGAACGCTATGAACTTCAAGAATCTAAACGTGCACCCAAAATACAGGTTGATCAGAAGGTAATTCTTTGGACCTGGTTGGTTGGCATTGGCTTAGCCTTCATCTCTTCGGCCATAGTATCTTTTAATGGTATAACATCTGTAGCAACCTTTGTAGGTCTGTCCCAAGAGTGGATGGCCGGATTGTTCTTCTTCTTTATCGAACTTATGTACCTTCTTTTCTTAGTGGCATACCTAGTGCTATCATCTAGACTTAGCGACAATGGCAAGCCAGAGAAAACATCTGGAGCAATTATTGGAATGGTTGCCTTCGGTGGCTTAGCTGTTCTAGCAAACGCATTCCACACCTTTGACTACTGGGGTTGGAACTGGCTAGAGCCTCGTATGTGGGCTGGTACGATACTTGGAATAGCGGCTCCGATTGCGATCATTGCTGCAAGCAAGATGGCTTCCAGAGTTGTATTCGCTAAAGCAATTAGTCTTTAAGTAAACTCTTACCAATCCATTACCCCATCCCTTCAGAGTTAATCAGTTTTCTTATACATGCTGCATTTACTATGCCACTAAAAAGATAGTGGTATAATTATATTACATGGTAAAAACTGCAAAACACCGTAAGGCTATGGCCCTAGTTCTTGAAGAGCTTCATCTCTACAAAGAGAAGCACGGCTGTTTTGATTGCAGGAATATGTTCCCCCATTACATTCTAGAATTTGACCACAAGCCTCAGTATCAAAAAATAGACGTTGTGTACCGTGTTCTAAGGAACTATGGGCCTGAGGCTGCCTGGAAAGAAGTTTCAAAGTGTGACGTGGTGTGTGCTAACTGTCATAAAATGCGTACTTACCAGAGAGAACACGATATTGACTAAGCCATTGTCTATTGATGAGCAGATCCAAGCCGTACTCTTTGATATAAGTAAAGAGCTTAAGGTACATAAGATAGATGATGACAACTTAATTATTGAAATGGATTATGAAAAGCATACCCTTCAGCTTAAATCAATTTTAGAGGGGTATAGAAGTACCCATGAAGGTGTTTAATACGTTCTAAGAGGCTCTCAGCGTCTCCATACGATGCGCAACGATAGTATCTGTAGCTTTTCCGTTACGATATAGCGTTAAGACCACTGCAGGATTATCTTCGCTGGCATTGATTGTTACATCTGTACCTGGAACTTTATAAGAGCCACTACGAATTATTCTCTTAACCTTACCCTTGGCAGTTCCACCGGAAGATCCCCAAGAAACCATTTGACCGACACGAACATTATCCGCCTTGAACACTTCTGTCAGCCTCTTTGCTTTTGTAACATCTTTTCCAAATCCTGCAAACAGCGACTTGTCATCTTCATGGTCCTCGTTAGCCATCAGAGAACCATCGGGCATGTAGTGGTATCCCTCTGGGGCTTCTTCTTCGTCAGCACCGTATGCCTTCTTTGAGGGTACACAGTTTGGGACCATTCCGCCATCTTGTCCAGGCTTCATACCTCTTTGAACGTATCCATCCCAACAAGGAGATTGCTTGTTAACGTCGTTGCTATCTTCTAACATATCATTATTCATATCTATATTATATCACACAGGCAACTGAATATTGACAATAGGTGCAACCAGAAAATTCCTTATAGATCGTGTGACTTGAGAAGTGGCGAATCCTAAAAAGTCCATTATGGATCTAAGTGTTGTCTTGGCCTTTGGGTTTAAGTCTTCAGCCTTTGCTGCACAAAGGGGTACCTCTTCCTGTACTGGATGGCTAGGTACCTCAATATTTACGTTTATTGTTATGTTTGGGTTGCCCGATCCATCTACGTTTACAGTTATCATGCTTTCATGATCGTGTTGCGGGATATCAAGGTCTACAACATAAGGTGTCGAGGGTTCTTGTGCTGGAGATTCTAGAGCAAGAGGGCTAAAAGATTCCCTTTCACCAACGACTATAGGCTTTTGGTCTGGCTCTGGTATTGGACTTACAGTAACCTCGGTCTTAGGTTTAGGGCTAGGCTCGGCTGTAGGTGGCGCAGAGCTAGCAACTGGCGTAGGCACTGGTGTAGGCACTTGTGTGGGGGCTGGGGGCTGTGTCGGAATCGGGCTCTGCGTAGGCGACTGGCTAGGGACTGGCACTGCTGGTTGTGTGGTGCTGGTTGGTGCTGGTGTCACGACTGGTTGTGTTGCCTCTGGTGAGGGCTCTGATGTTGCTTCTGGTGAGGGTTCTGATGTTGCCTCTGGTGAGGGTTCTGATGTTGCCTCTGGTGAGGGGCTCGGCGCAGGGGTTGGCCCAGTTCCAATACCTATCAGGCCAAAAGAAGAACCTGGACCGCTGAGCCCAAAGAGTACGTAGCTAGTCTTAGAAAAGACTCGACCCAGAACGCTTGCACCTGCTCCGACAGTTACGTAACCATTAGCTAGGATGTTTCCAGATATTCTGGCATCGGCACCCATGGACATATAGCCCTCAGTAACCCAAAAGACGTTACTAGCCTTAGCCCCATTGATTAGCGTCACAGAACTACCAGCAGCTGTAGATATATAAGTTGGGCTTTTGATTATGAAGACTGAGTTTGAATCGCCATCGGCGTCCAGTGTAAGATTTCCCGCAAGGGTTAAGAACCCGCCAGCTGCAGCGGTGTAAGCGCCACCGACCAATGTCCTTCCATCCAGAGCTGTAGCTACAGTCTCAGCAGGGATCTCCATGGCCTCAGAGATTGCTTGGCCCATGGCCGTCATTGCTTGAGAGTAAGAGTCTTTTATTGCTGATTGACCGGCTTCTACTGTTCCAGCAATTTCGTTGCCAGCCCCTAAGGTAATAGCAGCCACTGCGTGTAGGTTGCCATCTATATCATTACTAGCACCAGTAGTTATTGCTCCGCCGGCGTAGATACTACCTTTGTGAGTGCTATCGGCGCCAGTTGTTGTAGCGTCTCCAGAGCCGATGTCGCCATGTATAGTGCTGCTGGCTCCAGTTGTCACATAAGTCTTAGCTAGTACCGCAAAGCTGCCTGATCCGCCTAAATCTATTTGGTTGTTGGCGTAGCTTGGGGAGTTGATAGGAAAAGCTCCAACTAGTGCTAGGGCAATTACGAATGAGATTTGTTTTTTATGAACGCGCAAGAACATTTTTCCTTTGGGTATGAAGTCTATCGTCCCCTAAACTGGGGAGCAGTTAAGTATACCATAATCTTGCGATAATTTCTACAAAAATATTAAAGTCCCCATACAGAAACCCTGGCGTAACCCGATATAAAAATGGTAACTAGTCATCCTAAAGCGGCTAATCCTTGCCCTGTATGAGGACCCTTCTATTATAACATAAGAAAAGACGGACCACAGTCGTGATCCGCCTATCTTAATGAATAATTATTTACTTAGTAGTTGGAGCCTTGGTTACTGGCTTTGCAACAGGCTTCTTTACAGCTAGCTTTGCAGCAGCTTTCTTTTCCGCAGCCTCGGCAGCTTTCTTTTTAGCTTCAGCAGCCTTCTTTTCTGCGGTAGCTGCTTTGGATTCAGCAAGAAGCCTCTTGCTCACTTCTAGAGCTACTCCCTCTGCGATACGACCAAAGCTTGGGTCCTTAGAGTTCAGGTAGCGAAGCAGGGTCGGAACTGCTGCTGCCCAGACACCGTTAGCTATGAGAAGCCACTCTCCTGTGCCAAATGCTAGTGGTGATACAACCCCTGTGCTTGCCATAGTTGTTGTGATCAGGCCCAGTAGTACTCCTAGTAGGTTTCTTAGGTATGAATCAATCATTGCTTTGTTCATTTTATATTCCTTCTGTTTATATTATTAGTCAAAGAGCTGTGTGTTGTGCGCTCACGATTTGTGAGCTTAGCTCTTTTTATTTTCTTCCGGCAAGAACTTAACTAGTCCTGCTGCTGCTTTTTTTATCTGCTCCTCTTCCGCTCCCATTAAGGCTACAAAAAGTTCTTGCATTGCCTTTTGAACGTCCTCTATATACGTAAAGGCCCAATCTCTAGACTGGGAGAGAAACTTTATGAAGCCCTCTGTTTCTTCGTGAGGAAAGCTCCCAGATAGCTCGGACAGTCTCTGGATCTCAGACTTTAATAGGATGTTATCTGCAGTTAGCTGTGTAATGATTGACATAAGCTTTCTTTTGTATAGCCATTGACGAGCAATGACTAAAAAGCCCAAGGCTACTACAATGCTAAAAAAGATAAGGATTAATAGGTCTATCATATCTCTTTACCCCCTTCTCTAACCAATAGCACAATCGCACCGTTTAGTTCTAGTGCGGACTTTACTTTGGCCATGTATTCTACGGCACTTCTTTTGCCCTCTCCCGTCAGAGACATGAACTGGTTCTCGCTGGCTTTAACCGTTAAGAAATTGTCATGGTCTATGATTTGCAAGGAAAAGTTTTTGGGGCCAGCCAGAGATCGGAAAGCCCTTCTCATTTCATCCGTATACATTATTTATCCATCGTTAGATATTTCCAGGTCTCTGCCCATTCTTTCTTGGACCGATGCCTGCCGAACTCTCTAGAAATCTTACCCTTCTCGAGATAGACGCCTCCCCATACACCGTATTCTTTTTGGGAAACTCCAACCGCAAAGCAGATTCTTGAGATAGGGCATGCAGCACAGATGCTATCTATTGCTGGCCTTACTGTTTCATTGTCCTCGTACTTGTCAAAGAATAAATTGACGTCGTACCCCTTACAAGCGGCTTGGTCTTTCCAATCATCGCTCTTCATATAGGCTAACGATTTTGTCTGGAAGATCCCAGCCAGATTCTGTGACATTAAATCGACGCTGCACGAACCATCTATTCTTCATAAATGCTCCGTTCTTTTTCGACCACCCTGCTGGATTAGGAAAGGACTGAATAACGTCCCAACCACTCCACGACAAAGTCCAATTGCTTTTTACAATCTTTTCCATATTATCTAGTGATTTTATGTTCATTGGATTTACCTGTACGTTGCCTTTTTTGTCCGTTGATTTTGTTGTCTATCTGGCTAAGCATATCCGCTAAGCTGTTAGTATCTGTATATTCCGATATCTACGCCCTTTGATTCTGCATAATCTACAAGATCTGAGACTGGTTCTTTTGGCTTGCTAAAGTAGATAAAGTAATCTATATCCAGGATGCTTTCTTTGATCCACTTAGGTGGCACCTTTATGACCCTTACACGAATGCCTCGGGCCCTAAGGCTTCTCTCCGACACGTTACAAAACTCATGGGCCATAGAGTTTAAGCTAGATGGCCCTGTTGAGTAAATGTAAAACTTCTTGTCCGATGTACTCATTGAAGACAATGCGGTTCCCATAGCTCTAAGAAAGATTCCGTAGTCGGAAAAGGATTTGGTGCCTTGAATTCCTACTAGCATTCTTACTTCCCTTCTCTAAGAGTTTCTACGATAATCATTATCTTATTCAATTGTACAGGATCCATGGTCATTGTGTCAACTACTTTTTGTGTTAATTTATCTATTTTCCCGTCAGGTGAGAGCTCTGCAGTATAGAAAGCCTCGTCTTGAATCCAATAAGCCTGGTCCTCAAATAAAACTATCTTTAAGTTTACCTTGTCAAAGTGAACCATTGCCTGTGTCTTAACCTCTTCAGCAGATGAGCCTGTGTAGACGAATGGTGAGTATGGGGATATCAGGTGGTACCTGTAGCTTTGGGAAAATCTTAGGGTAGGCGTAGTGTTTTGTCTTACGCTAGCAGATACATTAAAATAAACAAAGATTATAATAAAGAATGTTGTTATTGATCCTATTAAGTATTCCATAAATACCGACCTAAGAGTCTAACCCTTGCAATCTATTCTCGATTAGCTTTTCTCTTTCGTCCACCACCTGGTAGGCAAACTTCTCTAGGTTTTGATATCCTGTAGGATCATTAGAAACCTTATTATAGTGATGAGAACAAAACAAAAGCTCTCCGCTAACTCCTACAGCACGGACGTATGCCTGAGCTGAACAACCATAGTCGCATCGGTCTATTGCCGAAAGGGTCCACTCTATTTTATCTGTTAATATTTGCAAAAGTTACCCCTTATCATTACTATAAAATCCGCTACCGCTAAAGGCAACTCCTACATTAGAGTATACCCTAGTGAGGCCTAGATTGCAAGCCTTGCATTTAGGAACAACCTCTTTGTCAGAGATTGACCTCAGGACTACTTCGTGTGCCCTGCATGACTTGCACTTGTATTCATATGTTGCCATTATGGTAACTTAATTGTCTGACCTACAAAAATTAAATCTGGTCTCTTTATCTTATTAAGCTTTGTAAGTGTAGCGACATTAGTCCTATACTTCCTAGCAATCTTTCCAAGAGTATCTCCAGAAACAATCTTATGAGTTTTTGGCTTTTCAATCTTTTTCGCAACAGGCTTAGCAACAGGCTTTACCGCTGGCTTCTTCACGACTTTCCTAGGAACTGGTACAACTATAGGAACAGTCACGGGCACAACGAAGGCCTTTACAGAAGGCCCCTTGGCTGTCTTCTTTGTTGGCTCGTGGTTAGGCTCTGGCTCCACAGGATCTGTTTCTGGAGTTGACTCCTTAGCCCAGGCCTTAGCCTGTGCAGAAGCGTTTAGTGCCTTTATGAAGCCAACTGGTTCTACAAATCCCTTACCGTCTGATGACCATCCGTGCTTCTTGCCTTTCCAAATCTCAAAGTGAAGGTGCTTTCCGGTGCTCATCCCAGACGTACCCATTTTTCCTAGGACATCTCCGGCACTGAGCAGCTGACCCACCTTAACCTGAAAAGAGTTAGGCTCAAGGTGTGCATACAACGAGGTGTAGTACTCTCCGTCTAGGTAATGCCTAAGCACTACGTAATACCCAAAGCCTCCGCCAGCAGCGTTTGACTGACGTGCCTTGACTACCCGACCGTTTGCAAACGCCTCCACATAGGTCGTTCCGCTTCTAAGGCTTATAATATCTGTACCGTTATGGTGCTTCTTGGTCTTGTGAATTGGGTGAATTCTCCAACCCATCTTGCTTGAAATCTTCCAGTCTTTACCATATACGCCATCTAGGGGCTGTTGATAGGTGTTCATATAGCTCTCCTTGTCTAATCTATTCAATTATACCACAGAGCTTTAAATCACGACATTAACCAAGAGCCTCCTAAGTGAATCGAACACTTATCCCTGGATTACAAAACCAGTGCACTAGCCGTTATGCTAAGGAGGCAAAGCGACCCTGACCAGACTTGAACTGGCGACCTCCGCCGTGACAGAACGGCGCTCTAACCAGCTGAGCTACAGGATCTGGTTACCCCCATACATGCAGGAGAAGATTTGTGGAAGTGGGGGGAATTGAACCCCCGTCCAATAAGCAATCTACTGTTCTTCTACAAGCTTAGGCTCTACCAGCCACGGTGCTGCGGGTTGCGGTTAAGGTCGCCACCTTGGTGGGTGTTCTATTTACTTAAATCCAGGGGTGCCCATTTAGAACTAATGCTGCCCGTGGTGCACTGAGCGCTATTAAGCAGCTAGTGCGAATGCAGAACGTGAGTTTGCAGTTATTCTTTTTCCCGATTCAAGAGGTACAGGATTCTCTGCTTGCTTCTCCAGCTTCAGACTTACTGTCGAAACCGATCACTCCCATGTTTAATTATGTGGTTTTACGGTGGTAGCCTGAGTTATAGGCCGCTGTTAATAGCTCTCCAAATAGACGGAGAGTGGCTTTCTTCTATAGATTTTTTGTGTTCCTTGTCCTCATAGAGACGAAGAATGTGTAGGCATGGGTCACCACCGTCATCAAACTCAGCTAACTCTGTCTCCGACATTGGGACTCCGTCATGGGTATCGCAAACTGCCGGCCCACACCAACCCATTACATAACCGTGACTTAACCATACGTTAAAGTCATCCATCACAACCTCTTCCTTTGCGGCTTATACTCTATTGTATCTTAAAGTGTCGCTCATTGCAAGCTATTGTTTAGGGTTTTTTCCTGGCGGCTGCCTTCTGAAAGACTTCCTCGATCTCAAGATCTGTTAGCTTTCCATCGCCAATGTAAGCTCTTGCTATCCCTTCCAGGACTCTTGCCACTCCCAATGCCCCTGCCATAAGCAGTGATTGCCAAAGTTGAATCCCTACGATTGCTCCAACACCTAGCACTGAAAGTGCAGATGCGAAGAATACTGCAAGCATTCTTGCCAATATTTTAAGTAGTTTACGCATGTCTTTTACTCCTTAGGGGTTTAGTTATAGGGGAGTGACACGATTATCGGGGTTAGCTAGATAGACTCCCTAATACCATTATACTAGAGTATATAAAAAATGCGGTTTTTGAACTTGAGAGGGAATAGAGAGGATCGAACTCTCAACAACAGATTGGAAATCTGTAGTTTTACCATTAAACTATATTCCCGCTGCCCCACCTGGACTCGAACCAGGAACATCAGAGTTAACAGCTCTGCGCTCTGCCAATTGAGCTATGGGGCAATCTAAATTACTAACTAACAAGCCTTGCGACTTGGATATTATACTAAGTATACAGGACACAGAAGAGATTGTCAAACAAAGTTTAGACTAATAAAGCTTAAATGCCTGAGTCAAAAGCTTTACTCTGTCCATTGCAGAGTTAGGAGACATTTTGCTTAACAGGAGGTCTGCGATAACATCTGCTACCTCTTGGAATTCCTCATCCCCGAAGCCTCTTGTAGCTAAGGCAGGAGTTCCGATTCTAAGTCCAGAAGTGACCATAGGCGATCTGCTGTCAAAAGGTACTGAGTTTCTATTAACTGTGATGCCAGAGCTATGAAGAAGATCTTCTGCTTCTTTGCCACTAATATTAGAGTTAGACAAGTCTACTATTAAGAGGTGCACATCTGTTCCCCCAGTTAAGACATTTATTCCTCGATCTACCAGTGTCTCTGCTATAACTTTTGCTCCAGAGATTGTTCTCTCTTGACGCTCTTTAAATTCTGGAAGCATAGCTAACTTAAACGCGACGGCCTTGGCAGCTATCACATGCATTAGAGGACCGCCCTGCTGTCCAGGGAACACTGCGGAGTTTATTCTTTTGGCAATGTCTGCATCCTGGCTAAGGATTACTCCGGACCTTGGCCCTCCCAATGTTTTATGAACTGTTGTAGAAACTGCATCAGCAAAAGGGAATGGGCTTGGGTGCAGGTCAGCTGCAACCAGTCCAGAGAAGTGAGCCATGTCTACCCAAAGCTTTGCTCCAACCTCATTAGCGATGCTTCTAAAGGCATCAAAATCAAGGTGCCTGGAGTATGCAGACCAGCCAGCAATTAGAACTTGAGGCCTGTGCTCTAGAGCTTTGTCTCTTACCTCATCCATGTCTATTAAGTTAGTTAATGGATCTACACCGTATGATGTAGCTTTATAGTTTCTACCCGAAAAGTTGAGCTTCATCCCGTGGGTTAAGTGACCACCGTGAGACAACTCCATCCCGAGAATAGTATCTCCTGGTGAAGCCAACGCATGAAGCACAGCTGCACTAGCACTTGAGCCAGAGTGAGGTTGAACGTTTGCATACTTTGCACCAAAGAGTTGTTTTACCCTGGAGATTGCTAGGTTCTCTATCTCATCTACAAACTCACAGCCTCCATAGTAACGCTTTCCAGGGTAACCCTCAGCGTACTTATTGGTGAGGACTGAACCCTGTGCCTCCATGATCGACAACGGTACAAAGTTTTCACTTGCAATCATCTCAAGAGTGTTGTTTTGTCTTGACTTTTCTTGTTGTATGAAATTAAATACCTCAGAGTCTGCCTCTTCGAGTGTTTGATAGAACGTCACTAAAAGTCCCAGTCGCTATCTTCTGTTTGCTCGTTCTTAGCAATTACGTAGCTTGAACCAGATCCAGAGAAGAAGTCGTGGTTTTCTCCTGCATTAGGAGCCAAGGCAGAAAGGATGGCTGCACTAACATCGCAAACGTCTTTAGGAAACAGTGCATCGAATCCCAAGTTCATTAGAGCCTTGTTAGCGTTGTAGTGCAAAAACTTCTTTACGTCTTCTGTTAGTCCGACTTCATCGTAAAGCTCTGCAGTATAGCGGATCTCGTTTTCATAGAGTTCCATAAGCATGCTGTAGGCGTAAGCCTTGATGTCTTCTTGAGCTGCAGCATCCAACTTGTTGTAAGCTACTTGGAACTTATACCCAATGTAATAGCCGTGAACAGCTTCATCCCTTATGATAAGCCTAATAAGATCAGCAGTGTTAGTTAGCTTTGCTCTGCTTGACAAATACATTGGCCAGTAGAAACCAGAGTAGAACAAGAAGCTTTCCAACAGAGTGGAAGCTACCTTGCGCTTTAGTGGGTCATCACCATGGTAATATCCAAGAATGATTTCAGCCTTCTTCTGAAGGTATGGGTTGTCCTCAGACCAACGGAATGCATCCTCAATCTGCTCAGAGGATGTTAGGGTTGAAAATACACTAGAGTATGACTTGGCATGAACGCTCTCCATGAAAGCAATGTTAGTAATAACAGCCTCTTCGTGCTGAGTGATAGCATCTGGAAGAATGCTCATTGACCCTACCGTACCCTGTATAGTATCCAGCATAGTTAGGCCAGTGAACACTCTCATAGTGAGAAGCTTTTCGTTGTCCCTAAGTGTTGACCAAGACTGAATGTCATTGGAGATAGGGATCTTTTCTGGCAACCAGAAATTGGCTGTAAGCCTGTTCCATACGTCTAGGTCAATCGGGTCTTCAACTTTATTCCAGTTAATGGGTCTTGTAATCATAGATGGGGTCTCCTTGTAGATATAAAGTATACCATAAGATTCTTCATTATAGCTGGCAAGAAACACAGCCTTCCATGTCAGTTCCCTCTAAGGCGTCCTGCCTAATTCTAATGTAATAAATGGTTTTGATACCCTTCTTCCATGCGTAAATCTGTGCTCGGTTGACATCTCTGGTGGTTGCGCTGTCCTTAAAGAACAGAGTCAGAGATAGCCCCTGGTCAACGTGCTGGGTTGCAGCTGCGTAGACATCGATAACTTTCTCTGGACCAATTTCATAGGCATCCATAAAGTACTGTCGGTTGTCATCTGTCATGTGAGGAGCGGGGTAATAGACCCTACCCATCTTTCCTTCTTTACGAATCTCAACCTGAGCTGCGATAGGGTGGATAGAAGACGTTGAGTTATTTACATAACTGATAGAGCCTGTAGGAGGAACCGCTTGTAGGTTCTGGTTGTAGATACCGTGCTCCATTACGGAGGCCTTAAGCTCTTCCCAGTCCTTCTTTTTAGGAATCTTAATCTTAGCATCTTTAAATAACTTAGCGACCTTCTCTGTAACTGGCTCCCACTTCTGAGTGGTGTACTTGTCAAAGAAAGATCCATCCGCATACTTGGAGTTCTTGAACCCCTCAAACGGTGACTTCTTCTCTATAGATATCTGGTTGGATGCTTTTAAGGCATGGTACAGTACCGTCAAGAAGTATATGTTGGTGAAGTCCAAGGACTCCTCATCTCCGTAATACATTTCTTGTTTTCCAAAGTAACCGTGCAGGTTCATTTGCCCAAGACCAATAGCCCTAGACTTACGATTACCTTCCGCAACAGACATCACAGAGTCTATGTAGGACAGCTCTGAGACCGCTGTGAGGGACCTTACGGCCACTTCAATGGTCTTACCAAAGTCTGGAGACTCCATGGCCTTAGCTATGTTTAATGATCCTAAGTTACATGAGATATCTTTTCCAATGTCCTTATAGCTCATGTCATTGTTATAAGTTGTAGGAGTGTTTACCTGTAAGATTTCACTACACAAATTAGACATATTAATCCTTCCCTCTATAGGGTTGGATTCATTTACAGTGTCTTCGTATACGATGTAAGGATACCCCGACTCGAACTGAAGCTCTGCAATACGCTGGAATAGCTCTCGAGCTTTGATCTTGGTCTTCTTAATCCTAGGATCATCTACCATTTCCTGGTACTTCTCAGTAACCGAGATGTCCATCATTGGTAAGCCATACACACGTTCCACATCATATGGTGAGAACAGGTACATGTCTTCGCCATTCTTTGCTAATTCAAGCGTGATGTCAGGTATAACCACACCGATCGATAGAGTCTTGATACGAGTTTTCTCATCAGCGTTCTCCTTCTTTGTGTCTAGGAATCTCATAATATCTGGGTGGTGAGCGTTTAGGTAAACCGCACCAGCGCCCTGACGAGCACCGAGCTGGTTTGCATAGGAGAAGGCATCCTCAAGCATTTTCATTACTGGTATAATTCCAGATGATTGATTCTGAATCTTTTTAATGGGTGCCCCGTACTCGCGAATGTTTGTAAGGTTAAGACCTACACCGCCACCACGCTTTGAAAGCTGCAGAGAAGAGGTTACCGCTCTCGCAATAGACTCCATGTTGTCTTCTACACGAAGAAGGAAACATGAAACGTACTCTCCTCGCTGAGCCTTACCTGCATTAAGAAAGGTCGGGGTGGCCGGCTGGAAGCGTCCAGAGATAATCTCATCGATCACATCTCGTGCTGTCTCGAAGTTGCCTAGCCCTAGCATCAAGCCGTTCATCACGACTCTGTCTTCAAATCTTTCTAGGTAGCGTTCGCCGTCAAAGGTTTTAAGCGCGTACTGTGTATAGAACTTGTAAGCACCAACGAATGTTGGGAACCTAAACTTGTAGGAGTAAGCATGCTTGAACAAGCTTTTAACTTCTTCTGGAGAATAGCTATTGAGCAAACCTGTATCGTAGTATTCGTTCTCTACAAGGTACTCAAGTTTTTCCTCAATGCTGTGAAAGAAAACAGTATTAAGATTGATATGGTCAAGGAAGTAGGACTTTGCTGCTTCCTTGTCTTTCCCAAACTGAATCTTACCGTTCTGGTCGTACATATTTAGCATTGCGTTTAACTCGTGGTAACTGGCTTTATTCTCCATATAGTATTTCCAACCTATTCTTGACCTCTATGACGTCATCTTGTGTACCAAAAATTTCTATTCTAGCGACCAGTGGTACTCCTGCTTTGCTAGATATCATGTGTGCTGCTTTACAAAAATCTTCTCCAAAGTTAGTATTGCCGAAGCCAACTACTCCCTGGAGCTTTTCACGATTGTTTCTGTTATTTAAGAATCTTCGAACCTGTCTTGGGATTGCATGCGTGTCGCTGCCACTACCATAAGTCGGAACAAAGAGAACATAAGGATTATGCATAATAAGAGGCTCGCTATCACTAGACTTAATAGGAATAGGAATAGCGTTCTCATTTATTTTCTCCGCGAATCTCTTGGTGTTACCAGAATAGTTTGAAAAATATACAATAGTTATGGACACTGGGACCTTTCTAGATTAAATTAAACTGACCCAGATAGTCTTCTAAATCTTTTTGCTCTGGCCTATATCTTATCACATTTCTGTCCTTATCCGCAAGCTCTTGTGGTGACTTGGCTCTATCTCTAAACGTGTGGATTTGAACTTCTTGGTTAGTGTTCTTTGGTGTATGGGATATAGCTCCATAGATGGCTCCACAAACAGCGTCTGCTAGGTCTTTGGAGGACTTTCTCGGGTGGTCTACCCTATTACCCTTCATAATCTTTAGCTCTGTTAGCTCTTCAAACAACAAATCAATCATTGGCATCGCTAGTCGCTCTTCATAGATAAGCATTGCCATATCCTCGTAATGTTTCTTGGCTACCGATACCGTCTCAGTTCTGATCCCAACAGCCTTTAGCTCATTCTGAATATCAAAGGACTGCCAGCGGTCAAAGGAGACCATTCCAATATCGAATCCTAGCCTGCGTAGGTTCTGAATCCACTGCTTAACCTCTGAAAGATCTACTGGCCCCTCAACACGTGGCTCCCAATAGACTACAGCGTCTACCACTACTACTGGAGCTACCTGCTCATAATCTTTAATTACCTGAATATTTACCCAACGATCTACGTGAGCAATGGCAACAGCACACTTGTCGTGTCGTTGTGCAAGGTCAGCGTGAACATAATACTTCTTAGTTGGGTCTGGCTTAAACGTTTCCTCGAACCTCTTGAAACCGTCTATGGGGTTTCTGATGGTCATAGCGTTTTGGACCTTGTCCCTCTGCTTAAAGAAAGCATCTGAGGAGAACCTTGGAACGCAAGCAAACCTCTGCATGGCATCAGCAAGGTCTGTGTAAAAGGCTATCTTGAAGTCATCGATCTTACGTGTAGGGTTAACCACCCAAGTGGGACGCTTTAGGGCAAACATCCCTGGATACTTGTAAGTAAGGATTGTGTCCTCTTCCCAGTCAATCTCTAAAGAATTTCCTGGGGCGTCTTCTGGCAACTCATCATTCATAATAAACTTGTGATGCTTTGTCACTACCTCTTTTTCCATTACGACATCGTCATATCTTTGAGAGATGAAGTCTCCTGGGTAACGTGGAAAAGATAGCAATGCAACCTTACCCAAGTCTGGGAACCGAGAGTCTACCGAAGCACGAAATGCCTTGTATATATTATCTGCGGTCTTGGCCTGCTCATTGCCTGTTCCAACCTCAGAGGCGAAGCCAGAGATCTCATCTAGAACTGCCAAGATCAGGTTTAGGCCCTCGTGAGACTCACGCTCGGAGTGTCCAGAATAAACCGTTATTGAATGGTCAAACTCTATGCTATCCATTTTTGCATAGTACTTACCTTGAAACCAAGGAGACCTTTCGATCTTAGATTTAAAGCCTTTAAAGAAAACGTTCTTTGCCTGCTGTGCATTTATAGCAATGTTAATAATGTCGATGGCGTCTCCGCCGGGCTTTCCAAAATATCTTGCGGGGTCCTTTAAGCAAAGAAGCTTGTACACGATATATGCACAGGCAACTGTAGAGGTAAAGTCTTTTCCGCTACCCTTTCCCAGCTGGAGGATGACTTCGTTCTTGGTATATTTTTTATAGTAGCGAGTGCCCTCTTCAAAACCCATAAGCTCTATGAGGTCTTCTTTTCTGTAGATCTGACTCATAGCTTCCACAATGTCATACTGACTCTGGGATAAGGTCGGCTGACCAAGATAGTCAATTCCCTCAACAAAGGTCTTGGCGTCTACGGGAACCTCTGCGAATGGGCTATCTTGCAGCGCCTCTAAGAAATCATCAAACATTATTCGTTCACAATCGTAATGGTCTCTCCTGGCTTGGTTGCCTGGGACAGACGCTTCATAATTTTATCTCGAATCTCTGGGTGCTCAGACGCAACATCCTTTAGAATTTGTATTAAGACTTGCTGGCGCTCTTCGATCTCTACCATTTCTTCTGCTAGCTCTTTATTCTCAAGAAGACCGGCTTTCTGCAACATGTCTATTCGGGTTCGCTCTAGGTCCATTACCAACTTGATGCCTGCAGTCTTAGCTCCCAGGTTTGCAACCATAGTTGCCTCGTCTATTACTTCATAAGCCTTTGAGATAAGCTTGCTGTAGTGGGTGTCTGCACCGACAAGAGCTTCCTTAGCTCTAGCACGAATAGCAGCGTTGTCTGAAGCCATGGCTCGCCACTCGTTTAGATAACCCACCACCTTTTGCCTAGGCATAGCTAGCTCTTTAGATATCTGGGTTGGCTCCGATCCAGACAAGTACCTCTCGACAACCTTATTAACGATGTCTAAGTGTTCTACTAGCTGATCCTCAGGGGTTGACACGCTTCGCCCTCTTACCCCTCTGTGGGACTCTCTTAATTCTATCAATCTTAAATGCTCTAAACTGACAGGGGATTCCTCGGACTAACTCAAAAACATCTATCCATGTGCTGCCAGTCTCTGTATTAGTGGTGAGGCCTCGAACCTTAAACTTAGACCCATACTCTCCTCTAACCTTTACAGTATCTCCTGCGCTTATAACAAACCCGTTGATCTCAAAGCTAGGCTCTGTCTCAAAGATGCTGTGGTGAACTACGCTTGAACGCTTACGTCTAGCCATTATACTCTCTCCTTTGCTATCTTCAATAATACCAGATATCCTATTAAGTCGTCGATGTCATTGTCTCCTGGCCAGTCATGGCCGTTTTGTATCCTAGATAGCTTGTCGTCAATACGAACCAAGATCTGCTCCACGTTGTCTGACTTGGAGAAGACTCTTGTGGGGTGTAGGGCTGAGTCGCCGTAGGATCGATTCTTAGCCACTAACATATCTTTTACCTGATTAGCTACCCGTTCAATATCTTGTTCTGTTTGCACACTCATCTGCGTGATTTCCTTAATCCAAATTTTGCTAGGTAGACGTATATAGTTTCTACGCTTGCTCCACACTCTTTTGCGATTTGCTCGGGGCTCTTCTTATCTGTGTGGTATCGCTTGCGCAACCAGTTTTCTGATGTATACAGTTTAGCAGAGGACATATTACTTGTCAACCTTTCCCCAATTATTAATTGCGTAATGACCAATGCCTATTGCATCGGCTACGTCATTATCTGTTACGGACTTATCATAAATAATATTAACAACGTTAATAGTTCTTTGTTTCCTAAACTCGCGTTCACGGTTCTTGTACCAGGAAGCAGACTTGCCTGGGGTCTCTGCCTGTATCCCAAGCTTTTCTTCTTTTGTTAACTTGCCGTTTCCAAGATATATCTGCCAAGTGATGGGGTTAATTGATCCAGCAATTCGGATTCCGTTTTGGGCTGCTGCGCCGAGCATGGCACCCTGCACAAGAGCTAGGTCTGCGGCAGTCTTTGGTGAATTAATAAACACAGTATGCTCAATGATTATAGCGTCTATGTCAAATAATTTAAAGAACGATACACACTTCTTTGCAGAGTCAGAAACTTTAGAGTAAGTGCTTACACCTTTAAAGTTTATCTTTCCGCTGTGCGTTAAGGTCTGTCCATCAAAGATAGCGAATGCCATACTGTTGGTACTTGCGTCAATTGAGCAAACTCTTTGTGGCTTAGGATTCATCGCTGATAGGTTTACCATTGGATATCCCCCTTAGCTCACGCAACGTCTTGGATACGATATCTGGGTCGATAGCGCACGTAGAACATATTGAGTCTTCGTTGTATACAGAAAGCTTTGTAGGGCAAGACCTGCAGGTCTTTAAATTCTTTGCCCTCTTTTTTCTTTTTACAATGGCGTATCGTTCTGATATCTTTTCTTTTGTGGCTTCCTCCCGACATTCTGCAGAGCAGTAAATCTGGTAAGATATGCCAGTAACAAAAGCGTTACCACATCTTTTACAATGTTTTTGGTTCATCTAAGGGCTCCAAGGACGGTAGTTTGATATCTCCCTGACCAGCCTCTGCACACGCGGCCTGGATAGGACACGTCTTGCAAATCTTTGAATTAGATCTGTAGTTCTTCTGTGGAAGAGTTTGATCTTCCCAGGCTTTCCGAACTGACCTCATCCAATCAAAAGCTGCATTAACCCACTTAATGTAATAATCACTTATCTGTACTGGTATGATCAGTAACTCGTGATTATTTTTGTTTTCATAAATAAGAACTGCTTCAGTTCTATTTAAGATCTTCATGTAAAGAAGAAGCTGTATGATGTGACCAGCCTTTGCCTTACCAGTTTTCTTTCTATACTCGAACCCCTCCATGGGCATGGTCTTGATCTCTCCTAAGAGATTCTTTCCTTCCCAGTTCAGCATGACATCCCCGTACCCAAAAATTGGTGGGTCATCATATGTCACTTTAAACTCAGAGTCAATTAAGAAGTCGTCCACGTTCCCCATGGCTTCCTGTATGCGCTCGTGAGCCTTGGTACCGGAGTTCATATTAGCTCCACCGTAAGCGTCCGCATTGTCTGCGAAGGTCGCACCATTAAAAGCTAAGTACCAATACCTAGGGCACTCCCCATGAGAAAAGGCAATGGTGCTAGGTGCAAAGCTTTTCTTTGTCTGGAACTTGTCAACACGCTTTACTGTGTAACCGGTTCTTATCTTGTCAATAAGGGCATCGTGGTCCAAGAAGGACCTATTAGCTGCTGCCTTTATCATTATCTGACTTAATAAATTGCTTACCATATTAATACTAGCGAATAATATATTTTAACGCTGCTACAAGACTATTAATAGACTCTGCTGCAGTAAAGTATATATTCTTCTTCGCTCTATCTCCCTTATCTACGTTTACCATCCAAGTGGCCCTAAGTGACATCTTAGCTGCAATTGCTTGCAGCCTTACAATCTCAATAGTTGCCACTGGAAGTGGAATATCTGGCTTAATAATTATCTTAGCAACCATTACAAGTGCTGAGGTTAGCTCTTCATCTTGCATGAAGTCTGCTATCTCTGCCAACCCATTGATCTGCTCTAGTGTGCTTCTGTCTTGGTTACTGATTTCCATATTATACCTTTACTCTATTATACACCATCAGGAGGATGCTGAAGTGATCGTGGCAGATGTCATGCTTTTAGTGCTTCGCAACCACTTACCACAATCCATGCACTGGTATCGCTGATAAGTTGCTGTTGAGTTTGTGACTTCACCGCTTGGTATGAGGGCATAGGACGCACAGTTTGTACATCCTTCTTCTACCCCATCATGTAGCGCACGGTTTGGGTGTGCATTAATCCATGGCTGTAGCTTATCGTAAACATCCAGTAGCAGGTTTACGTCTTGGATCTGATATTTCTTCATCTCTACCCAAGCTTTTTCATCACCGGCCATGCAGTCCAACCATAGCGAAAACCCTGAGTGCTTAACCTTGGACCCCACACCAAGAGCTTGCGCAACGTAATCCAACTTGTTTGACGGAAACCTAAAGTTTGCCTTGGTGACAGACATGAGGTCCAGGTCTTTTGTTGGTGAAGGAGGAAGCAGTCCGTTCTCTAGGAACTCTCGATTAATGTGCTTATGGTCAAACCCTGTAGAGTTCCAACCAACCATGACGTCAGCTTCGTGCATCAGGGAATGAAGCTCCTTAAGCATTTCTTCTTTACCGTCATGATGCAAAGACTTAAACACAACCTTTTTCTTGTCTCCCCACCTTGCACCGAAGCACAACATCTCCGTAGGTTTTACGATTTGTCCGATACTAATATTCTGATCCCAAAGTCCCCACGTGTAAGCAAGGATAGGTGTAGTCTCTATATCTAGAAATAGTGTTTTCATTTTTGATTCTCCAATAGCTGCTCTAGTAGTGATAGCTCTATGATAGCTAATCTTGTCTTGCGGTTACCGTCGCCCATTACTAAGACGAGTGCTGGGTCTGCGTTTGACTTCATGGCATCTGTTACTGCTTTTGCCCAGATGTCTTGGTCTATTCGCATACCCTTTGGATATTCTTTAAAGTCAACAACAAAGTTTTGCCAAGTGGCATCGCCCTTCTTGTTATTTCTTCCAGAGTTTTTGTGCTGTGTAGCACCAATTCTCTTGGACTCAGATCTCTCGCTCATAGTCTCTCTTTGTTTTCTTTATAGTTAATTGTACCTTAGTTAGGTGGTTTTGTCCACACATCCAAGTAAGTTCCGTTACCTCTGGATAATGCCTAAGTGAGGTCACGGGGTCCTTGCATACATGACAGTTAAACTTTCCGGTGTATATGCTGTATCGGCTAGAGCCCATTGACCTTGTCCCTAAGCTCTTGCTGAAGGGCAGAGTCCTCTCTGACACGCTTTACGAACGCGTCTCTTCCCTGAACCTTTGTACCGTCTGGAAGGATGTACCAAGCACCTGTACGCTCCACATAGCCCACCATCTCTGCCGTATCTACAAGGTCTCCAATAACATCAATTCCAATAAGGTCTCCCTTATAGTAAAACCCATACTCTCCAGACTCTCCTGGTGCGGAGGTCTTAGAGTTTTGAACCTCCCAGCGAACTGTCCGACCTAGCTTTTGTTCTATAAGCTTGTCTCCAACTTGAATCTTGCCTTTAATGGCCTGACCATCAGACGAGGATGAGAACAGCTTTACGATAGTTGAGGAGAAGAACTGAGTTGCATTACCTCCAGTTGGAATAGACTGAGTATACATTGCTGTAATGTTATTCCTAGCCTGAGAGATAGCAACAATCAGAGCTGGCTTCTCCTGATTATTCGCATAGTTAATCATCATCCAAGCATGCTTTAGGTCCTTTGACTCTGACCCAATCTGCTTAGTGTTGTCCAGCTGCTTTAACTCTGTAGAGTCTTTCTCGAAGTATACCGCTGGAAGAAGAGAGCTTATACTATCTATCACAATCATGTCTACGCCTGCATGCAGCAGGGCTACGACAACATCTACCATGTCGTTGATGCTCCTTGCCTCTGAGTAAATCAGCTGTGTGGGGTCTACCCCTAGCCTCTCAGCCCATTCTGCATCGTATGACATCTCTGCATCAACCCAAGCACAAAGTTTTCCTTCTTTTTGTGCCAACCCGATTGTCTGCAAACACAGAGAAGACTTGGCGCTAGACTTGCTCCCCCAAAGAAGAACCTGTCTGCCATACGGAAACCCACCACCCAAGGCCTTATTAAGACCTGGGCTAGGAGTCTTCTGAAACTCTGTCTTGATTCCCACCGCTGGTGCCACCTTCTTTCGTAACTTTGGATCTAATAAAGCTAGAGCCTCATCAATTGTTGTCATGTACGTCCTCCATAATTATTGTTCCATCTTTTGTTTTTGCGAAGCTGAAGACATACGAGCTGCCTTCTTTTATTTTCATGTAAGCCTTTGAGAACTGGGTTGGGAACACCGTTACGGGGTGAAGCTCTCTGGCGGTATCTGCAAGGGTTAGGTATGCCATTTTCTTTCCTGCCTTAGTTACCCGTGATTTAAACGATACAACATACATCTCATCACCCTTAAAAGGAAGAGTCTTGTAGTTTAAGTATTTAATTAGTGATGACTCTACCTTACCAATGTCGTCAATCTGTATCGCATTAAGAACTCTGTTGTCACTTGCTAGTAATAGATAGGTCTTCCCTGGTTCTATAGTCGTCTGCTCGTCGTCAAAGATGCCAACACTACCAGTCTTATCTAGCAACTCTATCCTTGACCATCCAGGTCCCCTCTTTATACTCTTGACCATGCCCATAAGTATGAAGGATCCCTTGTCGTCAAAGTCTTCAACATCATTAATGAATGCGTGAAAGTGTTGTGGCACAGATATATTAAACTCTGGGAGGTTCAGGAACTCGTAAAGGTTTTCACGAATCTCATCGTCCTTACGAGGGTTGTCTTCAAATGTTGCTGCACCGACTACCCGTAGGGCCTGCAGGGACCTGCTGTTGACACCACTGCCCTTCTTGGAAGTGAAGGCCTCTAGGTCGCTATAAGACTTGAATGGACGCACTGCTAAAAACTTCTCGGCAATGTTGTCTGAGATATACTTTATGCCTGTAAGTCCGAACCTGATGCCCTTGCCTTCGATCTTGAAGTCAGCATCTGAATCATTGATATGAGGAAGCTTGATAGATATTCCCATACGCTTAGCCTCAATCAGGTATTCTGTTCTGGCGTCCTTGTCCTTTTCATTCTTAAGGATAGAGTACATAAACTCTAGTGGGTATCTATTCTTTAACCATGCTGTCCAATAGGAAAGAGTTGAGTACGCCACGGCGTGAGACTTGTTAAACGAATACCCAGCGTGAGCCTCGAAGTCTGTCCAAAGGTCTAGTGCAGCATTAGGGCTTAGGTAGTTAGATGCACCCTTTACGAACTTATCTTTGAAGACGTCAAACTCTTTAGCGTCTTTCTTCTTTCCAATAATCTTACGAACAGTGTCGGCTTCAGACATGCTCATACCGCCTAGGTATACACATGCCTGCATGACCTGCTCCTGATACAAGACACAGCCGTAAGTTTCAGCCGTGAACTCCTTAAAGACTTTGTGGTGGTAACTAATGTTCTGTCTGCCTTGCTTGCGAGCGATGTAGTCCTTACCAATGGTGTTTGCGGCACCTGGTCGAACCAAAGCATTAGAAGCTGCTAGCTCAGAGAAGTTCTTGACGCCCATCTTAACTAGAAGATTTGTATACGGGGTAGCCTCACACTGGAATACCCCCTTGGTATAACCGTCTGATAGCATTTTGTAAACATTGGAGTCGTCCATGTCAATTTCTAGTAGGTCAATCTTCTTTCCGTGACGCCCCTCTATTATGTCTAGGGTGTCTCTTAGGACTGATAGAGTTTTAAGGCCCAAAGCATCGATCTTGATTAGACCAATACGCTCTGCCTCGGTCATGTCTACGGCTACCACAGGGATTCTCTCCTTAGTTCCAGGAGAGACCCTGGTCTCCATAGGGGCAAACTTGAAGATAGGCTGCTTTGACGTCACAACACCAGCTGCGTGTATGCCAGTCCCACGAATTCGTCCACGTAGCTGCTCTCCATAGACCTCAATCTCCGGGTACTTCTCTCTGAACCATTCGGCCTGACGGGATCGGCAATAGTCTTCCCACGTATCAATAACCTTTAGGACCTTGTTGACGTCTGTAAGAGGTATATGAAGGACTCTGGCGATGTCTCTGACTACCCCCTTATCTTTGAACTGCAAGAAAGTAGCAATGGATGCCACGTGCTTGTACTGCCTTACAAGGTAGTCCTTTACTTCTTCTCTTCGAGAATCCTGGATGTCGGTGTCGATGTCTGGGAAGTCGCTACGCTCAGGGTTAATGAATCTAAAAAAGAGCAATCCATGAACGATGGGGTCAATGTCTGTAATCTCTAATGCGTAACACAGAAGCGATCCAGCAGAAGAACCTCGACCAGGACCAACCATGATCCCCTCTTTTTTAGCCCAAGAAATCATAGACCTAACAACGAGAAAGTATGGACCAAAGTTCTTGTCCTGAATAACCTTAAGCTCTTCGTCTAACCTATCACGATATTCTTGGGAATCAACGCCACGCTTCTTGAGCCCCTGCTCAGCCAGCATCCTCAGCTCGCCATTAGGATCCTGGTACTGAACCGGTAGCAAGTCTGCGTAGTCTTCTATCTCGTAGTCCTGAACCTTATCGGCAACTTCTTGGGTTGCAGTGTACATGTCTTCTCGGTCAACACCTTGTGAAACCATAGCAGAACGCATCTCTTCATCAGATAGAAGATGAATATCAAACTTAGCAAATGATATTTGGCGTTCGCCGTACAGGTAATCTAGTCTATCCATTAGGTTGTCATGCTTTAAAGACTTGTTGTAAGTAACATCCTTCTGTACTTTATTAGAGTAGCTGTTAAGGATAAGCTTAAGCTCCTGAATTTCTTTTTGCCCCGCATCAGCATGGTGACAGTCTGGGGTGATGATGGGGGTTACGTTGTACTGGTCTGCCAAAGCCAGAAGCTGCTTGTTAACAGCCTCCCCGTTGTGTGGCATAACCTCAATGTAGTAGTCGTCCTTGAAGACCCTCTTGTGCCACTCAATAATAGTTTTTGCTTCCGCAAGCTCTTCTGCCTCAATAGCTTTTGCTAGAGCACCAGAGAGGCATCCAGAAAGAACGATTAGGCCTTCCGCATATTTCTCTAACACCTCGTAGTCAATACGTGGCTTCTTGAAGAAACCTTCTGTCCAAGCAATTTCGTTTAGCTTGTTTAAATTGTAAAGCCCAACCTTATTCTTTGCAAGAATGATTACGTGGTTGTAAACTAAGTCTAGTAATCCGTCGCGAGCATCGTTACCTCGTTGGTCGAACCTATCGGCTGTGATGTAGGCCTCTACGCCAAGGACAGGTTTAATCCCCTTGTCCTTAGCCATACGATAAAACTCTCTGTGTCCAGAAAGGGATCCATGGTCTGTAATAGCAATGGCAGACATGCCCAAATCTTTGGCACGGTCAACATACTCCTGAGGAGTAGCAATCCCGTCAAAGAGCGAGTAGTGTGTGTGAACGTGCAGGCCGTTGTAGCTCATTAAGATCCTCTGTTATGCGTACAATAATTATTGCACAGTGAGCGCGTGATGTCAATAGGGGTGTGTAAAAGGAGGGGCAGCGAGTGGCCACCCCTCCCAATATAAATTACCAGTCTATGTTGGTTGCAGTTACAGAGGATGGGCCGTCAAACCCAAGGTAGAAACTTTCCTGCTCTGAATAAGGTACGTGTCTTACGACCTTCTCCAAATCGAAAGGCTCATGTCCTGACCAGTCGAATGGCTCAGAGTCTGGTGCTGTGGGGATCAGAGTGTAGCTAGTCTCTGTTCCCTGACCGTTTCTCTTGATCTTCCATGACATGTTAGAGATACTGCCAGTTTCCAAAGCGTACTCTCTAAGGTTGTTGAATGCCGACTGCTTGCCGACACCCTGGGACCACACAGCAACGTATGGAGGCTCGAGACCGTCATCCACAAGGACGTTACAGTAGAAGCGTAGACGGGCTTTCCAGCCTGCCTTGGGATCCTTGCGGCTCATCTCTTCTGCCCAGTCACGACCCTCAGAGTCCATGGTGTCCAAAGCCTTGCGCTTGTAGTCCTTTGGATTTGTGTGCTCCTTAACGACGATTGCAAGACCCCTGCCCTCGGCGTAACCTGCGGACTCTTCGTCCAGCTCTTCGATGAATCGAATCTTTGCTGACTGTCCGTCTACAAGCTTAAGCCATCGAACCTTCTCTCCGTTAGATTCATACTTCGGCTTGTCTAGTAGTGCGTTGATGTCTTTTAGTCCTCTTGTAATGCTCATGTTTTGTTCTCCTTGTTTGTATGTATTATGTTAGCATGCTGGCTATTGATTTGTCAAACGAATACTCTAAGTTTCTTATATCGTTATCTGACATATCGCCTATATCTTTGTATTGCTTTTCTAACTGTATTACGGATACTCTAGAGCCAAGTTTTTTAATTATCCTGTCTTTCATGTTTCCGCCTGCTTCATCATTATCAGCAATAACTATTACGTTATTGAAGTATTTTTGTAGTAGGTCTGTTTGTATGTTGGATACATTTGATCCCAACGTAGCTACCGCTGGAAAATCACATTGATGTAGTCTTATCGCATCAAATGAGGACTCCACAACATAAATCTTATCTGCGTTTTTTACGCGATGCAGGTTGAACAGGACTTTGCCTTTGGGAAGTTTTGGGGTGTTCTTAAATTCTTTGCCCTCTATAGACCTACCAACAAAACCTACAGGCATCCCGTTGGGGGCATGCACAGGTATCGTGACCATGTCTTGCTTCTCCGAAAACCCAAGCTTAAAAGTTTCCATGGACTCTTTAGATATATTCCTGCCAAGGTAATAGTTGACCGCCCTTGGGGAATCTAGTGCCTGCTGAGAAAGGCGCTGAATAGTAACCTCATCGAAAGGCACGTACTCTGGTCGCTCTGTAAGAGCCCTCTGCACCTCTGCCTCTATGTTAGTCTCAGTCTCTTTACTTTTAATAAACCTAGCGGACTCGAAGTAAGTCCTTCCGGTTGTGTGCATAACAAACTCTGTTAAGTCTGCGACTTTGTGACAGGAGAAACAAAAGAACGTGCCCTTGGATTTATCAATTTCTCCAGCTGGAGTTCGATGGTTTGGGTGAAATGGGCAGAACAGTAGGAAGTCAATATCGACTTCGCCTTCTATGGTGAGGCCGGATCCCGTAATAACTCGCTTGACTTGCTCCTCTGAGTATAGACTGGAGCTGTACCGTTTAATCCCATCACCCATTCGCTTTTTTTCTTTCCTATGTATGAACCATATATTGTTAGCTTAAATTTAAATATTAAAGTTGCTTCTTCGTATTCTATTGTGAAATCTTCTAAAATGTCTAGCCTTGGAACGTATCCAGAAAGTCTCATACCTGTATGCAATATTCTAGAGTATTCATCTCGCAGTCTTATTATTGCAGAGTCGTCGTAGATCTCTCCACTAATGTTAAAACTCTTTATAGCTTTGTGATGATAACTTCCCATACATATATTATACTAGACATCTTTGAAAATTGATAGATCTACTACGAAGAGCTTCCACCTTCGTAGTCCTTGTACTTGTACCACCCCTTGTCAAAGTCTGCCTGAACAAGGAACTCTCCCATAAACCCATTACGGTTTTTCCTAAATACGCATTCGATTACATCAGAGTTTGCAGCTCGGCCCAGGGCAAGCACCCAGTCGGCGTCGTAAGCGATCTGACGGCTCCAGGCTGTCTGTCCTAGGGTTGGAACTGTATCTAGCTTGGTGACGTCGTCAGGGGTTGCTGAGGATATGGCTAAGATAGGTATCTCCTCAGAGATGGCCATTAGCTTTAGCTCACGAGAAAGATTCTTCATCCTAACAGTCTCATTCTCAGATTTTTGATTAGGAGACATCAGCTGTAGGTAATCAACGATAATGAAGTCTGGCTTGTACTGGTCAATCTTTCCTCGAAGAACCGATGGAGTAACTTCCCCACCAGAGTCATTTGATATGATGTGAAACTCTGGTTTGCCCTCTAGCTTGCTCTTGTGCCACCTTCTAAGGTCGTCAACTTCTACGTCACCTGCGGAAAGCTTTCTGTGAGACCAAAGACCTTCGCCCATAATTGTAAACACACGGTTACGAACTTCTGTCTCGCTCATCTCTAGGCTTACTACCATAGGAGTCTTGCCGAGCTTCCATGCCTGTACCGCAAAGTATAGGGACAGCCAAGACTTACCAATACCGGGATAAGCAAGGAACACTCCTAGCTGTCCTGCAGTAATTCCTGCTGGTAAATAGTTGTCAAATCCGGGAAGCCCCGTTCTAATACCTTGTACTCCAAGAGCAGTTTGCTTTTGGACATGTTCGTAATAGGCAACAGCGTCTTCGATGTCTGTGGCATCGATGTCCCTGATGGCAGAGGTGTTTTTCTTTAGGGCAGACGTGTCAGTAATTAGGGACTCTAACACCTTGACACCTTCACCATTTTGAATATCTGATGCTGCCGTTCGGATCATGTCCTTTAGGCTATCATTAAGATACTCTGCCTGCAACTCCTCCAAGTGATACTTAGTGGTTCCGATTCCTGGGACAGGCTGAAAGTCCCTAAACTTTTCTACAAGTATTGAAGTTGGAGGTACGGACCCATTCCTCTCGGAGTAGGTTCGTATAAACTCCCAGATGTCTTTATGGGTACGGAGAAGGTTGTCCACGTTTGCCTGTAGCAAAACGTGCACCTGCTTGTCCTCTAGGACGGCTGATATTAGTTTAGACTCTGTATTACTCACTTAACCACTTCTTCGCTGCAGCTCTGCGCTGCTTCCTGTCGATTAGATCTTGGTTGTACTGGTCACGCTTTGAAATGATATCTTGCGCATAGTTGGCAAAATACTTCCACGCTGGATTCTGGGCTACTTCGAAATAATATTCTAGCAGGTCATAGCATCCTTGTAAAGTGTATGACTCGATCAAGGCATCGGCTGCCCACTGTTCTACGTTTAGGTTGATTTGAGGTCTTTGCTCATAACGTGCAGTATGATGCTTGCTGTATCGGCTGAGCAAGGAGAACCTCTCCTTGCGATCTGCCATTACTTAGTCTCTAGCTCCTGGGATGCCTCAGCAACCTTATCTCCAAGTTTACTTTCTACAAATGCGTAAATGCGATCGAAGGCTTGGTCAGTATTTTCTCCGTCACGCTTGGAGTCTGTTACTCCAATGTCTACTCTCAATGACTGAAAGTTACCTAGGTTTAGAGTATACCCCAACGCTACCGTTATTTTTGTACTTTCGATTTCCATAATGTCCCTCTCATAGAACTTATTGTAATATATAGTACCACAGATCTGGGAGACATGCAATACCCAAATGTCTTTAAATACTCTCCGACCAAGTAGGAATAAATCTTCCATCTTCTGTCTTGGTATATGTAAGCATACCATGCCCCATGCGCCTTGTCAACTCTGGGGCCGTAGGTGTTATGTTGTTCGTAAGGAGGCCGTCACCTCTTGGCCTACCCATATGATAAGATGCAAGAATGTCTCGTATCTCTTTTACTTGTGACTCTGAATAATAACTTCTAACTTGCCAGCCTGTTGCCCCACCCTTTTGACTTCCCGTAGGCCTGGGGATCTCCTCACGCTTCATCAGCGATGGCATGTACTTCTTGTGTCTGTTCACTAAGTCTGCGGTTTCACCTACAGTGTATGCCTTCTCACGATTCTTTTTAAAATCACTAATAAGACAGCTCTCTATTTGGTCGTCGATTATATTGTAGACAGACATTATGCCATTGGACCTGTTGATGTGATAGGCCCTGACCAGCTTACCGTTTAAGAAGTATACTTTTTTATTCCCCGGTATTACAGATGCCTCGTTATACTCTTCTCGAGTCCTGTATCCGCGCTTTGGGTTGGGAGGCATAGTAGGATAACGACTAGAGCGGTAGGCCAATAGCGATAAGGTTTACCTTCAAGGCAGCCTTACCGGTTCCAAAGAATGTCACCGTAAGATCAACCCTAGAGGTAGTGATCTGCTTAATTGTAACGCTAAGGTCTGAACCGTTTTCAGACTTTGAAGTTAGAACTGGGCTTGCTGTTACAATCGGTGGATACTTAAACTCCCCAGTGTTAAAGGAGTAAGACTTGTCAATAGCAAGGCCTGGGGACACATCTGTCAGAGTTGAGTAGATGTCTATTGATCCAGCGACTATCTTTGTGTTTGAGATCAGACTGTTCTGGGTTCCACTCGAAGTGTCAATAGAAGCATACTTGTAAGTAGGAGACGATACCTGAGAAGATAGCTCATTAATAGCCGTAGCCATCTGGTAGATGTAAGAAACATCTAGAGGCTGACCTCTGTCTGGTGTTGGAATCTTTGCCATAGTTCTCCTAGTATACCATTAAATCGTTATTGTGGCTGAAAAAAGTATTGCATTTGCTAAAGCTGTTTTGCCAGTTGTCGGCATTGTCACTGTAAAATTGTAGACACCCGTGGGGCTCGAGGCTGGAAGGATGTGTGAAAAGGATGTTTCGTAAGTTACTTTAAGATAAGAGAAGTCTGTTGCCCCAGGGGCTTTAATAAATACGTAATAAGGCATATTGTCATACCTGGGCAATAAGGACCACACGATGTCTACTAGGTTTTGAGAGCCGATAGCTCTAGAGCTTATTCCATAATCTATTGTGTTGAATATTTCTGCAACTGCTGGAACGGCCACTACATATGTCGGAGAAAATGCAGACCTAACGTTTAAGTCATTTGTCACAACCCGATACCTAAAGCTTACTTCGTGGTCTTCATTTACGACCCAAGAAGCTGGTCCTAGTAATATTCTTCCATTAGCCATTAAAGACTCCTACACCCAACCTAAACTCAACCATAGCCGATGTATTTGGTAACTTAACTATGGGACGAGCAACACCGTTTTCCGTGTTCTCTATAACAGTGTATCCTGTCATTGCATACAGTGGATTCTTAGATCCAATGTTTTCTAGGCGAATAGCGTCTAGGGCAATGTAGTAATATGGTAAGTCAGTTCCTGCCTCAACAATAACTTCCCCGAACTCATCAACAGCCGCAGCATAAATGTTAACGTTGTTCACAGCAGACCAAAGGAATGTCCCATAGGTCTTGCCTTCACCGATACTTTGCTCTAACACTCTATACCTACTGGGTGAAAAAGCTCCAACCTCAGACTCAAAGTCTAACCTAAAGGATCCACCACTGTTAACCGTAGTGAATTCTAAGGTAACCCTTACCCTGTTTGGGGCAACCCCAGCTGTTCCGTCTACATCAACAACGGATAGGGCTAGCTTAACCTGGTCAAGGGGAGAGTTCCTGGACAGGTCTACTGATGTTGCAAGTGATATCTTATCTTGGTCCGTCAAATCCCATTCCCCAGCAATTGACGAAGAATCCGACAAGTCAGAAAAATTACTAGACAACATAATCATGTTGTTAAAGTATCTTGATTGCTCGGAACGAACAACTCTTTCGGCTCTGAACATTCTGTTAGTAGCATTAGTCTGAATAGCTGGATTATCACGAAAGCTAAGAGACAGATCCTTTGACGCAGACAGATTATCTAAAGGTTGGTCCTCTGTAAATAGAGCTGCTTCCAGGTACTTCCAAGGCTCTTCCCTTGTAAAAGCATAAAGAGTTCTGCTATCGTAACCAACAGAGGAAGGGTTGGAGGATGCAGAAAATATTCCGACTTCTGTAATTTCATATCGTTCTGTGGTAGGCACCTCTGCTGAAAACACAACCTGAGAGTTTCCATCTTCGTCTTGCACGAATCCTCTAGAGGTTATCGGAACCCTGAACATCTCGAAGTCTAGGCTAGTCTTCTGGGGCCAAGCTGAAAGGTCTCCGGCTGTTGTCTCGTATCCACTGGGGTTAGGGGCAGCCCCGCAGCCAATGGCAATGTAAGAAGCATACGCTGGTGCAGAACCTACCAGGTACTTTCCAAATATTTCTTTCCCTTTATCTGTAATCATCTTAACTCTCTTTGCTTTATATTACGGTATCTTCAATTATACCAGAAGAAAGGACCTGAATTTCCACATCGTAATTAGACTGCATATTTTTAAACTCTATGATAAGCTGATTCTTTGTAGTGGACTCATCTCCCAAGTCTATGTATGCATTCGGGGATTCGTTGCCTGACAGAGGCCCACCAGACTGTAAATCCAAAACGGGGACGTAACTCTCAAGAACTAGACCATAAACTTTAAATAAGTCTGGTAAGGTGTTTGGCACTGCTAGAATGTTTGACGGAGAATAGTCTAGCTGCAGATCCGTTAGGTTGCTGATAACGCCATAGGATACGTTCTGCCCGTTAAGAAGATCTGTCCTAGAAGTTAGCAGGAGCTCTTGTCCAGCTATCTGCTCAAAAAGCAGAAACTCTAGAACAGACTCCGGCACCACATCAGTGTTAATATCTACGTTATAAAGTTCTGGGATCTTTACCGCTGTATTCGCTGACCCCACATTGACTACCCTCGAAGCTTGATTTGCTTTTGGTTGAACCATTAGGACTTTACCTCACTTAAGTATATTGACATCTCTACGGACCCGCTAGACCTGGAATGATCTATTTGGTAAATAACAAAGCGGTCATCCTCCCTTACCTGATCTATTTCATCTGAGCTATACTTTACGCTAACAATATCTCCCAGCTGCAAAGTTGGCAAAGAGAACACGCTCAGACCCAAAGACTTTCTTGGAACCATGATCTTTTCTGCAAGCCAGTTCATCATAGAGTTAGCAGTGTCTCTACTTTGTATGTAGGGGGCATCTATGGTAAATTCTTTTCTTCCATACGTCGACCGGCTGTTCCTTATGTCCAAGAATTTTTCTTTAGAATATAGTGGTGAAGAAACGACTACACCATTTTCTATTACGGGATTTGAAAGATCACTCTTTTTGTTAAAGAATTCGTCAACAGTTAGCTCGTTACTAGACTGCTGAGTAAATGTTATACCTTGAATTCTAAGGGCTGAGTTTGTGCTTGAATCCAGACTAATAACTGTATCGGTAGTATTGAATACCAAAAACTCTGCACCATATGGGCTTCCATAGTAGGACGATACGCAGTACGTTCTAATCTTGCTGGCACCTGGGATTATCCTAGAGTAAAGAGCTGGGAAGGCTTTATCATACTTAATATTTAAGTAAGCGGCCTCTCTCATTATGGTTCCAAACTCATCATAGTATATGTTGTACTTTGGAACATTCGATGGGCCAATTGATGATAGGTACGTTGACTGGACTAGTCCGCTTATGGCATACTTTGAGAATGAGGAGTTTATGGTCAAGTCCTCGACTCCGAAGGCAGAACTAACTACTGGATCCAGCTTTGATGAGGGGCTGTCTGCGTAATTGTTTGACATGCTGTAAATATTTTCAAACATACACTTCGAGGTTCCGCGAATAAACAATGCTGAGGAGTTGCCAGCGACAATTGGAGACGTGTCCGTGACTGTGGCTACCTGTGTTCCGTTTAAGTAAAGGAAGAAAGTCCTGGTGCCATCGATATTGTCAACGTACTCAAAGGCAAGGTCATACACCGTTTGGTTTTCTTGTGCAAAGATCCTGCTCTGGCCGACAAAGTCCCCGCCGTCTACCAGAATATCAGAAACACCTCTCCACAATAACTGAGGCAATGATGAAGACTCTGCATCTGAGCCACTCGAAATAACCTTGTAGAAGAACATATTTGAAGCAGAGTACTTGTCTATAGTCAGAGAATCTAGCGCGGCTATCTCAAAGTAATAACCTTCTCCTGTTTTACTATTAAGTAATCCAGATATCCCACCACTGCCTCCTGTTATGTTTGCCTTGTCCTCTGGAGACGTGGTCTCTACGGTAACGTATGTCATTGCCCCGTTAGCTTCCTGAGCAGATTCATTTGATGGAGACACCCGTCCAATAATTCGCATCCTAGTTCCAAAGTGGGTATGAAGAGTATCGCTAGTAGCGACTTCCCCAGGAACCAATGTAGGCGTTGAGAAAGCGTAGGTGATATGATTTATGGGAGAGTAGCTGGCATCGTCCGAGTTAGCCCCATCCATTATCAGAGCAGATGCTTGCACCATCTCCGTGTCTGTTGACATAGAAGAGCTTTCTGGGTTTTCTGAAGAATAAGAGTAAGCCAAAAAGTTTTTAATCTTGTCAGTAACCTGGGTACGTCTTGCCTGGGACAAAGCTGAAGAAGAGTTCAGGTACTTGGATGATACGTCAGTGTATGCTTTTAACTCTGTCATCCTGGACTTTACGATAGCCTCCTTTATAGAAATCTGAGAGCGTATATCCGACATGGAGGACGTGATCTCTGAATCTAGCGGGCTAGACAGAAGTCTTACACCCAAAAAACTAAGGTTTTCGTAAAGCTGCTTTATGTCTGACTTGGCGGTTAGGATAATATCATAAACAGTCCGTGTAGCTGGTGGCAGGCTCTCTACAGATTGAATCTCAGATACCCCGCTGCTTTCGAACAGGAATTTTGAGTTAATTCCAATTCCGTTTATCTTAGAGCCATTGGTCCAGGATAAATCTATTCCAGCATAATGGCTAGTTATTGCAGTGCCAAACTGTCCACGACCATGTTTAGACACGGCACCCTCGGTCAAGACCAGATCTCCATTGATAGTCCTGTAATTTGGTTGTGAAAAAATCCTAACTCTTCCAGTAGGAAACATTTTACCACCAAAAGATATTTTAGAGAAATAGTTTTGATAGTCATCGATGCTTGTTATCCATATTGAGTCTGAGATGTTTGGAACGCTATACTCCACAGCGTCAAACCTTATGATCTCTCCAGCAGCATAGAAGTATCCAGCGTAACGACCAAGCCAGTAAACAGACTCTCCGAGGTCTAAGATATTGGAAACTACTACTCCATTTCTTACATACGGCACGGTGTCTGATAGATCTGACTTCAGGGGTATGGCCGTCAGGCTGTATGCGTTTTGTGTAGAGGTCTGCTCATTTTTAGCTTTCGATGCTTCTTCCCCAGCTGCCTCCCAAAGAAGTACTGGCTTGTATACCCAGTTCTTACCAGAGTCTAGCTTGTAAGCTTGATCGGAGTTTTCTTGACTCTTCTGAATGTACAGTGACTTATATACTATCTTACCATCATTAAAGATGGCATCATCCTGCGATGAGATAGAAACAATGTTCGGCAGATTTGATGGTGGAGTTATACCAAATTCAGCTGCAGCCTGAAGGTCTTCTTCTGTTTGCTCGGAAGATTCTTCACCTATAAGAACTATGTCTGTAGGCCTTTCTGCAGACGATGGGATCATGTAGTTTTTGCTGGTCACTACAAAGTTATTATTTTCGTCAAAGAACATCGCACTTTGAGTTGATACAGCTAAGTCCTGAAGTACCTCTGCAACAGTCCTGTCTGACTTGCAGTAGAAGAATGGAATAGTGTCTTCACTTTCCAGTGGCAGCCTTCTGAAAACATAATTCGAGAACCCTATATAATCTAACAGTGTTGAAACTGCTGAGGACAAGGACACATTGGTAAGCAATAAGTCTGGAGCAGGAAGGGACTCGAAGTAAAAGTATAGGTCTCTAAGGTCTAAAGACACGGACCTCGTGTCAGAATATATTTCTGGGAATGAGTCTGCGTACATTGTCTTTATAGGAACATAAAAAATGTTTTGACGGTTAGAGGACAAGTCTTGCTGATAAGAAATTACATCATAGATTTTTACCTGCATGTTCTTTATGGAGCTAAACGGAACAACGGTCTTGTCGTTGCTTTTGTTGAAAGCTTGGTCTGGGTCAAATAGTTCTAAGGAACCTACGGAAGCTAGGAGCTGTCCTACAGGAAGGCCTGTGCTACCTAAGTCAGATGCTATCTTTGATAGGTTATAGCTTTTTGTTATCTCCGTTATGTCTACTGATAACCTGGGAGATATTTCTATTAGATCTAATACTGAATTAAACTTGTTCATTCTTCTTGCTGCAACTCTTATTCCAGAAATATATTGAAACTCTCTAAACTGCAAAGCGTTTTGGCTTGGAACGACAAACGACTCTGGGTTTCCTATGTTTGAAACAAACTCTGACTCTAGAGAAGCCTCTTGCTCAGAAAGCTTCCACCCATACTCTGGCACGAACTGCTCGTACCCATTTTTTAGCCAAACATAGTAAAGCCCCCTGTCAGAGTCCGAGTCCTTTACAAGATAAGCCTCGCCCTCAAAGCCTGAGCTAGGTAGCCCTGTGTAAGAAGACAAGACGGAATTAAAGCTAAATATTTGCTGGTACTTTTTAGGTAGGATCAAGCCGTAGGAGATTTCCATATAGCCGTCTGGCCCTATAATTGAAGACCCGTCAGGTCTGGTACTTTCTGGTAAAAAATTGATTACGTTTTGCCACTGGTTATCGACTAGGACATCTATGCCCCAGTCAGAGGGGGTAGTCTTGTTTTCGTCTCCAAAGAGAGGGTCTCCCGTCTCACCAGAAATGCTAAGAACTCTTTGTGATTCTACAGTCCCAACATTTGTCTGAACCTTGACTACGATCTTGTTGGTGGCTATGGGCTCTTCGTAAACAACAAATGGTGCAGCATCATTGATGTGGTTAATCCCAAGGGGAGATACATTAGCTATACCATACTCTACATCATTCTCTACACGATAAGACGACCAGTACTTAAACTTATCGTCCTTGTGTGACATATAATACCTTGGCCTTCTAGCCATGTCTCGGTTTGCATTATGAACAAACCCTGTTATTCCAAAACGAACCTTGTTGATTCCAGATCTTGGCCTGAACCTTCCAAAGCAATCCTCTAGCGAGTATAAAAGCTTTTCTTTTTGCTTAGGCTGTTGTAATAGTATGGGGGTGCCATCTTCATCAATGCCGCCGTCGAGGACTACGTCTGAGTCCGTGGCACCAGTGTAGAACCCGCCTTCGTCGCTTGGATCAAAGAAGGATGGAAGGTGGCCCAACTCTGATGAAGGACCTTCTAGTGGACGGTACCTGTAATTGCCGACCTTAGAAATGTTGTCGTACGCATTAAGGTTCCACTCTACGACTACCTTGGAATTGCTCTTTACTGTTGGAGAGGTTAGCAGATGGTTGTTTAGCTCATCATTTACAAACATTATACCTCTTCTAAAGACACTGAAATGTTCCAGAAGTCGTGGTTGCTCGTTCCTCGCTTTACGACGCTATACGAAAAATCCGAAATGTACATTTCTACGACTTGATTATATTGTGCCAGATTAGAGTAGTCTTCAACCCCATCCTGCTTAAACTTATCATACGCCAAGTAAACCCAGAATGGTCCTGAGTGTGCCTCATACCATGAAAGGAGGTCAACACCACCAGCGCCCCCGTCTACAGTGTAGCGTTCGTCAACAGAATAGTCCGTGGTGCCTGTTTCTGAGAATGAAGGAGCGGCCTTAAAGGATCTAGATGGTAGCATGCTCCAAGACAGGGAAGCCTTGAGCTTATCAGCAATATGATATGACCTCATCCTGCCGTTGATCATTCTTTGCCTTTGCTCTATTCTGTCTATACTAAAATCAAGAGGTGACCGACTATGATCCGACAATATTAAAAACTGGTTTAACTGGGTAAGGTCTGAGATTTCTTCGTTGTCATACCCCACCTCGTATCCGTTAGGTATGTAGGCCCCTGCCTCTATTCTTCCAGGGTTCTCTGCCCAGAGCATGGCCTGTGGTCGGCCGTACTTACTTCTGTTGCTCATGTAAGCTGAGGTTGCCATTAGTACCGACTACTCCTAATTCTTTGAGACTCCACCCTCTTTAGACTTGTCATAACTGTTCTAGCTATGTCATCTGGGTCAGAGCCGCTCTTCGTGTTAACTGTTAGACTATAATTATACACTGAATTGGAATCTGGCGCTTGGCCATTATTTATTGATTTTAGATTTTCTACGCCATAACTATTAACTGAAGACTTTTTAATAACGAATTCTCCGGGGGTTAGCATGGCTGGAACTGTGTCTGTGCCCATTGGCTTCATAAGCTTTCCACCTTCTGCCATATACTTTGGAACCATTCCACCAGAAGCCATGTACCTTGAAACCATTCCTCCGGCCGCATAGCCAACCCTATTACCAGTTATCCTGGCAACGTTTATGTCTACCAACCTTTGCCTTTGGGCTGGGTCGAGATTACCGTTGATAATTCTGTCCCTTGTTATGCCAATAAGCCTAGTAGTTTCTGCTGCGTCAGCTTTGGAAACCGAGGAGGACTTTGGCTTAGGCGCGTTAGCAGGGTTTAGATTTTCAAATCTTCTGTCAGATCCATTCGTCACTGGCTTAGGTGCGTTGGCGGGGTTCAGGTTCTCAAGCCTTTTGTCAGATCCATTCGTCGCTGGCTTGGTCTCTCTTTCTTGGTTCTTTATGAATCCCGAAACGTTATCTCCGTATGCTCCCGTTGGTCCTGTATTGGGAACGTTGGAATTTTCTGGCCCTCCGATAGATGTTACTTTGTCTGTATTAGGCAACAAGTCATCTCTATTCTGACTGCCAGATGAGCCACTCCCAGAACCACCGGAACCACCGGAACCACCAGAGCCTCCTGAGCCTGTCTTGGAAGGAGTTGGGTCCTCCTTTTCTACAGTCTTTTTAGTTA
>Ga0222708_1000025_pt1 | contig 42947 bp, 62 predicted proteins | sample AntAcemetage1576_FD_179806 | JGI IMG/M metagenome (GOLD analysis project Ga0222708, IMG submission 179806) | Saline water microbial communities from Ace Lake, Antarctica - #1576 | ecosystem: Environmental > Aquatic > Non-marine Saline and Alkaline > Saline | place: Antarctica: Ace Lake... | reverse complement strand
AATATATTTTTTAGTTTTTTTTTTTTTTTTTTTTTTTTTTTTATTTAATGGTTGAATTTTGTTAATTAATTAGTAAAAACAGCAAAAAATAAAAAAAGAACCCCTAGAGGTCCTTTTTTTATTTTTAAGGAGTGTTATTTACTTGGGGGTGTTGTTGGTACTCCACCTACTCCTGGTTTTGGTTTTCCGCATCCGCATCCCATGTTTTTTTAGTTTTTATTTAAGTGTTATTTTTTATAATAAATACTTGATTAAATTAAATTAAATAGTATATTTGATTATGTTTAAAAAGAAATATAGTATATCCATGTTAGATAGTAAATGGATTCCGTTAAAAAGAAATATAAAATTAAGTATTATACCTAGAAGAGACGAATATATTTGGATTGATGAAAAATATTTTATTGTTCTTAACATCGTCCACTCAATAACGAATAAACAAGAAGTTTTTATTGTTGTTGAGGAACAAGAAAATAATGGGATACTATTCAATTAAAATATTTATGACGACCTAATGGAAATCATCACTTAAATTGGGGTGGATATCCTTGTTTTTATAGGTTTTTTGTTCGATTATAAAAACCAAGCAAAAAAAAAATAAAAATAATTGAGAAAAAACTTGACATAGAAGTAAATAATTCGTACCTTTGTGTATATTTATTTTGAAACGTTCTTAATTTTATTAAAAACAATATCTAGAAAGATGGGTTCTGCAAACAAAACAGACACAACTAAAAATTCTAACCAGTTTGTGTTAACAACTATAACCTTTGATGAGAAGGACTTGGACGTTGAGTAACCAACAGAGTGAGAAGAGGTGGAAAGGTTACCACTATAAAAAATTATCTACCGTCATTACCACCCCAATAGGTGCAAGTAGGATGTAGTCGAAGTATAGTAGACTCTCGCCAAAGCAAATCCGAAGACGTAAAAAGGGTTAGTCCGCTGGGATGAAAAACACAAAAAACCATCTTGAGATAAAATATTATGGGACAGGGTTATTATCTGGACAGTCTGAAAAAGACAGGGTATAAAATCTGGACAGTCCCAAAACACATTGACTAAAGAATCTATTCAGCAATTAACAAAAAAAAACGGTAAATTTTTTAAAAAGCAGATTCTGGTCAACAATATTACTATAAGCACGAGGGAAGTGTAGCATCAATAGGGTGAAGGTAAAAGGTTCGAGTCCTTTATAGTAGTCTAATATTGCGGAGTAGAGCAGAGGTAGCTCGCAAGGCTCATACAGTGTAAAAACTGAAAAATATTCGAACTAAAAACATTTTTAATTATTTAAGTTCGTTTTTATTAGTTAACCATATTTATTAGTATGGGAAAATATGATAAAGATGAATTTATTAGGTTAATTTTAGATAAGAATATGCCTTATTCCGTTATTGGTAAATTACATGGGGTTTCTGGTAATGCGATAAAAAAAATTGCTAAAAACTTTGAAATTCCTCTTCCTAGGAGGTGAAAAATAAATGATAATGAGAAATTCAATCATGATGGTTATCGAAAACATAGTTTAGTTAACCAAATTAACGATGAAGATTTTATTATTCTAATTCAAGAATCGACTAACTGGGGAGAAATAGGTGGTAAGTTAGGATATAAGACGATTGTGTCTTCCAACGTAAAAGACTCTATTAAGAAACGCTGTTCAATGTTAGGTATGGAACTTAATATCGTTAAATTAATAGATATTTCTAACTTAACTAAAGATGAACTTTTTGATAAACGTAAGAATTGGCAATCTGCAAGGAGTGCAATTCAAAAACACGCTAGAAAAGTTTATTTAATAGAAAACCCAACACCTAAATGTGTAGTTTGCGAATATATCAACCATGTTGAAGTAGCACATATAAAAGCTGTTTCAGATTTTGATGGAGATATAACAATAGCGGAAATTAATTTATTATCAAATCTCATAGGATTATGCCCTAACCATCATTGGGAGTATGATAATAAAACAATAACAAAATAACCTTGAGGTCGGTGGTTCGAGTCCATCCTCCGCTAGACAATCGTTTAACTCACTTGCACGTAGTGATTGTTGCACACCGAATTAACGGTGACTAAGAAGTTAAAAATAAAAATGGGTAAACAAGAAGAAATTACTAGATTATCAAAAGAATTATAAATGCTAGTAACCCATTACATAACCATGAAGTAATAATTAAAGATAGAGTGAATGGTTATACATACAAACAATTAATGGATAAACATGGGATTAGTTCAAAAGGCACTATATCTTTCATATTAAATAAATCACTAAAGTTAAACAAAGAATAGTTACAGCAAGTTAACACTTTATATAGTAAAAAAACATGCTATTCTGAAATCATTAAATCTCATAGCGATATGGGGTTTTTTATTATAATAAAAAAACAAAAAAACAAAACCAATGGGAAAAATTCATTTAGAAATCCGTGATGCAGAGGGTGGAACCGATGCCAAGCTGTTGGTTTGTGAAATGCGAGACATTTACATCAAAACAGCGAAAAACAATAACATCGACTGACTGATAACCGAAGATAGGTTAGGTTTTGTTAGTATCTGACTAACAGGCAAGAATGCAAAAGAAGTATTCAACGCAGAGCAAGGAAACCACAGGTGGCAAAGAGTTCCACCAACTGAAAGAAAGGGTAGAGTTCATACCAGTTCAATTACCGTAGCTATATTAGAAGAAAACGAATACAAGGAAGTAGAATTACGTCCTAGCGAATATCGTTTGGAAACAACTAGAGGGACTGGTCCAGGTGGTCAACACCGAAATACTACTGATTCAACGGTTGTAATAACTCATATATCAACTGGTATCAAAGTTGTTCGTAATGGAAGATGTCAACATAAGAATAAGGAAGAAGGATTAGTCGAAATGAAGAAAAGAGTTAACGATTTCTACCGAACTGAACACGATAACATTAATAGTGAAGAAAGACGTGACCAGATAGGTAATGGTGACCGTGGTGACAAGAGGCGTACCTATAGAGTAAAAGATAGCCTTGTCGTAGACCATATAACAGGTAAAACTGCCAGTCTTAAAGATGTTTTAAGAGGTAAAATAGAACTACTTGCATAATCAGAAATAAAGTAGTACCTTTGTCTGAAATATAAAATATATGAAAAAAAAAATTATCGGGATATCGGGAAAAATCGGGTCGGGAAAAGACACCTTTGCTGAATTATTAGCTGAGCAATTAAAAGGTAAAGTAGAAAGACATGCGTTAGCTGATAAATTAAGGTTAATTACAGAAATAGTTAGTGGTATACGTATGACCACAACTCACGAAGTTAATAAACCATTCTGTAATGAAATTCGTAATTATACCCAAGACCAAAAAAACTTAGTTATTAAACAATTTAATAAAACTATTGGTAAAACATTACAATTAATTGGTACTGACTTATTTAGGAATAATTATGACACCGATATTTGGGTTAAGTCATTCTTTAATGAAGAATTAGATGACATATTAAATGATGGTAAAATTATTGTAGTGCCAGACGTTAGATTTGTTAATGAAGCTAACTATATTTTACAAGAAGGCGGTTATTTAATTCGATTAGAAGGTGACCCTATGGGTGTTAGGGAAAATAGTTTACGTGATTTAAACCATTTCTCTGAAACTAATTTAGACGATTATACTAATTTTAGTAAAGTTAGCTATAATGGTGAAAGAGATATTCAAAACTTAAAAAAAGTTGTAAACAATTTAATTGTTGAGTTATCTTTAGATAAGTAATAGAGGTAAACTATTTAAGTGTATCAAACAAGGATTATTTGATATAATTATTTGGGTTGATGGTTCTGGTAGATTACCATTAGAAGATGCTTCTTCATTTAATATTTATAAAACTTGTGTTGTTATCATAATTGAAAATAATGATGATTATGAAACCTTTAAAAAACGAGTTGTGAAGGTAGTAAAATTTTTGAAAAAAAAATAGAAAAAAATTTGCATGTTAAAAAAAGTTGTGGTACCTTTGTATCACAATAAGGTTCTATAGTATAACGGCAGTACGATGGCCTCTAAAACCATTAGGTATGGGTTCGATTCCCATTAGAATCACAAAAAGATTTGACTTTTTAAATTAAAGCAGTATATTTATATAAAAACAAAAACGATGAACTAGATTAACAATCAAAAATTAAGAGTTGTCACAAGACGTGATTTACAAGTTTCCACACAAGCGGTGCAATCTGCACACGTAGCCATTGATTTTCAACATGAGCACCCACAGGAGGCTGCACAATGGCAAACAAAATCTAACTATTTAGTATTATTAACTGTCGCTGACGAAGAAGCATTAATCAAATTGATTAGCAAAGCTCTTTTGATTGGTATCAAGTACACTTTATTTCGTGAACCAGATTTAAACAATGAAATCACAGCGGTAGCCTTTGAACCTAGCGATAGAGCTAGAAAACTGACAAGTTCTTGTCCATTATTAGGAAAGGAGGTATGTCATGTTTAAAATAGATAAAAGAACCGAAATCACCTTTAATTTCAACAAGATGCACCTACAAGATGCTAGCATTCCTATGTGGGTGATAAAAGCCAAAGGACAAACATACTATGTTGACCATGTAGATATGGAATCTAGAATCGGTTTTTCAACCAAAGAAACGCCAGATAACCCAAGTACGAAAGGTTCAATTAAGTTCAAAGCCAAATTAGAAATAACAAATAACATAGCAAGGCTTTATCCTTGATACAAGGTGAGATAACCAAATGGTAGGTACCATTCCGCAAAAATGGGTATGTAGGTTCGAATCCTACTATCACCTCTAATAATAATAATAATAACTAAAACAAAGAAATCATGATGTAGATTATCAGAGCACCGCCTTAAGTTTATTTAATACTTGGACATTTAGTTGGACACTTTGTCCAACTATAACAAAAATTATAAAAATAAACTTAAAAAAAATAAAAATGAAAACACAAGAACAAAAATTACAAGATTCAAAAAATTATATTTCAAAATCAGCACAACACTTATTTGTTGTAAACGATAAAACTATCTTAAAAGTTATTCCATTTGAAAGAGATGGTTATAAATTTGTAGGAAGGTTAATGATAACTGGTGAACATGTAGAGCTTAGGACTCGCTCACTCATGAGTGCGATGAAATGGGTTTTACAAGATTATCTTTTTCCAAAATATGTGAAAACAAAATCGATTCCATATTTCAAAAAAATGAGAGAATTAGTTTCAATTATTGAAAAAGAAATAAACGCTGTCGATAACAAAGTTTTAATTGAAAAAATAAAAACACATCTAAAAGAAGTTGAATTAGTAAAATAATAATAATAAAAAAGGGACATATGTCCCTTTTTTAATTTATTGATATTTATAGTAAAATAGCAACAATGAAATTAATAATAAAAAAATTACTTAGGGAAGGGCTAATAAATGAAATAACCATTAAAGATGCTTGGACAAAATTTTACTCTGACGTAAATAAGTTTCCAGTTCTTAATGGAGATGAATCATTATTTCAAAAATTAAACAATGTTTACCCTAGAAAAGGTGATAACTTTAACAAAGGATATTTTACTTGGTTATATAATTTGCTTAAAATAAATAAACTAAAAGAGGAAGATTTCTATAAAGCAAAAGAATATTTAATGCTTTTCAATAAATTCATCAATAAAATACCAAGTGAATTTAGAGATATAAATAGGTTTAAAAATTTAAATGATTTATACGATGTGGTTAAAGAATTTGAGGGTGGTGATGAAACCATGGCCACTAGTAACAGTGATGAGATAAGACAAATAAAAAAAAATGAAATAGATAAGGTTTTTGAAAATAGTAATTGGTTGATAATGATACCTAAAACTGAAAGAGCTTCTTGTCTTATCGGTAAAGGTACCAAATGGTGCACAGCTGCTGACGAGTCTAATAATATGTTTGACAATTATAATAGTGATGGTCCGTTATATGTTATGGTTAATAAAGATAATAATAAGAAATATCAATTACATTTTGAAAGTAATCAATTAATGGACGAGAACGATAGTCCAATTAAAGCTTCCTTTTTTTTTGATAATATATTAGAAGATAATGATGCTTTTAAATTTTTACAAGAGGCTTCAGAAATTTTTTGGGATTTTATATTGATAAATAGCGTTGATGATATAGCAGATGGTGGATATAGTGAAACATTTGAAGACGCTTTAACAAGTGACGTAGAACCAGAGGTTTTAAAAAACACATTAAGTACGTTAAGGAATGGTTCTGATTCACATTCAGTTTATTTAGGTTTTGCTTATGAAAAAAATGTAAATAATATTAGTGATGATGAAGTTTTAAGGTTATTCGATGGCAATGCTTTTGAATATAGTGATGAGGAGGAGATTGATTCAATATTTAAATATTTAAACGAAATTGGTTATGACTTTGACGAAATTGGTGATGAAAATGTTTCTAAATTCAATAACGCTAGAGAAGCTTTACGTAAACATAATATAGAGATAGGTAAAGATTATAAAACAGATAAAGGTAGGGTAATTAGAGTTAACAAGTTAAACTTTGGTGAAGAAATATCTAACGAATACAATGTTAGTATGGGTGATGAAACAGGTAATGTTAATTTGGAAACACTTTTAAATTTTATTTACCAAGGACAGTTATTTGAAAATAAAAATACTATTAAACAAGTACTTAGAGAAATATAAATTGTAATTTATTTGTATATTAAGAATATATTACATACCTTTGCAATATGAAAAGAAAAAAAATAAATATAGAAATACCAAAAGATGTTATTCTGATACATAATATTTTTAAAGAAAATAAAATAAAGCTGTTTTTAGTTGGTGGGTGTATACGTGATAATTTACTAAATATTAAACCAAAAGATTGGGATTTAGTTAGTGAAGCGATTCCATCTAAAGTTATTGAAATGTTTAAAAATAAATCATTTATTAAAAATATTTTATTTATTGGTGAAAGTTTTGGGGTTATAAGTTTAGTAACTGAAAACGACACTTTTGAAATAGCTACATTTAGGTCAGATGGTGAATACACCAATAAAGGTAGAAGACCAGATTCTGTAACATTTGGTGATATTGTTGAGGATTCTAAACGTAGAGACGTTACAATTAATGCGTTATTCTACGATATTGACACTAATGAAGTGGTTGATTTGGTAGGTGGTGTAAATGACCTAAAAAATGGTGTGGTTAGAACAGTTGGTGCCGCTGAAGATAGATTCGGTGAAGATAGACTTCGTATTCTGAGAGCAATTAGATTTGCTGGAAGGTTTGGTAGTCAATTAGACCCAGAAACAGATGATGCGTTGAAGAAAGATGCTAGCTTGGAAGGTATTTCTGGTGAGCGTATCAGAGATGAGTTTTTGAAAGGTATTGCTTCTGCTAAGTCTGTTAAGAATTTCTTAAAAATGGTTGATGGTTACGGATTATTTGATTGGGTGTTTAAAGGGTTAGCTGTTGATAAGAATTTTGTTGAAGATAACGAACCAATCATTGTTATCGCAAATATGTTAAAGAAAAATAATATAGAGTCTTTGAGAAAAGACTTAAACAACTTGAAATATTCAACTGATGAAGTTAAAGCGATTAGTTTTTTAATTGGTTTAATTAAATTATCGACAGAAACTGCTGTGTTATTAAAAAGAGCGCAAAAGAATGGTGGTGTAACTCCAGAACAAGTGAAAAAATTCGGAAAGCTTGTTGGAATCGATTCTAGGTTGTTAGATACGTTTATTAAATTTGAATTGAGCGTTTCTGGTCCAGATTTAATGGATAAAATGAATCTAAGACCAGGACCAGAACTAGGACAAGCTATTCAAAAAGTTGAAACTGATAATTTTAAAGAATTATTAGGATAAACTTGATTTATTATGATGATAACTATTAATTACAAACAACAACCAACGGGTAATACATGTGGCCCAACTTGTATCTATATGGTATTAAGACACATATTGAACCGTTCAAATGATTTACTTTTTGATGTTGATATAGTTGATTCCATCGAGAGCATTGCGGAAGCATGTGGTACCGATTGGGTTGTTGGAACACCACCAGATAGAATGCAAAAAGGTATGGATGCCGTTAAGTTGAAATATATTGAGTGTATTCACTCAAAACAGCCATTTGATTTGTTAAAACAAGTTATCGACTCTGGAAATATCCCAATAATTAGAACTATCACACAAGGTATGCCTCATTGGGTAATAGTAAATGGGTATGTTGGTGATGAGTTTAACATACTTGACCCATGGTTAGGGGTTATAAAATACGATATTCAACAACTTAACAATATTTGGATGCCGAGAGACTATCAATTTTTTAAAATACTAGTAGATGGATATTAGACAAGGAATACCACAAGAAAGAATCAAAGAAGCTTTATTATTTTCATATCCATTTTTTAGTCGTTTGATGACTAAAAAAGATTTTAATTTTTATATATCAAGTGTTAGTGATTGGGAACAATCTTTTATGTTAGATTACGAAGATAACATAAAAGGTATTTACATAATAGGTAACAATCAAGTAACTGATTTTACTGATGACCCACAATTCGAGAAACTAGTAGGTGTTGAAGGTGTTCTTTTAGCTATAGACGATTCAATTAGGGGTATGGGTTGGGGTAATAAATTAAAAGAAATACCTAAAACTTTAGGTGTCGACTATATATGGGGTCAACAATTTAAAAAATTGAACAACTTAAATGATTGGTTAAAACGTAGAGAGCTGGTTAGTGAGACAGAATATGTTTACGTTACAGTTGAAAAATATTCTGAGTGATAGTTTTTTTTAGGTAAATTAAGGTATTTATATTAAAATATAGTTATGAAAAAAATATTACTTAGTGAATCTGAAAAGAAAGCAGTTATTACTCGAAGAGAAAAAGCGATAATAGAAAGTTTTTCAAAAACTTTTAATTCAATTAAAAGAGTTAACGAGAATTATGGTGAAGATTATGAATTAGCTTCTAGAGGTGTTGAATACGGGATAAATCCAGAAATTGACCAAGAAAACGAAATGGGTAATGTGTATAAAGTAGAAGTTATCGGTAAAGAAGCTGAAAAAGATGGTGGTTATAAACACCGTTGGGTTTATGAAATAAACGCTAATAGTAATGAAGAAGCAGAAGCGTTAGCTGCTAAAAAATTTAATGAGGGTATGAAAGATAATGATATTTATTTATTCTCAGTAAAGGCAATCACTGACCCAAGTGAAGACGATGTAGTTCAAAATAGAGGTGTTAGACTCTAACAAATAAAAATAAATTAAAAATAATCACAAAAAAGCTTGCTTTTTAAATAAAAAGATAGTACCTTTGTATAACTTTTAGAAATAAGGGTATATTTATAAACAACGAGCATAATGCTCATAAACAAAAAAAAATGAGAACAATTAACATACATATGATTTCGATTTCGAATTGGAGACGTAATAGTCACCAAGTGTCGGGTATGTCTAATTGTGAAGGTGGAACAGAAGTGTAACATCTCTCTACAAAATAACAGAAACCCGACAAGTGAAAACTTAGTCGGGTTTTTTATTTTATATTATATGGGAGAATTAGTAAGAAAGTTAGGTCAAGAAAAAAATCTAAACTTAGCAAAAGATTTTGACTTGATTGTCGACAAATATAGAAAGATTGCAGATGCCAGTGGGTATCAAGGTGAATTGAAATTTCAGAAAGAAGGTGGTTTCACTGTTATTTTTGTACAGATTAAAAAATAAAAAAGGAGAGATAAGCCGAGTTGGCCTAACTGAATTAAATGGAGAACATCTGGCTGGATGAAGGGCTAGTTTTGAAAACTAGTAATTCGGGTAAAACTGGGTTGTGAGTTCGAGTCTCACGTTCTCCTCAAAATATTTGTCGTTTTCAAGACGTTTACTAGTTCTTGTTATATTTATAATAAAAGAAAGTAAAATGTTAAAAGAATGTAAAAAATGTCTAATTGAAAAATCAGAAGATGAATTTCAATTAAGGTCTAAAAAAAGTGGCAAATTAAAACCTTGGTGTAAAGAATGTAATAAAGAATATCGAAATGAATATTATAAAGCGAACGTTAAAAAAATTGGTGAACAAGATAAATTAACTAGAGTTGAAAGATTAGATAGAAATCGTCAATATGTTTGGGATTATTATAAAGAAAACCCATGTGTTGATTGTGGTGAAGTAGACCCGATTGTGTTACAATTTGACCATCGTGACACAATTGAAAAATTTAATAATGTATCAATATTAGTTGCTGGAAGATATTCTTTAAGTGTTATTAAAGAGGAAATTGGTAAATGTGATGTTAGGTGTGGTAATTGTCATTTACGCAAAACATCTATACAATTTGAATGGTATAAAAATATTATAAAATAGTAACCAACGGTTTGCTAAATCGTGGCCTCGAAAGGGGCCCGTGGGTTCGAATCCCACACTCTCCGCACTTTTATTCTTTTTTAGATATTTATTATAAAAGAATATAATGAAAGATTTTATCAAAAAGAAGTTATCTGAAAATATGACTTTTGAGTTATTGGAAAATATGATGGTTGATGAGGATTACCCTACAACATTTGATATGGACCATTTCAAAACACTTACGAAATTTGCTGAAAGAGTTAGATACTGTGAAGAACATCTTAAAAGAATTTCTTCTGGTTCGGCACGTATTGTTTATATGGTTGATGACACCAAAGTACTTAAACTAGCAAAGAACCAAAAAGGTCTTGCACAAAATGAAGTTGAGATACAATGGGGTCAAGATTCTTATTTCGGTTCAATCTTAGCACATACTTTTATGTATCATCCAGATGATTTGTGGGTTGAAATGGAATTGGCTAGAAAAGTAAGTAAGAAAGACTTTCAAAGACTTACTGATTGTACTATTGATGAAATGAATGATTATTTGATAAATTTCAATGAAATCAATCGTGGTAAAAGACCAATTTTTAGTATGGACCCAGAAGTAAAAGCCAGACTTGATGAAAATGAGTTTGTTAGTGCCATTGTTGATTTTATGGCTAACATTGGCGCACCAGCTGGTGACTTCGGTAGACTTAATAGCTATGGAATCATACAAAGAGGTGGTCAAGATGATATTGTTCTAATTGACTTCGGTTTAACCAACGATGTTTACCAAACATATTATACATAAAATTTGTTTAATTAAAAAAGTTTTCGTACCTTTGCAGTATGAAAATAACAATCAAAGAAATACTTAGAGAAGGTATAGTGAAAAATTCACTTGGGGTCGTAATATCCAGACCAGACCAAGTGCTTATAGTTATGCGTGGAATTCCTGGTTCTTAAAACAATTTGCGTGGAATACGTGTTTTCGGAATAAACTATATATTTATAATAAAAAGATATTATGAATGTGTTAAATAAAAATTGTCCAAAATGTGAGTGTGAGATTACCTATAAAACAGAAAATGGTTATAAAAATTCAATTAAAAATAATTCTGTTTGTCGTAAATGTGCGTCAAGTGGTGAAAATAATGGAATGTTCGGTAGGACTGGGGAGTTAAACTCTTTTTTTGGGAAAAAACACAGTAAAGAAACGCTTGAAAAACAATCTAAAATTAAATTAGGTAAAACTCATTCATTAGATAGTTTAGAAAAGATGAAGGGGTTATCTAGTGGTGGTAAAAATGGTATGTTTGGTAAAAGTTTTTATGGAATTTGGGTTAAGAAATATGGTATTGAAATAGCTGATGAAAAATTAATTTGTTATAAAAAAAAACAATCAGAAAATAACTCTGGTGAAAATAATCCAATGTTTGGCAAACCATCCCCAACAGGTTCTGGTAATGGTTGGTCTGGTTGGTATAAAGGATGGTATTTTAGAAGTCTAAGAGAATTAACTTATATGGTTAAAGTTATTGAGCGATTTAATTTATCTTGGGAATGTGGGGAACAAAAAAAATATAAAATTAAATACACAACGTTTAACGGAAAGGAAAGAAATTATTTTCCAGATTTTATAATAAATGGTAAATATATTGTTGAGAGTAAACCTAAAAAATTATGGGGTAGTGATTCTGTAGTTAGTAAAAAAGGTGCAGCGATTAAATTCTGTGATAGTAATAATTTTAAATATAAATTAGTAGATGTTGGTATATTAAGTAATGATGAAATTAAAAACTTATATCTAAATGGTGAAATTAAGTTTTTACCAAGATATGAGGAAAAATTTAAAAATAAATATTATGAAAAATAAAATTAAAGAAATTTTGAGGGAAGAAATATTTTCTGAATTAAATTTCTTAAAAGTAAAAATTACTCGCCCCTCTCAGATATTGATTATCATGAGAGGGGTACCGTGACAGGTTCTGGTAAATCAACCAAAGCAAAACAATTGGCTGGTACTAACGGTGTGATACGTTCAACAGATGATGTTATTGAAACACAAGGTGATTACAGGGAGTTTTTTGCTAATATGATTGCGTCTAAAGACTTCACGCCATTATCCAAAGCCCATTCAACCAATCTTAAAAACCTTATTCAATCTTTAAAAGATGGGGTTTCACCAGTTATCTTGGATAACACAAACATCAAACAAAACGAACCTAAAGCCGCTGTAAAGGCAGCTTTGGAAATGGGGTTAAATGATAAGAATATAAAATTTGTTGATATCGGTACTGGTGGTTTGTCGGCACAAGAATTAGCTAATAGAAACACACATGGTGTTCCATTGGATAAAATTGAATCGATGATAGCTAGTCATACTGGTCAAGGTGTGTTAAGTGTTAAAAGTGTTATGGGTGCTAAAGATATGTACAAAGATTCAGGTGTATTATATTCTGCTGTTATATTGGATGGTGGTTCAAAATCGTCTTTATTGTCTAGAATTGAAAATGAAATACCACAAGGTTGGGATGTGATTGCGCACCATATGACAATTGTGTTTGGTAAACCTGTACCAAGTAAAGAAGACTTAGGTAAAGATGTTACGCTTACTGTTACTGAGTTAGGGTTATCTGATATGGCTATGGCTGTAAGGGTTGAAGGTTACCCATCTAAAAATGAAATCCCACATATCACAATAGCTATCAACCCAAATGGTGGAACACCTGTGATGGGCAACGAGATAACTAAATGGAGAAAATTAAAATCGTTTAGTATAAGTGGAAAAGTTACAGAAATAAAAAAGGGGTTATAAGACCCCTTTTTTATTTTTATAAATCTTAGTTCATTAAAATGTTGAACCAGATATTTTTAACCATTGTCCATTTGCTTTCCAATAGAAATTATCGTTATCCCATGTTATTGAACCATTCTCACCAATTGCATCAGCTGAATCTGTAGGAACAGCGTCTACTTTCTTGATAACTAAGTTTGGTACATATACTGTATCGTTAGCAGTTACGGTAAATCCAGAACCACCCAAAAATCGGTTATTAGTGCTGGTTAAAGCAAGTTTATCGCTCTTATCGGTTTCAGAGGTGTAAACTTGCGGGCTAAGTAATATTTTTTTGAGCGTAGTGTTAAATTATTTATATATAAATATAAAAGTAAACAATTAGTCTAAATGTAAAAAATTACTATTTAAAAGATTGTATCTTACAAAATAAAATAGTATCTTTGTAAAAAAAAAGTATATGAAAAATTTAGACAAACGATTAGATTTAAGTGCTAAATTCGTGCAAATGGGTCAAGCACTAATGAAAGAAGGTGAAGATACTAAAGATAACAGTGTTGTACTCATGGGCACAATCCTTATATTCATGGGTGGACTCATTTTAGAAGATGAAGACATACAAAAATTCAGTGAGTTGGTAAGTATGTTTTCGGCTAAAAAAGTATTAGATTCTATGGAACGACATAATTCACCAGTTTTTGGGATGATAATGGATAAAGCGGATGAAGAAAGCTACGATGATTTAATCAAAAGACTGCAAAAATTAAGTAAAGATAATAAAAAAAAAGATAAATAAATTTGGTGGGACCGAATAAATTCATTACCTTTGTCTACTAAAATAAAAAAAAATATGAAAGAGTTAGCGATACAAAATTACATAGCAAAACACGGAATAGACAAAGCAATCTCTGATTTTAAATTAAAAACAAGAGAATACGAAAATAAAATCTTGTTAAAGTATGACCAGTTAGTGTCACCAACACTTATGGGTTTACCAGAAATGCAAGACTGTAGAGGTCTTATTCTTGAAAAAGGCACTTGGAAAGTAATGTCATTGGCGTTCCGTAAGTTTTTTAATTCAGAAGAAGGTAATGCTGCTAAGATTGATTGGAACACAGCTAGTATTTTAGAAAAATTAGATGGTTCAATGTTACAATTATATTTTGATTGGCATAAAAACACTTGGTTTGCTGGTACTACTGGTACTGCGGAAGGTGAAGGTGAGGTAAATAATAAAATGGGTACCACCTTCAATGACTTATTTTGGGAGACTGTAAACAATAAATACAACTTTAATGAATGTCTGCTTAATAAAGACTTAGTATATGTGTTTGAGTTGACTACACCATATAATATAGTGGTAAAACCACACGGTGAATCATCAGCTACTATTCTTGCTATTAGAAACAGAGAAACCCTTGTGGAGTTGTCTGGAAAAAACTTGGAGATGGCTTCTATTTCATTGGGTATTCCGTTGGTTAAAAAATATGACCTTAACGCAACTAACGTTGGTGCGTTATTACATACATTTGTGGATATGCCATGGTCAGAAGAGGGTTATGTTGTTGTAGATGCAAATTTCAACCGTATCAAGATTAAAAACCCAGCTTACGTGGCTGTACACGGACTTAAGGGAAAGTCAGCTGAACATAACATAATGGAGATTATTGTAACAAATGAACTTGAAGAATTTGCAGCGGTTTTTCCAGAAAGAAAAGTTGAATTATTTAAATTAAAAGATAATTATGATAAATTAGGTGTTAAATTAAATAATTTATGGTTAGAACTTGAAAAATTGAAACCAAAAAATATCACACCTAGTGAAAAAAAGCGTTATGCTATGGAGGTATTTAAACTTTGTAATGAGAATAAGTTACAACAATTTACTGGTTTATATTTTGGGTTGGCTGAAAATAAAATAGAGTCAGTTGATTATTTCTTATCTAATTATGATAGAAAAAAATTATATCTTATGTGTTAATAATTTGATGAATAATTTTATTTCATCTTTAGATTTTAATGGGAAGAAAGTGTAATCAGTCAATGATTTAGCTACTTCCCATTTTCTATTATTATAATCTCTTAATTCTTCATTTTTACCGTTATTATCATAAGTCCAACTAGATTTAATCTCTATAATCATATTTTCACTTTTAATTAAAAAGTCTGGGAAATATATTTTCATTTTATTTTCATACTCATATTTAACACTAAAACAATTTTCTAAATTATTAATATTAAAATATTTTTCAAATTCTGTTATAAATAATAATTCATAACTACCTCTATAATATAAATGTTTATATTTTTTAGAACCATAACAACTTAATTGTTGTTTTTCAAATATTTCTTTTGATTGCATCACATGTTCAACACCATATTTTTCCATACATGTATCAACATATTTTTCATGGTTATTATAATTTTCAGAACCATAGCGTTCTAATTTTGTACTCATAGCCTTTTCTGGGTTAACAAACTTAGGGTTATCGTATTTTTCAATTTTAGCTAAATCAGATTTAGTTAAAAAATCTGGGCTAGATGTATAACTAGCGACCCCATGGTTCTCTATCATACTTTTTCTAATCTTATTTTTAACTGTTTTTAATTTATTAGTCGAATCAACACCATATTTCTCTAGATTACTATTTTTAGTTTGTTTTACCCTTAATGAATAATCACATTCTTTAGAACATGTTCTTAGTAAGATATTATCTTTATTATGTTCTCTAACTGGTCTATCACAAGTAACACATTTAGGGAATTCAAAAATATCATTTAAAATAAATTTAATTCTAATTTGGATACTAGTATTCTCTGGGGAAAAATCAGTTAGTTTATTAATTCCCTCAATTTGGGTTGGTGTTAAATTTTTAACAAAGTTGTTCTTAATCCTACCATTACTGGATAAACCTTTCGTTTTTATTAACTCTTTCATATGGTGTATTTAAATTATTTTATTATGTTCATCATCTTAGATGTAAATAAATACCTAAAAAAGTTGTGAAAGTTAAATTATTTTCGTATCTTTGTTATTATTAATTAAAAATATAAAATTATGAAAAAATTATTATTAGTTATTGTATTATTATTTAGTGTGGTTAGTTTTGCACAAGAAATTACTTTACCTAAATTAAATTCTAAAGAATTTAATTGGAAGGATGGTTATGGTAAAGTAAAGGAAGTAAGGTTTGTTTTTCTAGGCGATAAACCTAATATAACGAATAAAATTTTGGAAAATGTCGTCATGTATTCAATGGTCAATGCTAAATCTAGTTTAACAAATCAACTTACATTTACACCTATAGCTTTAAATGTAATGGAGTATGAAGGTAATGTAATTGGAACTGTCACATTTAGAGGTAAAACAGCGGAACACAACATCCTTACAATCGTAAAATCTAACGAGATTGAAGAATTTGCAGCTACTTTCCCAGAAAGAACTGAAGAACTATTAAAACTTAAAAAAAACTATGACTTATTGGTTGAAAAGTTAAATATGGTTTGGGATGAGTTAAAAACTTGTAAACCAAAAAATATAACAAAAGAAGAACAAAAAAAATATGCAATTGCCGTTTTTGAAGTGTGTAAAACACACAAGGTTGAAAACTTCACTGGTTTATATTTCGGCCTTGCTCAATACAAAGTTAATTCTGTTGAAGAGTTCTTGTTAAATTACGATGATAAATTACTATACAAAATACTTTAGCCCACTTAGGCTAAAGTATTTTAATTAAAACAAATATTATGGCAATAGATTTTAGAGAAAAATTTGCAAATTTAAAGGCTAAAGATGTGGAACCTTTAAGTTCAGAAGAGTTGGTTTATGTTAAGATAATCGAAGATTACATCGATTCACAAATTGAAGCCAAACTATCAACTGATAATAGAGAAGTTTGGATTGATATCGTATATGCTAGGTTTACGTATAATCCAATATCAAAAAAACCTTTTCCGAACATGACAAATAATAGGCGAAGTTTTTTAACAACTGAGTTACTTAAACGTTATGTAGAAGCCAACTGGTTAATCAAGTGGCAGCTTGATGATGGGATGGATGGAAACATGTCTGGAGGTGATTATTTAATTTTATTAGATACTTTAATAATGAGAGAAGATATTACAGCTAAATGGGCTAGAAAAACTAGTGAAAATATGTTAGGTGAACGAGTAAAAAAACAAATAGGTGTTTGTCTAGCTGCTATAGAAAACGCTGTAAAGGCAAATGAAATGGCGTGTAGTATTCCTATCTATGCAGATGTGCTTGTTATAAAAGAATTAGATAAAAGAGGTTTTAGGGTTAAACAATATGATAACCAAATAGATGGTAGATATTTAACAATTTATTGGTAATGACATATGAAGAAATGAACGTTTATTTATCCAGTATTGGTGGTTTAAATAGAACATATCGAGAAGATAAAGGTCCAATACTAGACTCTAAATCTTTTGGGGTTGGTGAAGGATGGTTACACTTAATCAAAGACATGGTTGAAGAGTTAATCGATTTGGGTTGGGATAAACGTTTGTCCCAATCTAAAGAAAAGTTTGGTGGTTTAAGGTTTTATATTGAAACCTATCCAGAAGGTGGTCAAGATGTAATTACCAAATATGAAAAAATATCATACGAAACATGTGAAGAATGTGGTGATAAAGGTGAGCCTAAAAAAATTAATGGGTGGGTATATACATTATGTGATGTGCACGCTGAAGAAAAGAAGTCCCAAAATATAATTTAATTCACAAATAATTAGGTTAATTAAAAATAACTTAGTACCTTTGTATAAAATAAAATATATTTAATATGGAATACACTGATAAATTACTAAGAGATGCTCTATTTGTTGCTGAAAATGCACATAAAAATCAAAGATACGATGAAATTTTTCCGTATATGAAACACATACATGATGTAATTGATGTTTTAAAACGGTTTGATTTTAAGAGTAATAAAATGTTAATAGCTGCTGCCCTACATGATGTTATCGAAGATGACGGTATTTCTTATAATGACATCAATAAACACTTCAACGCAGAAGTTGCTGAGATGGTTTATTGTGTTACGGATGAGTTAGGTCGTAATAGAAGAGAGAAAAAAGAAAAGACTCTTCCTAAGACTGCTAGAAACCAAGACGCTATTATCCTTAAATTGGCTGACCGTATTGCTAATATTGAACATGGTGGTAAAATAGATATGTATGCCAAAGAGCATCAAGAGTTTAAAGGTGCATTGTACTTAAACACTAGAGCTGATGGAATAAGAATGTGGGAATATCTAGATGTTTTATTAAAAATAAATTTGTAGAATCAAATTAATTCATTACCTTTGTCTTAACAAAATAAAAAACATATGAAAATTAAAGAAATTTTTGACGAGATTGCGCTTGAAAGCGGTACCAACCAAAAAATGGTTATTTTAGGAAAATACGCTGACAATGAATTGTTAAAGCGAGTATTATATTTAGCCAATTCAAAACGAGTTAAGTTTTATATCAAACAAGTTCCAGAGTATGTTTCAGATAATGATGGTGGGGAAAATTTAGAGTGGGCGTTAGATGGTTTGAGCTTTATTACTGGTAGAGTATATACTGGTAGCGAAGCTATTAATTGGCTTATAGTCCTTTTAAGTGGTGTTTCTTCAGATGATGCCTATATTTTAGAGCGTATTATTGAAAAAGATTGTAAAATAGGTATGGGGACCTCAAATATGAATAAAGTGTTTAAAAACCTTATCGAAGACACACCTTATATGGGTGCGGTATCGTTTGATGAGAAGAAAGCACGCAAATTATTTGAGAAAGGCGCTAAAAATTATTCGCAAGTTAAGATGGATGGTCGTTATTGTAACGCAACAATCGTTAATGGTGAAGCTTATTTGGAAAGTCGTCAAGGTGAACCAACAATCATCACTGGTGCGAAGTTGATTGAAGATTTAGGTAAGTTGAATGAAGTAGTTCTTAATGGTGAATTGACCATGGATGGTTCAAAAGATATTGTATTAAAAATTGGTGAAATTATAAATATTGATGGGGTTGAGTATAATGGAGATGAAATATTAGAAAAATTTAATAAAACCATTAAAAATTAAACAAGTAATCCGAACAATTAGATTTTATTAGATATTTATAATAAAAGAATATTATGTATGTCTGTTATTTAATAAAATATAGTGGTGATAAACTACCAAGATTCTATATCGGGTCAACCTCATTAGATAAAATAAAAAATGGTTATCGTGGTTCAGTAGTTTCAAAAAAATATGGTAAAATTTTTAAAAATGAATTAAAAACAAACCCTCTTTTATTTGAATATGAGATATTAAGTGAACATACAACCAGAGAAGAAGCTTTAGAAGCTGAATTAATTCAGCAAAAGAAGAACAATGTTATTAAATCAAAAGATTTTATTAATGAATCATACGCATCTGTTAATGGAATGTTTGGTAGAGATGTTTCGGGTGAAGTGAATCCTATGTTTGGTAAAAAACATAGTGAAAAAACTAAGAAAATACTCAGCGAAAAACGAGGTAACTTACTAAGATATAGTTTAACTGACGAACATAAATTAATTATTGGTAAAACACATAAAGGTAAATTTGTTAGTGAAGAAACAAAAAGTAAAATAAGTAATAAAAAAAATGGTACCTTTACTGCTATTGATGAATCTAGAAATTATTTTAATATTGGTAAAAATGATGAGAGGTATTTAAACGGTGAATTATCTGGTATGACTGTTGGGTTTGTTGTTGTTAAAGATATTAATGGTAATAAATTATTAGTTGGTGTTAATGATGAACGTTATTTAAGTGGTGAATTAGTTCATATTAATAAAGGTAAAGTTATGAGTGATGAAACTAAGGTTAAAATATCCGAATCAAGTAAAGGTAAAATAATAAGTGAAGGATGTCGTAAAAAAATATCCGAAGCACATAAAGGTAAAATTAAAGGTCCGTTGAGTGAGGAAATTAAAATTAAAATATCAGAAGCTAATAAAGGTAGAGTTATGAGCGAAGAAACTAAACAAAAGTTAATTATTAGTAAAACGGGGATGAAATATATTGAACGAATTTGCCCATATTGTAAAAAAGTAGGTCGGGGTGGAAATATGTTTAGGTATCATTTTGATAATTGTAAATTAAGATAAAAATATTATGGTGGAGTTTAAAAAAATTAAAAGGGTTACGAAAAATGAAGATGGTAGTGTAACATTGACCATGGATGGTGTCCCTCGTTACGAATCTAATGGTATCATTGCGTCAATTATTGATATTTGTGGTAAAAAAGAAAGTCGCACCTCAGAAGAAAATATTAAAAAAATATTCACTTTTGAGGAAAAACATGGTAGTTTTGAAGATGCGTTAGCAAATATTCGATATACTGTTTGGGATATGATTAGTGTTGATGAGTACAATTCTACTAAATCAACAACACCGTATAATATAAGACTTAAAAATCTTTCAGAAACGCTATCAAATATCCAAAATGATAACGCAATGGTGTCAATAATTGAAAATAAAGAAGTTGATACTTTTGAAGAAGCAATGACTCACTTCAAAGAAATGTTAGGTCGTGGCGAGGAAGGTACAATCCTTAAATCACAAATAGGTGAGTGGAAAGATGGTAAACCAACTTGGCAAATAAAATTAAAACTTGAGTTGACATTGGATTTGATTATTACTGGTTTTAATTACGGTACTAAAGGTACCAAGAATGAAAATGTTGTGAGTTCATTTAATGTCATGACATCATGTGGTTTATTGAAAACTAGACCTCAAGGTTTAAAAGAAGATTTAATGAAAGAAATAACGGAAAGACAAAGTGAATTGTTAGGTACAATAATCGAGGTTAAGTGTTCTGGTCTTTCATTTGACAATACTGGTGCTTATTCGTTGCTATATCCAGCGTTCAAACATTTCAGAGATGATAAGAGTGTTGCCAACTCTTTGGAAGAATGTATCGACATTCAAAATTCGGCTTTAGGATTATCTTAATATTAACAAAAAAAACAAAAAGTTATGATACAAATTACAAATAAAGTTTATAGACTTAAAAAAGCAGCAGAAGTAGCTAAAGATATGCCACTTTCAGCTGGACAAGAAATCGAAATAGTAATGGATGTTGTTTATATAAATGGGCATATGGTTCCACCAGTGACGCAAAACTTATTCTACAATTGGGTTACAGTAAACCCGACATTATTTGACGATGTCACAAAAAAGTGGTAAACATAAAAAAAACTTAAATTATCTTTAAGTAAATGGTTGAAGCGTCACATATGTGATGATACACCAAAAGACGTTGACAAAACTTTATTTTAAAATATTTGGTTATTTAAAATAAAATAATTACCTTTGTTAAAAATAATTAAGTATGATAGTAAAAGAAAATGGTTTAAGATACGCTAAACTTATTCACGTATCTGTGGATAACGGATTAACTGATAACAGTAATAAAGTCTACATCATGGAAGAACTTTCTGATGGTAGAATAAAATGTGAATATGGTCGTGTTGGTAAAAACATGTCAACAGTCTATAAAAGCAGTAGTGAATGGGATAAACTTGTTAGAGAAAAAACCTCTAACAAAAAAGGTTACACCGATGTAACTGATTTATTAGCTGAGCCAGTTTTAGATGGTTCTAAACCAGCAAAAAACATGGTTGATAATATTAAAGATAGTATTGTTAAAAAACTAGTTGATGAGTTGATGTCTTTTGCTAACAAATCTATACAAAGAAACTATAAGGTAACACAGGAAGCTGTGTCTGGACAACAAGTTAGTGCGGCACAAGAAGTAATTAACGCTATTAGTGGGTTATTGATATTGGGTGTTGATAAGAAACATGTTAACGATATGTTACTTAAACTTTACACTATTATCCCTAGAAAAATGGATAATGTTAAGAGTCATTTAATTAATGATGTAAACACAGATTCTGATTTAGAAATAGCGCAAAGATTAATTGGTGAAGAGCAAAGTACTTTAGATACAATGGCTGGACAGGTTGAATTGATTCAACAACAAAAAGAAGCTACTAAAAAAGCAGCAGAAGCTGAAGCTAATGGTTTTAAAGAAGAAGAAGTAGACGAAGTAACTATTCTTGACCAAATGGGTTTAAGTATTGAAGTTGAAAATGATGCGGAAACATTAGCACTTATTAAAAAATTAATGGGTTCTAACGTAAATCAAATAAAGAAAGTATTTAAAGTCGTTAACAATAAAACACAAGTTAAATTTGACACTAATTTTTCTAAAGCTAGCGTTAAAAAGAAACGTCTTTACTGGCATGGTTCTAGAAATGAAAACTGGTTCAATATTTTACAAACTGGTTTGCTTATTAGACCTTCTGGTGCAGTCCATACTGGTTCAATGTTTGGTGATGGTATCTACTTTGCCGATAAAGCACAAAAATCAATTGGTTATTCTTCATTAAGAGGTTCATACTGGGCCAATGGTGGCGACAACAAAGCTTTCTTAGCTTTGTTTGATGTTCACTTGGGTAACCAAAAAGAAATATTACACCATGATTCAAGTTGTTATAAATTATCGGACAATGTGCTAAAAAAAGATGGTTATGATAGTGTATTTGCAAAAGGTGGTGCTGACCTTAGAAACAATGAGTTCATTGTTTATAAACCAGAGCAATGTACTGTATCGCATTTAATAGAAATTGGGAACTAATGGAGGTCAAAAACATTAAAATGGAAATAATTAAGACTGGTTACGAATGGTGCTTAGACGCAAACATGCGTATATTAAATATCTCATCATGGGATACAGAATGGGATTCTTATGACGAAGCGTATTACGAAGAAAAAATTGGCTTGAAAGAATTTTATAGACGTATTGCATTTTGTAAAGTCAAACCCAATTCTATGCCTCGTAAAACACTTATGTTCTTGAAATACCGAATGTATGGTCTTGTACCTTATAATTTAAGTCCAATTCAGCAAGGTATTCAATTCGGTCACGCTGTGGTTGACTACGCTAGAACATATGAGGATTTACCGCCACAATTTGAAGTCTATAAAAGATGGGCTGATAAAGACAAAACGTTTATCATCTTAAACGGTGGTACTACAAACAATAATCCAGAAAGACTTGGTAGTTTGAACCAACACATGAATACGCTTCGTGATAATGGGATTATTCTACAAGAGTTCCACGAACCAGACTTAGGTGACCAACTTACTGCGTTTGTATTCTTGGTGGATGAAAGAGTATTCGATAGAACAGTTTATCCAGACTTTGTTGGGTCACCATACCCATGGCCAATGAATAAGAAACCAACAGAAAAACAATTCTCCCAATGGGAAGTTGAGAACAACAAGAACTATGTTGCTTGGGAAGAAAAAGTAGGTGGTCCTAAGAATGCTTTTCTTAGAGATTATTTAAAAAGTTTGAGGTTGGCTTAATATAAAAAAATCATGGATAGAATAACACTTACTGGCAAGATTGGGTTCGAACCAGAAGACAAGACAAAAAAACATAAAAACCAAGCTTTATGGAAAAAAATGGCTATGGTGTTTTTAGATGGTGATATTTGCGAATACTATGCTTGGTTTATTATGCGTAGATATAATCTAGTACTTAACAAACCACTCAGAGGTGCCCATATTTCTTTTATAAATGATAGTATGAGGGATTTGACTAGTAATGGTGAGATAAGCGAAGAGGAAGCCTTAAATGCGTGGATAAAAGTAAAAAACCGATGGGATGGTAAAAAAATTGATATTGTATTGGACCTTAATCCAAAGAGTGACTATGACCACTGGTGGTTAAACATTCCTCATGATGAAAGAGAACTACTACAAAGTATTAGAACTGAATTAGGTCTTGGTAAACCATACTGGGGAATGCATATGACTATAGGTATAGTTCATCCAAAACATATTGAATATTCTAAGTATATTGTAAATGGTATTGTAAATGGTTTCATACCTTAGCGTGTTTATTTAGATTACCCTCATAAATAATTCCATTTATTTCTCTCGTGGTCGCCCATAATGGTTGTAAGTTACTTAACGCATTAACCACATTCATTGATGTTTCTTTATCAAACTTAGATACTGGTTTTACGTGGTCAATATGCCACTGTCCATAATTATCCCAAGACATACCTTCAGTAAATAAAGAAGTAATATGGTTTTTAAGTTCAATAGCTGAATAACCAAGCAAATCAATAGTGTGACCTTCCTTTTGTTTACCAAGTCTAAATAATGTATCGCTAATTAAACGCCTCCAAGCTTTTATGTGTTTAATTTTTTCATAATATATACGATTCCATTCTTTAATTTTATCTTTATTATCTTCTCTATATTTCTGTTGATTTTTTCTAACTTCATCACCTTTTTTTTGGTAGTATTTTTTTCGATATATTCTATGTTTTTCATTAATAGCTTTACGGTTTTTTTCTTTCCATTTTTTTTTAGCGATAGCACAAATTTCTTTATTTTTGCTAACATACTCTTTAGCTTTTTGTGTAAGACTATTTTTGTTTATTTTTCGATATTCTTTGGTTATCTTAATTCTACATAATTTACATTGTCCTCTATAACCATCCTTTGAATTTTTCATTTTATGAAATTCAGATAATTCTTTATCTATTTCACATACACTACATTTTTTCATATATTTTGTTTATTATAAATATCTAATATTTTAAGGAAAGTAGAGTTTGGTGGTTAAAAATTTGTTTTATTGTAAAATAATTAGTACCTTTGTTAAAACAAATATAAATTATCGTGAGAAAAGTATTAGTTAATAAAATAATTAAAAAATTAAAACTAGCTCATGTGGGTATAAAAAATTATGAATGTAAATCGTTTGAATGTTCATTAGATAAATTTTCTTATGAGATACTTAAAGATATTGTTTTGGTTAGATTAGAAGAATTAATAAAGAATCCAAATTTAAAAAGATAATTTATGACAGAGTATGGTGGTTAAATATACCACATGACGAAAGAAACGGTTTACAAAGTATTCGTAACGAATTAGGCTTAGGTAGACCATTCTTTGGTATGCATATGTCTATTGGCTACGCAAGACCAAGTGTAATGGAAGAACACAGTAAATATATTCACTCTCTGATTCAAAATGGTTATATAAAATAAAAGAGAGCACCGCTCTCTTTTATTAATCAATAACTTAAATTATTGTTCGGTTGAAGCATCGTCATCGTCATCGCCTTTAATCCTCTTGGTGAAGATTTTATCAGCTGAGGCTAAACCTAAACAAGCAAACGATAACATTGCTACTGCGGTTACTAGAGAATCTGACGGTTTAACATCACCATTAGTGTAGCTGTTCACAAACATTGTAATACACAATGTTAATCCAGAGAAAATACCCATAAACCTCTTAGAAGAATATGCGCCTCTTTCATCTTGGAAAACCTGCGAAAAGAATTTTTTCATGTTTTTGTTTTTTTTTTTATTTTATGTTATTTTTACATACGTGAACATGTAAAATAAATCACGTATATTAATAAATATAAAAAAATTTGGTTATCTCATAAATTATATGTACCTTTGTAACTTAATATTGTAAATATGAAAAACATGGAAACTAAAATTACGTATGACTATTTGGTTGAGAATGGGCTTATATTATACGAATGCATAGTAGGTAGTCAAGCTTATGCGACTAACACAGAAACGAGTGACATTGATAAAAAATTTGTCTATATATTACCTATGGATTCAATCTTGGGTACTGGTTATATAGAACAACTCAATGTAAACAAAGATTACGTTGGTTGGGAGATTAGACGTTTCCTAGAACTTATGGGTTCAAACAATCCAACGGTTCTTGAACTTCTTAATAGCCCAGAAGATTGTATTGTATCAAAACATGAGCTGTTTGACCTTATTCTTGCACACAAAGAAGATTTTATTACCAAGATTTGTAAAGATTCATTCGGTGGGTATGCGAGACAACAAATTAAAAAAGCCAAAGGGTTAAACAAAAAACAAAACTGGGAAAAAGATAAAGTGGTTCGAAAAGATTTACTAGATTTTTGTTACGTTGTTGATGGTGAAAAAACCATCTCATGGAAATATTGGAACAATGGTAAATATAGTGAAAAATATATTGGTGCTGTTAATTTACCTAACGCTAGAGATGTATATGCGTTATTTTATGATAGTGTTGCTGAAATGTTACATTCGGAAAAATATGTTGAAGATTTAAGGCAAGGGTATAAAGAAATACTTAAAAAAGCTGGTAAACCTATGGGTCACGGTTATAAAGGGTTAGTTAAAACAGGTGAAGGAGCAAACGCTGCTGAATCAAATCAATTACGTCTTTCATCAATACCAAAAGGTGAAAAAAGTATCTGTAGTTTAGTTTACAATAAAGATGCTTACACCACACATTGTAAAGACTACAAAGAGTATCAAGAATGGTTAGAAAACCGTAACGAAACTCGTTATGTTGAAACACAGGAACATGGACAACGAATTGATAGTAAAAATATGATGCATTGTATTAGACTTATTCGTATGGCTCAAGAAATTGGTAGAGGGGAAGGCATCATTGTTCGTAGACCAGATGCTGAAGAACTATTATCGATTAGACGTGGTGAAGTTGTTTTAGAACAACTTATTGATATGGCTGACAAAGCTATTGAAGAAATGGATTCAATCTTTGATAATTCAGATTTACCAAGCAAACTTAATAGTGGCATCATCGATGCTCTGTTGGTAACTATTAGAAGAGAATTTTATAACTTGCCAATATCGGCAACTAATATTTAAAAATATGAATATATTTGACGCACCAAAAGACTGTATCAGAACCAATAGCGGCTTATATATCAATGTTTTCAAACCAACATCAGAAATGATATGTGTAGAAGATATCGCTCATGCTTTAGCTTCAATGCCAAGGTTTGGTGGTCACCTTAACAAACACTATTCAGTAGCACAACACAGTGTCAGATGTTGTGAAGCAGCGTTGAGTTTAGAGGATAAAAAAGCGGCTCTCATGCACGATGCTAGTGAAGCCTACATGTTGGACGTTCCAACACCAATAAAAGCTAAACTACCACGTTATAAGAGGTATGAAGCTAGACTTATGGATTTCATATCAAAACATTTTGGTTTTGAGTTTCCGTTGTCTGAATCAGTACACACAATTGACCGTTATATGTTATTGTTTGAGTGGGAAGTTTTAGTAGTAAACGAGCGTGATGACTTTGAATGTTGGGACCATTCAACCGCTAAGGCAAAATTTATGGAAAAATTTAACGAATTGTTTTAATTAAAAAATGGGTTGTTCTTCAATAAGAAGCTGATACTTTTGTCAGCTTCTTTACAATCATCTATAAATGAAATAACTTGTTCATTAGTTAGGTCAAACCACTCATTATTAGCTAGTGTTTTAGATTGTCCATATTTACGATGCATCCATCTTTCTACTTTTTTGTAGTTTTCACTTTCGTAAAATTTTAAAAGACTAACTTGGTTCGGGTTACCTGTTCTAAGTTGGTTAACCCTAAGTTGTGGGTCGTTTTTAGTGATACCTATCTTGTATAGTTCTTCACCGTGAATGTTTCCTTCTAAAATTAAATATACGTATCCCATAAACAAATATACAAACTTACCAAGAACTGTAAAGTCTTAAAGCATAGAAATTCCTTTGTTAATATCCTTTAACATTTGAATACCACGATTAGTCAAATCAGTAGTATTTTCATCATTCATATAAGCAGTAACGTTTATTGGTTTATTTGTAAATCTAATAAATTCGTTTTCGTGTGACATCCTAGAAAGAACACTAAAATATTCGGATTTAAAAATAAATTCATCTGGGTTGGTGTTGTAAGCCAAAATAAAAGGAAGTCTTAAATCTTCACGTGTAACATCGTTTAATAATTTCATCAACCCATCTTCAGCGTCAATATAGTCAATTTTACCAACAATTTCGTAAAAACTTTCATAACCACCAAAATTAGCTGCTGACTCATAAGAGATGGACCAACTTTGAACTAGACTATTCGCTTTATAAACATAACGATTACCTTTTTCAAGTTCAATGGCTTGTTTGTTTTTTATAAAATAAGATATTGGAATCATTGTTCCTCGATAAGTTGTGATGTTTTCTGGGACCAATATGTCTGGGTATTGATTCATACAACCTTTTAGCTTTGATAAAGCAGAAATAAATTCTTGGGTTGTTTCTTCGCCATACATATTATCAGTAAAATCTTTTATTTGCTCTATATAATTATTTTCAGTTGGGGTATTACGCTCAGCCCCACCAAATTGGTCACCAAATAATTCATAACCGAAATTCTTAACACAAGATGTTATTTCATTTTCATTTACGATGGATTCATATAACTTATAGATTTTCATAGCGTTACGGTTTATTTACTATAAATATCGAAAAAAGTTGTAAAAAAACTTGACAAATCAAAATAAATGTAGTACCTTTGTGTAACTTTTAGAAATATAGGTATATTTATAAATAAATAAAAACAACAACAATGAAAACTTTTAACAACGCAGTAGTCCTTTTAGTTTTATGTTTACTAGTAGTAGACAGGATGGGTTATGCTTGTTAAGTAGTCAAATACAATAACACTGAAACCCATCTAAGCAATTAGGTGGGTTTTTTACATTATGTACGTGTGGTCGAGTGGTCAAAGGCAACGGATTGCAAATCCGTAAAACCGCTGGTTCGAATCCAGCCATGTACTCACTTTATTTTTAGTTGATTCACTTATGACTAAAAATGGTAATAAATTTAAAAATATAGAAACATTAAAATTATGGATACAAATGAAGTAAAAAAAGACTTATATAAGTCAAAGAATATGGCTAAGTTTAGTCATTATATAGGTGGTAATTTATATTACACGGTTGAGTTGGCTATTGGAACTTACCAGTTTCCGATAGCGACTGTAGAATCAGCTAACGATGAAGTTTTTAACGTTAAATTATCTTCAGATTTAGGTACAACAACCTTTGAGGTAGAAATGAAAGGGTCAGACCTTAACAGATGGATAGCAAAAGCCATAGAAAATGAAACATTTATAAAGGTAGGGTAAAACCTATCATAAGCGGATATGGGGGAATTGGTAGACCCGCTGGTCTTAGAAACTAGTGCTGAAATAAGCGTGCGAGTTCGAGTCTCGCTATCCGTACAACATGCATCTGTAACTCAGTTGGTTTAGAGTGCTTCCTTTACACGGAAGAAGTCGGGGGTTCGAGTCCCTCCAGATGTACCAAAAGATAGTTACTGCAAACAAAAAGGTTAACAATTTATTCGCAAAATAAATCTAAGTGGTTCAATCCCACAAAACTATCTTGAATTTGGCCGAGTGGTGGAACGGTATACACACTAGACTTAAAATCTAGCGGTCCGAAAGGGCCTTGCGGGTTCGAATCCCGCCTCGGCTACAATAAAATAAAAAAAAACACAAAAAGACTTGCTTTTTTAAAATAAATGTAGTACCTTTGTGTAACTTTTAGAAATAAGAGTATATTTATTAAACAACAAAGTGGAAACCCACATTAAAAAATAGAAACAATGAAAAAAAATAACAACATATTTGATTTTGCATTTTTTGCTGCCGAGGCTGATGAAAGCTTGGGAAGGTCATCTATTGTCATAAGTTAATATAAAATATTAAACTAATCGATAAAAGCTCTGACCTAAAAATCAGAGCTTTTTTTTGTTTAAAAAATAAATGAAAAAAAAATGTAAAAAGTTTGGATGTTTAAAAAATACTTCATACCTTTGCAGAGTCAAAATAAACAAGGTACCTTAGCTCAGTTGGTAGAGCAATGGACTGAAAATCCATGTGTCACTGGTTCGAATCCAGTAGGTACCACAAAGGACAAATAGACCACAACTAGGGTTAGTGATAATTTAAAGGGTCTCATTCAGTATACAAGTCTGAAATTTGTCTTTCATGCTGCCATCGTCTAACGGTTTAGGACGCTAGGTTTTCAACCTAGAAATCGGAGTTCGATTCTCCGTGGCAGTACTCTTAAACTTTTTTGTACTTTTCATTTTTACTTGATATTTATTATTAAAGAGAGTGAAATGGCAAGAAAAGAAAAAAAGATACACTACATCTATAAAACAACATGTAATGTAACAGGAAAATGGTATATAGGTATGCATTCAACAACAAAATTGGATGATGGATATCTTGGAAGTGGAAAGATATTGAGATATAGTATTAGAAAACATGGTAAAGATAACCATACAAAAGAAATACTTGAGTTTTTAGAAACAAGAGAAAAATTAATGTTTAGAGAACAAGAGATTGTAAATAAAGAATTAATTTCGGATGGGAAATGTATGAACCTTAAAGAAGGTGGCACTGGTGGTGGTGGTTTTTGGAGCAAAGAACACAGTGTTAAATGTCATTTGGGTGCATCAAATTGGCAAAAAAAAAATTGGTGTGATTCTAAATTTAGAGAAAAAATTGAATTAGTATTATTAGAAAATGTTAAAAAGGCTCATATTGAAGGTAAAATTAAATATGATAATTTCAAGGGTAAAAAACATTCAGAAGAAACTAAAAAATTAATGTCTGAATCATCAAAAAATATTGGAATTGGTGAGAAAAATAGCCAATACGGTACTTGTTGGATAACAAAAGACAATGTGAATAAAAAGATTAAGAAAGAAAACCTTGAATTCTACTTAAATGAAAGTTGGGTAAAAGGTAGAAAATAGAATAGAGGTTTGATATATGTGTTGGTTTACGAGATTTGCATATAAAAAGGTTTAGTAAAGCGAAAGCTCCAGATTTTAAAGAATCAAAAAATTCTCGCCATGGCCCGTTCGTCTAACGGTTAGGACGTTAGGTTTTCAACCTATTAACAGGGGTTCGATTCCCCTACGGGCTACTATTGAGCAAATGCTGTAACATTTGTAAGAGAAACCAATGAACAGATTGCAGTTTGGTAAGTTGGTTTTTGGGTGTTCGTCCAGTTGGAGTAGGACGCTGAGCGTGAGTCTTGGAAACATGGGTTCGAGTCCCATACACCCTACTAAAGTAAGGATTAGAGGTCAAATGGTTAAGATGTCACCCTGTCACGGTGTTCGGAGCGGGTTCGAATCCCGTCTAGTCCGCTAACAGAAATGGTTGTTAACACCGCAAACTGAAAATGAAAGAAAGTTAACATAAACGGGGATGTAGCTCAACTGGCTGAGCGTTACCTTTGCAAGGTAAAGGATGTGGGTTCGAATCCCATCATCTCCACGAAACATCTGGTGAGGTAAGACTGGTAGGCTTTTAAATCTAAACCTTGAAAAAGGAGGAAGAGGCTAACGAAAGAACCGAACGAGTAGTTAGTCGAAGGGGTTTGCTTGAAAGTTAGGTTTGGTGTAGAGCAAATTGTGTAATTAGATGTTTTTTTTTTGGTCTGTTAGTAGAGTTGGTTACAATATCGCACTGTCACTGCGAAGGTCACGGGTCCGACCCCCGTACAGACCGCCAGAAGCCCTCTGATGGTGCACCATCATGGAACGAAGATAGAGATTACAGATGTAGGTTGAAATAAAAAATACTTTTGGGTATACTTACATGTTGGCGTGGATGCTCTCCAAATCGTAGGTTGGCACAGTTGGCAACTCTGGGGATATTTCAAAAGTTACAATGGGGGATTAGCTCAGCTGGGTAGAACCATTGCGTGCAATGGTTCATCGGTTCGACTCCGATATCCTCCACAACAGAGTTAGTTTGGTACCAAAGAAAAACTCTGTTCCTCTATCTAATCGGAAGGTTATTGTGATGAAGTTATGAAGTATTTATGGTAAGTATATCCGATGGCCTCGGATGGTTGTTGGTTCGAATCCAACCATAACTGCAACGATGTTGTTGGCGAGTATTCCGTTCGATTCGGGTTTGTTTGGAACTGTGTGGTTCGAGTCCACGTTAAATATAGAGGCAGCAAATAAGAGTCATCTGCTCATGGGTTCGAGTCCCTTAACATCGACAAAATTGGGGGATACTTTAATTGGTTAGAAGGCCACCTAGACGGGTGGTAGCGTAGGGTTCGAAACCCTCTCCCTCAACTAAAAATAAAAATATTGTTTTACTACTTGATAGTATAAAATAAATGTAGTACATTTGTATATGAAAAGAAAAATTTTACAATATTTAGCTGATTATATTATTAAACAACTAAAAACATCTATTGGTGATGATAGAGCATTTAATTTTTACTTAGAAATGGGTATGTGGTTAGATTTTTACGCTTTAAATAGTGATATTGAACTAAATAAAAAAAACAGAAAAAACTTGTGTATGTGAAAAAATATACATACCTTTGTAATCTAATTTAAAAACAAAATTAAAATAAGTACATTATGAGTAAATTCGCAAAAATGTTATCGGCTGATAGTTCAGCAACATTAGGGAACAGAGCAAAGAACTTAGCTGACTCAGCTGTGTTGGAAGTTGAATCTTTCATTGCTAACCTAAGAAAAGAAAAGTTACAATTGAACAGCAAGTTGAATGACTTGACTGACTTGGCTCCAGAGAATACTTACTCTCTTCGTCCAGGTTCTGCTGACTTCAACCCAGCTAAATGGGTTAGAGAGTTGCACCAAACAAGAATGGATATCGCTTTGAAAGAGGTTGAATTAGCTGAGGCTCAAGCAATCTATGACGAGTGGTTTTCAGAAGAAACCCCAATAAAAGCTAAGAAATAATGAGTCTTCCAAAGGTTTACTTGGCGAAGTCTAACAGAGCAAACCCAGACGTGGTTTCTAGAGTTCGCCAAGCCCTTTCTAAATTCCCAATTCAAATTGTAGAATATACTGGTGGACAATTTAGTCACGCACCAATGCTGGAGTGTGAGCAACTAGTTGTTGTTCCAGCTTTAGATGATGAGATTGTTATCGGTAAGGGGTTGATTGGTAAGGGGTTGATTGGTAAGGGGTTGTATGAACAAATTATTAGGTTTGGTGGTAAAAAAGGGTATGAATATGTTTTCGTTATTAATGATGAAGAAGATTTGACTTATAAAGAAATTGAAAACATTGAAATTATTAGTTTCGAAGATTATCTTGCACATGCCGTTGTTGAATTTTGTGTAGGTGATGGGGAAAAATTGGTTAAGTGTTTTGAAGATATTTATAGTGTGGCTACTGCGGATTCATTGTATCCGACTACAAAATCTGATTCGAATTACTACCATTTAATAGGTAGAAAAAAAATAAAAAAAAATACAAAAATACTTGCAAGTTTAAAAATTAGTTAGTACCTTTGTAATATAAATCGAGAGGGTGTTTGAGAGTAGTAGCTAAGATGGGAGTTCCTCCTCTTTATCGAAAGATAAATGAAACTTTGTACTGGCGGTGGTATCAAACACAAGGTCGTAAATCTCTGGGGCAGATATGTCACGGAACAAGTCCTCGGTGTGTCACTGGGGCAAATGGGAGGATAGTTCAGTTGGTAGATAGTCGCTGTCTTCGGAGAGCGAAAGGTCGTTGGTTCGAGTCCAGCTTCTCCCACAATTTAAGTAGCGTTGCATATAGACCTAGGAAGCTTATGTTGATTTCTATTTAGAGTTGCCGACAACTCAAGTTCGGGGTTTTACGGTTGTACCTTAACAACTAGGTTAGAGTTCGTTAACCTTCTTCCAAGAGCAAATGACGAATTGGTTTAGTAACATTCATCCACTTCTAGAGAAAAAAAGTTACTAGGGTAAACACTTGGAATATGTTTACCCATTAAAGGTACCGTAGCTCAGTTGGTAGAGGAATGGACTGAAAATCCATGTGTCACTGGTTCGAATCCAGTCGGTACCACAAACATTCGGAAGGTGGCCAAATTGGTAAAGGCGGCAGTAAGTAAAAAAGGTTAACTTGTTTAAAAGTTATGTTCAGCAGAAAAACTACATTTGGAACTGCTATTTGTTGGTTCGAGTCCAGCCCTTCCGACTAAAATAAAAAAGAATGAAGAATGTTTTAATTATTGTTTTATTGAGTATTACGTTATTTAATTGTGAAGCTGAACCAAAACCAAATGATAAATTGGTTCATGTTGAACCAGATTATAACGATAATCTGGTTCAACATGAACCAGAAGAAAAACCAGAAACTAGTAACGTTGTTGTAGAAGGAGTTAGATATTGGTCATCTTCCGAAACTAAATTACCAAGTGGTGTTGTTGAGTCTTACGATTGTTTGAATAGAGGTATAACAAATCAAAACGTAAAAGATAATTACGTGACGATTAAACGAACCAATGGTTATCTTACAGTAGTTAAAGACATAGATGAGGATTTATTTTTAAATATTAAAATAGGTGATATAATTAATTAATAGAAGAGTGAGCAGCGATAGCCAAGTTAGAACCAGAACTAGCGTCTAGGTCAAAAAAAAAAATACTGGGCTTGCAACTTCTAAATAAGTCAGAGTACCCTCAAGACTATAACAAAAGGGGTTTAATAACCCGTGTGAGAAATTGCATGAGTTATTACTAGACATTGAAAGTTTATTTCAGCAACAAAAAATCTATAGCCTGTTAAGCTCGTGGTCGTTGGTTCGAGTCCAACTGCGTGTACCTTGATGGGAAACGTATAGCTCAGTTGGTAGAGCACGAAAAGAAAAAAGTTAAGCTTGTTGTCTAAATATGGTGAATGCGTCTGGGAACGCTAAAAGATAATAAGGTAAACGAATGCACGACTAAACATCAGTTAAGGTAAATGGAAAAGTAAGTCGTGGTTTGTGCAGAGGGTGGCGAAACAAAACCTTTACAGGTCTTAACAGCTAATGAAGGAACCCTTACCTAGTAGGTTCGAATCCTACTCACCGTACTAGAACCAAGGTATAAGTATTTCCTTGAGTCCCTGTTCTTTTAGGTTTTTGTTTGTTTTAATAAAAACAAAATAGTGGACAGTCGAATTGGTTGATTTAAATCTACCAAAAAAAATGACATTATCGTCTTGCGGCTGAATTGGCTGGTAGTATTTACATCATTGGTTTTCCAGAAGGCACTACTGAGTATTCTACTATTGTTGGTCACTACGACTTAAAACAACTAGGGTTAGCTTGGCAACCATATGGTGATGGTCATACAAGGTTAGTTGAAGAAATGAAACAATTGTTATTGCGCTCATAGTGATTAAAAAATAAAAAAAAACATATATTACATCTAAAAAACACATTGAGTATATTTATAGTATGTGTTGATATTTACTTTTAAACTAATATTGTATAAATTTAATTATGGATAAAAACGATAATGATAAACAGGAAGACGATAGGTACACTATGTTTGGTTCTGGCCTCTTTTCTAAACCCTTTTGGGTTCGATATTTTGGTTTACAAACTAACTCAGTTAACCATGGATTACTGGCGTACAATGTACGTGCTATATTCGTTAGCATTCCTATCGTTCTCTTTGTCTTACTTGTTCTTTAAAACTGGTAAAAGAAAAATAGGTAACGTATTAATTACTTTGGCACTATTTTTAAACCCTTTGGGTTATGATTTGGTTGTTTATGGTATTATGACAATAACAAAAAGTTACTGGTTGACGACGATAATAATGTATGGGATGACAATATTATTTTTCGGGTTATTTATGTATTTTGAAAACATAAAAATAATTCGTCATATTAAAGACACACATATAAAAATTAAAAATAAATTTAGTAAAAATGGATAAAACTTTTGATAACCTTTTCAATCAATTTTTTGGCGGTAAAGGAAATAAAAAAAAATCTGGTGATAAATCAACCGATTTTAACAAAGCCAATGATGACGATGTAAAAAACATGATTGATATGATATCTAATATGGAAGAAGTTACTGGTTCATATATTGCTGGTCAGATTGATGATGAATTAGGTGAGCCAAACAAAGTTGAATATTATGAAAAAGATGGAATATACTTTGAAAAGAAAACATGGAAAGTATCTGGTGGTGAAATGATAAAAATAATCGTGTCAGACGAACCATTTAACAAAAATGTAGAAGAAAATAAAGAATCTCGGTTAACATTACAAGAACAATTAGAAGATGCTGTAAAAAATGAAGACTATGAAACAGCGGCAAAATTAAGGGATTTAATAAAAAAAGAAGAAAAAAAACAAAAAAAAATACAAAAAGACTTGCTTTTATAAAATAAATGTAGTACCTTTGTATAACTTTTAGAAATAGAGGTATATTTATTAGAAACAAAACAAAACAATTTAAAGAAAAGTTATGAAAACAACAACGACATATAAAACGCAATATCAACCGAAGGGCGGGAAGCCTCAAAGGAAGACTGGGTATGTTATGTTGGAAGACGTGATATTAAGATAAGAATTATAGACATATAATTTTAACGCAACCCAGTCAGAGAAATCTAGGCTGGGTTTTTTTATGGATAAAAATTAACGAGTGGTATAGGAGTCAGGTTTATCTAGATGCTTTTGGAAAGCATATCACGTGGGTTCGAATCCCACTCACTCGACGAAGACAGACTGTTACTAATTCATAGACCCTGAGGAAGTGGGCTGCGTAGAATTAGACATTGGGGTGTCATATAGTGGTCAAATATACTGCCCTTTGAAGGCAGTCACCTGAGTTCGAATCTCAGCACCCCAACAAAGAATGATTACAGCAAAATAAACAAAAACAAACTTTTAATTTGAAAAAAACATATCATTCTGTTTTTGGGTCTATTGAGCAACTGGCTGGCTCACCTGATTGTAGGTCAGGTCTTAATCGCTTGTAGGTTCGAGTCCTACTAGGCCCACTTTAAAGTCATATTGCATATCGCAATATGCAATATGGGAGTACTTTCGGTGTGTGAACCGAACCTACATTGGAGTAGGTGCCAATGTGCTAATTTGGTTCGAATCCATTTGCTCCCACTGCGAGTATGTAGTTTTATTAGTTTTCTGGAAAATTTAGAAAAAAACTAAATAATAGGTAGGTACTCAAGTGGTCAACGAGGGAAGACTGTAAATCTTTTGCGAAAGCTTCACAGGTTCGAATCCTGTTCTACCTACAATACTGATAAGTAAAATTCAAACCAATGAGCTCAACGGTTTGATAGGTACTATCACAAGCAGTTAAATTATTAAAACAATATGTTTTGATGATTTAAATAATAAAAACAAATGCCAATATCGCATAGTTGGACGATTGCGCTTGCCTTGTAAGCAAGATGATTAAATTCGCATCGTGGGTTCGAATCCTACTATTGGCTCCATAGTTCGTATGTTAAGATACATAAATGCAGAAGTAGCTCAATTGGTAGAGCACTAACCTTCCAAGCTGGGGGTTGCGGGTTCGAGCCCCGTCTTCTGCTCAAGTTTAAAAATCGTTGCATGTAGCGAAGATAGTCAAGCTAACTATCACCCAGTTAAACGATTCTGGGTAAAATGCGAGAGTAGCTCAGTGGTAGAGCATCTGGTTACCAACCAGAGGGTCGTGGGTTCGAACCCCACTTTTCGCTCAAATATATATTACAATATACAAAAAGATATAAAAACAGTAAAATGTATATTATAATATACAAAACAAAATTATTATGAGAACAATTATCAACATAAAGAATAAGCGAAAACGCTAAAACACTTGTCCCAATTATGGGTGCGAGTGTTAATGCAAAAATTATACCATCGTAGCTCAGTTGGCTAGAGCACCTAACTTTTAATTAGGGAGTTATGAGTTCGAATCTCATCGGGGGTACTAAAAATCCCTTGTAGCAAACTGGCGTAGGCAATAGACTTTTAATCTATGGGGCTGGGTTCGACTCCCAGCGGGGGAACAAAAACTTTTAAATTTTATTTTTTTTATTAGATGTGCTAATTGTCATAGAATTAGAACAGCAAAACAATTTGATTGGTATAAGGGTTTAAATTAATAGTTCGAGGCCCACGGGGTGCACAAATAGTTAATAATCAAATAAATAAACTAGGTTGGTTTATTGCAATTTCCGCTTTATTGTAAGACTATTTAGTCTGTATTTTTTACTAAGATTATGTATATTTATAATAAACAATATTATGAAAGACTTACTAAAAGTGTTACTTAGAGAGAACATATTAACTGAGATTGATTGGAGTGAAAAATACAACGATGTTTCTAAACAACCAATGGATTTAGAAAAAGCTAAAGAATACTTAGCCAAAGTAGTTGGTAATTGTAAATTAAAACCAACAGATAGAAAAGCTACTGCTTTAGATAAACCGTATATCCACGCTAAAAAAATACAACAAACAGAAGATGGTGAAATAGATATTGAGAGTTTTATTGCTGACATTACAAAGATGCCAGCTGCTATTCTTAGTGTTAACACCAAGATGGAGAAATCTAGTGATGAAAACTCTTTATCTGTAAATATTGGTATTCCAGCATTAAGAGGGTTGGTTTATGATATTGCAGAGAAAATGTTTTATGTGGTTAATACGTGCCCTGGGGCTGGTTCGTGTGCTCTTATATGTTATGCTAGAAGAGGAAGCTACGTTATGTTTCCAGATGTTTTTGTCAAACAAACTAGAGTTCTTAACCTATTATTAAATTATCCAGAAAGATTTGAGAAACTATTACTTAGAGAATTAGAATCTTTCGCATTGAAAAATCCAGAGAAAGAGGTTCAAATGAGGTGGAACGACGCTGGTGATTTTTTTAGTACGGAATATTATGCGATTGCTACTAGAATAACCAAAAGTCTTAAAGCTGAAGGTTATAATGTTAAATCTTATGGTTACACCAAAATGGGTGATATAGTTAATTTATCTGACCCAGATGTTACCATCAACTTTTCAGATGAGGCAAACAAAAGAGAAACTGGTAAAGTTAAAGACTTGCAAAATAGTAAAAAATCTGTTATTGTCGCTAAAAATGTTTTTGATGATTTATTTGTTAAAAACGCTAAAAATAGAAAATACGAAACCAATGAAAAAGGTAGAGTTATTTTTAAAAATGGTCAAAACGGTGCCAACGAATTAAAAAATCGTTTAGGTAAACTTTACAATGTCGACCCTTCAACTATATTAACTTATGATGAAATGTTAAATATGCCAGAAGGTGAACCATTATCATATAATGTTATCGTAAACCCTAAAGGTGATGGTGATAAAGGGGCGCAAAGAAATGACATTAAAACTAGTTTCTTATTGTTTCATTAAAAAAAAATACTATGGATATTAAAAAAAAATTGAGAAGTGCTTTATTAAAAGAAGGTAATCATAAAGATGAGTATGGTTGTTTAATGATTTATTTAGATGTAGCCAAAGAAGACTGGAATAAATTACAGGACATTATTGATGTCGATGACTTATATATCGATAAAGAAGACCCAAGCTACGGGAGAGAGAATAAACCACATGCAACGGTTCTATTTGGTTTTCATGCAGACGTTAAAGATGTAGATATAGAAAAAGAAATTGATAAGGTTAAAACACCTAAAATTAAGTTTAAAGGTGTCTCAGCCTTTAGTAGTGAAAAGTTTGATGTGTTGAAGTTTGATGTTGATAGTGAAGATATGCATAAATTGAATTCAAAATTCAAGAAATTTCCACACACCGATACTTTCCCAGATTACCACCCACATGTGACAATTGCATATTTAAAACCAAAAACAGCTGATAAATACATAAAGAAGATGAAAGGTATGGCAGAAATACCAATCAAACTAGATAAGTTGGTTTATTCAAAACCAGACGGTGATGAAAAAACATATAGATTAAAATAAAAAAAAGGACCTATAGGTCCTTTTTTTTATTACTTACCTTGTCCGTTATACTTTTTCAAGTAGCTTTTAGAGCGTTTAAGTTTGGAAGATTTACATTTTGAATGTATACCTGGTCTTTTTTTTCTGGTTTTTTGGTTTACACCAGAAGATGCTGAAGTTTGTTTTGCTTTTGCCATAATAACTATTTTTTCTAATAAATACTTGTATTTTTTCATTTATTTGTGTATCTTTGTAAAAAAATATAAATTATATGAAAAACACTATTTATATCGATATCGATACAGAAAGAAAACAACCAATTCTTATTGGAAAAGGTTCAGAGATACCAGCACCAGAAACTAGAGAAGAAGCTGGTAAAATGATAGTTGAAGACATTGCATGTGTATGTGATGCGCTAATTAATTTGATACATGTAGCTGACCAAAATAGTTACGCTACCAAAGAAAGTTTAATTGAAAAAGTTAAAGGTCAGTTAGATGAGTACTTGTCTAATCCAACACCAGAAAATAACGAAAAGTAAGAGTAATGGTAGTTAGATACCGTATTATAAAATTTACGTAAACACACGTATAATGAGATTTGCGAATTTTTCCAAAATAAATAAATATAATGACTGATTATGGATGTAACATTTAGAAAAGAAATATGTGGTGAAGAACTTTACCTATTTAATGGTAAAGGTGAGCTAATATTTAAGCGTTGGTTAAATCAAAATAGGTCAGTGGTTTTTGATGTAATGACTTATGATAAACACACCCTAGTTTCGATAACAGATAAAATGTTGGAGGATGATAAGAATAGTCAAAAAAGTAAATAAAAACTTGCATATAGTTAAATTAGTTAGTACCTTTGTTATGTTATGAGTACTGAAAGAAAAAAAATAGATAAAAAACCAAGCCTAAAATTAGAATCTAAAAAACGATTTGAAACTACACCTAGTAAAGGAGTTGAATCACCTAAACAAGATTTGGTTAAAAAAATAATACCTCTTTTGGAAGAAAAAGTCAAACGTACTGAAAACAAATATGTTAGGTTGGCTTTAGATGCTAAAAAAGAAGAACGAATAGAATTTAGTGAAAAAGTGTATAAGGGTGAGTTAAAATTAGCTTATTATGCGTCAGATAATGATAAAGGTTATCATTATTATTTAGTAATAAAAAAATAAGTGGTTATGAGTTTAAAAGAACAAATCAATGCGGATTTCATGTCTGCATTTAAAGCCAAAGACATGGAAAGAAAAAATTTCTTAGGTGTTGTTAAAGGTGAAATCCAAAATGAAGAAGGTAGAGGTACTGTAAGTACTGATGAAAGTGTTTTACTTATCCTTAGAAAATTGGAAAAATCGATTAAACAAACAAACGTACCACAGTCTTTAATTGAATTGGAATACTTAAAACCTTATTTACCAAGTCTTATGAGCGAAGACCAAATCAAAACGATTATTCAAGGATATAAAGAATCTGGATTAACTAATGTTGGTCAAATTATGGGTCAATTTAACAAAGAGTATAAAGGGTTGGCTGATAATAAATTAGTTTCTGAAACCGTTAAAGGATTGTTAGTTTAATGTGGGTTTTTATTTATATATTATTAGTACATTGGATTGCTGATTTTTTATTACAAACTAGACACATGGCAAGTAGAAAAAGTGAGAGTAATTATTACCTTAATTTTCACGTTACTATCTATTCGTTTACTACTATTGTATTATGGGTTTTATTTTTATTAACTATAGGTGTTCACATTACGAAATTTAGAGTGTTATTATCATTTGTTGTGACATTTGTAACGCATTGGGCAACTGATTATCTTACCAGTAGACAAACAAGTAAATTTTATAACGCTGAAAATTATAAAGGTTTTTTTGATATGGTTGGTTTTGACCAATTAATCCATGCCTTAACCTTATTTTTAACGTACAATTATATCATATTAAATTAAAATTATGTATCAAGAACAAATCCATGGTTACTTAGATAAGATGTTGGCAGACCATAAATCTAAAAAATTCCTTAATCATTTAGTTAGAGCTTACATGCCAGTGACTAACGTTGAAAAAGTTTGGGACACACCAACAGGTGATTTCAAATGTGTTTTAACAAGAGAACCATTGTTTTCTTTGCAAGATATATTAAAAGGTATACAAACGGAAGAATATAAGGTTGTTTTAATGAACAATCTTAAAACAATGTTTGATGAAAATGCTAAAACATCTAACTCAATCATTGAAATAATTGGCGATAAAAAAATGGGTCTTAGTGGTAAAGACACAACAACTTTTATGACAGTTGAAGCGTTTCAAAGTTTTTATGATTGGGTGATAACAAAAGTATTAAAGAACGATAAACACATCAATTGGTTGGTTAAGGATATAAACCGAAACTTTTATGCTACGTCTGGAAATAGTCCTGTTGTTCAAGTAAAAAAAAGTAAAACCATCAAAGCAACATATACGTTAGGTGATGCTAGCGAATCTTTATTAAAATTAAAAGAAAAATTAGAAAATAAATGAGAATAAAATTAGACAACCAAAATATATGGTTTACTTCAGATTGTCATTTTTATCATACAAATGTTATTAAGTATGATAACCGTCCGTTTAATGATGTTGAAGAAATGAATGAAAAGTTAATACTTAACTGGAATTCAGTCGTTGGAGAAAAAGATGTGGTTTTTTATTTAGGTGATTTATCATTCGATAGGGGTAGTGGGAATACCGAAAGAATAGTAAATAAATTGAATGGAAAGATTCATTACATACTTGGGAACCACGATAATGAAATAGAAATACGTAAATTAAATCGTTTTGAAACTATTAGTGATTATATCAACTTATCAGTTAATGATTTGGATACACCAAGAAAAAAACAAGGTATTGTGATGATGCACTACCCTATTTTATCGTGGGATAAAGCACACCATGGTGATTGGCACTTACATGGTCATTGCCATCAAAGTCTTGTTACTCAGAATCCAGAATACTACAAACGTAAAGTTTTAGATATGGGTTGTAATGGATGGGAGTATAGACCAGTTAGTTACGATGAAATAAAAACAATAATGAACATAAAAGAAATAGAAAGAATTGACCATCATTAATCAAATTTAAAAATAAAAAAAAACATGTACGAAAAGAAA
>Ga0222708_1000023_pt1 | contig 43452 bp, 47 predicted proteins | sample AntAcemetage1576_FD_179806 | JGI IMG/M metagenome (GOLD analysis project Ga0222708, IMG submission 179806) | Saline water microbial communities from Ace Lake, Antarctica - #1576 | ecosystem: Environmental > Aquatic > Non-marine Saline and Alkaline > Saline | place: Antarctica: Ace Lake... | reverse complement strand
CCCACAGGTATTAAAGAATACGAAATCCTTGAAGTGAAGTACAAAGTGCACTCGTAGCTCAGCTGGATAGAGCATTGCTTTCCGGAGGCAAGGGTCGGGCGTTCGAATCGTCTCGAGTGCGCCACCTATGCTATAGGACTAGAGATACTTGCTAATTAAAGACTCCGCTATCTGCACAGCATTTAATGCCGCACCCTTTCTGAGATTATCAGATACAACCCACATGGAGAGTTCATTTTTTCTCTTCATGTCCTTTCTTAAACGAGACACAAACACCTCATCTCTTCCAGCAGAATCAACCGGAGTAGCATAATAATATGGATTTTTTGAGTCACTCACTAAAACACCAGGTGCTTTTTTTAAGCACTTGTGCACGTTCTCTAAAACAATATCTTTCTCAAATTCTACAGTTATAGAGATACTGTGACCAATAAATACTGGCACTCTAACACAAGTTGCCACCACTTCTATATCAGAAGCAAATACCTTTTGTAACTCTTCTATAACTTTTGCTTCTTCGCTAGTAAAGCCATTTTCCATAAATTCACCTATTTGTGGAATTAAGTTAAATGCAATTTTCTTCTTAAATGTATTAGGATCCACTCTTTTATATACATAAGTTGCTTTTGTTTGCTCATATAATTCATCCATCCCTTTTTTGCCTGCGCCAGAAACTGATTGGTAAGAAGATAGAACTATTCTTCTTATTTTATATAGGTCATGCAAAGGCTTCAGAGCAACCGCAACTGGAATCACAACGCAATTAGGGTTTGCTATAATATTTTTATTATCAAAAAAATTTAAACTTTCTTCATTCACTTCAGGCACAACTAAAGGTACATTTTTATCCATACGGAATTGCGGGGTATTATCTATCACAATGTTATTTGCAGCAGTAGCGATTGGCACATATTTCTTTGATAACTCAGAGTTCACAGAAAACAAAACTATATCCGTTTTATGAAAATCAAAATTTTCTAAAGCATCTACTTTTACTATTTTTTCTTCTCCAAAACTAACTTCTTTACCTATAGAACTACTAGAGGCAAGCGCATAAATATTCCCTACGGGAAAATTTCTCTCTGCTAATATTTTTAACATTTGAGAACCAACATTACCTGTTGCTCCAACTACTGCTATATTAAACTTCATCTGATTCCCCTTTTTCATTTTTCTAAAGTCATTGCTAAAAATTTATCGTACATATTATTATTTATTTTAAAGAGCCCTATAGTTTTTTCAGTATAAACCGAGATATTATCTTTCTTACTACCAACTAAACTCATGCATTTATGATATGCACTCACAGACACTGCAACACCTTCTGGTGCAACATATTTATACAAAGATTCTGCAATCTGAGTAGTAATTCTCTCCTGTAACTGCATTCTTCTTGTAAATACATCTACTAACTGCGAAATTCTATCAAACCCTATTACGCCCTTTGTTGGAATATAAGCTATATTTACTAATCCATCTATGGGAAGCATATGATGCTCACAAAAAGAAATAAACTTTATTCCCTTCAATAATACTATTTCACCAACATCTTTATTTTTCTCAAAAACATTACCAAGAACTTCTGATGGGTTTTTATTATATCCAGAAAAAAACTCTGTATAATTTTGCAAAACTCTATTTGGAGTCTTACTCAAACCTTCTCTATTCAAATCCTCTCCTATCCATCGCAACAACGTAGATACAGCATCTTTAGCTTCATCATCGGTAGGTTTTGATATAATCTTAAGATCTTGAGCATCAACCATATTATGTAAAATAATTTAGTCGCGTAGCATAATCACTTATGAATATCTTCACAAGCTCTTAATTCTATGGATTGTAAGCACGGAGTTATTATACTTTCTTGAAAAAATCTCCTCTGCCATATCTCCGATATCAAAATTATCAGTAAAGTGAGTTCTAATCACTAAAATAGCATCATCCGCTAACCAATTTCTTTTAATTAAACTCTTTACAGATTTTTCAACAAGGTCTTTATGAAAAGGTGGATCTATGAAAGCAATATTGCACTTAAATCTTGCAGCAGGCAACATTGTAGCATCGCCCCTCATTACATCTACCTGAGCGGCTATCCCCAAAGATTGAATATTTTTCTGCAACGAATTAAAACTATCAAGATCTTTTTCTATTATCATACCTTTTCTAATACCTCTAGAAAATCCCTCAAAAGATATAGCTCCTGTGCCTCCGAACACATCTATACTAACCGCATCTTCAAGTATGGTTTTATTATCATCATCTACAAATTGACCACTAGATAATATACTAAACACAGCCTCCTTGATTTTTCCTGTCATAGGTCTGTAGCTGCTATTCTCTTTTGTAGCAACTTTACGACCCTTGAGTTTCCCTGAGATAATTTTCATAGATTTCTTTCTGTATAATTACTTCTTTAATTTCTCCCTTCTTTATATTACCGAGATCATATCCTCCATATTTCACTCGTTTCAAGCGGCTGATCTTCAAACCAATATGAGCAAGCACTTTTCGGATCTCTCTATTCTTACCTTCTTCTAGCTCAATTTCTAACCATGAATTCGAATTACTTTGTTTTAACACATTAACATCTATTTTTCCATAACGAGTACCTTCTATTTCACATCCTTTGCTCAAATTATTGAGCCTTGATAAATTTAAATCACCAAATACTCGAACCTGGTACTTTCTTTTTATATGATTTTTTGGCAACTCAAGATACCTAGCTAAATCACCATTATTCGTAAGCAGAATAAGGCCTTCAGAATTCATGTCCAACCTACCTACTGATATTAATCTACCAATATTCTTAGGTAGAATGTCAAAAATCGTTGGGCGGTTGTCAGGGTCGTGATTAGTTGATAGAAATCCGGTAGGTTTATTAAATATCCAAATCTTTGGACAGTCGGCAACCTTTAGGGATTTATTCTTTACACTAATATTATCTTCTGGTTCAACCTTAGTTGTTGGAGATCGCACAACAATATTATTCACTTTAACATACCCTTCTATCACCAATTTTTTTGCATCCCTGCGTGAACATAATCCTGAATGGGCAATCCTTTTAGTAATATTCATAAATTTATATGGAATGCTTTATTAGAGCCTTAATTAACTTTGAGTCTTCTGCGTTTTTCTCATATTCCGGATGCCACTCAACTCCTATACAAAAATGAGATTGGGGACGCTCTATAGCCTCTATTATACCATCCTCAGACTTAGCAGAAATTACCAAACCTTCTCCTAGCTTATGTACAGCTTGGTGATGATGACTATTCACCTTATAACGATCCTTGCCTACTATTTTATGCAACAAAGAGTTTTCTTTAATATCTATAAAATGTCGATTCTGGCTAGTTTCTCCGCCAGGTTTATGATTAATCTTAGTATTTATACAAGAACTTATATCTTGGTATAATGTACCTCCCAATACTACGTTGAGCAATTGCTCTCCGGCACAAATCCCTAACAAAGGCTTATTTTTTTTAAGCACTTTCCTCATTAATTCTATCTCAAAATTTGTCCTTGCATCGCTCGAAGCTGAAGTTTTCGGATCAGGTTTTTCACCATAATAACTAGGACTGATATCATACTCTCCACCAGGAAAAATAAAGCCCTCGCAAAAAGAAAGATATTGATCTATAAGCTCAGCATGATATGGAATCATAATAGGGATGCCTCCATTATTCACAACAGCCTTAGAGTAATCTGCACGCAGTGCATACCATGGGTAATTAGAATAACCACCGTCTTTTTCTTTACGGGTTTCGTGATCTAACACTATCCCAATTATAGGTTTTTTCATTTTACTCATATTGAGATTATATGACTTATCGCGGTTTTATTCAATATTAACTAGATTTAGAACAATACTCAAAGATTAAATTACCACTTTACAATTTTCTAAACTGACGTAATCTTGTTTTGTAATTTTATCAGAAGGAAAATCATGACATCCGCAGCGATTAGTGACCAGAAATCAATTATTAGCCTTATATCGGGAGCCGATATAGTAGTTCAGCTAGTATTGCTACTTTTGTTACTAGCCTCTATATGGTCATGGGCAATTATAATTCATAAATGGATATTAGTTGCACACATAACAAAGCGAACCAGGTATTTCGAAAGAATATTTAGCTTCAACAATTTAGAAAAAATATTTGATAGATTTAAAAAATCTCCTTCTGCACCCATAGAAAAACTATTCATTACTACATTTACAAAATGGAAAAAGATAAATCAAAACTCTGATACTAGTGAAATTAGCACTACAATTATGGTAAAAAAGAATAGATGCATAGGCGAGCTAGAACATGGACTCAATTATCTAGCAACAATTGCTGCATCAACTCCTTTTATAGGATTGTTTGGGACAGTTTGGGGCATTATGCATAGTTTCCAATCTATTGCATCCTCAAAAAACACATCACTAGCTATAGTAGCTCCAGGTATTGCAGAAGCATTATTTGCTACAGGGATAGGGCTAGCCGTAGCAATTCCTGCGCTGATTTTTTATAATCTACTCAGTGCCAAAATTAATAAAATTGAGGACAATCTCGATGATTTTTCATACGAACTCCATTCCATGCTCATTAATTCTATCAAGAGATAACAGTGCTAAAGCAGCATCCACTTTTTAGGACAAGAAGAAAGAGACATACTATCGACAGTATAAATATCACCCCTCTTGTTGATGTGATGTTGGTGCTATTGATTATTTTTATGGTCACTTCCCCTATGCTTGTATCAGGAATACAAGTAGACCTTCCAAAAACTAAATCCGCTGCTCTATCTGGCCAAGATGAGCCTTTGTCAATATCAATTAAAAGATCCGGTCAACTATACATAAACAATACAACCATACAAAAAAAAGATTTAGTAAAAAGACTACGCGCCATCACAAAAGAAAATTATTCCAGCAGATTATTTGTTAGAGGAGATAAACAAGTGGGCTATGGGGAAGTTATAGAAATAATTGCACTACTTAACAAATCTGGTTTCTCCAAAGTATCTCTGGTAACAGAAACAGACTCTTAAACAAAATGAGCAAAGCATTAAAATACTCACTGATATTACACTTTGTTATCTTTATAATGCTTATTATCAATTTACCTAATTTTGGAAAAAACACTGACTTCGAAACAGTTGTGTCTGTAGATATCATAAAAATTTCTAAAGAAACAAATCTCAAAAATACTTCAAAATCAAATAGTGCAAAAACTAAAAAAGCACACAAGAAGAAATCTTCAAAACAGAAATATACTCAAATAAAACATAAAGCATCTGCACCAAAAATATTAGAAACAAAACCACTAACAATGAAGAAAAAAGAAAGTTTAGATTCTAAGGACAATCTAGAAAACTTATTACAAGATTTAGAAGGAAGAAATGGAACTAAAATAAGCAAGAACTTTAATCAAAAAGAAGAGCAGAATTATTCTACCAAACTTCATGACAACAACTTGCCTTTATCGATATCAGAAAAAGATAATATAAAAACACAGATAGAAAGAAAATTTGTAAACCCTGTGGCTCTAGATTTTAAACCACAAGAATTGGTCGTTAAGCTTAGATTAATAATGAATATTGATGGCACAATAAAAGATATAATAACGCTTAATAATAGCACATATTCTAAGAACAACTTAGACACTTTTTTGACATTGAGAAACGGCTTAATGAGGGCTGCTCATATAGCAAGCCCTCTAGAAAACCTCACACAAGAAAAATATTATGGCCCTAAAGGATGGCAAGAAATCGAGCTCACTTTTGATGCATATAACTTAATGAATATAAGTTAATCCTCAATAATTTATTGACTATTCCTAATTTTATTGTTTAATCACTGCGAGTATGGTTAAGATATAAAAATACGAAGGGGGGCATGGAAGATTTAACAAACAAGAACATTCGTCATAGTCGTAAAAGTGAACAAGATGTTTTTGCAGATCCACAATATATCTGTAAATCATCAACTCTAATTACATCGTCACTAAAGAGAGGAGCCGAAGTAGTGCAAATGCCGAATGGAGATGTAATTGTCTCTGAAACTCGTAGAGTGACTAATCAATTTCACTGGAACCAAGAAAAAAAACAATTCAAAAAAATTGGAGTAGAAATAGAGTAGATTTTATTCTTTAATAACCAAATCTTTTTTGAGGTCTATTTTTATTGATTGAACAGGCTTATTTTTCTTCTGAGCATCCAATATATTCCTGTATATTTGTAGATTACTCAAAACATGCTGCACATATGCCCTGGTTTCATAGTATGGAATTTTTTCTATCCACTCCACAACTTCATCAACATCATCTAATCCTCTAGGATCTCCATACGCCTTTATCCACCTATCAACGTTATTAGGGCCAGCATTATAAGATGCTATAGCTAAAATATAACTTCCATCATACCTATCTACTAATTTAGATATATAGTAACTACCAAGTTTTACGTTAAGCTCAGGGCTATTATATAGCGCCTCTTTCGTTATCTTTGTATGCACTTCGTGTCCCATTTGTTTAGCTGTTTTATACATAAGCTGCATTAGACCCATAGCCCCAGCAGGACTTAGTGCATATGTATCAAATTCACTTTCTTGCCTGATAATAGCTAGAGCCAAAGCCTTCTCAATATTCTTATTAAAGGATTTTAATTTTAATACAGGATAAGAATGACTTACAAAAAATATGCCACGACTTTCTGCGATTTTATTATATAAAACAGATAAGGAGTAAATCTTCTTATCTATACCTATTCTAGTGAGTAAATATTTCTTACCAACAGTATCAGCTTTATTGAAAGCCGCCCCAGCAAAACGTCTGGCATAGTTATGCTGCTTAGAACTCGCGAACAAAATACTCGCTCTCACTAATTCATTATTTTTTATCCAGTACTCATCTTCCTTTGTAACGATGGGAGGTTTATCAACAATATGACTATCTTGATTATTTCTAACCTTCATAATCCCAAGCTGTCCATAAAATGTATCAGGATATTCAGCTGCAATATCAAAGTATTTCTTAGATTCAGATTTCATCCCTAACTTCTGGTACATCATTCCTGACCAATAAGAACTCTTTGATCTACTAATAGAATACTTAGATTTTTTTAGTATTTTTTTAAAGTGTCCTAAAGCAGTTTTTGCATCATCACGATAAACCCATGCTACTTTACCTGCAAACCACTCCCCATCAACATAATTAACTGCATTGTAGTAATTATGCTCAGATGATACTCTGTAAGAAGTACGATAATGACCTTTCTGCGCCAATTCTAAAGCAGTTCTTGCTCTCAACTTAAACCAACGATCTTTTTTCAAAGTACTTATATGAGGATGATCCAATATGAGCTTTGCTAACTTGCTATAGTGACCTCTTTTCTTATACCACATAGCCCTAGCATATAATAACCCTGGTGCCGCCCTAAGATTCTTAGGTACTGTAGATAATATTTGACTCATATTGCTATGGTTGCGTAAAATTTGCAAACGCGCGGCAAAAAGAGCCCTGAAGTCTCTATCCACTAAAAGAAGGAGGTCACTGTCAAGTCTTCTATGTCCTTCCCAGAGCATATGATCTAATTTTTTTATATGATCACTATGAGTGAGGTATTTCTTATATTTCACCAGAAATGCTTTTCTCTCATCTTTATTATAATCAACTCTTATCCAAGCCTTTTGAACCCACATCTTTCTGTCCTTTTCCTTCAATCTACTGCCAATGAGCTCTAAATAAGCTTTTATACCGTCATCCGTGACGGGCAGATGAGTGAGAAACCATTGCTTCAGAAATTTTGTATCTGTTTTCTCATTAATTTTCTCTTCTGCTATGCTTTTTAAAGTCCAGGTATCTGGGAAATTAGAGTTTTGCGAGACAAATTTTAGTATTTCCTCTGTTTTAGCATCACTTTTTCTATCCTTATATTTTGACCAGAGAACTATTTTTACAAGCAAAGAGTGATGCTGTGATTTCGCGCATTTTAAAGCTGCATTCCATTGATCTTCTTTTATCAATTTCATTGCAGAGCAAGGTCCTGCGGAGTACGCAGCAGAATAATTCGCGAAAGTAACCGCAAATAACGTAACAAAATAAATAAAAAAAGACACAACTCTTATCATAAGCTTATAAACCCACAACCTTACTGTAACAAAAATATTAACATTATCTACTTAATATTGTGTTAATTTTTTTAGCTACTACTTTGTATAATTTATTCAAAGAATTGTCCAATATACAAATATTTTTTACTATAAGACTTGAAACAAAAAGAATGAATAACTATATGATACTTATATTTTAAAAATAAAAACCAGAAACAGCATGGAAAAAACAGAAACAAGAAAATTTGACGCAGAAGTAGGAAAAGTACTTCATCTAATGATTCACTCTCTTTATACTAACAAAGATATTTTCCTGCGTGAGCTCATCTCAAATGCTTCAGATGCTTGTGATAAATTAAAATTCGAAGCTGCAAAAAAAGATAATATACTCGACAATGAAGATCTGAAAATATCTATATCATCAAACAAAGAGTTAAAAACTCTTACCATTAGGGATAATGGTATAGGAATGGCCAAGCAAGATCTGATAGAAAACCTTGGAACCATTGCGAGATCAGGAACTCAGAAATTCTTAGAACATGTTACTGGAGATAAAAAACAAGACTTACAATTGATAGGACAATTTGGTGTTGGTTTTTATTCTGCATTTATGGTTGCAGAAGAAATTACCGTTAACTCGCAAAAGGCAGGAGATAATACATCATGGACATGGACATCTAAAGGAGATGGAGAATTCACAGTGTCTCAATTAGAAAATAAAGATTTCACCAGGGGCACAGAAATCATACTCAAATTAAAAGAAGGTGAGGAAGATTATTTAGACCAGTTTAAGATACAACATATTGTCAATACATACTCTGAACATATTTCAGTACCTATAGAATTCAAAGAAGAAGACAAGGATGCAACAACATTAAATAGCTCATCCGCATTATGGACTAAATCTAAATCTGAAATTAAAGATGAAGACTATAATGATTTCTATAAGAAGATATCATCTCTTCCGGACAAACCATGGATGACTCTACATAATAAGAATGAAGGAGCCGTTGAATATACAAACTTACTATTCATACCTTCAACAAAAACATACGACTTATATCATCCAGACAGAAAAAGAAGCGTTAAGCTATATATCAAGAAAGTATTCGTAAATGATGAAGGTGTTGATATCATACCACATCACCTACGATTCTTGAGAGGTATAATTGATTCTCAAGATTTGCCGCTAAATATTAGCAGGGAAACTCTTCAGCATAATAAAATACTAGAAAAAATAAAAGACTCAACAACAAAGAAAGTTCTATCTGAATTACATAAAAAGCTAGAAGAAGATAGAGAATCTTATGTTCAATTCTGGGAAAATTTTGGCCCCGCGTTAAAAGAAGGATTATGTGAATATAGCAATGATCACAAGCGTTTATTGGATATTTGCTTATTTAAAAGTCTCAAGTTGAATAAGTATATTACATTACAAGAATACTTAGACAACATGCAAAAAGATCAAAATGAATTATACTACATTAGCGGAAATGACGAAGAAAGCATAAAAGATCATCCACAGCTAGAAGGGTTTATAAGTAAAGACGTAGATGTTTTGCTTTTCACTGATACTGTAGATAACTTTTGGATAAATGTTGTGAGCCAATACAAAGACAAAGATATAAAATCAGTTACTAGAACAGATATTAATTTAGAAAAAAACAACTCTAAAAAAGAAGATAAAAAAGATAAAGACATAGAAACAGCTCAGAGCGAACTGCTGGATTATTTCAAAGATGCGCTAAAGGATTCTGTTAAAGATGTGAAGATCTCAAAAAAACTTACTGATAGTCCTGTTTGCTTAGCAGTGGCGGAAGGATCTATGGATATAAGAATGGAAAGGTTCTTAGCAGATCAGAAACAATTGCAGGTCCCTTCAATGAAGATTCTTGAGATAAATCCTAACCATGCACTTATAAAGCAGATCGAGAAAAAAATAAAATCTAAAACCACTAGCAAACAAAGTGAAGATCTAGTAAAATTACTATTCGATCAAGCTTGTATATTAGAAGGAGAGCCTTTAAAAAATCCTGTAATCTTCTCGAAAAGAATGAATGAATTATTAGCAACGGTTTAATATGATTATATTAGCTCCTATATTCAAACTACTCATTACAGTAGCAAATATATATACATTCTTTTTAACTGGGTGGATAATATTAAAGCTACTAATACATTTTGGCGTAGTCAATGCTTCGCACTCTTTTGTAAGAGTAGTGATGAACTTTCTAGATCACCTAATAGAGCCACTATTACACAAGATTAGAAAAGTCGTTCCATTCTTTGGATCAATAGACTTATCTCCTTTAGTGCTTTACCTCCTTGTAGAGTTTCTAAAAAACATGTTCATATATGGGATTATAGCTGTATCATCTTAAGATTCTGTCATAACACACACCTTCTAAGAAAATTTAGCTATATAATAGCGCTTTAATTTTCATAATCATGTTAAAAACATATTTACATACCACTCAAATGTGTTATGTATTATGTGATCGTTGTCTGAAACCCAGAAAAATCACATGACTGCACATTTACCACCAACAGTACTAATTATAGATTCTGATATTGTTTCTAGAACCGCTTCTTCTAATGCTTTAGAGAGAGGTGGGTTGATAGCTGCTGTCACACAAAATGGTGATGAGGCTCTAAAACTCCTTGCCACAGCTACAGAATATCAAATTCCACATCTTATATTGATTAGCTCAAAACTTGAAGGTCTATCAGGCTTGGAAGTGTGTACAATCATAAAAACAAAGAAAAAATTTCATAATGTGCCTATAGTAATGCTTGCAGAAAAGAATGAGAGCATCGAAAATTTAGAGGGCTTAGAAAATAGCTTTGATGGTTATTTGAATAAACCTTTTATCGCAACCGAATTAATAACAAAAATTAAAAATATACTAGGAAAATTCAAACCAGCTTTAAGGAAGAAGGTGCTTAGTTTTGGCGACATAAAGATGGACCTACTATCTTACAGGGTAGTAAAAAATAATAGAGTAGTACATCTTGGCCCTACTGAGTTTAAAATTCTTCAGCTTTTCGTTGGAGATCCTAATAAAATTTTTTCCAGACAAGAACTAATGATTTGCGTTTGGGGAGAAAAAGCTGGGGTAGAGTTAAGAACAATCGATGTCCATATTAATAGATTACGCTCTGCACTTAGAGACCCAAGACAACAACAACCTACAATCAAAACTGTACGATCTGCGGGCTATTGCCTTGAGTTACCAGAACCAGTAAAATAAGCCATGGCAGAACTAATAAAATCTGATAAATATTCTTCTTCTGCTTTGGTGAAAAGAATATTCAAAACCTATATCATTCAACACAAAAAACGTATCTTTGCTGCAGTAATTTTTATGCTAATTGTAGCGGCATCTAGCGCATTCCACGTATGGCTTGTGAAACCAGCATTAGATGGTATTTTTATTAGCAAGAACACAGAATTATTATGGATAGTGCCAACAGCGTTATTGGTAACAACTCTTATAAAAGGTGTTGCTGATTATTACCAAAGCTACTTTATAAAATATATTGGGCAAAATGTAGTAAACGATCTTCAGCTTGATTTGTACAAAAAATTACTATTTTCTGATATCAGATTTTTGAACCAACATTCTTCTGGAAATCTGATTTCTAGATTCACCAATGACATATTAACATTAAAGAATGCTATCTCACTGATTATAGTAAATTTCTTTAGAGAATCTCTAACCTTGATATTTTTATTGGTGATCATGTTTTATAATGACGCCATGCTATCTTTGATATCATTCTTTGTTTTTCCATTAGCCATTATACCTATTATAACCATGGGAAAAAGAATGAAAAAAGTTGCACACCAAACACAAGAAGAGCTATCCAACTATACAGCAAAACTTGATGAAAACTTTCGTAATATCAAAATTATAAAATCCTTCTGTACCGAGGCTTTTGAAGTAAACGCTGCTAAAAATGTATTAAGAAAACTCTTGGAATGTTATAATAAAGCTATAAAGATAGAATCATTATCTTCTCCTATAATGGAGAGTTTAGGAGGAGTTGCTGTAGCATCTGTAATACTATATGGAGGTAATAAGGTTCTATCTGGCACTACAAGCCCTGGTAGCTTTTTTTCCTTTATAGTTGCATTCTTTGCTGCTTACCAGCCTCTTAAGAATATAGCTAATTTGAATGTCACCTTACAATCTGGCCTTGCTTCTGCAAAAAGAATTTTTGACTTAATTGATACAAAACATAGCGTCGAAGAGCAAATGACAAAGAAATCTCTAGTAGTAAAAAAACCTAGCATTGAGTTTGACGACGTATTCTTTAAATATGGAAATAAAGAAGCTCTCAAAGGTGTATCAATAAAAATCAAGCCATTAAGTCTCATTGCAATCGTTGGTGAATCTGGAGGTGGAAAATCAACAATGCTAGATTTATTACTAAAATTTAACGAGCCTTACAAAGGTTCAATAAAAATTGATGGGCAAGATATAAAATCAGTTTCTCCTGGATCAGTGAGAAATAACATTTCAATAGTAAGCCAGGATATTATGTTATTTGATTCCACAATTGAAGAAAATATCAGATATGGTAGTAACCCAAAATTATCAAAGAACAGACTGAAAGATGCTGCTAGAGTAGCTGCCGCAGAAGAATTCATCGAATCACTCCCAAAGAAATATGATACAAAGGTAGGGCAATTTGGTATTGAGCTTTCTGGTGGACAAAAGCAAAGAATAGCAATTGCTAGAGCTGTGTTTAAGAATAGCAATATTTTAGTTTTTGATGAAGCAACTTCAGCACTAGATCAGTCCTCTGAGCAAATTATCAGAGAATCTATAGACAATCTAAAATCACAGAAAACTATTATATTAGTAACTCATAGGCTAGCTTCCATACAAGATGCAGATTGTATATACGTTCTAAAAAATGGTAGAGTAGTGGAGCATGGAAAACATAAAGAATTACTTGATAATCACGGAGAGTATTATAGACTCTACCACAAACGTAAAAACTAAACTAATAATTGAGAGGTTTACATGACTAATGAAAACATAATACTAATTAATAACGAAACACCAGAACAAGAAATACAAGCTAGTTCAGCTAAAGATACTTTTATGAGCTTTGTGCCTCTGGTTCTTATATTTGCTGTGTTCTACTTTTTTGTTATTAGGCCACAAGTTAAAAAACAAAAAGCACAACAAGAATTAGTTCAATCTGCTAAAAAAGGAGACAAAGTGATTGTCGCAGGTGGATTGATTGGAAAAATAGCAAAGGAAAAAGACGGAAATATCGTAGTAATAGAAGTAGCAAAGAATGTTACTATAGAAGCTTTAAAATCTAGCATTGTTTCTATCATAAACGATAACGTTATACCTACTGAAAGCGCAAAGAAATAGGTTCTATGAGCAATAGAATTTTAAACTGGAAATTCTTTAGCATTGTTTTTGTTTGTCTTCTATTAGGAGCGTACGCCCTCCCTAATTTTCTTAGCAAAGACTATAAATATTTACCATCAAAGAAAATAAACTATGGCCTAGACCTTAGAGGGGGATCGCAACTACTGTTAAAAGTAGATTTTAAATCTTTCATTAGCGATCAATTAGATCTTACAACAAACATACTAAGAAAAAGTTTAAGAAAAGAAAAAATACGTTATTCAAACCTAAGAATACAATCTGATAAAATAACATTTCAAAAAACTGACCTCACAACCCCCGAATCTATAAAAATAATAATAAGGAAAGTTGATAGAGAGCTAGAAGTAAAAATTGATAATCAGATTGTAAGCATATATTACTCGGATGAGAAATTATCTAATCTCAAGAAAAGTGTACTAGAACAAACAAGAGAAATAATACGGTATAGAATAGATGAAACTGGAACAAAAGAGCCATCAATTCAACAACAAGGAGAATTTGGAATATTACTACAAGTACCAGGTTTAAATGACCCTTCTCAAATCAAACGAGTCTTAGGGAAAACTGCAAAATTAAATTTTCATCTAATTGATGAAGAAGCATCTCTATCGCAAGCACTTAAGGGGTTTGTGCCTAGTAGCTCTAAACTACTTAAAGGAGATGATGAAAATACTTTATACATAATCAAACGAAAATCAGTAGTAGGAGGAGACATGTTAACAGATGCTAAATTCTCTAGCAATGAGAATGGGCAACCTGCTGTATCCTTTACATTTAATACTCTAGGAGCAAAATTATTTGCTGAGGTTACGCGAAATAATAAAAATAAGAGACTTGCAATAGTTTTAGATAATAAAGTTCTAAGTGCACCAGTAATCAATGAACCTATATTAAGCGGATCAGGAGTTATATCAGGTAGCTTTACCGTGGCAAGTGCTAATGAACTTGCAATGCTCTTAAGAGCAGGATCTCTACCAGCGCCTATACAAATAGCAGAAGAAAAAATAGTTGGACCAAGTCTTGGGGAAGATTCTATAATATTAGGTAAAAAATCTGCAGCTATAGGTATTATTGCTGTAATAATATTTATGATCTTAACTTATGGAGTCTTTGGAGTGTTTGCTAGCGCTGCCTTATTATTTAATATAGTGTTTATACTTTCAATACTTACCATTATACAGGCCACATTAACTTTACCAGGAATCGCTGGAATAGTACTAACAGTGGGAATGGCGGTAGATGCGAATGTACTGATATTTGAGAGGATTAGGGAGGAAGAAACTGCACTCAGCAAAGTAACAGACTATTCCATCAAAAGAGGTTTTGAACAAGCTTTTTCAACAATACTAGACTCAAATCTAACAACTCTAATTGCTGCTTTCTTTTTATATATTTTTGGCTCAGGGGTAATCAAAGGCTTTGCAGTAACTTTAACTATAGGAATTTTATCTTCTATGTTCACAGCAATAACACTTACAAAGATATTCATCACCATTTGGGTAGATATGAAAGGTAAGTTTTTTTCTCAGAAATAAACTATCTAAACAAAATGTCTGAATTCATAAAATCATTTGTCAAAAGGGGCAGGAAGTTATCAAAGAGCAAATCTGATCTACTAATAAATTTTCTCCCTACAATAAAGATCTCACCAGAACTTCTGCCTAACTTACCAAAAAATAAAAAAATCAATATGGAGATTGGATTTGGAGATGGGAAGTTCTTACATAATATTGCGGCAAATAATCAGGAAGAATTATTCATTGGATGCGATCCATATATACAAGGCATAATCAACGTACTAGAACATGTAAAGAAAGATAATATTAAGAATATAATATTGTGGGATGATGATGCTAGAATGCTTTTAACAGAAATGCCTGACAATTTTTTAAATGACGTCTTTATACTTTTTCCTGATCCATGGCCTAAAGCTAAACATCATAAGAGACGTATCATAAATAAAATATTACTTGATTTGCTTGATAAAAAGATGAAATTGAATAGCTGCTTATATATAGCAACAGACCATGCAGATTATAGAGAATGGATCTTAGACACTATGCCGCTTAATAAAAACTTTCTAGAAAACATCCAAACAGACTGGAAGAAAAAACTATTTGATGGAATTGAAACTTGTTACCAAAAGAAAGCTAAAGATAAGAATATTATATCCTACTTTATGTGTTTCAAGTTAATCAAGTGACCCTGTATATTCTACTTCTGTAAGAGCCTTAATTGACAAAGCATGCACCTGTAATGCTAATTCTGAAGATAGAACTTTATATATAGATTTATGTCGTTCAACTCTTGACTGTCCATTAAATGCATCTGATGCTACAATCAACTTGAAGTGAGTCTCTCCCTCTTCTTTCCAACCACTGTGATGCTTATGTTTATGGCTTTCATCTTGCAAATCCAGAAAAACAGGATGAAATGCCTCCTTTAGCTTTTTCTCTATTATTGCTTTTATCATAAAATATTCATACGTTGATTAGTAGATGAAATATTTAGATGACAAATTGATACTGCAAGAGCATCAGCTTCATGCTCATTCCGCATCTCAGCTTTTGGCATAAGGTATTTTACCATACTTGCTATCTGTGTTTTATCAGCCTTCCCACTTCCTACTACAGACTTCTTTATAAGTCTTGGAGCATATTCATAAACCTTTATACTGTTTGTGCCTGCAGCTAATATTGATGCCGCTCTTGCTTGCCCTAATTTCAAGGATGAAAGAGGATTATTGTTAACAAAACTATCTTCTATGGCAAACTCTTTGGGGTTATGTTCTGATATGATTTGCATAATGGATTGATAAATCTTATTCAAACGCTCAGATAAAGGATCTTTAGTAGTAGTAACGATTGTGCCAGTAGCAATAAAAATCAGACGGTTAGATTCACTTTGAATTAGCGCCCATCCAGTATTTGATAACCCAGGATCTATTCCTAATATTTTTTTCACACTATACTTTAATTTTATCAGCTATAGAATCATCTATCTGATAATTACCACTAACAGATTGTACATCATCATTATCTTCTAGCACTTCAACTAATTTTAGTAATTTTTCAGCTTGTTCTACATCAGTGATGATCACTAGATTTTTTGGTTTCCAATGCAAACACGCTGCACTAGGATCTCCAACTTTTTGACTCATCAAATCATTCACTTCATTAAAATTTGTAGGGTCACAATATATTTCGTGGTTACCATCATCTGAAATACATTCATCAGCACCAGCCTCTATAGCAGCATCTAACATATCACCCTCTGAAACCGAACTATCGTGATATTCTATAAATCCAAACTTGTCGAACATATATATAACACTGCCGGGTTCAGCTATATTTCCACCATGCTTACTTATGGAAGACTTTACATCACTAGCAGTTCTATTTCTGTTATCAGTTAGGGCCTCAATTATTAAAGCAACCCCTCCTGGAGCATAGGCCTCATATCTTATTTCTTCAAAATTAGTATCATCTTGAGATGATGATGCTTTTTTGATAGCATTTTCTATTTTGTCTTTTGGCAAATTAGCTGCTTTTGCACTAGATATTGCTGTCCTTAGTCTTGGATTAAACTCAACATCAGAAGTGCCAGTTTTTATAGCAACCATAATTTCTCTGATTAACTTACCAAAATTCTTTGATCTTTTTGCATCTTGAGCACTCTTGCGGTGCATAATATTTTTAAACTTTGAATGTCCAGCCATTTTACCTTTTATAACCTAACGAATTAAGTAATTGAGATGTTTCGTACAATGGTAAACCTAATATACTATAAAATGAACCATTTATTTGCTTTACATTACAAGCCATTAACCCTTTCAAAGTATATCCACCGGCTTTACCTAGCCCCTCTTTAGATGCTATGAATGCTTCTATTTCTATATCATGCATCTTTTTGACAGATACTGTTGACTCAACAACTTTGGTTCTAATAGATTCCACCTCATTATTTTCGACAATACCACAACATACTGCAGATATAACTTTGTGACGTTTTCCAGAAATAAGTTTAAAATATTCCCTCAATATTTTATCATCATATGTTTTGTGCAATAATTTACCACTTGCTACTGCTGTTGTATCAGATGTGATAAGTATAGATTTTTTTGATTTTATGATTTTTGCTACTGCAAAGAATTTTTCTTGAGCTACCCTTTTACAATAATGATATGCTTTCTCTTTTTTGCGCTCGGTTTCGTCTAAATCAACTGAAATAACTTCATCTGGGATAATGCCAATACTTTTTAGCAAAACGAGACGCTCACTTGAAGCTGACCCAAGTATTAAAGGCAAGTTCTCTTTTTCCATTTTATTGTTATTAGCTCTTTATTTGTGTCTGTGAATAATTCTAGCTTTCCCTAAGTCATAAGGAGTCATTTCTACAGTAACAGTATCTCCTGCTAGAATTCTAATACGATTCTTTCTCATCCTACCAGAAGTATGGGCTATCACTAAATGTTCATTCTCTAATGTAACTCTAAACATTGCATTAGGTAACACCTCTGTCACCTTGCCTTTAAACTCTATTAATTCTTCTTTTGCCATGCGTTATTATATAATTGTTTAGGAGCATTATAGCATCTTATAACAAAGTTGGCTACCGTAACAACTCAGTAAGAATTTATTTAAACGCATCCTTAATATGCTTTTCTATATCGCTCTTATTGTAAGGCTTTTTTATAAACCCAACAGCACCTGCTTTTAAACTTTTCTTTAACTCTTTTGCATCTGATAACCCACTCTGTATAATCACAGGAATATGTTTAGTTGCAGGATTTTTCTTCAACTTCTTTAAAAGATCTAACCCATACATATCCGGCATCATCAGATCCAATAGTATAATATCAATACCTGGATTCTTTTTTAAACACTCTAATGTTTGATTTGCACTAGCTGCCTTAAAAACATCATATCCTAAAGAATCAAGAATCATACCGCCAGCCTCTAAGCAAATTTGCTCATCATCTACTAATAATGCCTGTGGATTAGAAATATTACTGATAACGTGAGTTTCTATTTTCTGATCTTGCTCAATATAATTATGCTCATTGAATAAAATCTTTTTTGATATTCCATAAGGTAATAAAATAGTAAAAATACTACCTTTGTTTTTTTTGCCCTCTCCCGTAATCATACCTTTATGAGCTTTTACTATCTCTCTGCATAAAGCCAATCCAAATCCCGCACCACCAGGCTGGTTCTTTGTTTTACTACTACGTACAAATGCACCAAAAATCTCTTCCTCCTCACCATTTGGAATTCCAATTCCATCATCTTCAATACGTACGCGTAAATTATTATTGTATTCGTCCATTGTAATGATTATATTACCTTGCTTCTTTATATAACGCACAGAGTTGTTAAGCAAATTTGTAAAAAGTTGAGTAATTTTCACTTTATCACATGTAACCCCAACATTAACGCTCTTTTGTACCAAAATCTTTACTTGGATTTTCTTTTTTTCACTTAGGATAAATGCTTCCAACCGGTCTGAAACTGTTTGTATTATCTTATAAACATCCACATTTGAATTCATAGAAAACACCATTTTCCCATACTCAAATTTTGATAAATCCAGAATATCATTAACTAAATTCATTAATCTATCGCCGCTATTAGACATAATGCTGACATATTTGTACCTCTCTTTGTCATCCATCTTAGACCAACTAGCTGCTAGTTCTTTTGAGACTCCTATAATACCTTGTAGAGGAGTTCTGACTTCATGGCTTAAATTATTCAATACTTCTTTTTTGACATTCAAAGCGTCTTGAAGATGAGCGGTTCTGATCTCTACTATTGTTTTTAAACTCTTATTCATCTGATCTTTTGTTGCTATTATTTTCTTCTGTATCAGATCCTTATTACCAGAAAATAATCCTCCTATTAGAAGCGTAAATACATATAAATAAATCATTTCGTTAGAGATACGAATATCTGTTATATCCATAATACTACCTACAGCAATAAAATCATAAGCCATTACAGCAAACAAAGTACCCAAACCAAAGAGCAATATAAAACTTATCCAGTCAACTAATAGCACTAGAAAGAATAAAGCAATTGCTAAATTTATTACACTTGCAGAAGAAGACTGATTTAAAAGAAGCATAAATACGCTCATAAAAGACAAACTATATAACAAAGTAATATGCCAATATTGCGGAAGGTATCTCTTAAGTTTTTTAGGCCAAATTTGATGTATTACTAAGAAGAAACACAATACCCCAGCCATAATTCTCATTATTGATATTAAAAGATAAAATCTTTCAGGAATTGCGCTCTCCCACATGAAAATTGGTATTAGATAATTAACTAGAGCAAAGGCACCAAATAGCACATAATGACTTCCATAAGCTTCAACTCTATCTTGAGAGTACTGAGAGAAAATATACTTAAATAGAGATGGAATACGCGACAAGCTCATCGCAACATATTCAAAAAATACCTCTAAGTATCTGTATATCTTATTTTTATCAAATATTCTTAAAATACCACTTCTCTTTTGTGACAACCAAAAAAACAAGAAAGATAAAGAGTTGCCTAGCAAACCAAGTAAGGACCCGCTCATCCATTCATATATTTTATATAAATAAAAATGCCCTAGCATATGGCAAGTAATACCAACTGCTAACGTGATAAAGAATCCTTTTTTTGAGATTTTCATCCCCAACAACCCAAGAAACAGAGGAATAAGTATGGTTGATGACCATATACCTAATATAGTAGCTAGTATTTCAATAACGTTTGAAAAAGATATTGCTATGATTATAGAAAGGATTCCTATAAAAAAAGTTACAAATCTAGCTAAGATCAATTCATTCTTTATATTAACCAATGGCTTTATAGTGTCATGTATAAGAGCTACAGATGCAGTATTTAAATTAGAGTCAGCAGTAGACATAATCACTGCTAAAATACCTGCCATAGCAAATCCCCTTACCCCTACTGGCAATAGTTCATTTATTAGCGTTGGCATTACAAGCCTAGATTCAATTTCTGGGAATAGCACCACTCCTAATAAACCTATAACAGCAATAACCAAAACAAATGGTATTTCAATAAGTACACCTATTTTTAAAGACGCTTTCATTTGATCTATATTTTTTGCAATCAGAAGTCTTTGAGCCATAAGCGCCTCAAATGGTATGCTCAAATATATGAATAAAGGAAGTACCTGAGTATATAATACATACTTACTTGGAAGCTTAAAATAACGATCTGGCACCTGCATTAATAAATTCTGATAACCACCAACCTTCGTAAGACCAAGATTGCAAATAAGAGGAATTGCAATAATTAATATACCAAACTGGAATACATCAGTTGCCACAACAGAAGACATTCCTCCAAAAGTAGAATATATAATCACTATTCCCGCTGCAAGCAAGATACCAGTCACTTGGTCTATGCCGAGAAAAAACTGGAACACATATCCCATAGCAGCGACCTGTGCAGCAATTGCCCCTGCAGATACCAAGAAAGCACAAATTCCAGTTATAATTTTTGCATTTTCTCCGTATAACTCCTCCACAATCTCACCGCATGAGATTTTATTAATAAATTTGCCGAATTTGGGCGCAATAAATTTTATTATGATTAATTTCTGAATAATTTGACCAACAAATATCATTCCAAATATTAACGACGTAGAATGGATTAGTTCTATGACTCCTAAAGTTGCCCCACCTCCTATCAAGGTCGCAAAAATCGTTGCCATCAACACTAATGTAGGGAAGTTCTTATTGGAAACAGAATACTCTCGAATATTTTTTATATTCTTACCTTTCCATATTCCAATTGTGAGTGTAAATAGTAAGTAAAATACCACTATAATAAAATCAATAGACATAACCCCTCCTCAAATTCAAAACCCACCGTTACAATAATTAACAATTAACTCTTTTGCAATTGTTAATTTTACTCTTTATATAGAATGTGCTTCATTAGTGGCAGCAAGAGAAGCCAACTTAGCGATTAATATACAAGAATCTATATTAATATCTTCTTTCCTAAGCTTAAGACTTAAAAATTCTGCACCTGACCTATTAAGATTCTCAAAAGAATTTTGACTTGAATTTACTCTCATAAGATTCTGTATAGATTTTCCACCTAGCATATAAATCATTGGTTCAGCAGATCTACCTTCATGCTCTAGAACGGTCATAATTCCCTCCTGAATTATAACGCGCTCATTAATTAAACCATCTTTTATAATATGCATTTTTTTTCTTAATTTTCTATTCATAGAATAAACTTCCTCACCACTCCTTGCGGTCATTATCCCCATTCCATATGTCCCACTATCTGCTTTTATAAACAAATATGGTTCTTCTGGAATGCCATACTCTTTGTATTCTTTCTTAAGTATGTGCATCATCTTATCGATATGGTTTGCTATACAATCCATCCCTTTAGAGCTTTGAAAATTCACTTTCCCACATTTAAAAAATTTAGCCGACAAGAAAAATTTCTCCAAATTAAATTCTAAACAAAACCTCTCTAACACCTGTTCATATTTACTAAAGTGATGAGACTTTGTCCTAGAATGCCAACCATATTCCAATGATGGAATAACCTTTTGCTCTAAACCATAAAGTATTTTTGGCATTCCTCGGCTAAAATCATTATTCAAAATAATAACATCTGGATCAAAAGCATTCTGACACACCACTCTATTGCCAATTCTAGATAAAGAACTAATCCCAGCTATCTCTACTTCTCTAGATTCACCTTCCAGTATTTGTTTTAAAGACTTGACGTTCTCTAAATAAAATTGATTCCTAGTATGATCTTCTGGAATTAATAGAATCTTCTTACCGATACTTTGTTCATCCAAAAATTCATTCGCAAGGCAAGAAATTTTTGGGAAATCCTTCTTAGCAATATTGTTAAAACCAGCCGGAAACACATTGGTATCTATAGGAGCTATTTTGTTACCTGAATATCTAATATCGACAGAGGTAAAAAACAAAGGAGCAGCATTAAGACTTGAGTACTCATTTCTAATCCAATCATCAATTCTTGCACTTTGCGTAGCTAGTAAATCCTTAATTCTATCATGTGCTGAATAATTCATATATCTAGTTTGATATTATAGCGCTTAATGCAAAAATTGCAGCTGTCTCTGATCTTAAGATATTCTTTCCTAAAGACACATTAATCACATTATCGTTCTTAGTTAATAATTCCCTTTCCTTATCTGTAAAACCACCTTCAGGACCAATCAATATTGAGAGCTCATCTTTTGTATCAATACCTATAACCATTCTTTCTTTTTCAAACTCATCACAAAATAAAACTTTATTCTTACAATTCTTCAACCACATAGATAACCCCTGCACTTCATAAATCTCCGGCACTCTAATTCTACCACTCTGCTCTGATGCAGAAATAGAATATGAGCGAAGTTTCTCTACGCTAATTTTTCTTATAACGCTCCTTTCTGTAATAACCGGATAAAAAGAAGAGCACCCTATCTCCGTGCATTTCTCAATCAGAAACCGTAACCTATCCTGTTTTATAGGAGAAAAAGCAATGTTAATATTTTTCTCTTTCTCTGATTTTCTTAGATGCTCTTTTACGGTAAAAAGAATTTCTGATTTACTTTGCGCTTCCTTTATTTGGACTAAGAATTCTCCACTCACTTCATTAAAAAGAATTAAACTATCATTTGGTCTTAGTCTTAAAACTTTCGTAATATGATGGATCTTATCTTTATTACAAAACGATACGTCCCCAGAAGAAGGTATTTTGCTCTCAGTGTATACCCTTTTTAGAAGATGATACATAATAATTAGCTCTATTTACCCTTTATCTTATATAGATTAAAATGCAAAATAACTACAGAAGATTATGCTTTTATTTTCATTTCTAGCACATCTTTAACTTTAGCGACAAGTTGCTGCAATGTGAAAGGTTTAGAAAGAAAATTAAAATCATTATCATTTTCAACTCCATAAGCATCCGAAAAAGCTTCTTCTGCGTATCCGGAAATAAATATAACTTTTACTTTTGGATAATTTGTTTGGATTTTAGAAATTAGTGACGGACCATTCATACCAGGCATAATCACATCTGTAATAATAATGTCTATATCCTCACCCTGGTTTTTCATTACCTCCAAAGCTTCTTCACCGCTGCTAGCTTCAACAATTTTATATCCTTTGTTTGTTAGAGCATATGAACTAAACATTCTTACAGGCGCTTCATCTTCTACCAGCAATATTGTCGCGTCTCCTGTTAAATCTTTTTGAACCAATTTTTCTATATCTTCCATATCTTCATCCTCATGTTCTGTTTCTAAAAATGATTTTAAATATACATAAAACTTACTACCTTCTCCTTCCTTAGAATCAACGTATATATGACCACCTATCTGATTTATAATTCCATATACCGTTGAAAGTCCTAACCCAGTACCCGCTCCTATTTCTTTTGTAGAGAAAAATGGCTCAAATATCTTATCTTTTATTTTTTGAGGAATACCAAGACCAGTATCAGCCACCTCTATTAACACATACCTACCTACAGCAATTTTATCATTAGGCATCGCAGAAGTTAAATACTGACAAGGCTTATCAGAGCTTCTAACGACTATATTCTTTGTCTTTATAGTAATGGTTCCATCTCCACCAGCAGCTATAATTGCATCCTTAGCATTCACTGCCAAATTAATTATAACCTGCTCTAATTGCCCTTGATCTACTTTCACCGGATTTAAATCACTAGCATAATTTAATTCTAACTGTATCCCTTCACCAATTAGTCGTCTGATTAAATTTGTGAGCTCACCAATTGTTTCGGTGATATCAATGATCTTAGGTTTTAAAACCTGTTTTCTTGAAAGAGCTAAAAGTTGCCGAACAAGATTAGCCGCTCTATTAGAATTTTGTTTTATTTGCATAATTTCAGCAAAAGATGGGTCACCAGCAGGATGCTTCATCAACAACAAATCACAAAAGCCTAGCATAGCAGTAAGAAGGTTATTAAAATCATGCGCAATACCGCCAGAGAGCTGTCCTATTGCTTGCATTTTCTGAGAGTGAATGAAATTCAGCTCCAAATTTTTATACTTAGTAATATCCACAAGGTAGCAATTATATAAATTCTCATCCGATACTCTGAGCATATACATTAGTACCGTAGTATTGCCTTTATTAAGAAATTTTATTTCCAGAATGGGCTCTTTTTTATTCCTAGACTGATCTGCTAAAAACTCAGAAAGCAGCTCTTTACTTTTATCATCCACATAGGAAAAAAGATTTTTTTCACTTTTTTTCTGCTCCGTATCAAGCAATCTATAAAAAGCTGCGTTAGTTTTAATAATATCCCCATTCCCGTCTAATAATACATGAGAGATAATATTTTGTGGAAGACTAAACGCCTTCACCTTTATTAATTGGAACACTTCAACTTGAGCTTCGGAATATATTCTCTGTTTCGAATAAGTAACGTTGTTATGTGTAGTGTGATTCTGCTTGACAAAGCTACCTTCCCTTACAAACTCTTTCTTAAATATTTGTTCAAACCTATTATTGGAGTAAAACAACACCCCATCACGGATGGCAAAAACAGGGATTTCAAGATTATTATAAAACTTTAAAGGTACTTTATTACTATATTCTTCATACATCTCTCTAAATGGACTGATAATCCTACCTTTTATCCTAGAGAGTTGCATGCTTGCATATTTATTAAATCTAGCGTTATTAAATACTACTCAATAATACGACTTTTAGCAATTTGAAATTTTACAAAATTATTTACAATATCATTTGCTAAATGATAGCATTCATACCGCAATCCAGTCAGCCCTTAACTTTGATCAACTCTTGCAGCTCACCATTTTCATACATTTCTTTAATAATATCACAACCACCTATAAATTCTCCACGCACATATAGTTGCGGAATTGTAGGCCAATCACTAAAATCTTTGATTCCTTGCCTAATTTCTGGATCTACAAGAACATCAATATCTTTGAACTCAACCCCTATGCGATTCAATATGGTTGCAACTAAAGAAGAAAACCCACATCTCGGAGCATCTGCCGTTCCCTTCATGAAAAGTACCACCTCATTTGCGTCTATTTCTTCTTTTATTTTCAAAAGAATATCACTCATATTAATTATCCTATTTTACTATTGTTTTGATTGATAAAGCATGCAATTCATCTCCAAGACACCCTCTAAGAGCATCATTCACCATTCTATGCTGAGCAACTTTAGTTTTGCCTGAAAAAGCACTCGATGTAATCCGAACCTGATAGTGATCATTATCTCCAGCAAGATCGGTAAGTTCTATTTCAGCATCTGCAAAACTATTCTTTATTAATTCATGCAGTTTATCTTGAGGTATTGCCATTGATTCGCTCCATTTTTTTTTGCATTATACAAAAATTGCTCCACTTATGCACCACAAATATTATATTCTGGACATTTTTGTTATATAGCATATGATTCACAACATATTATTGAGTATGAAATATGAGTAAAAACCCTAGTGCAAACCTCTGCAAGATTGCGGAAAAATCTTTAGAAGAAAGCAAAGCGCAAAGCATTATAAAATTAGATTTACACAATAAGAGTAGTTTATGCGACTATATGCTAATTGCGACTGGCACATCTTCAAGACATGTAAAATCTATAATCATCAATATCAAGAAAGTCTTTAAAAAGATTGGATTCAATAAAATTGATGCTGAAGAAGATGAAAATTCAAACTGGATTATCTTAGATATTGGAGATATTATTATTCATGTGTTCCAAGAAGAAAGCCGCGAGAAATACAAACTAGAAGAACTTTGGCATAAACCTAAAGATTAGATGAAAATTTCTATATGTTCCATAGGTAAAACTAACTCGAAAGAGCCAGAAAATTTACTTATAAACGAGTATGTAAAAAGACTTAAGTGGAAAGTGTCCTTAAAAGAACTAGTGGCAATAAATTCTATTAAAAATATTGAGACTCAGAAACTTAGAGAGTCCGAGTCTATTATAGAATTAGCTCAAAACTCATATATAATATCGCTAGACTTACAAGGAAAGATGTTTTCCTCTGAAGAGTTTGCAAAATTTATGAATGATTTACAAATGCAATCCTCTGATGTGTGTTTCTGCATAGGTGGATCGCACGGACACCATAAGTCCTTATTAGACAAATCCAGGAATATAATTTCTCTAGGAAAACTCACTATGCCACATAAGCTTGCTAGACTTATTTTACTAGAGCAAATCTATAGAGCAGAGTCAATACTAAATAACCACCCTTACCATAAGTAAATTATTTTTGGCAGGGCCTTGTAAAATCAAAATAAATTCCTATATATATACCGAAGTTAAAATGTTAATTATTTAAGAAAGGTAGCGTAAAATGAGTAAAGTTATAGGTATAGACTTGGGTACAACAAATTCATGTGTGGCTATCATGGATGGAAAAACTCCTAAAGTCATAGAGAATTCTGAAGGAAAGAGAACAACCCCCTCAATAGTAGCATTCACAGAATCTGGCGAAATGCTAGTTGGTGAGTCTGCAAAAAGGCAGTCCGTTACAAACCCAAAAGACACTTTATTTGCTATAAAAAGATTAATAGGTAGATCTTTCAAAGACCCAACAACTAAGAAAGATCAAGAGTTAGTGCCTTATAAAATTATAGATAGCTCAAAAGGAGATGCATGGGTTGAAGCAAAAGGCAAAAAATATTCTCCTAGTCAAATCAGTGCATTCATTTTACAAAAAATGAAAGAAACTGCTGAAAGTTACCTAGGTGAAAAAGTTGAAAAAGCTGTTATCACAGTTCCTGCATATTTTAATGACGCTCAAAGACAAGCGACAAAAGATGCTGGAAAAATTGCAGGGTTAGATGTTTTGCGTATCATCAATGAACCTACAGCCGCAGCTTTAGCTTATGGTTTAGACAAAAAAACTGGATCAAAAACTATTGCAGTTTATGACCTAGGTGGTGGTACATTTGACGTATCCATACTAGAAATTGGCGATGGAGTTTTCGAAGTTAAATCTACTAATGGAGATACATTCCTAGGTGGCGAAGACTTTGATATGGTTCTATTGGAATACATCATATCCGAATTCAAAAAGGACTCAGGAATAGATTTATCTAAAGACCCTCTATCTCTACAAAGATTAAAAGAAGCAGCAGAAAAAGCAAAGATTGAATTATCTAGTTCTGCTCAAACAGATATTAATTTACCTTATATTACAGCTGACTCTTCTGGACCAAAGCATTTAAATATGAAGCTTACAAGAGCAAAGTTTGAAAGCTTAGTAGGAGATTTGATTGAAAGAACTCTAATTCCGTGCAAGAAAGCTCTAAAAGATGCTGGGTTAAAATACACAGACATAGATGAAGTGATCTTAGTTGGTGGAATGACAAGAGTTCCAAAAATTATAGATCAAGTTAAGAGCTTCTTCGGACGTGAGCCACACAGAGGTGTGAACCCTGATGAAGTTGTAGCAATGGGTGCTGCAATTCAAGGAGGAGTATTGCAAGGGGATGTAAAAGATGTTCTACTTCTTGATGTAACACCTTTATCTATAGGGATTGAAACATTGGGTGGAGTGTTAACTACATTAATTGAGCGTAATACTACGGTTCCTGCAAAGAAAAGTCAGGTCTTTTCTACTGCAGAAGACAATCAATCTGCTGTAACAATCAGAGTCTTCCAAGGTGAGAGATCTATGGCTGCGGATAATAAGCTGCTAGGGCAATTCAACCTTGAAGGAATTTCATCTGCTATGCGTGGAACACCTCAGATAGAAGTAACATTTGACATTGATGCAAATGGTATACTTCATGTTTCTGCAAAGGATAAATCAACTGGCAAGGAGCAAAAAATTACTATACAAGCTTCTGGTGGTTTATCAGATGAAGAAATTGAAAAAATGGTGAAAGAGGCCGAAGCGAATTCTGAAGAAGATAAAAAGCGAAAAGAATTAGTAGAAGTTAAAAATAATTCTGAAGCAATGTTACATTCAACAGAAAAAAGCTTGAAAGAACACGGTGACAAATTAGAGAAAGATGTAAGAGAGAAAATTGAATCTGATATAAAAGATTTAAAAGAATCTCTTGAGAAGGATGATCTAGATGGCATCAAGAAAAAAACTGAATCTTTAATGCAATCTGCTGCAAAGATTGGTGAAATAATGGCTCAACAACAGCAAGAGTCCCAAGAAAATGAAACTAATGATGCAAAAAAAGACTCTGACGAAAAAGTAGTTGATGCTGAATTTGAGGAAGTTAAACAAGACGATAAAAAATAAATTGCTTGTAATAAAGTAAAATGTCAGAGGAATAGTTCTCAATAAATAGAGTGCTGTTCCTTTGATTTTTATGATAGGAAAAGAAAATGTCGAATAGAGATTATTATGAAGTACTTGGAGTTCCAAAGGGAGCTAGTAAAAGCGATCTAAAAGCTGCGTATCGTAAACTTGCTATCAAACATCATCCTGATAAGAATCTTAATGATAAAGATTCTGAAAAAAAATTCAAAGAAATAAATGAGGCCTATAACACGCTGAAAGACGATCAAAAAAGAGCAGCGTATGATAGGTATGGTCACAATGCCTCCCAAGGGGGCGCTGGTGGACACCATGGAGGAAATCCATTCGGTGGAGCTGGAGGGTTTGATTTTGGCGGAGGCAGTGCCGGAAATTTTTCAGATATCTTTGAAGATTTATTTGGAGGTGGAAACTCTGGAAGACGAGCTAGCACACAATCCAGAGGTGCTGATCTAAGGTATAATTTACAAATATCTTTAGAAGAAGCTTTCGCAGGGAAAACCGAAGAAATAACTTTCTCTGCAGCAGCAAAATGTAAATCTTGTAATGGCACAGGAAGCAAAGATTCTAAAGTCACAAGCTGCTCTACATGTAATGGAGCTGGAAAAGTTCGATCTCAACAAGGATTCTTTGCAATCGAAAGACCTTGCCACGCCTGTGGAGGAGAGGGTACAATTATAAAAAATCCATGCAGAGATTGTCATGGCTCAGGAAAAACAAAGAAAGATAGAGTCCTATCCGTCAATATACCGCAAGGAGTTGAAGATGGCACTAGAATAAGATTAACAGGAGAAGGCGAACCAGGACAAAGAGGTGGTCCTCCTGGAGATTTATATATCTTTGTTACAGTAAAACCTCATGAGATCTTCACAAGAGATGGAATGGACCTACACTGCAAAGTACCTATTAAATTTTTCACTGCCGCAGTAGGAGGAGATGTTGAAGTTGCATCAATAGATGGAAGAGTAAAGCTTAACATACCTGCAGGTACGCAATCTCAAGATAAATTTCGATTAAAGAGTAAGGGAATGACTAAGCTTAGATCTACAGCGAGGGGCAATCTTTATGTGCATGTTCATGTAGAGACTCCAGTAAAATTAACCAAAAAGCAAATAAGCTTACTGGAAGAGTTTGAGAAAGAGAATACTGAACAATCTAACCCTGAATCTTCTAGTTTTTTCAATAAAATTAAAGACTTATTTGGTTAGATTAAGTAACACCTTTAACTAATTCTAGAGTATATACTATACGCAATGTAATTCTTCTTGGGGCCTTGTACCTCATAGGATAGTGTAAATTTATTTTTATCTGTAAATTCATAATTAGCTTTATATGCATCGCTCAAGCACATATGGTATCCTAATATACCATCTCCACAAACATCCAACCTATAAAATATTTTATCGTCAGAAAAATACTTTGTAATAGTCTGAGAACTAGGATCATATTTATATTTATACTTCTTATATCCTTCCAAACCTATATCTGTTATTTGCATTACCTCATTATACAAAAGCAAATCTTTGTTATTATCTTGTTGATGATTTTTTTTAGTGGAAATAAAAATCACCTCTCTAGAAACTTTCCAATCCCCAACCAGAATTTTAAAGATATTTTTTGCTATGAGTTGCATTTGTTACAGCAAATCTCTAATGACGTAACTCAGCACACCGTCATTCTTTAGATACTTCATTTCTGCTTGCGTATATATTAGTAACTCTAGTTTTGCGTGAATTACTTTACCATTTATATACGCAATCTTAGCCTCCAATTTTTGGCCTATAGATAAATTCTCTAAACCAATGATACTTACTGTCTCAGAGCCTGTTAACTTAAAATCCTTTCTACTCTTACCATCTTCAAATTTTAGAGGGATAATACCCATGCCTATAAGATTAGATCTATGGATTCTCTCAAAACTTTCAGCTAGAACAGCTCTTACTCCAAGTAGCTTAGGTCCTTTAGCCGCCCAGTCTCTAGAAGATCCACTCCCATATTCTTTACCAGCAATTACAATTAAAGGGACACCTTCTTTTTTATATTTTACAGCTGCATCATATATGCTCATTTCTTTTTTGCTAGGATAGTGCTTGGTCACTCCACCCTCGGTCTTCGGAATCATTTCATTTCGTATTCTTATATTAGCAAACGTACCTCGCATCATCACTTCATGGTTACCTCTTCTAGCCCCATAAGAATTAAAACCTCTCGGTTCAATCCCTTTATCTATTAGATATTTTGCCGCTGGACTATCCATAGCTATATTACCCGCAGGCGAGATATGATCTGTCGTGATACTATCGCCAAATATACATAAAATATGTGCATTTTTTATTCCAGGTAATTCTCCAGAATCTTTCTTCATATCAAGAAAATACGGTGGATTTTTTATATATGTACTTTTAGAATTCCAGCTATATGTACTTTTCTTTTCTATATTTATATTCTTCCATTCTTGATCTCCAGAAAACACATCATCATATCTTGATTTAAACATTTTCCTAGAAACAGATTTTTCAACACATTCTCTAATTTCAGCATTAGAAGGCCACAGGTCTTTTAAAAATACTGGCTTACCTTTTGAGTCTTCTCCTAGTGACTCTTTTGTTATATCTACATTCATAGAACCAGCCAAAGCATATGCAACTACTAGGGGAGGAGATGCAAGATAATTACCTTTCACCAAAGGATGTATCCTCCCCTCAAAATTTCTATTACCAGACAAAACAGATATTACAAAAAGCTTCTGCTCTTTTACAGCTTGAGAAATCTCTTCTTTTAAAGGTCCTGAATTACCTATACACGTAGTGCAACCATATCCGACTAAATTAAAACCTATTTTGTCTAAATATTTTTGTAAGCCACTCTTGTTAAGATATTCAGATACTACCTGAGACCCTGGAGCTAATGACGTTTTTACCCAAGGTTTCACTTTCATTCCTCTTTCCACTGCCTTCTTAGCCACAAGACCAGCAGCAATCATCACGCTTGGGTTTGAAGTGTTAGTACAGCTCGTAATAGCAGCAATAACAATATCTCCGTGCCCTACTTGGTCGATTTTATTAATATCTTTTTCCTTACCTACAATCTCTTTTTGATACTTTTTGAATGTGGATTTTGCACTTGTTAGAGTAATTCTATCTTGAGGTCTTTTTGGCCCAGCTATGCAAGGCTCAACTTTAGATAAGTCTAGCTTTAATATATCTGTGAATACAGGATCTGGAGAATCTTCATCTCTCCATAATCCTTGCTTCTTTGAATATGCTTCTATTAATGATATTAGCTCCTCTCCTCTGCCTGTAAGCTCCAAATACCTTAAAGTTTCGTTATCTATTGGGAAGAATCCACATGTAGCACCATACTCAGGGGACATATTAGAAATAGTAGCTCTATCCGCAAGAGAAAGAGAATTTAAACCTTTTCCATAAAATTCAACAAACTTCCCAACTACCCCTTTCTTTCTTAGCATCTCTGTAATCACAAGAACCAAATCAGTAGCGGTGATTCCTTCTTTAAGTTTTCCAGTGAGGTTAAATCCTATTACTTCTGGAATGACCATTGATATAGATTCACCAAGCATTGCTGCTTCAGCCTCAATACCACCTACTCCCCATCCTAAGATAGCAAGACCATTTATCATAGTAGTGTGACTATCAGTGCCCACCACAGTATCAGGAAAGGCTATAAGATTTTTGCCAGATTTCTGTGCACATACAACCTGACCTAAATATTCTAAATTCACCTGGTGACATATTCCGGTTCCTGGAGGAACTACTCGAAAATTCTCGAAAGCTTCCTTACCCCATTTTAAAAATTCGTAACGTTCTTTATTTCTTTCAAACTCACGTTTAACGTTATCTTCAAATGAATCAATGCTTGCATAGCTATCTACCTGCACAGAATGATCAATAACCAAATCCACAGGGATTTTTGGATTAATTTTTTTTGCGTCTCCTTTGAGCCTAGTCACAGCATCCCTCATTGCAGCTAAATCAACCACAGCTGGTACTCCTGTAAAATCCTGCATCAGAACTCTTGCTGGCTTATAATTGATCTCATGTTTTGAGGTTCCTTTTTTTAGCCACTCTGCCATTTTCTCCACAGCATCTTTTTGTTCTGGCCCATTGCTGTTTCTTAAAATATTCTCTAACAGTATTTTTAAAGTACGAGGAAGTTTCTCTATCTCTCCTTCAACCTGCTTTGCCGCGCTCTTTATACTGTAATACGTATATTCTATATCATTGACCTTAAGCTTTGCTTCAACATTTAATTCTGCAGACATATGGAGGCCTTTAATATATAATTCGTACTGATTACATAATATACTAGAATCAGACAATAATTTGTCAACTATAAGACGCACATATGCTAACTTGTAAAAACCTAACTTTAGAAAATTCTTTATTTACTATATTTCAAAACCTTAGTTTCATCGCAAAAACTGGTAGTGCTACTATAATCAGTGGCCCTAATGGATGTGGCAAAACTTCTTTACTCAAAATGATAGTAGGGCTGATACAAAATACTCACGGCAAAATTACTTGGAACAGCACTGACATTGCGAAAGATATATATGCTTTTCAACAAAATGTTTGTTACATAGGACATAAAAATGCCTTAAAGAAATATTCTACAGCTTTAGAAAATTTAAAGTTCTGGGCAGAGTTTTGTGGGAATATAGATCTCTTAGATGCATCAATAAAATATTTTGACTTAGAAAAAATATTATATACAAAAGTAGGTTTACTCTCAGCAGGATGGCAAAGAAAAGTAGAGCTAAGTAAGTTGTTAATATCAGATTCTAGTTTATGGCTGCTTGATGAACCAGAAACAAGTCTTGATAAAGACGGTCTAACTTTATTACAAAACTTAGTACAATCAAAAACACAGAACGGAGGCGTAATAATTATTGCTACACATAATGACTTAGGTGGCATATATGGCGCGCAGCATATAAATTTAGAAAATTTTAAAAATGAGATCACTAACTGCATTAATTAGAAGAGACCTATCTTTCTTCTTTCTAAAAAAAGATAGTTTTTTTAACATCTTGAGCATGTTTTTAATACTCACTTTTTTATTATCAATTTTACTCCCAACTCAAAATATCATAACCTCATTTGCGTTACTTCTAGTAGTTCATATAATTACTATAACTACATTTGCACACTATATTTTCCAAGACGACTATCAAGATTCTTCCTTGGATCAACTAAGAAGCTCTGGGTATAGCGCGTTAGCACTTGTAATGGCAAAATTGCTAAGTTACTGGGCGCTAAATGTTGTTGTACTATTAATAGGCATAGTTGTTTATTTACTTGCTTACAATATAAATATCAGAGAGTTCTTATTCCCTGCTAGCGTCATTATTATTGTATCTATTATTTCCACCTCAATATCTACACTTGTATCAGCGCTAACACTTGTAGGAGACAAGTCAGGTTTATTAAATATATTAATAAGCACCCCCTTACTTATAGCTTTCTTTTTATATAGCGTGTTCCTGATAAATACTGGTGTAGAAGCAAACAATCTAATATCTTTCCTCTTGCAGCTAAAAACGCTCATAGGTTTTTGTTTAATTATTTTGCCTATATCAGTTTTTGCTTGTAGTCATACTTTATCAGAAATACAATGTAAGAGTTAATATAGTTTTCATATATGTTTAATCTATTCCTATCATTGCTGCGAAACATAAAACTCGTTCTAATTCGCATTTTAACTGTCCTTTATGGATTTATTCCAGATGCAATGAAGCGTCGATTCACAGAGCTAAGTTCCAGAGGAGCTTTTGTGGGAATGTTTCTTTTTGTCTTGGATATTTTCAAAAACATATACTTTATTATAGCAATTCCTGCATTAATCGTAGCATACAGACTTCTAAAGGTGCTAAAAGAAAAAGGTATCATTGATGACTTTGAAGCTATTGTAAATAACACAGTAAACTCCATTCTAAATATATCAACAAATTGCTTTCCTATGATATTAGATTTGAAATCAATGTTGGCCTGTATTACTCAATCCTAACTATCAATTATATATTATATGTTAGATTTAATTATCGTACTGCTATACCTATTCTGCTTAGTTTTCATAGGATTATACAGTTCTAAAGTTAAAAGTTATGACCAATATGGAGCGGGTGGAAAGCAATATTCTGCAATAATAATATTTTGCACCCTAACCTCTTCATATGTTGGAGGTGGGTTTACTATAGGTCTTTCTGAAAAAACCTTTTCTTATGGGATATTATACATCTTAGCTATGTTTGGATTTAGCCTAAAGGAAATTCTAATCGCTAAGTATTTAGCGCCTAAGATGGCTTATTTTCAAAAAAATTGTGCTACCACAGGGGATATAATGGAATTATCCTATGGAAGGATAGGTAGACTTCTTACTGGATTTGCTTCTATCATTGTATGTGGAGGAATAATTGGTGCACAATTTGCTGCCTGTGGAAATATTCTACATACATTTTTTGAACTAAAATTTTCTCACGGAGTAATTCTAACAGCAATAGTTATAGTATCGTATGTATCATTTGGAGGGTTAAAGTCAGTCATTAGAGTTAACGTAATGAACTTCATTATATTATTTATAATGATATTTTTGATATGTTTTTTTAGCCTCTACAAATTAGGAGGCGTCTCTCAATTTTTAACTCTACCTCCAAAAAGTTACTTTTCTCCTACAGGAAATTTAGGGTATCTTGCGTTATTTATACTATTCGTGAGTTTCTTTTTTGGTGAAACTTTAGTGCCTCCATACACTCAAAGGCTACTTATCGGAACTTCAACAACAGAAACCAAGAAAGGAACCTTATATAGTGGGCTAGTATCTATACTTATTTTTAGTGCAGTTGGTCTTATTGGGATGGTATCATACGTTTTAAAGCCGTCATTAGAGCCTAACCTTGCATTTCCTTACGCAGTATCTGAGGTTTTACCTAATGGGCTCAGAGGACTAGGAGTAGTCGCAATGCTTGCAATAATAATCTCCTCCGCTGATGCTTTCTTGAATGCTATTTCCATAGCAATAAAAAAAGATATCATAGAACCTATATTTGGAGAAAAAAATACTGACCTAAAACACAAACTCAGATCATCTAGAATCATTACTATTATAACCGCATTAATTGCTACAATATTTGCATTAAGTACAGAAAGTGTAATAGATATACTTTTGTATTCTTATCAATTCTGGACTCCTTTCATATTAGTTCCTTTAGTAGCAGCAATATATCAAATCAGAACATCAAAAGAAACTTTCTTAATTTCTTCTATAGCAGGAATAGGAACCGTAATTTTATGGAATAGTTTTAGTACATACTCCTCACCAGTTAAAGGCAGTCTAGAAGGCGTAGTACTTGGCATCATTGTAAATTTTATAGTTTTCGTTATGCTTAGATTCACAAAACTTAACAGAGCACAAAAATAAAATGCCTGCAATAGCTATACTAAGTTGGAAATCATCAGAAATTTTAGAAAGAACAATACTTAGTTATACTAAGGAAAACCTTTTTAGCTTCTTTGATGAGAAACTACTTATTCTACAAGAGGCTGCTCAAGCGGATATTAAGGTAGCAAAAAAACATAAGATCCCTTATATCACTACGAAGAAAAATATTGGAATTGAGGGGGCTTGGAGACTAATTCTGGATAACATAAAATCAGAACAAATATTAATATTAGAAAATGACTGCCCATTAATAGAAAGCAAATTGGAAGTAAAAAAACAACTTAAAACCACTTTAAACCTACTGACAAAAAAAACAGTGGATATAGTCAGATTAAGAAGCATAAAAAATCCTGGAGAAAAATTTGAAACTAACAAGAAGTATCAGAGCTACTACCAAACCTCATTCTCCTTCTTGAAAAGGTTTCTAAAACCTACAAAAGCTAAGAAACTTATTGGATCTTCTATTTATGTCATTGGTAACCCAGAAACATTACATCCCGATGAAATAAAAAAACACAATTCCCACTGCTTCCTTACAAATTCATCTTATATCAATTGGACTAACCAATCTGTAATGTTTAATCAAAGCTTCGTAAGAGACACCTTATTGAAAAGAGTAAAGAGCCATCCGAGTACTAGAACTGTAAACGGATTTCAGGACATAGAAAGAGCATTAAACTGCAAATGGTGGAGGAAAAATAAATTCCCTGTCGCAGTTTGCAGCGGGCTATTTACGCATACGAGAACTTAGATTGCTTTCTTCGAAGAAACTGCTCCAGATCCAAAATATTGTTTCATCTGTGCAAAACCTATTAATATATACTTATATGCAATCACTCCTGGGACTAGATAAACACTCTGTAATGCAATATTTCTTCCAGCAAAAATAAATATCACACCGGCAACCGTAATACACAAAATTATAGGAGTCCATCTTCCAATGCTTATTGAAAGAGGTTTTATAATCACTGAAAGACCTATCAAAGCTGAGCTAGCAATTATAAACTTTATTAGCTCAGAAAACTCAACCTTCCCAATATCAGAAATTACCATCCAAATTTTTGCAGCACTGCCTAATGAAATAATATTGCCAATGATCTCTATATAGAGAAAATTTACAAAACTCCCTATTATAAATACAGCCCAACTAATATTTCTTATAGCAGTTTTATCCGTATTTAAATAAACCAAAATGCCCCAAAAACCTAATAACCATACACTCGTATTAATCAAATGTCTGTCATCCAAATTTAAATTTGCAACCTGAACAACACTATCAGTAAACCTAATAAAGGATGGATCAAAAAGATATAAATATCCTAGCATGGCTATAACAAATAAAAATAATTTAAATAAATACCCTTGCTTCATAATGCGCCTGCTTTTTTATATTTGTTGCAATAATTTCTACTATACTAATAACACTCACCCAATTGGAATGAAAATCCATATTATTAATACTATCGGTAATTGTCAAAGATCTAATGCCAGCATTTTGCATTAAGTCTATAGAGCGTTCTGCAAGAACTCCATGGGTCACAAATGCATCAATATTTTTAGCACCAGAAGCTAATAAAATTTCAGCAGCTGATTTTAGTGTATGACCAGAATCTACGATATCATCTACTATTAACAGTGATTTGCCTTCTACTTCTCCTTGTATTATGACAGAGTTACATGTTGTATCTTGATTTCTCACTTTGGATAATAATGCATAAGGCAATCCAACTTTATTACTTAGCGTCTTTATAAAATCTGATCTACCAGCATCAGCAGATACCAACATATCTATACTAAGGTGACTTTTTATATAACCACTGATTATATCCATCGAAGTTAATTCTTCTATGTTTACAGCCGCAGATAGCTCGTGCAATCTATTAGAATGGATATCCAGTGTAACTACTTTGCTTACTCCCAATACATTAAGAATATTCAATATAGTACTAAACCCAGAAAACTCTTCATCTCTATCTTGTCTTGAATACGGAATATATGGAGCAACCAAAATAACTTCATTTTCACCTGATCTCCTTACAGCATCTATTAGAAAAAAAGTTTCCATCAAATTGTCATGTATATCAGGATATAGGCTTGCTACAATTACCACCTCTTCATCACAAACAGATAAACCTTTAATGCAAACTTCACCATTATCAAATTTATATGCATTAGCTTCAACAAAATCACAATCTAAAAGCTGTGATATTTTTTGAGCTAGATTCTTGCTGTTTTTGGATGCAATTATTTTCACTACAACAAATCAATATAACTTGTCAGAGCATAAATGCCTTCTGCCCAGCGTGCAATCCTTATTGACGACCAATAGATTTCTTTTGCACTGGGGGCGCTTTATGTCTAGTTTTGCTTTTTTCAACTGATAGAGCAAAAACATCTACAACATGCAGATACTCCACTCCTGCGCCGTATAATTTCTTGCCAAGATCCATAAGTTCTTCTTGTGTACTTGGAGTGAATTTTTGCATTACTGCTCTGGTAATATTATATATGAACTGCTTAGATGCCTCTAAAGCCTCCTCATATGACATCATTTTAAGGCTGTGCTTTTCTATCACCCCATCATTTTTCTCTACTGTATCTTTTTCTTCTCTTACATTTTTTGCAACTGTCTTTTCTTCTAACTTCTTTTTAGACGGGTACAGAAGTATAACAATGATTGCAAAAATTACTGCGATTACTATACTGATAAACATAATTTTTAACTCTATAAACAACTTGTCTTCATTATATTCCTAGTATGATTAATAAAAAATTAAAAAAGTCGATAATATTAGACTTATTTACAAAAGAAAAAAAATGGAAGGAATATTGCTTAATAAAACAAGATAACATAAAAAAATTAATCCTATTTACACTAGAGCAACTAAAAGTTGATAGCTCATTGCAACAAATAGAGTGCTCGATTTTTTTAACACATGATAAAGATATTCAAAGTTATAACAAAAAATTTCGGAATAAAGACAAATCTACAAATACTTTATCCTTCCCATCTGAAAAATCAGGAATATTAAGTAAAGCAAAAAATTTTGGAGGATATGTACATTTAGGTGACATGCTTTTCTCATTCGAAACGATTGCTGAAGAATCTGCCGTACAAACAAAAAACTTTTATGATCATTTCTACCATCTATTATTACATAGCTTCCTTCACTTGTTAGGCTATGACCACAGCGTAGAAAAAGACAGATTATCTATGGAAGAAATCGAGATCAAAATTCTATCGAAACTTGGTATAAAAAATCCATATGTATAAAACTAAGAACCCTATCACTAGAGTATTTTTTGCTTTTCTTATGGGCAGCGCCGCAGCACTAGCTTTTGCGCCGACATATTTATTTTTTATATTATTTTTCTCATTCCCAGCTCTGTTATTCTTGCTAGGTAAATCTAAATCTCTTAAAGAATCTTTCTTCCTAGGCTGGGGATTTGGGTTCGGATTATTTTTATGTGGTCTATATTGGATATCTTATGCCCTCCTTGTAGACCAAGATATGTTTGGTTGGTTAGTACCTTTTGCAGTCCTTCTTATCCCAGCAATTTTGGCTTTATATATAGGATCAATAACACTATTGCTACATAGAATCAGAACAAGGCCTGTATCTCTTACTATAACCTTTATATCATTATGGGTTTTAGTAGAAATGCTCCGCACAAAACTATTTACTGGATTTCCATGGCTAACACTTGGATATAGTTGGAGCAATAAAATTACCCTAATACAATCTGCCTCTTTATTTGGAGTATTTGGAGTAAGTTTTATAATCTTAGTAATTATATTAACCCCCTTTATCTTATTAAAAAATTATAAAAAAAGTAAGTTTATAGCCATCTCATATTCCATCTGTTCTCTGATAGCATTTTTTCTAAACTTTAGCTATGGGATATGGAGACTTGATACTGCAGACAGAGAATTCCTACAACACTCTGTAAGAATTGTACAACCTAATATAAAGCAATCCATAAAATGGGATAGGCGTTATAGATATCAGAATCTACAAAAGATTATGGAATTATCTAAACAGAATGGTAACTCCTCACAGACATACATAATATGGCCTGAAGCTGCAATTACCTATTCTTTAGATAATAAAAATACTAGAAACATAATAAAAGAAATTATACCGGAAGAAAGTTACCTTATAACTGGAGGTATAAGGCTTTCTAAGAATAACACCTTGAAACTAATGTCCTCTCTATTTGTAATAGGTAGTGATGGAGAAATAGTTGACCACTACGACAAAATGCATCTTGTTCCTTTTGGAGAATACATACCACTAAAAGACTTTATACCATTTAATATATCAAAGATCACTCATGGTTTATTAGACTACACTCCTGGTAGCAAAGCAAAAATTATCACTCCGAAAAGTGAATATCCATCTTTTAGAGGACTTATTTGCTATGAATCCTTTTTCCCACAAGAAATTCTATTTAATGAGCAGAAACCAGATTTCCTTATAAATATCACAAATGACGCATGGTATGGAAATTCTCCAGGCCCTTACCAACATCTTGACATAACAAAATTTAGAGCTATAGAGTATGGGCTCCCAATGGTAAGATCTGCAAATTCCGGGGTTTCTGCTATAATCAATCAATATGGTGAAATATTGCAACAATTAAACTTAAATCAAGAAGGTTATTTGATAAATAAACTGCCTAAACCTCAAAAAAGTAGAACATTTTACCATTTACATGGTAACAATGTAATCATATTTTTCTTGGTGATAATTTTACCGAATGTGTTTGTTAGATACAAACATAGACCTAGCGGTAACTAAAATTCAATAAATAAAAAAATGACAAAAACCTCCCCCAATGACGTAGACCTAATTATAGGTAAAAACTTAAAGTTGAAACGTATAAAATCTGGCATCAGCTTACAAGAATTAGGGAAAATACTTAACGTATCTTTTCAACAGATTCAGAAATATGAAAGAGGACAAAATAAGATTTCTAGTAGTAGTCTTTTCTTACTTTCTAAGTCACTAAATTGTGAAATTGATCACTTCTTCAATGGAATTGATGAGCACAGCAACACACAGTTAGAAGAAGAAAATGAGCTATTTCTGTATATAGATTTAATACCTAATCATGAAATAACACAACTAGTAAAATATTACTCTCAGATTAAAGATGCTGATGTGAGAAAAAAAACTTTAGAGCTTATCAAAACTCTTTGTAAGATAGTAGAAATTGAAGAATGTGGTTAGATTTAACTAAATATCTTTTTTCCAATTCTTTTACATCCTTATTATTTGTATCAAGAAGAGTTTTATCATCTTCTAGATTCTTTGCCTCATAATCAAATGGAGACATATTCATATCATTCAAGTTTACTATAGGAACTTTTTTATCTCCTACAACGTTTTGAATAGCATTCCAAGTGTCTCCTCTATCACGACTCCAAATATAATTATTGGATTGTTTTGATGTTTATCGTTCATAACATGATTTTGATTACTAAAAGCAAAAGAAATCAATTACTATATTATAAGTTAAGATTAATTATGAATCATCCATATGTTAATTATATTTAGTGGCCTGCCAGGAACAGGCAAAAGTACTTTAGCAAAAGAAATCTCCAAACATTTGAAAGCTACTTATTTGCGCATTGATACTATTGAACAAGCAATCAAAAGCTCCTCTATAGGCGTTGATGAAATAGTGGATGCAGGTTATTTAGTTGGATATTCGGTAGCAAAAGAAAATTTATCTATTGGAAGAACTGTAATTACAGATTCTGTAAATCCGATTGAACTCACAAGAAAATTATGGCTAACTGCAGCAAAAGAAGCGAAAGTTGATTCTGTTGAAATAGAAGTGATATGTTCTGATAAGAAAGAGCATCAAAAACGCGTTGAAACGCGCAGTGTCGATATTCCAAACTTGACTCTTCCTGACTGGCAAAAAGTTAGTGCCCGCAAATATGATCCTTGGAAAAGAAAACATATCATCATAAACTCAGCTGGTAAATCTATCAAAGATACTGTAAGCGAATTGCTAAAAAAAATCCAAGATAAAAGTTCACCTTATTAGGATGCGCGTTTACTTGTCTTAGGCTTATTCCAACGCTTTTGTATGTTACGCTTAAAACGATTAGACTTAGCAGCCTTGTAACGATCTCCTTTTGAGTTAGGGCGCCTAATATCTTCTGGAGTTGCGCTTGGATTTAACAGTCTCTGAATTTCCTTCCATTTCATATTATCTGAAGGGCTCAGGAAGTTAATAGCCTCACCTGTAGCTCCTGCACGGGCTGTTCTACCAACACGATGAATATAGTCTTCCGGGCTTTGAGGTAAATCGTAGTTTATAACATGCGCAATATGTGGAATATCTAAACCTCTAGCAGCAACATCTGTACCAATAAGAATTCGGAAATCCTGATTACGGAAAGCAGCAATTACCTGATTACGCTTATTTTGGCGTAAATCACCATGCAGCGCACCTGCTTTGTGGCCAAGTTTCTTTAGTTTCACTGCCATACTGTCAGCTCCATGTTTTGTTTTAACAAACATTAATATAGAGCCTTTTCTCTCGTTCAATTCATCAAGCAATCGTGGATACTTCTCGCTCTCTGATAATTTAACATGCGTCATTTTAATATTTTCTACAGGGGCATTATTAGAACCAACACTGATTTGAGTTGGGTTTGTCAGATACTTATTCGCTATCTTTTTGATTTTTTCTGATAATGTTGCTGAAAACATAAGAGTTTGGTGCTTCGCAGCAATAAAAGGAATAATATTATCCAATTGGACTCCAAATCCCATATCCAACATACGATCTACTTCATCAAGCACAAGAAAATCTGTGTCTTTTAATATAAGAGTCCCACGCTTTAGGTGGTCATTAATACGACCAGGAGTTCCAATAATAAGACGAGGTCTCTGCTTGAGCTGACTGATTTGTTTTGGCATAGATTCACCACCGATGAGTAAAGCTGTTTTTATTTTACTACCACCAATGAATTTCTTTAACTCTTGCGTTACTTGAGCTGCAAGCTCACGTGTCGGCAATAATACTAGAGAACTACCTTGAGTACTTGTTAAGAGTTGAGCTACCAGAGGAATTCCATAAGCTCCTGTTTTTCCTGTACCTGTCTGAGCAGAACCAAGAATATCCTTTCCTTCTAAAGCAACAGGTA